>ENA-UOOA01002506-UOOA01002506.1-human-gut-metagenome-genome-assembly--contig:-P61old-NODE-2506-length-25880-cov-10.281239_pt1 | contig 25880 bp, 21 predicted proteins | sample MGYA00242467_ERZ724014 | MGnify/ENA metagenome assembly ERZ724014 | reverse complement strand
GTTTTTGAAACTATTTAATTTAAAAAGATTTTTATTGTATTTATCCGTGTCAAATTCAATATCATTACGAATACAAATTGGAAATTTGTGATCAAGTTTAGATTTACTTCTAAAATGTGCAGAATCTTCACCCATAGAAACAATCAACATTGGTGCATCACAATTATCTGTATCACAATAAAAAGGAATCTTACTATATACCTGACCTGCATTTACAGATTTCCCATTTGGTTTCCAAATACGAGCTTTCTTAGCCATAATAATCACCTCGGAGGTCTTAAAGTTGAATAATAAAAAATGTAGATTATGCGAAAAACAAAAATTAGATTTTACATCACCAGGTTCAAATAATAAAGCCGAAGTTTTTATGCAAGGTACTAATTATTTGACATTCTATGGTGATGATAGTGCTGTTTATATGTTTAAATGTAACTATTGCCCTAAATGTGGCAAGAAATTAATAATATAGTTTTTCTAATCTGTATGGAGCCATTTGCAATATAAAATGGATAACCTATATATTATTATAACTTAATTATTAAATATTTTGTAGAGTAAACTTTAAAAGAAAGGAGAAAAACAATGGATTCAAACAACAACTCAACATATTCTACAACTCAAAAAAAGTTAGTGGTAGCAGAAAAGCCAAGTGTGGCAAAGTCAATCGCCAAGGTGCTTGGTGCAGATGAAAGAAAAGACGGATACATGGAGGGAAACGGTTTTATCGTTTCATGGTGCGTAGGGCATCTGGTTGAGTTGGCACAGCCGGATGCCTATTCTGATGCATGGAAAAAGTGGACTTACGACAGCCTGCCTATGATACCGGAGCATTGGCAGCATGAGGTCAAGAAAGACACGGTTGCACAGTTCAGGGTATTAAAGGAACTGATGCATGATACAAGAGTAGACAGCGTGGTATGTGCCACAGATGCAGGTCGAGAAGGAGAGCTTATCTTTCGTCTGGTGTATGAACAGGCGGGATGCAGCAAACCGATGAAACGCTTATGGATTTCTTCCATGGAAGAGAGTGCCATAAGGGAAGGATTTGAGAATTTAAAGCCGGGAAGTGACTACGATTACTTATACCATTCCGCACTTTGCAGGCAGGAAGCGGACTGGCTTGTGGGTATCAACGGTACAAGGCTTTTTACCGTTTTATATGACGGCAAGGTGTTAAAGGTGGGCAGGGTACAGACACCTACCCTTGCAATGCTTGTAGAACGTGAAGCAAAGATTATGAATTTCAAGAAAGAGCAGTATTTTATGGCTCACATCCTCTGTGGCGGCGTGGATGCAGTCACAGAGAGGATTGACAGTAAAACGGAAGCGGAAAATGTTGCAGGAGCTTGTCTGAACGGACAGGCTCTTGTTACGTCTGTGGCAAAGGAAGAAAAGACGGTAGCACCGCCGAAGCTCTATGACCTTACCATACTCCAAAGGGATGCCAACCGCTTATTTGGTTTTACAGCAAAGCAGACTTTGGAGTATATCCAGAGCCTTTATGAAAAGAAGCTGTGTACCTATCCGAGAACGGACAGCCAGTATTTGTCTGATGATATGGAGCAGACAGCCGGAAATGTGATTGAAGCAATTTTCAGTTCCATTCTGTTTGAGGAAAATAGGATGTTCAATCCGGATATTAGGAGTGTGTTAAACAGCAAAAAGGTCACAGATCACCATGCTATTATCCCCACAATGGAGATTGCAAAAGCTGACCTTGTAGCCCTGCCGGAAACGGAGCGAAAGATTTTATCCCTTGTGGCCAACAGGCTGCTGTGTGCTACAGGGGAGAAACATCTTTATGAAACGGTAAAGGCAGAGCTTTCCTGCGGTGGTTACACCTTTGCCACTTCCGGCAAGTCGGTCCTAAAAAACGGATGGAAAGATTTTGAAGATGCCTTTAAGCGTTCTTTTAAGACAACGGAAGATAAAGATCAGGAGGATAAGAAACTGCCGGAGCTTTCTGAGGGGCAGACCTTTGACGGGGTGCAGACGAAGATTAGCGAGCATTACACCACACCGCCGAAGCACTTTACGGAAGATTCCCTTTTGTCTGCAATGGAGCGTGCTGGAAGTGAGGACATGGGAGATGATGTAGAGCGTAAAGGACTTGGCACACCTGCCACCAGAGCAGACATCATTGAGAAGTTGGTCAAGGACGGTTTTGTGAAGCGTGAGAAAAAGCAGATGATTCCAACAGAGGACGGAATGAAGCTGATTACAGTGCTTCCGGCTGTGGTGAAGTCCCCGAAACTTACCGCTGACTGGGAAAATGCCCTTACCCTTGTAGCGAAGGGCGAGTATTCCATGCAGGAGTTTATGGAAGGAATTGCGGATATGGTAAAGAACCTTGTGCAGACCTATCACAGCATTAGTGATGAGCAGAAATCCATGTTTGGAGGAAATCAGAGCGCACAGGAAGCCCTTGGAAAATGCCCGAAATGTGGCGGTGATGTGGTAAAGGGAAAATATGGAGCTTACTGTAAAAATAAGTGTGGTATGAATGTTGGCAGGGCAGTGGGGACTGTACTTTCCGATACGCAGATTAAGAGTATGCTGGAGGGGAAAAAGACTTTCGTCCAAGGTTTAAAGGGAAAGAAAGGCACTTACGATGCCTATCTGATTCCGGAAGGAATTGAGGATTATTCCTATACCAAAGATGGCAAGGAAATTAAAGGATCACAGTATAAGGTCAAGTTGGAGTTAAAAAAATGTATGAGAAAAGGTATGTAGAAAATTGTTTGATTATCACAAGGTGATGTAAAAACATAATTAGTATAAAAGTGCAAAGGCGTATGAGATAGTAATTATTTCATGCGTCTTTTAGGTTTATGCAAGAAAGATATAAACACTTGTTGCGCAGCTTTTTGACATAGAAAATTGAAAACAAGAGTGATAAAATATAGCTAGTTGAAAATCAGATTAAATCAATATAAATATTATTTCTTAATGATACCTATTGGTACATAAAAGCACTTGAAGGAGGTTTTAATTATGAATAACGGTGAACCTAATTTTGAGGATATGAAACAAGGAATAGCAAAAGCAGGTGGACTATTTTATCAATATCGACCTTGTAGGAGAGATGTAGCTACGATATATGACATAGAGAATATACGGCATGGAGTGGTATATGCTCAAACACCATTAAACATGAATGATCCATTTGATTCTATGATAGGATACTCACCTGAAAAGATGTATGAAGATTGTATTTCTATGTTGGTTGAGGAATTGGATATTGAAGATAACAATATTAAAATTATCATTGCACAGTTGCTTAAGTACAAGTCTGTAGGTAAATTAGCAGAATTTGTATCCCTGCTTAATGAATTAAAAAAATTTCTTTTTTCTAGACAAGTGGTTATGCATCAAGTTAATGTTCCTATTGTTATTTTTATTCGACAAAATCTTAATATTCTGTATGCAAAGTGTCCTAAGAAAATAAAAAATGTTTTGTCAAAAGAGATATTTGCAGCTTTTTTGCTGATTGTAAGTCAAATGGAAAAGGTAGATATTACAGAAGAAAACTTATCGGATATGTTTAAATTGGATAAGATTTTGGATGAACTATATAATAAAGCAATAGAGGTTAGAGATAATATATATATTCCAAGTTTAAGAACATTTTTAGCTAAATTGACAGTGTCTTGTTTTAGCGTTAGCGGATGGGATAATCAGTTAATGTGGTCACATTATGCAAACTCCTATTCTGGAATATGTATAGAGTATGATTTTAATCAAATCAAAGATGCCATAGGATTCATTTATCCTGTTGAATATACAACAGAAAGACCAACTTTATCATTGCAGGATTTGGGAGTAAAAGGTTTTGACTTAGGTGCAGAAACAAGTATAAGATCGTGTGAACCAAATATGGGAGCTATTCTATCGTATTTATTGGCAAAAAATGTTTGTTGGAATTATGAAAAGGAGTGGAGAATAATCAACGTGGGTGAGGAAAATACACCATTATTTATCAACTTACCATTTGTAAAGTCTATTACCTTTGGCATGAACATAGATCCTATTTGTAAACATTTATTATGGGATATCTGTAAAGAAAAGGGGATAGAATGTTATGAAATAGTAATTGGAACAGAAAATTTTGAACTAAGTAGAAAACAACTTACAAAAGAAGACTTTACATATGATATTGATATGGAGGTCAAATATATTGAAGTATTATTCAATCAGCTTACAGTTATTTCAGAACGTATAGGGAAAATGGGTGAAAGTATTGAGGATGAAATAAAAAATGGAGATTGTTCTAATGTGAGTCCAATGATTGCAGATATTGTTGATATGTTGTCAAATTCGTATTATTTAAAAATATCTATAAATCGTATTTGCGACAATGAGAGTGAAGAACTTTCCATAGAAGGAATGCCGGAAGAAATATTGGAGAGTATATCACAAGTTAACACTTTTGTAGCTCAAGTCAAGGATACATATGTATCGTTACAAGAGAATGTCCCTAAGTTTTGGCTAAGTGGACTGATAAGAGGAAATGAATATGCAGTAATAAAAAGACAAATAAGCGATATACATGAATTAGTTGAGAAGTATGAGAATATTAAATGGAATTCATTTTGTGTTAGAGAAGATGATAAAATTGTTTTAGAAAAAAATGAATCGGATGGAAATTAAAGTAAGTAGAGTAGCATTTAGGAGAAATCTTAGGTGCTATTCTTATATATACCGAAGAAGGAGTATATCTTTCTGAAGGTGCTATTTTTAACCCGGCTACTTACCGTGAGTTTTATCAACAATTTTTTCGAGTTCGATTGTCTGCCAGCGTTTGCGGATGATCTGACTTAACATATGACAAATTATAAATGTGACGCAAAAAGAGTCGCATTTATAAAAAGTAGAGTTTTTTCTTGAAACCTTTTCCACTCTCATGACAATATACTTGTGAAAGACGTCTTTTAAGCCAAAGAAAGGAAGATTCATGTGACAAAACAGGAGTTTGATGAATATGTGCAGGCGCAGGGTGCTGATATCCTTCGATTCTGCCGCATGACAACAGCGAGCAAAATAGAGGGAGATGAACTTTATCAAGATACGATGCTGAAATTGCTGGAACAATTACAGCATTTGAGTATTGATAAAAACCTGAAAAGTTACACGCTGTCTGTAGCCATCTTCCTCTGGAAAAATCAAAGAAGAAAATATGCAAGGCGAAAGCGGCTGGCATCCATTGAAAATTATGAAACACAGGATGAGAGTGGCAATTTGAAAGTTATTTCGGCTAACACTAAAACACCGGAGCAAACGGTAGTGCAAAACGAAACCAATGCACTGGTGCAAAAAATGGTTTATGATTTGCCGGAAAAGTACCGCACGGTAATCGAACTATTCTACTCTGCTGATTTGAAAATTTCAGAAATTGCCGTTTGTCTGCAAGTTTCAGAAAATACGGTAAAGAGCCGACTGCGCCGTGCAAAAATGATTCTTAAAAAGAAATTGGAGGCTGCCTTATGATGAACGATACCGAATTTGAACACATCTTAGAACAAGCACTTAGACCGGATGTTTCCGATGAGGAAATCCTCGTAAAGAAAACTCCGTCTAAGTCAAAAAGGAGAAAAATTACTATGAAAAAACATCGAATAATACAAAGCACTGTTGCAGCAGCCGTGTGTTTGGCACTTATTTTTGGCATTGGATATAAAATCAACCTGGAGCAACTGGGGATTCAAAAAACAGAAACTGTCAAACCGGATAAAACACAAACCACAGCCGACACAAATTCCTTTGTTGTGAAGGTCAACGCAGCAGAAATCAAACATACAAAGAAAAATCAGATGAAGATCTACGCCAATCCCAGTTACACCTCTATCTGGTGTGAAGGTGATGCAGGCAAACAGTTTGTTTCCTACAACATAAAGACCCCTTTGCAGTTTGAGGGAAATAACATAAAAACAGTCACATACCGCATCAATAAGGGGCATTTCTTTGTTACAAAAGCAGAACACTCCAAATATTTTAAGGAAGGCGAGTTGTGTGAAGGAAGCACTCAATCGAATTACCGTTTCTTTTCCATAAACGCAAAAGAAACACCGGAAAAACAGTTTACTGTGAGTATAACCGATGACGACTGCAAGATTTCCTCTGCCGATGCAAAGGCACTTTTTGATGGAAAAGCGGAAAGCGATTCGGAGTTACAGGCACGAAATAAAGCACTTGGTAATGTTACCATAACCTGCACTGCTACATTTGATGATGGAACACAAAAATCCGTCAACATCAAAGTAAAACATCAGAAATTAACAGGAGCACAGACTGACAGTTCTAAATTCGAGAAAAATAAAAAATATATCTTTGTTACTTTCGAAGTAGAAGCGTAGAAAAAGAAGTCCTTTCGTGGAGAGACGAGATAACGCTTTGCGTTAGATTGTTACAGGTGGCAAATGCACTTTAGGATGTTTGTGCTGAATGCACTGTATTTTTGCAATAAAATATGGTATTATATTTTCGCATGATTAAATAAAAAATTATATATCGTTTCAATATTATTGATGTGTACAGAACTTTTGGGTATTGAAAGGTATTAAAAGGATATGAGAAATAATGATTAGAGTATGTTTCATCTGCCACGGCAGGGCTTTGGATACAGTTATAAGTGGCGATGAAGTGCGATAAAACGGGGCGAATCGTGGTGAAGTGATAGGTTGGAGACTACGGTTTTTATACGGATGAGTAGGGAGAAAATGGATGAAATAATGGGCATATAGGTAGTCAAGATGGAAGAAACAAAGAGTAACAGAATAGAAGTACCAATTAAGGATAAGTATCTGCTTACAATCAGGGAGGCAGGTGCTTATTTTGGTTTAGGGACAAAATATATGCGTAGAATTGCGGAGCAGAATGAAGGTGGTTTTGCTATTTTTATTGGTAATAAATATATGATTATTAGAAGAAAATTTGAAGAATATATGGACGAAATGGCTATAAAAAATACAGTTGAATAGGTGGGACTTTGTATTGTAAATGTTCCACACACATGATATAATTTTTGTATTATGGGAGGAACTATGTATGAATAAAACATATTCAATGAGTATTCGAGTAAGTGAATCAGAACTTGAAAAGCTAAAGCAAGCAGCAGAAATAGAGGCTTATTCTTCGTATAGTGAATTTGTAAGAAGAACAGCTTTGATAGAAGCTGATAAAGTAATTAAGAGAAAAGCAAAAGAAGATTTATCAAGTGAGAAATAAAACTTCTTTATGATTACAAGAGTTAAGGAGAGATTTTATGGCCACAGTTATCAATGATTATTTAAGTGGAAAAGAGATAGATATTACGCATAAGCCGGAAGAAATTGTGCGTCAAAAATATTTGAAAATTTTACATGAAGAGTACGGATATCCTAAAGAGTGTATGGCAAAAGAGATTCCAATTAAGGATGGAATTACAGAAGTTTGCGATGTAGTGACAGGAAATCCAAAGAGAGCAGATATCGTTATATATAAGGATGAAAAACAAAATTATGATGATATTTATATTATTGTAGAATGTAAGCAACCTAAGGTAGAAGATGGTGAACTTCAAGCAAAAAGTTATGGAAATCGAACCACTGCATCTATAGTAGTTTGGACTAATGGGGATGATGTAAAGTATTGGGAAAGGACAAAACCAGTACACTATGGATATAAGCCAAAGATGTATTTGCCTCGCTATGGGGAGTACTATGGTCAGAAGAAGATCATGAAGTCCGAGCTTAAACCAGCTACAGATCTTCAGCTAAAGTTTAAAAAAATTCATAACAATATTTATGCAAATACACATAGTTCAGATAAAACGCAAGTGTTTAATCAAATGTTGTATTTGATTTTCATAAAAATGTATGACGAAAAATCATATGATGATGAGTGTAAGTTCTATATCAGTGATCAGGAAGAAGAAGAAATATTAAGAACTGGTGAATCAGCCTCTTTTAAAAAAAGAATATTTGATTTGTTTGAAGAAGTAAAGCAGTCTCCTATTTTTTCGGATGTTTTTTCAGGTAAGGAAGAAATTGATCTTTTATTAGAACAGGTAGCTTATGTGGTTTCTGAATTAGAGTATCTCAGTTTGTTATTTACAGATGTAAAGGGAGAGGCGTTCCAAGCATTTATAAATAATTATTTTAGAGGTGATGCAGGACAATACTTTACTCCAGACCCTATAAAGAAAATGATGGTTAATATGATTAAACCAGTTCCAGCTAAAGAAGTTGTTTATGATCCGGCGTGCGGTTCGGGTGGATTTTTGGTAAGTACTATTAATTGGTTTAGAGAATGTATTAAGCACAGATTAGGTTATGTTCATCCTGATGGAAGCGTAAAATTGGATGGAGAATTAAGCAAAGAAGAGAAGATGCTTGTTGCTTCGCAGATAAAAGATTTAGCAGGTAAAAATATTTTAGGTACAGATTTTGATAATCATTTAACTAGAATTGCAAAAATGTATATGATCATGGTTGATGACGGGCATTCAGGAATATTTACTGCAAACGCATTAACTCCTTTAAGCGACTTACAGGCAAATACAGGTAGAATAAAAAAAGGTTGTTGTGACGTTATTTTAACCAATCCTCCATTTGGTACAAAAGGTAAAATTAGCAGAAAAGATATTTTAGAGCAGTTTGATTTAGGTTATAAATGGAAAAAATCATCAGAAACAGGCAAATATATTATATGTGATAAAATTGAAAAGAATATGCTTGGAGGAAAGAAAAAAGGTGATGGTCAAATTCCAGATGTTTTGTTTATAGAGAGATGTTTTCATTTCTTAAAACCGGGTGGAAGAATGGGAATTGTACTTCCTGATGGAGATTTAAGTAATCAGACATTAGAATATGTTCGACAATGGATGATTGAAAGAATGATGATTGTTGGTGTTATTAGTTTGCCGGCGCATACATTCGTTCCATTTGGAGCAGGTCCAAAATCAAGTGTTCTAATATGTGTAAAACCTAAGGATGGTAAAGTGCCAGAAGACTACCCTGTTTTCTTTGGAAAGTTATCAAAAATTGGTTATGATGTAAGCGGAAAAGTTCAGTATAAGAGAAATGAAAAAGGGGAATTGATTGATATTGATGGAAATTTAATTGATGAAAAAGATGAAATATCAATACAAAAGAGAGTGATCGATACAGATATACCAGAGCTGATCGAATCATGGCATTCCTTCTGTGAGAATAACAAACAATATATTTGGTAGGTGAGTTGCGTGGAAAATTATGTAAAGAGTAGCAAAGATCTAGATTTGATCAGTAGGATGGATTATGGTTTTTGGGCTCCCAGAAAAGAATTTAATTCAGAATATGAAACAAAGACAATTGAAGAATGTGTTGGCAGAGATAATCTAACGGCTAGTGCTTTTTATCCTTCCATTGTACCTTACTATACTAGTTTGGAAGATGCAATAAAGGAAGATACGGAGCCATTTATTAGAGTAACGGATGCGAGAAGTGGACTATTAGATTATACAAAGACGGTATTTCTGGCTAATCAGGTTTTGGATGATAATAAATCTTCGATTAAGAGAGTGAAACCTGGTGATATTGTGATAACAAAAGGTGGAGAATACATTGGTGAGGCAACACTTGTTCCGGATTATTACGATGAATATGGAACTTGCAGAGATATTTTATGTATTAATATGGGAGAATCATCTATTTCCGGCGAATACTTGGCAAGTTTTTTGCAGTCAGAATATGGAAAAAATGAGCTAATAAGAACAAAATCCGTTCAAGGTCAGCCACATTTGACATTGAACAAAGTTGCAAAACTAATTGTACCAATATATGATCAGGACTTTAAAGATGAAATAGCTCGATGTTGGGAACTGTTTTTTGAACAAATAGATTCATCTAACATGCATTTAGAGAATGCAAGAACGATTTTTGATGATGCTATGCAGAGAAAAATTGAAAATAAAAGATCTATTATTTCATTTGCAGAAGTGATGAAGTCTTCTGATTTTGCCATAAGATTCGATGTTGATTATTATGAGAGAAAATGGAGTAATTTAGTTGAAGAACTTAAGGCAAGTGGGATAAAGTTTAAACCCATCAAGTATGTGAAACAAAACTTTGAGGCTGAAAATCCGAGGGAATTGTTCTATTATATTACTTTGTCGGATATTGATGATAAGAGTGGAATTGTTAAAAGATTAAAGCAAATGGAGGCACATGAATTACCTGATAGGGCAAAAAGAATGACACAAAAGGGAGACGTTTTAGTAAGCAGCTTGAAAGGCTCAAAAGAAAAGATTGCAATAATGAACAGTGAGCTTAATAATGTTGTTGCTTCTACAGGTTTTTATGTTGTTAGAGATTCGGAATACCTTCCGGAAGTTTTATATTTGATATTTAGATCGAAGTATTACGATATGTTTATTGAGCAGATGTCTTCTGGTGCAATAATGTCATCACTGACAGATAAGTACTTTAAGCAGTTTGTTGTTCCCGAACTTTCGTCAGAAATTCAGAGTGAAATTGCCGAAGAAGTTCAAATGTATATGAATGATAGACAATCTGCATTTGAGAATTTAAATCGTGCAGTTTCTATGTTTGATATAAAGAAGAACAGTTAGTAATATGGTGTGAGAGGATAGGGAGGTAACGAATCTCTACCCCCTTTCATCCTAAAGACCGATGCACCCTCTCACGCAGATTTTCGCGAAATTGCATAGGGGGTATTGCCTTTGCTGGATTTTAGCGGTTAAATTGGCTGGAATTAAGGGAAAATATTGAAATGCTGTGTGCGAAAAGTATTGCCGATTTGTGTAGAAGTAGGGCTGCCTTGAAATAGGGCAGCTTTTTTTCAAATATTGTATTGACTAATTTGCCTGGTAGAGTGATATATGTACATACCCAAAAAAAGGCGGTATGTGCTATGATTACAGAGATTGATTTTAAGGTTAAAGGTGAGGAACGCAAAAAGCTGGCTTATGCCATAGGTGAATTGCTTGAAATTCCGGTAAAGTATACCAGAACACCGAAGTTTGATTATCTGATTGGAAGCTGCATCCTGGATAAAAACGGAGTGTTCCATACATCCGAGGATTTGTCAGAAAGTGAGTTGAAATTGGTTTTAGAACGGTTTTACAAAGGCGAGCCTATACAACAATCAGAGCAGTCGGAGAATGAAATTATGGAAGCAGATGTATTAAGCATATCGGTTCCAAGAAACATGTTTGCAGATGATAAGCTGGAAAATTTGCAGAAGTTGATAGAAGGGAAGCAAACGCTTTTTAAGCACGCATTCCGAGTGGAGCAGTTGGATGTTGCTATTACCGAGAATCAGGTTTCATTTCCCTGGTTTCCACTTGCGTCCGAGCCCGGATGCTGTGAGTGCATATACAGAATTTATTTCCAAATTATGCGAATTAGCAATAAAATTAAAACGAGTATCGCTGAAGGACAAAAAAGTTGAGAATGAAAAATATGCATTTCGATATTTCCTTTTATGTTTGGGATTCATCGGAGGCGACAGCAAAGTTGCTCGCCGGATTCTGCTTCAAAATCTTTCTGGAAATTCAGCGTTTCGCAAATGATAAAATAATACGATTCTTTGGTGCAGGGTGTCGCAGAGATGCCTGTATTATTTTATTGTAAGAAGCTGAACAGCTTCTGGACGGATGAGCTTACCATCGATACGCTCATAAGCAGCATAGCTGGTCAAATTCTCGCGGGAATACAGTTCAGTTAAGATCTTTACGGAAAGTGGCTGTCGTTCTAATATCCAGAAATAGGACAAATCGCCAAATGCAACAGGAATACTGCCGGCTGCTATATCAGGCATATATGGCGAGATAACTATTGGACTGCTTAAGATCGTGTCATCTGACTGACGCCACGGATAATTACCATTCTTGTCTTTTAATGTTCTAAGGGTTAATGCTGTATTGTCATTCATTAACCAGACACCATTTTTCCTGAAGTCAGGCTTCGTTGCAAAATACAATGCAATAATATCATCATAAGATAAACTCTCGGCAGTATCGATGCAACGTCCTGTCTCGGCGGTCATCAAAAGGCCGGATGGCTCGTTTATACCGGTTCCGTTGATGAAAACCTGTTCTTCGGTTCTGCCAAATCTACGAGCAAATTCATTGGTTAGATACTTTTCTACATTGAAGTGCATATCCTCAATGAAGCGGTTATTTAACTTTGATACAGCGGCGATTTTGTATGAAGAAAAAGATGCTTTGTCAAAAGTATCATTATCTTCCGGAAAGGCAGTAGCTTCATCTGCAATGGCTGCATTAGCGGTAGAGAACACTGTCTGGATAAGACCTTCTCTGGTGGGAGCATGAAGAACAGTTCCAAGCCTGCGGAATAGGTTTTCTTTTATAATGACATCTGAAAAGCTATTGAAGCTACCTGAAGGAAATATATAGCTGTCAGAAGATTTGTCATATCCTTCAGATAAAATAGAATATAGATCATCAGCTTCAACGGTTATCTGATATGACCTTAGTGATTGAGCCAACAAAGACTTCCGCCGGGACAAGAAAACTTCCGGTAACAGAGGATGTTGCAAAATGCTTTCAAGCCATCATCGAAGACCGGGAGAAACCAAAGGTAGAAAAAGTGGTGAATGGATATACCGGGTTCCTGTTTTTGGATGACAAAGGACTGCCGTTAGTGGCAATGCATTGGGAACATCGCTTTAACCACATGGTGAAGCGGTACAACGATATCTATCGGGTGCAGATGCCGAATATCACGCCGCATGTTTGCTGGCACACGTATTGCAGCAATATGGGAAAATCCGGCATGAATCCAAAGACACTGCAGTATCTTATAGGGCATAGCGATATAGGAGAATGGTTAGTTTGGAGGCGCTCTGGCGATAGCTGGGGCGTTTTTTGTTATGGAAATGAGAAGAAAATGACGATATAATAAATAGTATATCAGATATAGAAGAAATGGAAAATGCCCGCAGGAAATTGGAGAAAGGGCAGAAGAAGCCAGTGAGCCAGAAAATGTTTAAAGTGGTTTAGAAAAATATCAAATGCAGCCTAAGTCAGAAATGGCTTGTGCATGTTTATGGTTGTATACAGAAGTGTCAAGATGCTGTGTGATTATGAAAGGAAGCGATCAGACATGAAAAAAATAACAATTGATAATGCGGAGTATGTGGTATATGGAAATAATGAAAAAAAAGATAACTTAAAACCACATATTGAAGTTGCAGAAACAGGAATAGTTCCAGAGGGAAAACAGAGAGGATTACTTTTGTTATATTTAGAGGAAAAAGGAATAGAACCAATTCAAGGAGCAACTACATACTGGTGTATAAATAAAATATTAAAAATGGATAATTTGAAAGTTTTTGATAAAAAAAATGTAAAACAAAAAAAATCCTCGTCAAAAAAAATATATTTGCCTATTACAGCAGAAAATATAGAAGAACAGCACCGTTTAGTAGAAGAAAGTGCAAACTATGGTAAGGAAGGTTTAATAATTAGAGAGGTTTTGAATGCGTATCCAAAGCATGACGATTTAAATACAATCGCAATGAAAATTGCTGTAATAGATGTGACAAATTCTACGCATTTGTCACAGTATAAGAGTCAATTATCGTTATATGATTTGGCAAAAGTAATTTTGGATATTCCTGCTTTTGATGTTAGATTGGCAGCAGGTGATCCTGAACTTGTGAATATTATTGCTAAGAATGTAGGGGCAATCAATATGTTTTCTTTTGCTTCTAAGTATTGTACATATCACAATGTGGAGGTTTATCACAAGGATGATTATTCGATATTTGATGGAATTGTAAAAGAGTCACTACCTAACTATGTTGATGGACTGTCTAAACATAAATTAGATGTTTGGAGATCGGAATATAATTATGTAGCGTTTAATGAATGCATTGGAGGATTATTAGACGAGTATAATATTCACATCCCATTCAGGAGAAGAAAATTCGATCATTTTTTATGGTATGCCAATAGGTAGGGGGTATGAAAGTGGAAATCAAAGAAACTTCTGAAAAGCCTGAAGGATGGCCTAAGAATCGCAGGGAATGGAAATTGGATGTATTATGTGAAAGAATGGAAGAATTTAAGAATAATCCAACATATAAAAATAGAGAGATTTTAATAGCGTTAGCTAGTGAACATGATATGAACGAAACTTCTGGATATGGATTGGTTCGTATAACAGAATATGAAGTAGGGCTGATAAATTATTTGTATTTAGTCAGTCAAGCTTATCAGATTAATTCTGTTAAAGTATATTTGTATGATTTGATTTCTGAGGCAACATATATTCATAAGTGGATGGTTAATATGAATCCAGTTCTAGGAAAGGATGGAAATGAGGATCAATTTGTAGAAGTGTATAGTGGATTGGACTTACCACTTAAACTTTATTATTTGGCATATCAAAAATTTGTAGTAGAAAACGATGACGATTTTGCCACACAATTAATAGCTGTTATTCATGAGGTAATGGTAGTAGATCAAGAAGATGAATATATAGATTCAATTACACATGCATTTGTTTCTATGATGAATGATCTTAGTTATATGCGAGGAAGTAAAAAACAATCAATATGGAAGTTTTCAAGAGAGGAATTGTCACTATTATTTGAACTAGAAGCAGAACTACTTAAGAGAAATAACGAATCACCTATAGAGCGCCCAACAAAAGGTGTGTTAATGACACAAATAAGTAATTTTATTTTGAAGTCTAGAAATGGGTACAATGAAGACTATATTTGTAAATATCTTCCGATTGAAGTGGCAAGAGAAAGTGTGAAAAATCACCAGATTTGGATGAAGAAAACTACGCTATTAAATGATAAACGTGAGCAAAGAGTTGTACCAGAATTATTTGAAGACAAATCTTGGATTACATATAAATGGGTTAGTGATATTAATTTTACAGCTACGAGAACATATTATGTTTCATCATTCAGTAAAAGTGTTAATAATTCAGATATGCAGAATGGGTATGGACAGTGCCTATATGGTTATAAGAACGATAGAATTTCTGAATTAATAGCGCCTATTGGAATATGGCATTTGAAGAAAAAGGCAGGCGTTGAAAATGATATGCCAAATGAAATGGAATGCCCGTATATAGCGCAAACTTTAGCGTTTGATGTTATTTACGACGTCGAGGAAGCAAAACGGGAATTAACATATTTGTTTGGTGTTATTGATATGTTTAATATGAGTGACGCGGAAAAAAAGAAATTCTTAGAAGAGATAATGCAATATTGGATTTTATCGGTGAAGGATGCTAAATGGTCTGGAGAACGAGAGAGAAGATATGTGATCTTTATGTATGATGACTATGATTATAGGGAAACAGAGATTGATGATACATTTCTAAAAGTGAAAACATCCATTTTTCTTGCTCCTGATTTTATCATAGGAAAAAACCCTAGTAGATATGAGATCCTTTATCAACTAAATGCAAAAAGACACGCATTATATTCAAGAGAGTATATGTTATGCAAAAATTGCTTTCTTCAGGATTATGACCAGGCTAGAAAGATACCTGAAAAATGTCCGTTTTGTGGTTCGGAAAATGTAGAACTAATTATCGAAGAAGAGTAGTAATTATTAAGTGTTTCGACTATGTTTCCACTACAATGCTGAACACATCTTGTAAAATTTTGCTAAGATTTGCATTTTATGTACAGATATGACTGATACATAAAGAAAAAATAACATCGTGCAAAACATTGCAAATGGCAACAGAGAAGCACCTTTTGAAAGGAGATAGAGACTTGATTAGAGTATGTTTTATCTGCCACGGCGCTCCAGTTTTATGATAATGCATACCATCGCAGACTGGGGCAACACATGGCAGAATATGACGGAAAGCCTTGGAATTACTACGGTTTCAACTACTAAGGCTCATGGGCAGAATCGGTAGAATGGTAAATATGTTGGGAGAAATCCTTAGTAGTAACTGACTATTTAGTGATGGAATATGAATGATTAAAGCCACAATCGTTGGTAGTGGTACTGCCGACGATTGTGGCTTTTTTGTGTTTTGATATGTGACTTATAATCCGTTGTCTTAAAAACACGACCCCAATATAATATTTTGTGGAGGTATTTGGTGATATGCAAAAAGAATTTGGAATTGCGTTGAAAAAATTACGAGAAGAAACAGGAATTAGTCAAGAGAAATTTGCGTTATCTATTGGGATGGATAGAACATATTATGCTTCGGTTGAGGCTGGAAAAAGAAATATATCTCTTCAAAATATATGCAAAATAGCGAAGGGATTTGATTTGCCTGTTTCTGCTCTTTTTGTCGTGGCAGAAAAAATAAGTCAAAATGAATAATTTTAATATTTGTTTGGTACTTAAGCGATATTACTTTGGTATGAAAGTAATATCAAAATGATTTAAAACGATATGAAAAGAAGGCGGAGGGTTACAATGAGCGATTACATAATTGATGAATTTTATAAAGAAATGAAAAACATTAAATTTGAAGCATTTGGTATATTGGATTCGGATAATAAAATACATACTCTTGGAACTGATTCAAAAATCATAGGACGTATTTTTGAAATGTTTGCTCAACCAGTATTGGAAAAGATTGCAGAAAGACATGGAATGATATTGACAACACCTGAATCACAAACAGTATATCCGGATTTTATTATGATGAGTAGCAACTCATCAAAGGACAAAATAGCAATTGATATTAAGACAACTTATATTGTTTCTGATCAATCTACTATTAAATTCACCTTGGGCTCTTATGGCTCTTATATGAGAAATAATACTAAGAATATTGAATATAAATATACAGACTATGCAAAACATTATGTGATTGGCTTTATTTATAAAAGAAATGGGCAAGCACAAGAAAGCCAGGTGTTTGATTATTCTGAAAGAGAAAAGATAGTGTTTCCATTTTATGATGTAAAATATTTTATTCAAGAAAAGTATAAAATTGCAGGTGATAAGCCAGGTTCAGGAAATACTGAAAATATTGGTTCATTTTCAACAAAAAAGTATTCAGAGCTAAAGGGGGGAGAGGGACCATTCTCTGAATTAGGAGTAGATGCATTCGATATATATTGGAAATATTATCCTAAGTATAGAAGTACTGATAAGGCATATACGTCGTTGGCTGAATTTGTCGAATGGTTTCCAAAACAAGAGTCTGCAGAAATAGAACTTCTTCATACATATGATTATGAGGCAACTCTTGATAGAATTCTGAAATATGCAAGAAAACTAAAGGGGGATAGATAATATGGAGAAATTTGATTTTGTCAAGTTGTTCCTGAAGAAGTTAGAAGAAAAGACTCCCAATTGGTATGTTAAAGGAATAATTGACTCGGATGATAATATAATTACATTGGGAACGGACAGTAAGCTGATTGGGAGGATATTTGAGTTAAAGACAAATAGTTTATTACAAGAAATTGCAGATGAACATGAAGGATATTTGTTAAGAAAGCCACGTACTCAAACTGAGTATCCTGACTTCTACTATGAGTGCCCGGATGGAAAGAGAATAGCTATTGATATTAAAACAACATATTTGGACGTGGACGATTCTGAGAAGAAGAATCCTAAAAAGGATATTTGGTACACGCTGGGATCTTATAAATCGTTTCTTCAGGATGGGAATAAGAATATCAGTGGAACATATGATGACTATAAGTTACATTATGTAGTAGGATTTGTGTATGACCGTTTGGAGTCATCAGAGGATGGACAAGTTATTCCGTATTCTGCTGATACACTCAGCGAAATGATATGTCCGTATGGTAATGTTCGAGTGTGGGTTCAAGAAAAATATAAGATAACGGGGCTTACTGAAAAAAGTGGTGATACAACCAATATTGGTTCAATTACCTCAAGAAGTATTGATGAATTTATAAATGGTAAAGGTCCTTTTTCTGCATTGAATAAATGTATTTGTGACGACTATTGGCGTAATTACAAGAAGAAAACAACGTATAAAACTGTTGAAGAATATTTTATATGGGCGAAAGACAATAGTGAGTTGAGTATCGATTTTGATGAACAAAAAGGTCTATTTGAAGAATGGCGAAGGGAAAATTGTCCGAGTAAAGAAGATTTGTTAATAATGGCACTTGAAGTATTACATACAAGAGGACCTAAGGGTGGTGAAAAAGGATTATGGGCCAAATTTGATGACAAAGAAATATGTGTAGCACGTAAAGAACCGACCGTGAGCGAATATATTATATTTTGTAATGATAATAACATAGAAGTAGTTGATGTGATTAGATAATGCAATGACTAGCATATTATTTAGATATGCCAGTCGTTGCATTTTAGGATAATGACAATTGTTGATTTTCTTTTAGTGGTTGAGTTGGTATGTCATCAGGATTGTAATTAGTTAATAAGGCTTCCATCATAGAATTTCGATTAGATTCCTTTGCACCAATATGATAAAAATGCTCTTTATTAATTTTGTAGCAGCCTGACCATATAGAGTCTATATATTCATTTTTTCTGTATTTATTCTCATCCCAGGTAGATAACATAAAGCGTGCATCAGATTGGAATAGTGCGTCGTGAAGTTTTTGCTCAAGTTCTTCATCCCAACTATCATAGTAATCAACATGACGTCCAATATATGGAGGGTCGCAGTAAATAAAGTCAGACGGTGTTGCTTTGGATATAGTTTCTTCAAAAGAACAGCACTCAAAAGTCCAATCATTTTCAGGAAAAATAGTTTCCAAATGCTTTACTTGATTGCAAATTTTTGTTACATAAGCCTTGGCAAATCGTTCAGGTTTATGACCATATGGAACATTAAATTTATAATAACGGTTGAATCTTATCATTCCGTTAAAACAACTTCTGTTCAAAAATAAAAAATCTAGTGGGTCGTGATGCTCATTAAATCTGTCACGGATAAAGTAATAGTGTTCGTCATCTTTTTCTGAAAGTAATGCGCCTTCATATTCTAAAAAATCACGAACAATTTTTGAATCTATTTTTTTCTCTTTAATGGCATTATATAAGGCAATAGTATATGGATTCGTGTCTGAAAATACTGCTTTATGCGGTGCGAGGTTCAACCCTACAACACCAGATCCCATGAAGGGTTCGTACCATATGGAATCTTCAGTTAAATAGATATTATCAGAAATTGTTTTTACGAGTTTTGTTTTGATTCCCTGAATCTTTATTGGCGGTACAAATATTTTATCTATCATATTTTGATTACCTAACAAATACAAATATCCTTTGAACTAATATTTTCAAAGGTATGAGTGATTTCCTTTCCTATATATTTTTCTCTTTCTGTAATGTAATTGAGAAGTTCTGGTTTATCATCCAAAAACATATATGAAATTGGAACACGAAAACCAGGAATTTCTTTTTCCATTAGTCTAGCATCAATTGGTTCTATTGCTTGAAAACTGTAAATTGGCATTGCCACATTACTTCGGGTTAGATAGTCTTGTATCCGTTTTACGGCTTCATAGTCATTGCTATATTCGATTAACCAATCAGAAATGTTTTGCTTTGGGCCTAGAATGGTTTTGGCTACAATTTGTCTATATGGAAGACCTAGATATATATAAGCACAGACAATGTCGTTATAAAACCTTTTTCTGTGTTCGAATAATTTCCTTCCACTTGACAAATCATCATACCATTTGGGACTAAAACTTAGTAACATTGTTCGCATTAAAACACATCCTTTATTTTATTATTGAAGTTGTCTAAATTGCACTAAGGAAAGTAAAGACCGATGCCCCCTTGTAAATATTTTTATTGCCAAATTGCAGAGGGGGCTTCCTATATTTTTAACATATTTTATATAATATCACAGCACATAATTTCATATAACGGGCTAGCGTTGAATAAAATGCTTTATTTGTATTTCTGCCAAATTGTATGAATTAATGTGCTTTTTTCTTACATTTTTGAACTTTTTCAATAGTTTTTGGTCGACGGTATTTTTTGTTTTCGGGCATTCCGGATCTTCCGGTATTCCTCGGCATTACAAAATTCCTGTCAGTTACTCCTTCGTATTATGAATTTACCACATTTCCGTATCAAAACTAGTTATATCAAATGACTTTATTCAATTCAGAATAGATGAAAACAATATTATACGGACGCATGTTCTCTGTACACCATCTTATGATGAGGTGTGTATGTGGAATTTTGTTATCAAAACAGGTTATTTGCGTTGCTGGATTGTAAAAGCTGGTAAACAAGTCCGTGCCCAGAAAGAAAATCTTCTTTAAGGAAGATTGGCTCACATCAGTGACGACAAAATGGTGTTGCATAGTAATCACTGTTTTTATTAATATTAAGTTCATATTTCTTGAAACCAAAAGGATGATAAATCAATTGCCCGACACCGACGACCTCTTTAAAGCCTAATATATCCGTTGCTTTATCTGAATTTGCTAGAATAACTTCATCATTTCAGCTTGATGGTATATCATGTCTCATAACGAATGTTAATCATAACCATTGGTGCTATAATTAATTTCGAAATTTCTATACATATTGTAACTTAAAATACTTTTGAAAACAATAAGAAGTTACATAAAATGATGTGATGGATTTGCACCCTGATAATTTCACTCCGTTCTCAATGAACAGACCTTTATTACTGTAGGAACTGGTGGCCTCCATGAGCGGTAGCAGAGGGACGGTCATTGAAAAGACAGATGTAATAAAAGCTATTAAAAAAACTGATGTCGTAGAAGATGCTTAAGGTGATTTAACATGAGACAAGGGGGAATGTGTAGGTATTACGGTTGGAACTTTATTTTTTCTGTGGAAAAGAAATGTAAATGACGGTATAATACCGTTAGAAAAAATTGCATTTAGGAGATGATATGGTGAAAATATATAAGTTATTGGATCGGATTATTGTGAATAAAAGACATTCATTGTCACCTAATTCGTTTATTGAAGCTGATAGGACTGAATTAAGTGAAGAAGAAAGAAGTATTTTTGATTTATTGAAAAACATAGTTTCGTTGGGAACAAAAATTCATAATGATGGAATAGAATTTCATCCTATGTTCGTAATGGCAGATGGTAGCCGAACTTTTTCAATAGAAGATATATCAGAAGATGATTATTTGATATTGCATAGTTTGAAATTAGAAAAAATGCCATTGATTTTACGCGCACTGATTGCGGATATATTGTGGACTAATAAAAAAGAATTTAATGCTGCTAAAATTGCAGCAAATGCATATTGGGAATTATTTACTCTTTTGTATAGGGATGATGACAATGTTGGGACAATTGACATAATTCGACGAGCAGTATGCATTTCAGCACAAACAAAGCAAACTTTATTATTTGAAAAAATACAAGGATGGTTTGTTGATTTTTTGGAGAAGAAAGCTGCAAACAATGATGGCTTTTTTGCACTTAGAGTGATGGAGTTATTCTTTGGACAGAAGAATTTTGATGTTTCTATATTTTTACCAGTATTAGATAATATGATTGCCTACAACAATGATAATATCGCAAAGGTTGAACAGGCATATATGTTAAAAACTGAATGTTTGTTTAAATTAAAAAAGAAAGAAGAAGCAACGAAAAATAATTTGCTTTTAGCAAGGTATTATTTGGATTTTGCAGAGGGAATCTTTCAAAATGATATACAGGGAGCGCTTAGGTGTGTTAATTATTATCAAAAGGGGATTAAACTGTATAGAGATAATGGGGAACCACAAAAAGCGGAAATTGCACATAAAAGATTGGTAGAAATACAAAAAGAGATACCTCAAATAATGGTTCCGTTTTCTATTGAACTTGATATAAAAGGTGTTGTCGACAATATTAAAATTAACATGGAAGGGTTAACCTTTGAGGAAAGTTTAATTAGATTGACACAAATGTTTGTCTTTGAAAAACAAGAAGATATAAAGAATGATGTTATTGGAGAATTCAAAGATAATCCATTAGCTCATATGTTTGGAAAAAGTTTGATAAACGCACAAGGACAGACCGTGTTAGCTTTGCCACCTCTGGATATACAAAATCCAGAAAAAGATACATATCTTTTGGAGTTACATATGTATCAGAATATATTAGAAAAACAAAAAATTTCTGGTGACATTTGGATGAAGCCTGCTTTGGCTATTTTAAGGGATACATATGTTGTTGATAATTCAATGCTAGACTTTTTGGTTAAAGATAATCCAATTATTCCAGAAGGAAGAGAACACATTTTTCAAAGTGCGCTACGAATGTTTTTGAACGGAGAATTTTATGAGGCAATGCATATTCTTGCACCGCAAGTAGAAAATCTTTTTAGAAATATTGCAAAAGAGGTTGGTGGCTTAACTGTAACGTTAAAAGATGATGGATCATCAATGGAGAAAGTATTGAGTTCTATTTTGTCTTTACCAGAATTATTAGATTGCTATGATAACGATATTTTGTTTACATTTAGAGGTTTATTAAATGAACAGGCGGGTGCAAATATAAGAAATGAGATTGCACATGGCATCATAAGTGAATATGCTTGCTCTACGGGTGTATGCTTATATTTTGGAGTGGCAGTTATAAAATTACTTTCGCTTACATCTGTTTCATGCTATCAGATATTAAAGAATAGTAAAAAACTAAAACATTTTGAGGCGCCAAAAAAGGATGCACTTAAAGTAATACATTGATGATAAAAATCTTTAGTAGTAACATTTTCCGTGTTACTACCAACAGGTAGCAACAACTTGCAGGGCTCAGCTCTGTTTAGCCACAATATGTATTTCAGCACAAAACAAATAATACAAATATACCCGAAGCCCCCTCACAAAACAGGAAATTCCGGGGCAAAACAAGGAGAAACAAAACTATGATAAAAATATTATTCATCTGCCACGGCAATATGTAATAATATGGGGGCAAATGCCTATGATTATAATGCCTGCGTAACTGTACTATAAGAAATACACCTTTTTTACACCTTTTGCAATTCAAAATAGTTAAGTCCTAATATGATATAAAGATGCATAAGCACCTCGGTAAAACGAAGTGCTTTTTTTCAACCCTTTTTTAGATGGAGGTGAGTTAGGTGGTAAAAGTAAAATTGCAGGGAAAGAAAAATGAAGTAAGGAGAATGCTAAAGTTACTGCAGAAAAATCCAAGATGCAATATCAGCTACATATCGGATTTTATGAGATGTGACAATGAAAAATATCATCGGATATATCTTGGAGTATACCCAGTGAAAAAGACGAAAAATGTTGTACAAAGAATTAGTTAATGAATCTGAAGAATACGGAGGGTCAGAATTATGTGTAAAGTAATAGCGATTTGTAATCAGAAAGGCGGTGTATCCAAGACCACCACAACAGTAAATCTTGGAGTTGGAATGGTAAGAGAAGGAAAAAGGGTGCTTGTAATTGACGCCGATCCACAAGGAAACCTTTCCCAGAGTCTGGGTATTGAAAATCCGGACGAATTGGAGATAGCACTACCAACCATTATGGAGCAGATTATCATGGACGAGGAGTTTGAGGTGTCAGAGGGAATTATTCATCATGTGGAAGGAATTGACCTCATGCCTTGTAACATTGATTTATCCGGTGTGGATGTTTCTCTGGTTAATGCAATGAGCAGGGAGTTTGTGCTAAAGACCTATGTGGATTGCATGAGAGAATACTACGATTACATTCTCATTGACTGTATGCCAAGTTTGGGAATGATAACGGTAAATGCTCTTACGGCATCCGATAGTGTGTTGATTCCGGTGCAGGCTGCTTATTTACCGGTAAAGGGTTTGGAGCAGTTAATTATGACAATCTTCCGGGTCAGAAAGCACCTAAATCCGGGGATTCAGTTCGAGGGGATTCTGATTTCCATGCTGAATGCAAGAACTAATTATGCAAAGGATATTATTGAACTAATCACGGAATATTATGGTGAATCCATTCCAATCTTTGATAGCCGGATTCCTTTTTCTGTAAAGGCCGCAGAAACATCAGCAGCCGGAGTAAGCATATTTTCGCTGGACAAGAAACATCCGGTAGCCGGTGCTTATGAAGAACTGACAAAGGAGGTGCTTGCTCATGAGTAGAACAAAGGCATTAGAAAAAGTGAAATTAACAAGGTTTGATGATTTGTTTGGTGGTAAGGAGGCGGAGCCTGCGGTAGAAGCTGGAGAAGTAAAGCAAATACCAATCTCGGAACTTCATGAGTTTCACAATCATCCGTTTCAGATTCGCTCAGATGAAGAACTGGAGGAAATGATAGAAAGCGTACGTCAGCATGGTGTGTTGGTGCCGGGAATTGTACGGCCACGAAAAGAAGGCGGTTATGAGATTATTGCCGGACATACAAGAAGACATGTTTGTGAACTGCTTGGTATTGATATCATGCCGGTTTTTGTAAAGAATTTGGATGATGATGAAGCCAGTCTGATTATGGTAGATTCCAACATCCAGCGAGAGAACATCTTACCCAGTGAAAAGGCAAAAGCCTACAAAATCAAGTACGATGCCATGAAGAACCAGGGTAAGGAAGGAAACAGCCTTCAAAAAATGTCGGAGGAAAGCGGCGAGAATTATAAGTCCATACAGAGATACATCTGGCTTGCCAGACTTAATGATAATCTTTTAGGAATGGTAGATAAAAAGAAACTGGGTTTTATCCAGGGGGTAAGTTTATCGGTTCTTTCCGATAAAGAGCAGGAAATGGTTTATGATGCGATTTGCCGGTATGAAAAGAAGTTGTCGACGATACAGGCTAATACCATAAAGCAGTTGAGTGCAGATGGGAAATTGGATGAAGAGACACTGGAACGTTATTTGTTTTCCGTTGAGAGGCACAGTAAGAAGAAGGATATTACTCTGAAAAATGAACGATTGGCAGAGTATTTTGAGGAAGAAACCACAGAAGATGAAATGATGGATGTCATTTTTGAATTACTGGAGAAATGGAAACAAAAGAGAGGAAGTGAAGAAAATGAATAAGATTATTTTGCTGGGGAATATGACGAGAGAACCCAAGACAACAAGGAAGAAAAATGAAGATGGCAGCGAGATGGTTATTACAAAGTTTGACCTTGCGGTAAATCGCAGAAATAAGCATGAGGGAAATGCCGATGCAGATTTCTTCCACTGTACATCCTTTGGAAGACAGGCGGAGTTTGTGGAGAAATATTTCCACAGCGGTTCAAGGGTGCTTGTGGTTGGTCGTGTACAGAACAATAATTATACGACTAAGGAAGGAAATAAGGTTTATGGATTTAGCATCATTACAGAAGAAGTAGAGTTTGCGCAGAAGAAAAGTGCAGGAAAAGCAGCAGCCGATGCAGATGACTTTTCGTATGCTGCAGATGAACAGGTACCATTCGAGAGCAGGTAGGTGATAACATGGCAGAAGGTTTCTTCCGAAGCAAAAAAGGATTTACAGTCGTTCAAAATGAAATAACAAGAGATGCAAAAATTTCTTTGAAGGCAAAAGGATTATATCTTGTGATACAAGCATATATCTCTATGCCGGATAAGAAATGGACAAAAGAGGATTTCAGAAATCTGACCAAAGAAGGGAAAAAGGCATTTGATAGTGCATGGAAAGAATTGAAGGATTTTGGATATTTAAAGGTTCATTTCATGCCGGATAATGGCAAGTGGAAGACCGAGTATGAATTGCTGGATGAACCGGATTTGGGGCCTCATACGCTATACCATAATAGTGAAGGAGAGGTTTCCAGTGATAATCTGACACGTGCAGAAAAGAAACGTCAAACGCAATTGATTACGGATGAACATTCATCTTTTCAATCAGATAGTTCGGATGAAGATACAGAAATTGGCGATTCTGACCGTTACCCCCTTTTTGGTACTAACGGTAATTCTGACCGTTACCCCCCTTTCGGTAGCAACGGTAACGGTAGTAACGCTTACGGTAGCAACGC
>ENA-UOOA01002503-UOOA01002503.1-human-gut-metagenome-genome-assembly--contig:-P61old-NODE-2503-length-25903-cov-10.748607_pt1 | contig 25903 bp, 25 predicted proteins | sample MGYA00242467_ERZ724014 | MGnify/ENA metagenome assembly ERZ724014 | reverse complement strand
CCTTGCGGCTGGGGGAGGCCCCAGTGAGCGTGGGTAGCCGGACTGGAGGTCGGCGGGTTGTCTTGATGGCGGACGCGCGCGGCCATTTCATCAACACCGGCATGATCAACGGCACGCGCATGCAATACATGGTGGACACGGGGGCTTCCACCGTCGCCATTGGCAAGCCCGATGCCGACCGCATGGGGCTGCAATATACAAAAGGCCAAGCAGTGCAAATGAGCACCGCCAATGGCGTAGCCCAGGGCTGGCTGATTCGACTGGATTCGGTCAGGATCGGTGACGTAGAGGTGTACGGGGTGGAGGCAGTGGTCACACCGCAAAGCATGCCTTACGTCCTGCTTGGCAATAGCTTGCTGGGCGCGTTCCAAATGACCCGCACCAATGACCAGCTGGTGCTAGAAAAGCGCAACTGACCCCACATGGCCATCCCTCTGCCCGCGGCAAAGCAGCACGAAGGCGAGTACGAAGACTTGCTCAGCCTGTGGTCTGACCTGGAAACGGCGCTGTCGCTGCTGCTGTCCAAACCCCTGCTGATCCACGACTTCCCGGGAAAGCTCCGCCAGCTGGATGTGTGGTTGCAGGATCTGGTTGCCCACGACAACGACGCGGCGCTGTACCTGATGTTTCAGCTGGCAGCCACATCAACAGCCAGCTACAGCGCGTCACACGCTCTGGTGTGCGCAACGCTGTGCCACATCCTCGCCCAGGAGCTGAAGCTTCCAGCTGCCGAGCGAGACAGCCTGGTGCGCGCAGCGCTGACCATGAACATCGGCATGACTGCGCTGCAAGACCAGCTCGCGCAGCAGCGGGAAAAGCCGACACCGCAGCAGCAGGAAGCCATTCAAAATCACCCCCTGCAAAGCCAGGCGCTGCTGGCGCGGCTGTTCATCACAGACCCTTTGTGGCTGGACGTGGTGGGGCAGCGCCATGCACATATTTCAGACCGGATACCGCTGGAATCGCAGACACCCCCCGATCGACTGACACGCATTCTCGGAACCATCGACCGGTATGCCGCGATGATCAGCCCCCGCAAGTCCCGAGCCGGGCGCAGCGCCACCGATTCGGTGCGAGCCATTGTGGGACAGGAGGTGGAGCAGAACGACGAAGTGAGCTACGCACTGGTGCGGGCCATCGGCTTGTGCCCGCCAGGCACTTTCGTAAAGCTCGACAACGGTGACACGGCGATTGTTTTGCGCCGTAGCGAAAAAGCCAATCACCCTCTGGTTGCCAGCCTGCTAGACGGGGCAGGCAACCACCAGGCCAAGCCCCTGCTGCACCCTACAGCCCAAGGCAAACCACGCATACAGTCTGCGCTGGCCCGCTCGGCGGTGACTGTGGAACTCAACCACCGCACCATGGTGCGGCTCGGGTTGTATGCCGCCCAGCACAACGTAGGCATGCACAACCTGGTCACCACCCCCGCCACGCTGGGCCTGCACTGAGGCGTGCCAGCCGCACTTGCGCCAGCGCGCCCGGCGCCTCCAGCTACTTCTTTGACTTGCCCAGCTTGGACTCCTTGCCTTCCAGCAAGCGCTTGATGTTCTCGCGGTGGCGCCACACCAGCAACATGGCCATCACGGCAATGGCTGCGGCAATGCTTTGCTCTGCATACCAGACAGCCCCATCCACCAGCAGATAGAACACCGGTGCAAACACCGCAGCCACCAATGACGCCAGCGAGGAATAGCGAAAGAACACGGCGATCAGCAGCCAGGTCACGGCGGTAGCCAACCCCAGCCAGACATTGATGCCCACCAGAACCCCCAGGGCCGTCGCAACGCCCTTGCCGCCCTGAAAGCGGAAAAATACGGGCCACAAATGTCCCAGGAATGCGGCCAAACCCACCAGAGCAATGGTTCCCTCTTCCAGACCATAGGGCTTGCCAAACCAGTGCACCAGCACCACGGGCAGCCAGCCCTTCACGGCGTCCAGCAGCAGAGTCACCACAGCAGCGACCTTGCTGCCCGAGCGCAGCACATTGGTTGCACCCGGGTTCTTGCTGCCGTAGGTACGTGGGTCACTGAGCCCCATCACCCGGGTGACGATGACAGCGAACGACAGCGAGCCCAGCAAGTAGGCAGCCACGGCGGCTAAAAGGGGATACACGGCGGTCAAAACAACTCCTTGGATAGATTCGGGAACGGGCACGCCCGCATGCGGCGGCTATTCTGCCAGTGCGCACTGCACGGGCCGTGCACCCAGCAGCTCGATGCACACGCGCGGGTCGATCTGCACCAGAAAGCCCCGGCGACCGCCGTTGATGGCGATGCGCGGCAAGCCCAGAATGCTCTCTTCGATGTAAACCGGCATGTCACGTCGGGTGCCGAACGGAGACGTGCCCCCCACCAAATAGCCGCTGTGGCGGTTCGCCACCTCGGGGGCACAAGGCTCCACCGACTTGGCACCGATCTGGCGGGCCAGGTTTTTGGTGGACACCTTGCGGTTGCCGTGCATCAGCACCACCAGCGGCTTGGCATCCTGGTCCTGCATGATCAGTGTTTTGACCACCATGAACGGGTCGAGCCCCAGCACCGCAGCGCTGTGCTGGGCGCCGCCATGCTCCAGGTACTCATAAGGGTGCTCGGTGTAGGCCACCTTGTGGGCCTTGAGCAGCTGAGTGGCGGGGGTTTCGGAAACGTGTTCTCTCTTGGCCATGGTGCAAAACAGGGTGACTCTCGATGGTAACCATCCCCGGCCTGAATCGCGAGGCGCATTTGCCTTCGGCCACCGCATGAATCTTCTTGGCTAGCGCCATCAAAAAGGGCAACCCTGGGGTTGCCTTTTGCATTGATAGAGCCTCATCGGCGCCCGAGTCACAGCGCCGGGTCGCGCACCTCCCAGCGGATCGCATCAATCGCCTGCAGCACCTCGGGCGACAGCGTGGTGCCCCAGGCGTTCAGGTCTTCGTCCAGTTGGGCCAGCGATGTCACGCCGATGATGGTGCTGGCCACCTGCCACTTGGTGTAGCAGAACGCCAGCGCCATCTGCGTGGGCGTGAGACCGTTGTCACGCGCGAGCTGGTTGTAGCGGCGGGCCGCGGCCAGCGACTCGGGGCGGCCCCAGCGCTGCTTGCGCACCGATTCATAGCGGGCGATGCGTGCGCCCTGGGGGGCGCCAGCGTCGGTGGGGGCATGCTCGTCGTACTTGCCTGTCAGCAAACCAAAGCCCAGGGGCGAATAGGCCAGCAGCGACACATTCAGGCGATGGCAGGTTTCGTCGAGTGCGTTTTCCCAGGTGCGGTTGATGAGGCAATAGGGGTTCTGCACCGTGGCCACGCGCGGCAGGCCGTGCTGCTCGGCCAGGCGCACAAATTCGTGCACGCCATAAGGTGTCTCGTTCGACAGGCCGATGGTGCGCACCTTGCCCGCCTTCACCAGCTTGGCCAGCGTCTCCAGTTGCTCGTGGATGGGTGTTTGCGAGGTTTCTTTGGCAGGGTCGTAGTACAGCGTGCCAAAGGCGGGTACATGGCGCTCAGGCCAGTGGATCTGGTAGAGGTCGATCACATCGGTCTGCAGGCGACGCAGGCTGCCTTCGCACGAGGCAATGATGTCCGCCGATGTCATGCCCTTGCCTTCGCGCACCCAGGGCATGCCACGCGAAGGGCCAGCCACCTTGGTGGCCAGCACCAGCTTTTGGCGGGCACCGGGGTTCTTGGCAAACCAGTTGCCGATGATGGTTTCTGTCGCGCCAAAAGTCTCGGCCCGTGCGGGCACCGAATACATCTCGGCCGTGTCGATGAAGTTGACGCCGCGCGCCAGCGAGTGGCTGAGGATGGCGTGGGAATCTGCCTCGTTGACCTGCTCGCCAAACGTCATAGTGCCCAGGCAGATGGGGGTCACGCGCAGATCGCTCTGACCCAGTGTGATGTGTTGCATGCGGTACAAACTCCGAAGGCAGGCGCCACTTGCGGTGCAGGCAACGCCCAGGGGAAGAAGAAACACCGGGGCAAGAGCCCACCCGCGGCGGCAGACATCGTACAAGCGATTGCGCCGGGCTGCAGGCGATGGGCCTTGTCAGCGCCTCTGCAATAGTTTGAATAAAAAGTGGCTCCAGCGCTTATAAAACAAGCGCCACCAGCTATATATTTAATAGCAAATCAACTACAGCACCCCGCGCCTCACACCGCCAAATAGCGCTCCCACAGGCGGCGGTCGGCATTGAGCGCGGTAGAGTCCCCTTCCCACACCAGCCGCCCGCGTTCCAGGATGAGATGGCGGTCGGCCAAGTCCATGAGGCGGTGCACGTACTTGTCCACCACCAAGATGGTCTGGCCTGCGGCTTTCAGGGCGGCCAGGCAGCGCCAGATTTCCTCACGGATCACGGGGGCCAGCCCCTCGGTGGCCTCGTCGAGGATGAGCAGCCGCGGGTTGGTAGACAGCGCGCGGCCAATGGCCAGCATCTGCTGCTCACCGCCCGAAAGCTGGCTGCCCAGGTGGTGCTGCCGCTCTTTGAGGCGGGGGAACACGCCGTAGATGCGCTCCAGGTCCCACACATCGCTCAGGCCGTTGCGCCGGTCGGCAAAAGCCACCAGGTGCTCGCGCACGGTGAGATTGGGAAACACGTGGCGCCCCTCGGGCACGATCGCCAGGCCCATGCGGGCTATTGCATCGCACGGCAAGCGCGCCGTGGGCTGGCCGGCAAAGTGGATGCTGCCTGCCGTGGGCCGCAGCGCCCCCACCAGCGCTTTGATGGTGGTGCTTTTGCCCATGCCGTTGCGGCCCAGCAGCGACACCACCTCGCCCGCAGCAATCTGCAGGTGAATGCCGAACAGCACCTGGCTGGCGCCGTACCCGGCCTCCAGGCCCTGGCAACTCAACAAGGGCGGTGGCGCGCTCATTCAGCAGTCTCCAGCGTTTCGGTGCCCAGATACACGGCCTGCACCTCGGCGTTGTTGCGAATGGCGTCGGGGGTGCCGCTGGTCAGCACGCGGCCATACACCAACACAGAAATGCGGTCGGCCAGGCGGAACACGGCGTCCATGTCGTGCTCGATCAACAGCACGGCCATGTCGCGCCGCAGGGTGTCGATCAGCTCCACCATCTGCAGCGATTCATCGGGCCCCATGCCGGCCATGGGCTCGTCCAGCAACAACAGCTTGGGCTTGGCTGCCAGCGCCAGGGCGACGTCGAGCGTGCGCTGGGCACCATGCGGCAGTGCTCCCGCCAGTCCGTGCAGCTGGTGCTGCAGGCCCACCCGCTCGGCCAGTTGCTCGGCGCGTTCGTACAAGCCATGCGAACTGGAGCGGGGCTGCAAGAACCGGAAGCTGGAACCGCTGTGCGCCTGCACGGCCAGCACCAGGTTGTCGCGCACGCTCTGGTTCGGAAAAATGCGCGTGACCTGGAAGCAGCGCGACAGGCCCAGCGCGACCCGCCGGTGCATGGGCAGGTGCGTGAGGTCTTGGCCGCCCAGCACGATGCGCCCGGCGTCTGGCGCGAGCAGGCCCGATATTTGGTTCACCAGCGTGGTCTTGCCCGCCCCGTTGGGGCCAATGAGCGCGTGGATTTGGCCCGGCTCCACCGTCAGGCTCACATGGTCCGTGGCCAGCAGGCCGCCAAACCGCTTGACCAGCCCTTGCACCTGAAAAAGGCTCATGGCTTGCTCCTGGCCCACAGATCACTCAGCGCCGCCAGCCCCTTGGGGGCATAGAGGGCGGTAGCAATCAACAGCAGGCCGAGCGGCATGTGCCAGTGGCTGGTGTGCAGCTTGAGCGCCTCTTCCAGCGCCAGCCACACGGCCGCGCCCACCGGCCCGCCCCAGCGGCGGCCCAGGCCGCCAATGATCACCATGACGATGAGCGTGGCCGACTGCGTCCAGTGCATCATCGACGGGCTGACAAAGCTGTTCCCCGTGGCCAGCAGTGCACCTGCCAGCCCGGCAATGGCCCCGGCCACCACAAAGGCCGTGAGCTGCAGCAGGTACACCGGGTAGCCCAGTGCCCGCATGCGGATTTCATTGTCGCGAATGCCGACCAGCGCGGTGCCAAAGCGCGAACCCGCGGCCCGGTCCAGCCACCACAGCAGCGCGGCAACGATGGCCAGCACCACCCAGTACAGCGTTGCCTCATCAGCCATCTCCAGCCCCATGCCCAGCGCGGGCCGCGCCATCAGCGTGTAGCCATCGTCGCCCCCATAGCTGCGCAGTGACACAAAGACGAAGTACAGCATCTGCGCAAACGCCAGCGTGATCATGATGAAGTACACGCCCTTGGTGCGCAGCGAAATCGAGCCAATGACCAGCGCCGCAAACGCCGCGAGCAGCGCTGCCGCAGGCCACATGACCCAGGCCGAGACGAACCCGGCATCGCTGAGCAGCACCACCGCATAGGCCCCCACGCCCATGAAGCCCGCGTGGCCCAGCGCCACCATGCCGCCAAAGCCCATGATGAAGTTCAGGCTGGCCGCAGCCAGCGCCACCACCAGCACACGGCGCACAAAGCCGATGTAGAAATCAAGCCCCAGCGCCGCAGCCACCGGGGGAAACAAGGCCAGCGCGAGCAGGATGGCCAGGGGCCAGGCGGCGGCTTTCCAGCGCGAGTGAGAAGTCGAGGAAGACAAGGTCGCCTGCATAAAAACGGCTCAGGCTTTCGCAGAAAACAGCCCCGCAGGGCGAAAAGCCAGCACGGCGGCCATCAGGGCGTACATGGACACCTCGGCAAACAGCGGCCCCAGGTCGGCCGCCAGGGCTGGGGGCAGCGTGGCGCGCAGCAGCAGGGGCAAAAAGGCGCGGCCAATCGTGTCCACCAACCCCACCAGCATCGCCGCCACAAAGGCCCCGCGCACCGAGCCAATGCCGCCGATGACGATGACCACCAGCGCCGGAATCAGGATCGATTCACCCATGCCCACCTGCACGGCCACCAGTGGCCCCATGAGCGCGCCCGCCAGCGCGGCCAGGGCCGCACCCAGCACAAAAATGCCGCTGAAGATGCGCGTGACGCGCACCCCCATCAGCTCGGCCATCCAGCGGTTGGATGCGCCCGCGCGCACCAGCATGCCCACGCGGCTATGGTTGACCAGCAGGTACAGCAGCAGCGCCACCAGCACCCCGGCGCCCAGCACCAGCAGCCGGTACGAAGGGTATGGCAGGCCCGCAAACAGTTCCACCGGCCCGGCCAGCGCAGCCGGGGCCGAAGCCATCACCGGCGAGGGGCCCCAGATCATCTTGACTGCGTCGTCCGCCACCAGGATGACGCCAAACGTGGCCAGCACCTGCGCCAGGTGGTCGCGCCCGTACAGGCGGCGCATGAGCGTGACTTCCAGCAGCGCCGCCACTGCGGCCGTCACCACCACCGCCACCCCCACCGCCAACGCAAACGAGCCCGACTGCACATGCACCTGCGCAGCCACATACGCCCCCACCATGAACAGTGAGCCGTGCGACAGGTTCAGCACGTCCATCACGCCGAAGACCAGGGTCAGGCCGGCGGCAATCAGGAACAGCATGAGCCCGTAGCCCGCACCGTTGAGCAGTTGCTCAAAAACAAGAATGGCGTTCATGGCAAGGCGGCGGTGCGCGAAAAGGAAGGCACGTCCATGCAAAGGTCGCGGCGCTGGGTCATAGAGAAAGGCGGGGCGGGCGAGACAGGCTTACTTGATTCAGGGCCAAGCTCACTTCAGCTTGCACTGCGCGGCGTACGCGTCGCCGTAGTTCTCCAGGACAGTGCGGATGGTCTTGTTGGTCACGCGGCCTTCGGCGTTTTTGCCGATGCTGCGCAGGTAAAAGTTCTGCACCGGAAAGTGGTTGTTGGCGTAGCGGAAATTGCCGCGCACCGACGGGAACTGCGCCTTGGCAATGGCCTTGGTCAGCGCTTCCTTGTCGCTGACCTTGCCGCCTGTGGCTTTCACGGCAGCGTCCATGGCCATGATCACGTCATAGGCCTGGGCGGCGTACAGCGAGGGGTAGCGGCCACCGTATTCCTTGCGGAAGGCGGCCACGAAGGCCTTGTTGGCAGCGTTGTCCAGGTCGTGCGCCCAGTGGGTGGTGTTGAACAGGCCCAGCATGGGCTCGCCCACGGCACCAATCACGTCTTCATCCGACGAAAAACCGCTGGTGACCAGGGTGATGTCTTTGGACAGACCCGCCCCTACGAACTGCTTGATGAAGTTGATGCCCATGGCGCCGGGCAGGAAGAAATACACGGCATCGGGCTTGGCGGCGCGCAGCTGGGCCAGCTCGGTCGCGTAGTCGATCTGCCCCACCTTGGTGTAGATCTCGTCGGCCACCTGGCCCTTGAACTTGCGCTTGAAGCCGGTGAGCGAATCCTTGCCCGCGGGGTAGTTGGGGGCGATCAGCACCATGCGGCCAAATTTCTGGTCGGCCGCAAACTGGCCGGCGGCTTCGTGAAACTGGTCGTTCTGGTAAGCCGTGCCAAAAAAGTAGGGGTTGCACTGCGCCCCTGCCAGCTGGCTGGGGCCTGCGTTGTTCGACAGGTAGGGCACCTTGGCGGCAAACAGCGTGGGCGCTACGGCCAGGGCCACGTTGCTGGCGATGGGGCCGGTGAACAGGTCGATCTTTTCGCGCTGCACAAAGCGGTCTACCAGCTGCTTGGCCTGGTCAGGGCTGCCCGCCATGTCGGTCTGCACAAATTCTGCGGGCTGGCCGCCCAGCTTGCTGCCCAGTTGCTTGATGGCCAGCGCAAACCCATCGCGTGCCTCGGCGCCGGGGCCGGCAAACGGGCCCGACACATCCAGCGCCACCCCCACCTTGATCGGCGAGCCCTGGGCATGGGCTGGGGCGCTGGCAAATGCAGCCAGCGTGGCCCAGGCCGTCAGGTGCGCCGTGCGGCGCAGCGTTGCAACGCAGAGAGAGCGGAAAAGGGGTGCCATCTTCAGGTCCTATCGGGAGAATGTGAAACGTGAGCGAGACGCGAATGCTACAGCCCTCCAAGAACCTGACTGGGCGCAGCAACCTGCCGAAATGCGGGGGGCGGGGCATGGGGCGAGAAGCCAGGCCGGGCGGCACGCCGCCAGACTCCTAGGTGACAGCCGCCCCGCCCGGCCTTGCGGCGATGCGCCGTAACATTGGGCCAACCCACCACACCCGCGCCAAGCGGCCCTGCACCGAGTTTTCCGCCCCATGTACCAGCCCATCCACCCTCTGCGCAGCAGCACCCTGCCCCTGCGCCGCCTCACCTACCACGTGAACCACTGGGGCCCCGAGCAAAGCCCCCTGCCCCCGCTGGTGCTGCTGCATGGCTGGATGGACGTGGGCGCCTCGTACCAGTTCACGGTGGACGCGCTGCGCCAGCAGCGGCGCATTCTGGCGCCCGACTGGCGCGGCTTCGGGCAGACCAGCACGCCGCAGGCCGACCACTATGTGTTTGCCGACTACCTGGCAGACCTGGACATGCTGCTCGACCATTACGCCCCCGGCCGGGCCGTGGACCTGGTGGGCCACAGCATGGGCGGCAACGTGGCCATGATGTACGCTGGTGTGCGGCCCGAGCGCATTCGCCGTCTGGTCAACCTGGAGGGCTTTGGCATGCCCGCCACCCGCCCGGCGCAGGCGCCCACGCGGTACGCCCAGTGGATCGATGAGATCAAGCAACTGCACCAGGGCGAAAAAACCCTGAACACTTACGACGACGCCAGCGGGGTGGCCCGCCGCCTCATGAAGACCAACCCCCGCCTCTCGCAAGACAAGGCTGATTGGCTGGCACAGCACTGGGCGCGGCCCAATGCCCAGGGCCGGTGGGAAATCCTGGGCGACCCGGCCCACAAGGTGACCAGCGCCCAACTGTTTCGCGTGGACGAGACGCTGGCCCTGTATGCCCGCATCACCGCCCCGGTGCTGGCGGTGGAGGCCAGCGACGACAGCCTGGGCCAGTGGTGGAAAGAGCGCTACAGCTTGGACGAATACCACGAGCGCCTTACCCATGTGCCCAACTGCCGCGTGGCCGTGGTGCAGGACGCGGGCCACATGCTGCACCACGACCAGCCCGAGGCCGTGGCACGGCTGATAGAAGATTTTCTAGACTGATGCGTTTCTGCCATATTGAGGGGAAAATGCCTCCAAGCCAATTGGCAAAAGCGCAAGCAGCTATCAAAAAAATAGCAAATTCTTGAATCCCCAGGGAAATCAGGCATGCCGTGGGCGGGCCGTCTGAGCCAGTCCAGCAGGCGGGTTGCAATGCAGCCCCGCAAGCCCACGGCCTTGGCTATCCCCGTGTTCTTCGAGGAGATCAGCCCCTGGGGCGTCCCGTGAGAAAATCGCCGGTTATTTCACAGAACACACAGGATACGCACCATGGACGCAGAACGCATCAACCTCATCGGCACCACCCTGGCGGACCTGGCCACCCGCACGCAAGAGTTACGGAGGTATCTTTGACTTCGATGCCAAATTCGAACGTCTGAGAACCGTCAACGCATCGCTCGAAGACCCCTCGGTCTGGAACGACCCCAAGAAGGCCCAGGAACTGGGCAAGGAACAAAAGTCGCTCTCCAGTGTGGTTGTCACACTGGACAAGCTGACGCGCGAGCTGGCCGACAACGCCGAGCTGTACGAGATGAGCAAGGAAGAAGGCGATGAAGCCGGCCTGCTCACCATCGAAGCCGAAACCGACAAGCTGCGCCCGCTGATCGAAGAGCTGGAATTCCGCCGCATGTTCAGCAACGAGGCCGATCCACTGAACTGCTTTGTGGACATCCAGGCCGGCGCCGGTGGCACCGAAGCGTGCGACTGGGCCAGCATGCTGCTGCGCCAGTACCTCAAGTACGCCGAGCGCAAGGGCTTCAAGGCCACGGTGGAGGAAGAAACCGCAGGCGACGTGGCCGGCATCAAGAGCGCCACGATCAAGATCGAAGGCGAATACGCCTATGGCCTGCTGCGCACCGAAACCGGCGTGCACCGCCTGGTGCGCAAGAGCCCGTTCGACAGCTCGGGCGGCCGCCACACCTCGTTCGCCTCGCTGTTTGTCTACCCCGAGATTGATGACTCGATCGAGATCAACATCAACCCGGCCGACGTGCGCACTGACACCTACCGCGCATCCGGCGCGGGCGGTCAGCACATCAACAAGACCGACTCGGCCGTGCGCCTGACGCACATCCCCACTGGCATCGTCGTGCAGTGCCAGGACGGCCGCAGCCAGCACAGCAACCGCGACGTGGCCTGGCAGCGCCTGCGCAGCCGCCTGTATGACTACGAAATGCGCAAGCGCCAGGAAGAGCAGCAGAAGCTGGAAGACACCAAGACCGATGTGGGCTGGGGCCACCAGATCCGCTCGTACGTGCTGGACAACAGCCGTATCAAGGACTTGCGCACCAATGTGGAAGTTTCGGCCACGCAAAAGGTGCTGGACGGCGACCTCGATGTGTTCATCGAGGCCTCGCTCAAGCAGGGCGTGTGATGCGCCCCCTGCCGCAGCCGCTGGGCCCCGCCGCCCTGCCCCTGGGTGGGTGCCCGGCATGAGCCGCATCCCCACCCAGGCCATCATCTTCGACATGGATGGCACCATGATCGACTCCATGCCCTGGCACGCTCAGGCATGGGTCGAATTTGCGCGCCGCCGCCGCATGGACGTGGACGTGCCCGACCTGATGGCACGCACCACCGGGCGCAACGGCACCGAGTGCATCCGCGAGTTGCTGGGCCGCGAGGTGCCGCAGGACGAAGCCGACGCCCTGACCCGCGAGAAGGAAGACATCTACCGCGAGCTGTTCGGCCCCCGTTTTGCCGAAGTGGCGGGGTTTCGCCAATTTGCGCGGCAGGTGGCAGACCGCGGCTTGAAGGTGGCAGTGGGCACGGCAGGCGACATTCACAACGTGCACTTTGCCCTGTCGCACCTGCAGATGGATGTGCAGCCCCTGGCCATTGTGCGTGGCGATGAAGGTCTGCCGGGCAAGCCCGAGCCCGCCATCTTCCTGGAAGCTGCCCGCCGGATCGACGTGCCGCCGCAGCACTGCATAGTTTTTGAAGACGCCCCTTTTGGCATTGAAGCCGCCCGCCGCGCAGGCATGCGCGCCGTGGCGGTGTGCAGCACGCACAGCCCCGCGCAACTGGCAGGCCCCCATGTGCTGGCTGCCGTGCGCGATTACACCGAACTCATGAACACCGACTTTCTGGAGAGCATCCATGTTGCAACTGTCTAAAGAAGATGGACAGGCCGCGCCTGTAGCCATCCGCCGCGAAGACTACACCGCCCCCGCCTATTGGATCGACAGCGTCGAGCTCACGTTCGACCTGGACCCCGCCAAGACCCGTGTGCTCAACCGCATGACGCTGCGCCGCAACGCCGATGTGCCCGCGCAGCCGCTGCGCCTGGACGGCGAAGACCTGAACCTGGCCCGCGTGCTGGTCAACGGCCAGGGCACCTCCTTCAAGATGGACGGCGGCCAGCTGGTGCTGGAGAACCTGCCCGAAGGCACCGACGCCTTCGCGCTCGAAATCTTCACCACCTGCGCGCCCGCCAAGAACACCAAGCTCATGGGCCTGTACGTGAGCAACGATTCGTTCTTCACCCAGTGCGAGGCCGAGGGTTTCCGCCGCATCACCTACTTCCTGGACCGCCCGGATGTGATGGCCAGCTACAGCGTGACGCTGCGGGCCGACAAGACGCAATACCCCGTGCTGCTGAGCAACGGCAACCTGGTGGACAGCGGCGACCTGGAAGACGGCCGCCACTTTGCCAAGTGGGTGGACCCGCACAAGAAGCCCTGCTACCTGTTCGCACTGGTGGCGGGCAAGCTGGTGGCACGCGAGCAAAAGATCCGCACCCGCGCAGGCACCGACCACCTGCTGCAGGTGTACGTGCGCCCCGGTGACCTGGGCAAGACCGAGCACGCCATGAACTCGCTGATGGCCAGCATCGCCTGGGACGAAGCCCGCTTTGGCCTGCCGCTGGATCTGGAGCGCTTCATGATCGTCGCCACCAGCGACTTCAACATGGGCGCCATGGAAAACAAGGGCCTGAATATCTTCAACACGAAGTACGTTCTGGCCAGCGAAGCCACCGCCACCGACACCGACTTTGCCAACATCGAGAGCGTGGTCGGTCACGAGTACTTCCACAACTGGACGGGCAACCGCGTGACCTGCCGCGACTGGTTCCAGCTGAGTCTGAAGGAAGGCCTCACGGTCTTCCGTGACCAGGAATTCAGCATGGACCTGGCGGGCAGCCCGTCGGCCCGCGCCGTCAAGCGCATCGAAGACGTGCGCGTGCTGCGCACCGCCCAGTTCCCCGAGGACGCAGGCCCCATGGCCCACCCGGTGCGGCCTGACAGCTACGTCGAGATCAACAACTTCTACACCGTCACGATCTACGAAAAAGGCTCCGAGGTCGTGCGCATGCAGCACAACCTGGTGGGCCGCGACGGTTTTGCCAAGGGCATGAAGCTGTACTTCGAGCGCCACGACGGCCAGGCCGTGACCTGTGACGACTTCGTACAAGCCATTGCCGATGCCAACCCGGCAAGCCCCTTGGCGCAGCATCTGCCCCAGTTCAAGCGCTGGTACAGCCAGGCCGGCACACCCCGCGTGCGCGCTACGGGCGTGTATGACGCCGCCACGCGCAGCTACGCGCTCACGCTGTCGCAAAGCTGCCCCGCCACGCCTGGCCAGTCGAGCAAAGAGCCGTTTGTGATTCCGGTAGAGCTGGGGCTGCTCAGCGCATCGGGCGCCCCCTTGGCCCTGCAACTGGAGGGCGAAGGCGCCAGTGGTGCAACGTCTCAAGTGCTGGTGCTGACCGAAGCGTCGCAAACCTTCACCTTCACCAACCTGGATGCAGCCCCGGTGCCATCGCTGCTGCGCAACTTCAGCGCGCCCGTCGTGCTGGACATCGACTACACCGATGCCGAACTGCTGACCCTGCTGGCGCACGACACCGATGCCTTCAACCGCTGGGAGGCAGGCCAGCGCCTGGCACTGCGCATTGCTATCAATCACATAGCTGGCAGCGCTGATCTGGCGGGCGCTACAGGCACTTTTGAGCCTAAACTTCTGGGCACTGCTTTTGTGGAGGCCATGCGCGCCGTGCTGCGCCATCCCGCCCTGGACGCAGCCTTCAAGGAACTGGTGCTCACCCTGCCTTCAGAGACCTACATCGCCGAGCAACTGGACGTGGTGGACCCGCAGCGCATCCACGCCGTGCGCGAAGCCATGCGCACCGAACTGGCGCTGGCCTTGCAGGCCGATTGGGAATGGGCCTGGGAACAACACCAGAACACCGGCGGCTACCGGCCCGACAGCGTGTCTGCCGGCCGCCGCGCACTCAGCGGCATGGCCTTGCACATGCTGTGCATCGCCGCCAAGACCACGGGCGATGCCGTCTGGCCCGGCAAGGCCTACCAGCGTTTCAAGGACGCCGGCAACATGACCGACCGCTTCAACGCCCTCACAGCCCTGGTCGCCAGCGGCCATGAGCTGGCCGCCCCTGCCCTGGCCCGCTTCCACGCTCTGTTCAAGGACGAACCCTTGGTCATCGACAAGTGGTTTGCCCTGCAGGCGGGCGCCCCGGACCGGGGCGGTAACATCCTGCCCATCGTGCGCCAGCTGATGCAGCACCCGGACTTCAGCCTCAAGAACCCCAACCGTGCGCGGAGCGTCATCTTCAGCTACTGCAACGCCAACCCCGGCGCCTTCCACCGCCAGGACGCAGGTGGCTATGTGTTCTGGAGCGAGCGCGTGATTGAGCTCGACGCCATCAATCCGCAAGTGGCTGCCCGCCTGGCCCGCGCACTGGACCGCTGGAAGAAGCTGGCTGACCCCTGGCGCACCGCAGCCCGCGAAGCCATCGCCCGCGTGGCCGCCCGCGAGGGACTGAGCAACGACGTGCGCGAAGTCGTCAACCGCGCGCTGTCTGAATAATCAAGGAGAACCCCATGGCAAAACCCATCAGCCTCACCCGTTACCTCGTCGAGCAGCAACGCGTTGACGGCCACATCCCCGGCGACCTGCGCCTGCTGCTGGAGGTGGTTGCCCGCGCCTGCAAACGCATCAGCCAGGCCGTGAACAAAGGCGCGCTCGGCGGCGTGCTGGGCAGCGCCGACAGCGAGAACGTGCAAGGCGAAGTGCAGAAGAAGCTGGACATCATTGCCAACGAAGTGCTGATCGAAGCCAACGAGTGGGGCGGTCACCTGGCAGCCATGGCTTCAGAAGAGATGGACAGCATCTACCTGGTGCCCAACCGTTACCCACAAGGCGAATACCTGCTGCTGTTCGATCCCCTCGACGGCTCCAGCAACATCGATGTGAACGTGAGCATCGGCACCATCTTCAGCGTGCTCAAGAAGCCCGAAGGCTCGCCTGGCGTGACCGAGCAGGACTTCCTGCAAGCTGGCGCCCAACAGGTCGCAGCCGGCTATTGCGTCTATGGCCCGCAAACCACCCTGGTGCTCACGGTGGGCGATGGCGTGGCCATGTTCACCCTGGACCGCGAACAAGGCTCCTTCGTGCTCACGCAAGAAAACGTGCGCATCCCTGAAGACACCAAGGAATTCGCGATCAACATGAGCAACATGCGCCACTGGGACGAGCCCGTGAAGCGTTACATCGACGAATGCCTGCAAGGCAAGGAAGGCCCGCGCGGCAAGGATTTCAACATGCGCTGGATCGCCTCCATGGTGGCCGACGTGCACCGCATCCTGACCCGCGGCGGCGTTTTCATGTACCCCTGGGACAAGCGCGAACCCAACAAGCCAGGCAAGCTGCGCCTCATGTACGAAGCCAACCCCATGAGCTGGCTGGTCGAACAAGCCGGCGGCGCAGCCACCAACGGCAAGCAACGCATTCTGGACATCCAGCCCCAGCAACTGCACGAACGCGTGAGCGTCATCCTCGGCTCCAAGAACGAGGTGGAGCGGGTCACCAGCTACCATTCGACGCTATAATTTGAGTCTAAAGCCGGTGTAGCTCAGTCGGTAGAGCAGCTCATTCGTAATGCAACGCTCACAAACTGAAAAACATAAGCAAAATCAACAAGTTAAGCGCGCCGGTTGGCGCGCTTTTTCGTTTCTGGCACACTGGTGGCACAGTCTGAACAAACCGCCGCGACAGTCAGGGACACTCGAAACGATGCGCCGATGTGCCATCTCCACGCTGCTGGCGTAAGAGGGGCACGACATGGCAAGCATTAGAAAACGCATCAACAGCAAAGGTAAGGTTTCTTACCACGTTCAAATTCGTATCAGCGGCCACCCGCCTTTGACTCAGACCTTCGACAAGAAGACTGACGCCGAGAACTGGGCAAAAAAGGCCGAATCCGAAATCAACGACGGCCGACTCCTGCCGCAAAAGGTAGCGCAAAAGCGCCTGATGAGCGAGCTAATCGAGGAATATCGGACGAACGTTCTGATCCCCTTGAAACCCAAGCGGGTGCGTGACCAAGGGCCGCAGCTCACTTGGTGGAAAGAAAAGCTCGGTCGCTACAACCTTCAAGACGTTTCGCCCGCCCTCATCGGGAAGTGCCGAGACGAGTTGCTTAGCCAACCGTTCGTCACCCCAACTGGCAAAGAGAAAAAGCGGACACCGGCCACGGTACTCCGCTACATGGCGCTCCTGTCCCACGTGTTCAATGTGGCGGTAAAAGAATGGGAATGGCTGGCAGAGTCGCCCATGTCACGGGTCAAGAAGCCCAAGGTCAGCAACAACCGTATTCGGTATCTGTCCGCCGATGAACTGGAGCGCCTGCGCACGCAAGCCGCTCGATCTGAGAACCCTTACCTCCTGACCGTGTTGGAGGTGGCCGTGGGCACCGGCATGCGCTACAGCGAGATCATGACCTTGCGGTGGCGCAACGTGCTGTTTGAGGGCGATACGACTGCCCTGGTGCTGCTCGAACAGACCAAGAACAGCGAGCCCCGCGGCGTGCCGCTGGCCGGCAAGGCGTTTGAAACGGTTCGGGCCTTGCGCGACGCACACAAAAAGGCCAATCACGGCAAGGTCAACACGGCCGCATTGCTGTTCCCGAGTACGCGCACGAAGGATCGTCCGGTGCAGATGCGCAAGTCTTGGGAAACGGCGCTGGAACGTGCGGGCATCGAGCATTTCCGTTTCCACGATCTGCGCCACACCACGGCAAGCTATCTGGCGATGGAGGGTGCCACAGCCCCGGAAATCGCCGAAGTGCTGGGCCACAAAGACCTTCAGATGGTGAAGCGATACGCGCACCTGAGCAAAGCACACATCTCCAAGGTGCTGGAAAAGATGCACCAGTCACGGCTTGGCGCTGCACCCGCGCAACAGAAGGAGGCCGACGATGGCACGGCCTGACTGGACCAAGCCAGAGTCCTACCCCAAGACACCTGAGGCATGGCCGTTCCGCGTCTGGGCTTGGGAGTTCTTGCGTCGAAACCCGGAGTTTCAGCGTCAATGCGATGAACTGGCCGAGGCCTCTGCGGGGGCCAAGCAGCGGATGGCACGCAGTTGGGGGCTGGGGGAGTTCAAGCCGTACAAGGAAGGGTATTTCAGCCCGAGCGGTTGCCTCTGGCTCAGCGAGGCGTTCCGGGAGTACGAAGCGGCCGAGGATGGTGACAAGGAATACCGGGTGGTGCTCAAGCAGAACGAGGTTGCCTTGGTGTTCGACCTGAACAACGTGACGGCGGCGGGGCTGTCAGCCATAGAAGCGCAGTTGGGGGCCGCTCGCGAGGTCCTGCTGGACTACATGCGCGAATTCGGGCTGAAACCTGCTGATGTCCGCGTCAATCGCCGGGGCCTCTTTGAGGCGCTGCGTGTCTATGACGCCATAGTGCATGGCGGCGCTCGGATTACGGATGTGGCAAAGGAGCTTGAGCCCGCCGCGTTCCCGCCTGACACCACCAAGGCTCTGCTTGATCGGCAAAACTACCTGCGCAAGAAGGTCAACGATGATTTGAAGCGCGGGAAATCGTTGATCGAGGAAAGGGGCTATCTGAAACTCGTGTCTCGGGACTACATCGAAGACCGTAGCGAGGTCCGCAAGAAGCCCCGAGGGTGATGCTGGCCTAACGGCGAACATCGAATCCGGGTTTGGTGCGCTGAAAAGCGGGCGTGGCAGAGGTCGGCTTGGGCGGGCCTTTGCGGTTCGGCTCACCGAAATCGATCTCGTCTGCGGGGCGGGACACTTCCCATTCGCCGTCCTCGACGTTGGCGCCACCCTCTTTGCCCGAGTACAGCGCAGACAGCTTCTCATTGGCTTTCGCCACCCCTTCCGGCGTGAAAGTATGCGGGCGAAGCCACAGCGGGATACGAAAGCGGTTCTCGAACGTGAGAATCTCGCTCAGGCCATCGACAGCGAGGATTTTGGCCTTTTCCCACGGGATGGTGATGTCGAACTGGCCCGCCTTGTAGATTTCCTGCTTGCAGGCCGAGAAGCGTTTGCTGCGCTTTTCCTTGTCGAGGTGCGCGAAGTACGTATGCTCCTGCGGGTCATTGCCAGCAAAGTACCAGGCCAAGACCTCCGCATACGGCTTCAAAATATCAAGACTTTCGGGGGCAACGGCTTCACTGGCAAGCGGGCGATCAAGCCACAGCGCCTTACGCACGAACCCAAATACAGCCTTTGCCGGGGACTGATCCCAGTCATCGGGACTATGCGATTCATGCTGCCAGCTAGAAACACGGCGGTTGAAAGTCCGTTTGCCGTCAGGGCTTGAAATCCCTTTGCCGATGGTGCGCCCGTTCACCACGTATTCAATCCGCACCAGTACAGGCGTCAAATCTTCCAACTCAGCGCGGGCCGTCGGGTCTTCAGTCTCCAAGACAGTCCCTTTGGCCTTTACCCATTTGATGTAGACGCGAATCATCCCCTCGGGCAACTGATTGGCGTAAATCGTCTCCCGGTCGCAAGAGATAACGGAATACGCTTTTTCACCGTGAATGGCATGGACTCGGAAACTAATCTTCTTCAACAGGTCTCGGGCTGCATCACTATTCTCGCGGAAATAGAGGTACGTGAACTCAGCGTTCTGCAACTCCGCAGCAGCCACACTCAAGGGCATACGTTCACCCGATGCGAATCCGGCCCGCTTCAGATTCACGTTCATGTTCATGAGGGTCGTGTTGACCAGCTCAAACGGGTTGTTATTCAAGACGATGTTGGTGCCAACAACAGTAGATGCGGCGACTTCGATCTTGAGATCGACGGCCTCACCGTGATTACTCTCGCCTTTGGACTCAACCGAATAAGACACGTTCGGATAGAGAGCCGAAGGCTCGGCCACCTTGATGGGGCCTTTACTCGATTCCGAACTTTCAGCTTTCACGGCGAACGCGGCGCGAATCGCCGCCGTCACATTCTTCAAAATAAAAATCACGCGATCAGACATTTTTGAACTCCAAGCGCGAAGCTGCCATGCTAGGGCATCTGGCCGTATGTCCGTAGCGGACGCAAAGGCCACGCAACCCACAACGGGGATACAGACTTACAAGCCTATAAGCTCCAGACTGGTAATCACATCATCATCTCTAGGGCTATAAGCTGGCACTAGCGATTAATCAATGACGACTCAGCAGCTTCGCTGGTTAATTAATGAGTGGTTTTTTCGGACTGGCTTAAACACCTTGCGATTGAGCCATCCATGCGGCGAACTTCTTCTCATCGAGAAAAACCCGGCGCTTATTGGGAATCCTCACAATCACGTCGAGGAAGCCATCGGGGACGTAAGGCTTCTTCTTGGTCGAATTCGCTTTCGACGGACGCTTCTTCACTCTGACATAGGCTTCAGCCTGAAAAATCATGTGACGGATAGCCCCTTCCGTGAAAGGAAAGCGTTTCGCCGCCTGCGGGATAGTCAGCCAGCCCTTGGACAAAGCGAATGCGTTATCGCTTTCCTCCGAATCGTCCTTGCGAGCCTTGCGGCGCACCAAGCTATCTTTCGTCAGCGGCCGAATTTGGCGACTCACGATGAACGTGCCCACATTCTGTTTCAGAATGTCGTCACAAGCAGCGGTCAGCGTCTGCAATGCCGCCAAGCGAGCCCTTTCCAGCGTAAGACGCTCTCTGTCCGTCAACTCCTTACCTTTGAGATCCCTCACCATCAGCGGCCTCACGTCGGTATTAGGATCGGTCGCCATAAGATGGCTCAGCACCACCCCTCTAATGCCTTTATATTTGAGAATGGCGATCGGGGGAAGGTCAGTGTCTGGATACAGGGATTGACCAAAGATCGGGGGGATAGCCAGGGGTTTTTCAAATTTCATAGAACCTCCAAATAGGACTGAAAGCACCGTGCTCTCAGTTAGGAGAATTCTTGGCTTTGGGCGGTTTTTTCGGTACCGGATAGAGCGCCCCCCACTCTCCAGCCGATGTGCCCGCGCTAACACCGATCAGCACGCCGCAGCGACGGCTCACGTCATAGCGTCGCCGCGCCAGCGACTCCGACAATTTCATGGCTATACATCGTTTACACGGGGTGCAAGATGCAGAAACTGACCAAGTGGGGCAACTCGGTGGGCTGCCGGATACCGTCTGCGCTGATGGAGTCGGCGGGCCTTGCTGCTGGCGATTGGGTGCGCATCCGCTTGAGGGATGACGGAACGATTCAGATCATCCCGAAGAAGTGCATTCCTGCTGACGCGGCAGGCTCTCAGCAAACGCCGGAAGCTCCCGCAGAACCAGAGGCGGCGGTGTGGTGATCGCGCCGCCTCCGTCGCCTCAAAGCAAGGATTTCGTCCTGCGCTGATCCACCACGCGCAGGTAGCGTTGCAGGCTCTGCATGCCTCGGTGCTTGGTGACCTGGGCAATCTCGGCCAATGGCATCTGTGCGGAAGCGGCCGAGGTAACGAATCCCGCCCGTGCGGAATGAGAGCTATATTTACTTTCGTCCAGACTGGCGAGGCTGACGGCATGCTTGACGATCCTGCGCACGGAGTCGGCATGCAGCTTGTCATCTCCAACCTGATCGTGCCTGTTGACGCTGCGGAACAGATAGCCCGTGGTGATTCCAGAAAGCGCGCGCCACTTCGCGATGGCCTTAACCGGGCATTTTGATCCTTGGGCATATGGGATGCTGACAACCAACCCCTTGCCCGCCTGATCGGTCTTGCTGCGCCTCAGAATCAAGTCGATCCCGAGTTCATGCTCGGTGATGTCTTCCACCCGCACATTGATGGCAGAACCGCGCCGCAAAGCCGCGCAGAACATCACCAGCAGTAAAGCCGAGTCTCTGGCTGCACGCATTGGCCTCTGCCGCTCAACAGCAGCAAGCACCGCCAGTAAATCATCTCGCACCAGCGGGGCGACGGTGCGCTGCGCCAATCCCACCGTGCGGCCAATGCCAGAGAAAACCCTTTTGACTTGCGGATCATCCAGCGGCGACGGATAGCCGTTTTCCCTGTGCCATTGCCCCACCGACACCATGCGCCGCTGAATGGTGGCCGGGGCTAACTGGCTGGCAACTTTGGTCAGCCAAGCCACCATAACGGCAGGGGAAGCCGGTAATGCGCCGCCCTGCTGCACGAAGTATCGAACATCCTTGGCATTCTCCCTGCGCGTGGAGGCAGCGCGGGACGCACGCTCAAAGTCAGCAGCCGTCATTTCCTCCAGCGGCTTGCCGTGATCCGGCTTGGAAGGTGTGTTTTTGCTCATTGGTTTACTCGCTTTTTCGGTTGCCGCTGACGCCGACACATATTGAATGTGCCGACACCAAGCGACAAAAAAAGCCGCGACGTGCGCGGCTGGTTCATTTCCTGGCTGGTGGCGAATTTGCCGCAGCAGATCAGTATTCAGAGATGAATAGCAGTGTGGTAACGCTTCGATCTGCCTCAGTGATGATGAGAACCTTTTCACCCTCAATCACGTAGCTCGAAATAATCCGCAGTCTGCGCGTGAGCGCAAATTCATTCTCTTTGGCATCGTCTGCCGGTACGTCGCCCCAATCACCCCGAACATGCCGGTTTAGATAATCACTGGCGTTGATGCCGTGATGCTCCAAGTGACGCAAGACGGCTGGCGTAGCCACAATCTGCCCCATCGGAAATTTAGCGACGTGACGCACTTCCATAGCGTTCATTGGTTTCTCCAGTTGGTTTGATTTGCTGAAACCGGGAAGCCAGAAATGCAAAAAGCCAAGACACTGGAAATGTCTTGGCTTTTGCTTTGCTTCGCCGCACCCGGTTTCACCGCTCGGCGCATGTTGCGCACCATTAAGTTATCAGAGCAAACCGACTAGATCGAATTGAAAATAACTTCGCTTGGAACCAATGCGCGGGAGCTTCCTGTCTCACGAGTGCTCTGCGCTGGATATGCCCGTTGCAAATGGTGTATCGTTTCCCGTTCTATTGCATGGCAACATCAACCAAGAGTCGGGCGCGGTCAGCCCGGCCGGAACACAGAGAGCACGGATGGCAACTCGGTTTGGCCGTCGAGCCGCAGATGGCTCGTTTGAGTACCACGACAGCAAGGAGTCGTTGGTTGCTTCCGAGCGCCGCGAGAACAGCGATGCCCGCGCAGGCTTGTTTGGGCTGATTGGCCTCTTGGTCGGGGGTGTGCTGACCTACGTTGTGCTGCTCAAGATCGGCATGGACTGGCCCAAATGGCTACGCTTCGGCCTCGTGATCGCCGGAGGCAGCACGCTGGCCTACGTGCTTGCCAAGTTCGTCGACCTCATCTGGAACATCATCCTGACCATCGTGCTGCTGGCCGTGCTGTGGGGCATCGGCTCGATGATCTGGAAAGCTGTATGAGCCTGCATCCCACCCTCGACCCGCAACTGACGGGCAACGTCGGCCTGTACTACTGCTGCTATCGCCTGTCTCTGATGGGCTGGAACGTCATGCCAACGGCGCGCAATGCCCGTGGCGTGGACATCATCGCCTACAGCCGCGACGCCACACGTTTCGTTGGCGTTCAGGTGAAGGCCCTCAGCAAGCGCAACCCGGTGCCGCTGGGCACGTCGTTGGACAAGGTGATGGGGGACTTCTGGATCATCGTCAACAAGGTGGCTACCGCACCTTCGGCCTACGTGCTCCTGCCATCAGAGGTGACGGAGCGTGCTCACCGTGGCGAGAAAGATGGGCGGGTGTCCTACTGGCTCCAGCCGACCGACTACGAACACGACGCCTTCAAAGAAGCATGGGCGCGTATAGGGCTCGGAGCGTAAGCAATGATGTGGGCACATGGACACGATCCATCGCGCCGAACCTCTCACCTCACGCGCCTCACGGTAAGACTCTCGGAGTCGTAGTATTCAGACTAAACGATTGCTTTCCCCTTCATTCAACGATCACTGTGGCGACAAGGCTGCAAGTTGCCGTACCATTACACCTACATAAGACTTTTCCCTAAACGGTGGTGGCCTAATGCGGATCGCGCTGAGAACGAGTGGAGGTAGGGGTGAATACGAGGTGGCTGGTAGCCATGAGTCTATTAAGGTTCATGACGTTTTTGACCGGCAAATCGTTCTGGAAATGTTGCCAGGAGTCCGCTTTCCGACGAATAACTTTGTCCGACATACCCAAGGCAAGCCACGAATCAGGCTTCTTGATTCGCACGGAGATTCTCACGCATATCTGATTCTGGCCGCATTGTTGCTCCTCCCAAAGCCCAAGCGAGAGATCGGTGCGACACCAGGCGGAAAGATTCAGATCTACAAGGACAACTTTTCCGTACTTTCCATTCCGTTCGATGTTGTGGAACTGGAAAAGTTAGAAATGGTTGTTTCACCAACTCAAATTATTCTGTCGAACTCATCGTTCGACTCGGTGCGACTAGACGTGATTGAACGCCTACGTATCGTCATGGCCTGCTGGGATGCTGCATCTAAGCAGAACTCTGCACTTGCAAAGGCAATACTAAAGCATAAAGATGCTTTCCATGCCCAAGACGTAAAAGCTGTAATCAGTGCTGCTGAATCGATCCGTTTGGCCACCATTGAGCCCGATGACCCGCTTCGGCACATTACAAAAGACCTCAACCTACCCAATCTGGATGAGTTGATGTGGCTTGGAGTTCATGCTACCGAGACAGAGGAGGCAATGGGACTTGGAGAGGAAAATCTTGAGGAGTTGAAAGAGGCTGCCAGAAACAGAATTAAGGTGTGGCGCCAAGTAGCCCTCCGAGGAGCAGCTGGAGCCAAATTCAGCGTGGACGTACGTGAAGCGTACAACCACACCTGCTTGTTTACCGGCATGAGACTTCCCAAAACTGCGATGACGGGCAGTTCGGGTGTCGATGCAGCTCATATTCTGCCGTGGGCAGAATGCAATCTGAACGCAATAAGTAACGGACTTTGCCTAAGTAAGTTATGTCACTGGGCATTCGATGCAGGAATACTGCGCCTAGAATTCGATGCACCGTCTTCGAAATATGGAATTCATCTGTCGGCAGCGGCCTTGGCTGCCGAATCAGATGGGCTGTTAAGCCTGGATGGGCTTAAAGATGTTCAAGGCGTTGTTTCAAGTTCATTGCTGCCAAAAGACAACGCCAACTGGCCAAATCCGTCATTTCTCAAGGTGTACAACGAGGCGTCGAATTTTTGATCGGCCTCAGGGAAGTCGCGAGATTCAAGATATTGCCTAATCCTCAGCGCCAGCCACTCCGCTACAGGCGGAGTGACAGCATTTCCAAGCGCATGATATCTGGCTGAGTCTAGATCATCAGCACTAAGGGTAGTTTGCGCCGGGATCGTCCATCCTTTGGGGAAGGCCATCACCCCTTCGCATTCAGCAGGGATGAGGCGGCGAACCTTACCTATTTTCGGATAGCAAACGTAATTGCGGCTCCAGTCTGTACCCGTGTGCCGTGCCGAAGTCGCATAGAGGCAATAAGCCAGTGCCTGAATTACGGGGCCTTCGCCGCTAGGATCTCCAACGACATCCTGAAATGAGGCCGCAGATTCCTTCCCATGCGATCCGCCCTTCGGATGATGCCCTTTGCCGCATTCGGACTCAAAAAGTATTTCTCCTGGACCTCGCCCGTCTCCACGACATCCGACAACGTAGACCCTCTGCCGTGATTGGGGCACTCCGAAGTGTTTGCTGTTAAAAGTACGCCATCCGACAGAATACCCGAGCTCGGCCAACGTTGAGAGCACGATTCCAAAATCTTTTCCTCCGTGGGAGCTGAGTAAGCCCGCAACGTTTTCGAGAAGAATAACTCGGGGCTTGCCTTCTCCAACCAGTCTAGCAAACTCATAAAACAGTCCGGACTTGCTCCCTCTAAGTCCATCTCTTTTACCCATTCGAGCAAGAGAGAGGTCTTGACACGGGAAGCCTCCGACCCAAACGTCGGATTTTGGGATATTGTCATTTTGTAATTTCGTAATATCAGGATGAAGAGGAACGTTTGGCCAATGCTTTCTCAATAGCGATTGGCAGAATGGTTCAACCTCGCATTGCATTGAGATAGAGAAGCCAGCAGATTCAAAGCCGATGTCAAAACCACCAATACCGGTGAAAAAAGATGCGGCGGAGTAGATCGAGCGATCCAGTGGAGTGGCATTCTTCCCACTCACTGCCGACGTGGAGCTATCTGAGTCTTTTGAAGCATATTGTTTGATGCGTTCAATATCGGCAGGCGTAAAGACTCGCCAGTTGTTCCTGTCGCGTTCAACGTCTTTTACTTTTCCGCTGATTAGCCATCGCTTAAGCGTCACTGCGGACACTCCGATGGCCTGAGCGGCTTGGTTGATATTCATAGTTGTATTGGTCTTTGGATTTCAGTGGATTGCAAAGCGACCCATATCAACCCGTATCATGCCACAAAAATGGTCGCCGCAAGCACTTTTTTGCTGTACAGGCATAAGGGGTATCTATTTAGCTCCAGCAGCCCCATTGATACTGTGATTTCATCCAGCAATGGTATCCGATTGGCTCTCCCCGGTGTTCTTGCTCACGACATCCCCATACGTCACTGGCGGCGTAACCACCGCTTGCTGCAGCAAGCGGTAAAACAGCATCCCGCGTGAGCTGGATGTGCGCCGGTTGAAACGGAACACGAATTCATCGAGGTAGGCATCCAGGTGCTCTGGCTGCACAGAGCCGT
>ENA-UOOA01002493-UOOA01002493.1-human-gut-metagenome-genome-assembly--contig:-P61old-NODE-2493-length-25962-cov-9.689543_pt1 | contig 25962 bp, 16 predicted proteins | sample MGYA00242467_ERZ724014 | MGnify/ENA metagenome assembly ERZ724014 | reverse complement strand
AAAAAGGGTACTTGGGCGTGATGCTCGATTGTTCGAGAAACGCGGTGATGAGCGTAGCGGAACTCAAAAATTTTATCCTTACGCTGAAAAAAACGGGGTATAATTGTCTGCAATTGTATACGGAAGATACCTACGAAATCGAGGGCGAGCCGCAATTCGGGTATCGCCGCGGGAAATACACGAAAGCGGAATTGAAAGAGATTGACGCGTTTGCAAAAAAAAACGGCGTGGAATTGATGCCGTGTATTCAGACGTTGGCGCATCTGAATCAGATTTTCCGCTACCCGAAATATCAGAACATCAACGATGCAAACGATATTCTGCTTGTGGACGACGAGCGGACTTACGCGCTGATCGAAAAGATGATCGCCACGTGCGCGGAATGTTTTACTTCGCGCAATATTCATATCGGTATGGACGAGGCGCATTGGCTTTGTCGCGGCAGATATTTCGATCTGCACGGCGCGAGCAACCGTTTCAACGTGCTGTTGCGGCATCTTTCGCGGGTATCGCAGATTGCGGAAAAGTACGGTTTTAAGCCGATGATGTGGAGCGATATGTTCTTCCGTATCGCGGGAAAAGGCGAGTACTATCACAAGAAGAAAATTCCCGCTTGGGTAATGGAAAAAGTGCCCGAAAATCTGCAACTCGTGTACTGGGATTACTACAACGAGGACGCGGATCTTGTAGACTGTATGATGCAGCACCACCTTGATTTCAATCGCAACGTGTGGGTTGCCGGCGGCGCATGGAAGTGGCGCGGGTTCGAATCGGATAACCGCAAATCGCTGAGTCAAACGAAAGTATTGCTTTGTTCGGCAAAGAAACAAGGCGTAAACAATATTCTGCTTACGATGTGGGGGGATAACGGCGGAGAATGTTCGCCTTACGCGGTGCTGCCTTCGCTTGTGTATGCGGCGGAATGTGCGAAGGGGAATTTCGGCGAAGAGAACGCGAAAAAGAGATTTGCGGAATTGTTCGGCGAAGAGTGGGACGACTTTATGCTGTGCGATTTTGTGGACGAAGACTTGAAAAAACGGCAGAAAGAAGGGTTTTCTCTCGGCGTGAAAGAGATGCTGTATTCCGATTATTTTCTCGGAACATTCGATTGCGGGGTGCTTGGCACGGGCGAAGAACGCAAGGCATACGAAAAGCTTGCGGAGAAACTGGAAGCCGCTGCGAAGCGCAGCAAAAATTACGGGTATATGTTTGAAAGCTACGCGGCGCTTGCGCGCGTGCTTGCGGTGAAATACGATCTCGGGTATCTTACGCGCGAGGCGTACGAAAAAGGCGACAAAAACGCGCTTGCCGCGCTGCTGCCGGACTATGAAAAAACGCTTGTAAATCTTGAAAATTTCGTTGCCGTGTATGAGAAACAATGGATGAAAGAGAACAAGCCGCACGGGTTTGACGTGCAGGATATCCGTCTCGGCGGTATCATCCGGCGCACGAAGAGCTGCACGCGCAGACTGCGGGCGTATTTAAACGGCGAGCTTGAAAAAATCGAAGAGCTTGAAGAAGCCACCGTAGATGTTACCACGGGCGGCGAGCCGCAGAAAAACGGCGCGTGCTGCAATCATTATAACACGATTGCCACGGCAAATATATTATAAAATTAAATTTTTTAACGGTTGAAGATTTGCCCGAAAGGCGGCGGAGCAGTCGTTTTTCGGGCAATGTTTTCTTTAATTTTCAAAAAATTGAAAATACGCGTTAAAAAAGCTTGCAAAAACTCGTGGAATAGTATATAATAATAGAGCTGTTGCAGAGATGGCGGAGCGGTCGAACGCGCATGATTCGAAATCATGTTATGGGGTTACTCATACAAGGGTTCAAATCCCTTTCTCTGCGCCACGGATATGTCGGATTTGTTTCGAAGAAAAAGAAACGAATTCGGCATTTTTCTTACCTTTTTTAAGGGTAAATAGGGGCGAATCTCGTTCGTCCGGGCGGATACCCCGTCGGGCACATGTTGTTAAAGTGCAGTTGCGGATTTTTTACGTATTTTGCGTAAGCTTAAAGATAGGGGAAACGAGGAAAATAAAAGATAAAATAAAGCCACCGGATTAACCGATGGCTTTTTGCTTCTTTTTCCGAACGGATTCCCGCGGAAATCCGCCGATTGCCTTACTCGCCTTTGAAAGGGAGAAGAGCCGCGATTCTCGCGCGCTTGATTGCGGTAGCGAGAAGTCTCTGATGCGCCGCGCACGTGCCGCTCATTCTGCGGGGCAGGATTTTGCCGCCTTCGGAAATGTATTTCTTCAAACGGTTTACGTCCTTATAATCGATCTGGTCGATTTTTTCCTGACAGAAAGCGCACACCTTTTTGCGGGGCATTTTCTTGAAACTCTTTTTAACGGCAGTTTTTTCTTCCATAATAAAAACTCCTTAACTGAATTTGTTTATCCCCGAACGCTTAAAAGGGGATGTCCGAGCCGTCGTCGTCCATCATCTGAAGGACGGGTTTGCTCTTGGCGGGGGCGGGAGCGGAATCGAACGATCCGCCGTTGTCGTCCTTGGGCGATAAAAATTCGCAATCCTGTACGATAATATCCACGGCGTTGCGTTTTACGCCCTGATTATCTTCGTAATTGCGAAGCTGAATGCTTCCGCCCACGGCAACTTTTTTGCCCTTCTTCGCATACTGCGCGATACGTTCCGCAAGTACTCTCCATGCCGTGCAATTAAAGAAATCGGTCTGCCGCTCTCCGTCCGTGTTGGAATAATTTCTGTTCACGGCAATCGCAAAGTGGCACACGGAAACTCCCGAAGGAGTAGAGGTAAGTTCGGGGTCGCGCGTCAAGTTACCTATAAGAAAAACTTTATTCATTTTTCTCTCCTTAAAGCTTCGTAATGATGCGGCGCATAACGTTTGCGGAAATACCCGCAACACGGTCAAGCTCGTTCACTACTTCGGCGCCTGCTTCAAACGTCATCAGAACGTAGTAAGCTTCGTTCTTGTACGCGATAGGATAAGCCAGCTTCTTCGTACCCCACTTATCGGTGGAAACGATTGCGCCGCCCATCGATTTAACGATATTTTCGTATTTTTCGATTTCAGCGGTTTTCGCTTCGTCCGTCAGGTCGTTCGCGATCAGATAGAGCATCTCGTATTTAGCCATATTTGTTTCACCTCCCGGTCTTATTCGGCGTATCTAAGATAAGATACGCAAGGTTGTATTCGGTTTTTTGCCGCCCGTTTCAACGCAAAAACAGGCTTTTACATAAAACCTATAATATTATACAATTTTTCAAAGATTAAGTCAAACGTTTTTCGGGCGTTTTTTACTGTTTTCTGCTGCTTTTCCGCCGTTTTTTATAAGCCGGGGACGGATCCTATCAGCGTGGGGATATAATCGAACAATTCTTTAATCGTCAGATCGCCCACGTGCTTTCCCGTAAGCTCGTCTTTTCTCGCGCTTTCCATCTTTCCGTCGGTTACCAGCGTTTGCAGATTCGTGCCGCTTAACGCAAGGTGTAAAAACGAGGTTGCGGAGGTGTCGATTTCAAGGTTAAAATCTTCGTTCAGTTTGTATACGCTGGAATTTTTGACGTTTTCCGTCATATTGTTCGTCAGCGCGCCCATATTCACTAAGGTGTACGAATCGGGCGTTTTCGTCGGGTCGGACGGGTCGCGGAGAAGGTAATTCCATTCGCCGCGCATCACCTTGTTTTCGTACGTTACGACGTTTCCGTTTTTATCCGTAAACTTACCGTCCGCGTTTTTATAATAGATATCGTCTTCGAACACGTCCGTGATTTTCAGTTTTTTAATATCGTCGTTCAGCGTGTCGAACGTGGAATTTTTCAGAGGTTTTAAAATTTTGTTGCTGTCCGCATCCTCGAAAATGCTGCCCACGGTCAGTCGTTTGATATCGGCGCCGAGAGAATCGAGCGTGGAATCTTTCAGATTTTTAAGAATCTTGTTGTCGTCCACGTTGCCGAGCATCTGCCCGATCGTAAGCTCTCTGCGCAGTTTCGAAAAGATGGAATTTTCGCCTTTTTCCCGTAGCGAGCCGATGGTTTTCGGTACGGCGCCGTTCAGCATTTTTACGTTGCCTTCGGCGTCGATTTCGTAATCGATTCCCGCTTTTCCGTACAGAAGATACAAATTGATGCTGTCGCCCGTGTTTTCGGGGACAATCGCCCGAAGTTCGATTTCGTTGAACGCTTTTGTGGCGTTTTCCGCTTTCAGCGAATCGATCGAACGCTTTTTATGCGTAAGCGCCGCGCCGAACGCGTCGCAAAGGGGATAGCTTCCCGCCGCGGATACGTTTTCGGCATAAACGTATCCGAAAGCGCCGTCTTCGGAAAATAAAAATTCGTACGTGTTGCCGTCGGAAGAAACGGGGGTAACAATCGCGCCGTTTTCGTCTTTCCAGTCCGTGCCGTCGAACGTGTACGTAACGGGCAGCATGACAATCGATTTCGTAACGTTACCGTTTCCGTCGGTAGTTTCTTCGATTCTGTACGATAAGCCCTGTTTGCCGTAGGCGAGCGAACGCAGCACGCCGTCCGTATCCGCGCCGACGCCAAGAAGGCTTTCCAAAGAAGAACGGCCGACGAGCTCCGTCGTCTGTAAATTTTTTAAATCCGCAATCGTGCGCGCCTTATAGGTAACGGGCGCCGTTTCGCCGACTTTATACGCATAGAACGTATGCAAACCGAGCGTTCCCGCCTTTTTCGCGGTATAGGAAACGCCGTCCTGCGTAAACGTCCATTCGCCGCCGTTTTTCGTCGCGCCGTCTATTTTCTTTCCGTCCGCGTCGTAAAGCGCGGTTTCCGCGCCGTTCGTTTTTTCGATATACCGCTTGTTCAGCCAGGTGATTTTTTCGGCGGAATCGTCGTAAGTATAGTGCTTGCCTTCTTCGCCGTACGCAAGATTCAGCTTCGTTTCGTTGGATCCGTCGTGCGGTTTGATTTTCAGAATGCCGCCCAGTTCCAGATCTTCGAATTTTACGTTTCCGTCGCGTAAATCTTTAATCGTGCGCGGCTTCGCGCCGTTTTGCATCACGATGTTTTTGTTTCCCGCCGCGTCCGTTTCGATGCGGTAATCTTCGCCTTCGGTGCCGTATGCAATGGCAAGCAGCGTTCCTTCCGAATCCGCCGTAACGTTTAACAGCGAAGCCAGTTCCACGCCTTCCACCATGCCCATAAAATCGCCTTTCAGCAAGTTGCCGAGCGTAGTGGCTTTATGTAAAATCCGTTTTTCCGCCGCCGAAGCTTCTCCCGCAACCGCCGCCGCAAGATCGGTTTCCGTCGCGTATGCGTACCACTTTCCGTCCGTTTCGTACAGGTACGAAGAGGGGGTATCGCCTTCCGCCGGAGTTTCGCTGCCGAACAACGCGATGACTTTCTTCGCGGCGTCGTAAGAATAAAAGTTCGTTACTTCTTTGTCGTGGTCGTCGGTTAAAACGCCTGTGCCTTCGTTATAATCGTAGGTAAGAGGCAGCATTATTATCGTTTCTTTGCCGTCCGCGCCCGCAACAGCGGCATAATCCACGTCTTTCGTGCCGTACACCAAAACCCGCGTTATCGGGTCGCTCGTGTTCACGCTTCCGTTCGTTTCCATCACGGCTTTCAGGGAAAGACGATTGAACACGTCGGACGTGGCGCCGTTATCCATAAAATCTTTCACGCTCAGCTCGTGCGAATCGCCTATCCAGGTAATGTTTCCGTTCTCGTCCAGCGTATAATTCACGCCTTCTTCGCCGTAGCACAAAAGCCCCATAATCGTTCCGTCCGGTTTCGCGCCGATCAGCGTTCCCAGCCTTGTGTTCTGCACGGTTTCCTGTAAAAATTCGCTCAGCCGATTGAACGGAGTCGTTTTCAGCGCGTCCGCGTCTACGTCCAGCCCCAGTTCCGAAAGTTTACCGGCAAGTTTATCCGCAATATCCGAAACGTAAGGAGAGATTTCCGCAAGCGTGGAAATCGAAGCTTCGGCGCCTTTCAGTTTCGAAGTAACGGCGCCGAGATCTTTGAAAAATTGCAGCAGCGTTTTTTCGGAATATTCGGCGGAAAGATATTTGTCGAGGTCGAATTTATCTCCGCCCGCGATGCCGGCGACTTCCTTGACGGATTTATGCGAAACAAGGTAATACCCCGCGCCCGCCGCGCCGCCGATCGTGCCTACGACGCCGAGGACGAAGCCGAGAAGCAGCGCCACGCAGCGCGCCGTGAAGCCGCCGTCGTATTGTTTGCTTTTTTCTTTCATAATGCGTTTTTCGCGCTTTTTCTCTTCTTTTTCCAGAAGTTTTTCGCACTTGGTTTTCTTTTCCGCATCCGCCATGATATTTTCTCCTCCCGGAGTCGATTTTTGTAGTGCTTTCCGATTTCGGGTAATGCCCGCGCCGCATTAGCGCGCGCGGAAACAAAGTTGTCTGTATATATTATAACAAACGCGCGCGGAAAATGCAACCGTTTGCACCCGTTTTGCCGAAGAAACGAAAAGGCGCGTTAAAGGCGTGCGTTTCGGTTTTTTCCGCCGACGATTGCAAACGACGGAGCAAGGCGCAAAAGCCGTTCTTTCGTATTGTCCGCAGGGGTAACGGCGCAGTGTAAAAGCAAAGCTTCCAGCGTGGCGCCCACATAGCGCGAAGAGGGCAGGAGCGGCGCGATTTCGTTGCCGCGAACGGCAAGTTCTTTCAGTGTGAACGGCGCGCCTTCCGCCCGCATTTTATCCGCAAGGTTTTTCAGCCGCGTTACGCCCGGCGCCGTGGAGAAATCGTCTTTGCAGGCGGAAAAATCCGCCTGTTTTACTAAAAGCAGTTCGTTGAAAATATCGTAGTGCAGCACGATGAATTTCCGCAGTTTGTTTTCTTTCGTGCAAAGGTCGTAATCGTACATATGGTACTTCGTCAGCGCTTCGACAAGCTTTATCGTTTTGACGGGCGCTTTCAGTTTTTCCAGCGCCACGCGGGCAAGTACGGCGCCGACGTTCGGGTGATCGGAAAATTTTCCGTCGCGGAAGTACGCCGCCGGCTTTCCGATATCGTGCAGAAGCGCCGCCAGACGGACGTCGAAAGGCACGGGTATGTCGGGCGAAACGCCTGCAAGCGCGTTGGCGCGCGCCGAATACGCCGCCGCGCGGAGCGAGTGTTCCAGAACGTCGTGGTTGTGAAAATCGGCGCGCTGTTTCAGATTTCTGCCTGCCGCAAGATCGGGAAAAATACCGTCCAGCACGTGCGTTTCGTCAAGAATTCTGAGCGCCTGATAAATTCCGTCCGCGTTGCCGTATTTCCGTTCGGAACAAAGAATTTGTTTCAGTTCCGCAAAAATGCGTTCCGGGGAAACGTCGGCAATCAGCGCCGCGTTTGTTTTTGCGCCGTCAAGAGTTTCCGGAGTGGGCGAAAAGCCCGTGGCGCCCGCAAACCGCGCAAGGCGCAGCAGCCGAAGTCCGTCCTCGCCGAATACCTTTCCGGGTTTGTCCACGGTGCGCAGCAGCTTGTTCCGGATGTCTTTCATGCCGCCCAGAGGATCGACGAACGTATCGGCGACGATATCGTAATATACGGCGTTGCAGGTAAAATCCCGCCGCCGCGCGTCAAGAAGAATATCCTCGGTGAAAAACGTTTCGGCGGGGGTATGGGTGCCGCGAACGTATTTATCCGAACGAAAAGCCGCATATTCCGCTTCCGTTTTTATATCGTTTTTTTCGTTGCCGCCGTTTTGCCGCAGCGAAATTTTCATCGTCCCCGTCCGCGCGTAAGCGGCGTCGGCGCAAAACCCCGCGGCAAGCGCCGTTTTCATGAAAATTTCCGCGGGCACGGGCGCGCATATATCGAAATCGGAAGAAGCCATGGAAAATCCCGCCAGATAATCCCGCACTTTTCCGCCGATAAGATACAGCGGCTTACCCGTTTCTTTTTTCAGCGCCGCGGCAAGCGAAAACAGCGGTTTTGGCACAAAATCACGCATTAACACGAAAAACCTCTCAAAAAAACAAAAAATTTTTACAATATCATTATATCAAACGAAAAAATAAATTGCAAATTTTTTTTAAATGTTATATAATGAATACGCGAGTTTTTTTCGCGGACAAAAGAAGAAGGAAAAATGCCTTGTATCATCTTATCGTAAATCCCGATGCGGGAAAGCATAAAACGTTGCGCGCCGCACGCGCCGTCGCCGATTTTTTCGACGAACGGGAAGCGGAATACGTTATTCACGAAATGACGTCGAAACAGATTTTACGCACTACCATACGCGAACTTTCCGCTTCGCTGAAAGAGGACGAGGAACGCCGCAACGTAATCGTAGTGGGCGGCGACGGTACGATGCACGCCGTTCTGAACGCGCTGGACGATATTTCTTCGGTGAACATCGGGTTGATCCCCGCGGGTACGGGGAACGATTTCGCCGCGTCGGTGAAACTTCCCTCAGACACCAAAAAGGCTGCGGATATCATTCTGAACGGCACGCCGAGAGATATGGATTATCTTGACGTGGGCGGCGTTCGCTGCATGAACGTAGGCGGGCTGGGCATTGACGTAGACGTGCTGAAACGCTACAATAAATCGCAGAAAATTCACGGCAGACTTAAATACATGCGTTGCCTGATTCAGAGCATCCTGCATTTCAAAGGAAACGATATCATCATCGAAAGCGAGGGCAAAAGCGAAAAACATCGCGCGTTTCTGGCGGTGGCGTGCAACGGTTCGCAAATCGGCGGCGGCATTAAAATCTGCCCGGCGGCGGTGGCGGGCGACGGGCTGATCGACGTGTGTTTCGTGGAAATGGTCCGCGGACCGAAAGTCATCGGCGCGTTTATCAAGCTTCTCAAAGGAAAAGTTCTGGAATACAAAAAAACAACGCATTTCCGCTGTAAAAGAGTCCGCTTTGAAATTCCGGGCGGCGCCACCGTTCAGCTGGACGGCGAACTGTACGACAATCTCGATTTCGACGCGCAGATTAAAACCGGACTGAAAATGTATCTGCCGCATGCGGAGGTATAAGTTCGGAAACGTTAAAGCCGAAGAGGTCGGAAACGTTAAAACAACGGGCGGAGGGGTTATGAAAAATTCCACGTATAAAAAAATACTCGGAAAAATCCCCGCGGGGGTGTTCGTATTCGGAGAAGATTTGCGTATTTTATATGCCAACGCCTCGTTCGCGCGCGCTTTCGCTTCGCCCGGTTATGCCAAAAAAGCGGGCGAAAGCATTAAAAGCGGCGCTTTTCTCGACGCGTATCTTTCCTGCCCCGTTCGCGCCGGGGGCGGCGAAAAAAAACAATCGTTCTGCGGAAAAAAGACGGAGTGCGGTTATTGCACGCTGCACCGCGTAATGGCGCGCGCCGCGCAGGAAAACGCGGAACAATCGGATGTGATTTCCGTTACCGTAAATAAGGGAAACCGCACGGAAACCATCGGCACAAGAATCCGTATTTTACCCGTAGACGATGAATCGCCGCGCGGAAAAAAGCGCGGAAAGCGGCTGTTTCTCGGCTTGACCGACGGCGCGATGCAAACGGAAATCGCGCGGGAAATGCTCACGGCAAAAAGAATGCAGCAGCGGTTGTTGCCCGCGGGAAAGCAGACGGGCGGCGTGCCGTATTCGTATATGTATATTCCCTGCCTCGATATCGGCGGCGATTTGCCGGACGTGTACGAGCTGGACGGCAAAGTGTACGGCGTTCTATCGGACGTATCGGGCAAAGGTATTTCCGCAGGCATGCTTTCCGCGTTTATCCGCGCGGGATTTAACCGCAAGGAACAATCGGTGGCGAAAGCGGTATCGTCGCTGCGCGATAAATTCGTGGAATTAAACCCGGACGAACGTTCGTACATCACGGTGGCGGCGGTGTGCATGGATAAAGCTACGCACACGCTTTCGTACGTGCTTGCGGGACACAACGCGCCCATACTTCTTAAAAGCGGCAGAGGGTACGGTATTAACGAAATCGAAGATCCCGCGCCGCCCGTTTCCAACTGGATAGCCGATTACAGATACGCGGAAAAAACCATGCCTTACGAAGCGGGCGATCTTTTGGTGCTGTTATCGGACGGCGTTACGGAATGCGCCAACACGGCGGGCGAACGATTCGGCATCGAACGAGCGGAAAGCGTGCTGATGCAGTCTGCCTGCGCGGAGGATTTTATCGGAAAATTAAAGAACGCGCTCACCGTGTTCTGCGGCGGAAAATTCGGCGACGATATTACGGCGATGGCGTTCGATCTGAAATAAAACGCGGCGGAAAACCGCCGGAAAAGGGGAAATAAGGAAATGATCGATTTTCATACGCATATACTGCCCGGCATCGACGACGGCGCGAAAGACGTTTCCGTTTCCGCCGCAATGCTGGAGATGGAAAAGGAACAGGGCGTAAACGAAATCGTGCTTACGCCGCATTATTACGGAAAATTTTACTCTCCGACAGATTTCGTGCGCCGCCGCGCCGCCGCGTACGAAAAACTGCTTGCCGTTGCGGCAGGGGAGTTTTTTTTCACGCTCGGCGCCGAAATTCATTTTTCCGATACGCTGTCCGTCAACGCGGAGTGCAGAAAGCTTGCCATAGGCGATACGCGTTACGCGCTGGTGGAACTGCCGTTCGGCGAAAAGTGGTCCGGCTCGCTGTTTACGCGGCTTCGGTATTTTATGGACGAAACGGAACTTACCCCGGTGATCGCGCATATCTGCCGCTATTCGCAACTCAGAAAAAATCCCGAAGGGCTGCTTCGTCTGGCGGAAATGGGGTGTTTGCTGCAGGTGAACGCCTCGGCGTTCTGCGATAAAGATTCAAGCGGCTTCGCGTTCGCGGCGCTGAAGCATAATCTCGTGCATTGCCTCGGATCGGATTGCCACAACGTAACAAATCGCGCGCCCGATTTGAAGAGCGCGGAAGAGGCGATTGCGCAGGCGGGGTATGCCGATCGGCTGGAAGAAATCGGGCGGATTATGAAATGCGTTACGGAGGACCGCCTTGTGAAATGCGCGGCGGCAACGCCCGTGAAAAAATTTTTTAATCGTTACAGGTAAACGATGGCGATAAAAGAGAACGACAAAAAAAGGATGGTTCTCCCTCGCGTTTTTACAACGCTTTTTACGCTGCTGTATCTAGGCTGGATTTTTTCGAATTCGCTGGCTACGGCGCAGCAAAGCGGCGCGGCGAGCGGAAAAGTGCGCGACGCCGTGCAGAAAATCGTCGATTTTTTCTTCGGCAAAGGGCAAATCTGCGTTTCGCATCGATTCATCCGTAAAGCGGCGCATTTTTCCGAATTCGCGCTGCTCGGATTTCTTGCGTTTTTTATGTATGATACGTATTTTTCCGCAAGGGAAAAGACGGCAATCTGCGCGTTCCTTGCGGCCGGCACAACGCTTGCGGGCGGGGCGGCGGACGAGTGTATACAGATTTTTGCGGACGGCAGAGGCCCTTCCGTGTTCGACGCGATGATTGATTTTGCGGGCGGAATCTGCGGCGTCTTTGTGGCGTTGGCGGTGTTTTTTATCGCAAAAAAAGTAAAAAACACGTATCGCCGACGGTTTCTATAGTTTTGTATATTTAATTTAAGCGCAGCATTATCGAAATAGAGTAAAAAAAGTGAATCAAAAGGAACAATCCTATATCATTATGTCAGCCCGACAAAGTATAGGATTTTTGCGAACGAAGCACCGAAAACGTTTTATGTTATTCGTTCTGCGTTTCTTGTTTCAGCAGTGTTGCGTAGCGTAGCATTTGTTTACGCGAAGACACGCCGGGTTTTTCCGGAAGATTGTGATTGTGAAATTTGAGCGTGCTTTCGCGTATATTCAGTAGTTCGGCATTTTTATATCCTTGACGGAGCAGACTTTTTCCGATATCATAACACCGAAAAATAAAATCGAAAAGTTATAGTTCCAGACTATTCGGGTCTAACAAAAACTCTTTTACTCCGATCATCAAGTAACCTTTTTCGTTGCGGCGCGGTTTCATACTTTTGCCGACAACGATTATTTTTTTTGAATGAATCGTTGGTTTTATCAAACGATTTGGTTTCTTGTTTCATTGGAATGCCGCGTAAAGGGTTTAAGTTACCCCGAAATAGGCAGAGTCTTATCTCGCGCACAATCTACGGTATTTGAATACTTTATCAAAATGCGTCAAAGATATAATGCAATTTACGGGTGATTTTACTTGAGAATATATCCGACTTTCCATTACTTCTGATAAGCAAAGCATAAATTTTAAAATTTAATGTTTTTGTCTTTTTTCACGATTACGCTTTTTTTGTATTCGAGAGGAGTTTTTCCGGTTACTTTTTTGAAGTATCTTGAAAAGTGCGACGAATCGAAGAAGCCGCATTCCTGCGCGATATAAGAAATCGAGTAATTCGAGTCAAGCAAATTCAGAGATTTTTCGATTCTCGTATTTATTACATAGTCGTTGACCGTTTTTTTTGTATACAATTCGAATTGTTTTATAAAAAGCGAGCGGGACATCTTTGCGTTCTTCGCAAGATCGTCTATCGTGATTTTTTGCGCAAAATTATTTTGTATATATTCTATGGAAGAAAGAATATTAAGAATATCGATTCTGCTGTTATTGTCGGGGGCGTTTTTTCTTAATATGTCGCCATGATGGTTTAATAACAGCGAACACAGCCGAGAAATGAGATAAATGGTTTTACCTACTATCGCGACGTTGTTTGCGTAACTTTGATTTTTCGAAAAATCAGTCAACTCGGTAAAATCTTTTTCAAAATACGACAATTCGTTCTCCGAAAGAATGAGAAACACTGTTTTGCGTAAGTTTGAACGTAGGGTCGGCTCAATTTCAAACATCGTTTTATATCCTTCGATACTTTCCAGTTCTTCCTTGTATTTTCCCATAAAGTACGAGCTTAAAAGGATATGAAAAATATTGAAACTGTGAGGGTCTTCGGTGTAATAACCGTGCCTGACGTTCGGCGGTATAACGAAAACGCTCCCGAGTTTTGCTTTTATGCATTGGTTTTCGATATAGTGCCAGCCGCTTCCGCTTGTAACTATATTGATTTCGTAGAAAGAGTGATTATGCATCAAAATAGGAAAACCCTGAACGTCGTCGTGAAAATAAGCGTTGCATATAAAGTATTTCGGATAGTCTTTAAAAATAAGTTGATTTGTATAAAAACCTATATCGTATGGGGCGTGTGTGTTTCCCGAATCGGGCAATGTCGTCGGATGCATATATTTTCCCCCCCCTTCAATTTAATCAAACTTGTATATGTATTATACATCTTTTTTGCGGTAATGGCAAGGATATAAAACCGATTTTACAAAAAATAAGCGAGATTTTCCTATAAATGTATTTTTTATAGTGTTATAATGCTTTTACCGACAATAGGAGGAAAAGGAATTGAAGATAAAATCGAGGAGAATTGTCATAGCCGTCGCGCTCATATCTATGCTGTCGCTGTGCTTTATAGGGACGGCGTTTGCATATGCCGCGGTAAAGGGCGCGAATAAAATAGAATTATTGTCGAATAACAAAGGCGAAACGGTACGGGTAACGGACGAAAGTATCGACGAATATTTGTCCGCAACCGACGAAGAAACGCAGATAGACATATTATTAAAGAACGAATACAGCGGAAAGGACGCAAAAAGCGTAACGCTTTCGTGGGATCAGAACGGAAGTTCTTTTTATAACGTTTACATTTCCGAGGACGCCTCTTTTGAAAATTCGCGGGTGGAAAAAGTTTTCGGATATACTCCGACTCTCGAATTGTACAATCTTATTCCCGGCAGGACCTACTATTGGAAAGTGCGGGGAACTTATTCGAACGATACGTCGGAAGTCGGTTCGTTCACGACTAAGCAAAGCGCGGTAAGGGCGATATCCGTAGACGGCGTATCCAACGTAAGAGATCTCGGCGGTTATAAAGTCGGTAACGGAAACGTGAACTACGGGCTGTTGTACCGCGGCGGAAAATTAAACGGAACGGTAAACGGCGAGGCTGTAACCGACGAAGGAAAAGCGACGATGCTTAATCGGTTGGGGATAAAAACCGAAATAGATTTGCGTTCCGAAAGCGATGACGGAGGGCAAACTCAAAATGCCATAGGAGAAAACGTTAAATACGTTAAAATTCCTTTGGGACAATACGCAAACGTAATCGACTACGAATCGTGGCGAAATTTAGGGAAAGACAAGGTTTCCGGCGGTTACGACGCAAATAACAAAAACGCGATTAAAGGACTGTTTGAATTGTTGGCGGACGAAAGCAATTATCCCGTCTATTTTCACTGTAACGCGGGCGCGGACAGAACGGGAACACTCGCTTTGCTGATTAACGGCTTGCTCGGCGTCGACGAGCAGTCTTTAATAAAAGACTATGAGTTGACAACCTTTTCGAGATACGGCAGGCGTTTGAGAAGCGGCGTGGCGGAAGACGGAAAGTCGTTTACAAGCAGCGGAATAATGCAGAACGACGGCGGCAACTACGTTGCAATGGGTCTTTTCATAGACGCGTTGAAAGCAAATTATACCGTGAACGGAACGATAAACGAGGCCGTTTACAATTATCTTATCGAATATATCGGATTGTCTAACGAAACGATAGACAGGATAAAAGGTATATTGTTGTCCGAAACTTCTTCGGGCGAGGAGTGTAAAAAAATCGACGGCGTTCAGGAGATATTGTTGGCCGACGATGTAAAATCTATAGATATTTCCGACTGCGGAGTTGAACTGAGCAGCGTAAATTCAATTAAAATCGGGCAGTTCGATTTGGGTAAAAATATAAACGCTCTTTCATTCGACGGTCTTGACAAGAGGGTTTACGGAGAGAAAGAAATTATCGTTTGCGGAACGGGCGCGGACGGAAAAAGTTATCGCATAGAAGTACCCGTACTGATTATTACGAAAAATATCGGAAACGCCGAGGAATTGAGAGAAATTGTCGAATATTCCGAAAGCAATACCGAAAGATACGGTTATTATCGTCTCGTAAACGATATTACATATACATATTCTGCGGCATACGGGGCAAACATTACTAACGCTTCGGGTATTTACGGGTTTAAAGGCGTGCTGGACGGCAAAGACGGAGACGGAACGCTTCATACGATCAAATACGATTCGGTTTCGTGGTCGAACGGTATTTTCGGAATGATAGGCGTCGGCGCGGCCATTAAAAACGTAACGATCGGCGGCAAATACGGCGGAACTCAGGCTCCGATGATAGGGGCGACCGTCGTAGGAGCGACGTTTGATGACGTCACGTTTAATATTACGGGCGGCAGAGACAAAATTGCGAGCATGAACGGTCTTATTACGAAATGTATGATTTGCAGTACCTCGTTTAACAACGTTACCGTAAACGCCGAAGGCGTGGTAATCGATTCGTTATTCGGAGGTTCGCAGTATGCTGGGTATAAGACGAACAAACCTTGTATGTTTGACAACTTCGCGATAAACGCCGAAAATGTGTTGGAGTTGGCTCACGAACAATCTCCCGACGACGCGCTTAAATCGATTTCCGTTTATTCCGTTAACGGCATTAAGGGAAATTTATCGAAAGAATCCGCCGAAACAAGTACGATACATTTCTCTAACGGCGTAGGATATCTGACCATCGACGACGAATTTTCCGATTCCGAGATAATTTCGATAACGTTTGACGGTAAAACGATAACCGATTTCATAACGCTTGACGGAATGATAAGATTCAATATAAGCGAATTATTCAAAGAATCCGACACAGGCAATAGAAAGGTTGAAATCGCATTAAAGACAAAGAACGGTATAAACGTTAAATTGCATCATACCGTAGACGTTATGTCCGATTTGAAAGTCGTAGAATTCGATAACGTTCAGCAGATTATATTGGGACTCGACGAGAAGTCGGTTTCGCTGAGCGAGGACGGAAAAGATTATTCGTCCATGACGGTAAGCGGAATAAGTTGTTTGTCTTATGATTTAGGTACGGATATAAACAATCTGAACCTCAACGAAATCAAGGCGGACGTGACGAAACACGGCAACAACGTTATAACCGTAATCGGAAAGCAAGGCGGCAGGTCGGTTATTCTGACGATACCCGTACTGTTTGTGACGGACGTTCTTACAAAAGACAATCTCAAAGCGAATATTCAGAGTCAGGGAACGGCTTTGAGCGAAGGAAAATATTTTATACTGACCGACGATATCGACGCAAGCGGAATAGACTGGAAAGCAACTATGTTGTGGACGGAGTCGGACGGGTTTAAAGGCAAGATAGACGGCAGAGGTCATACCGTTAAAAATCTTAATATCGAGGACGGCGTTCCCGGTATATTCAACTGTACGGAAAACGCCGTTGTAAAGAATATAAACTTTACCGTAGCGAATTTTGTTCCTCAGGCTAACACATCGGTATTCGGAGTAATTACGAAAAAGACGCTTATCGAAAACGTAACGGTAACTTTCGATTGTGTGTTTACGGCGACGACGGGAGGTATTCTTTCGGGTAACAACGCGGTCGGAAACACTTACAGAAACGTAAAAGTCACGGCGGAAGGCAGCGAGATATTCTATCTTATAAGCCACGCGTCGAACGGCGGCTCGGGTTTTGACGGCGTAGTCGCGGAAGCGAAGAAAATCAATTATATTTACGGTACGATTACGAGCGTGAACGGAATAACGACAGGCGAAACGAAAGCAATAACCCTTTCCGACAATCAGGATATTTTGCTCACGAGCGACGCTTATTCCGTAAGTCTCGGAGCGGAGCAGACGGGTCTGACCGTTCAGAGCATAACCTGCGACGGAATCGATCTGGGCAAAGATTTAAACAATCTCGACATGTCGCAAATCAAGGACGATTTAACGAAACACGGTGTGAAAAATATCGTCGTTAAAGGTCAAAAAAACGGTGAAAAAATAACTGTCATCGCCCCGGTAACCATTATTACGAAATATCTCACGAGCGGAGCGGAATTTAAGGAAGCGGTTTATTGTTCGGCAGAAGACGGCGAAAAGAATAAGGGCGCGTATTACGTTATACCTTGGAATCTTAACGTTAGCGGAACGGGCTTTACTGGCGCCGGCTGGGTAGATCTCGGCGCGGCGGGCTTTGCGGGAACGATAGACGGCAGAGGTCATAAGATAGTAAACGTCGATTTGAGTGATTCCCTCGGACTGTTCAACGCTTTGAAAGGGGCGGTAATTAAGAACGTGGAAATAGAAGTTTCCAAGATGTATGCGGAAAGCGCGAACGCCTCGGTGTTCGGAGTTTGCGCCGAAAATACCCTTTTCGAAAACATAACGATAACGTTCAAGAATACGTTTACGGGAGTGAAATGCGGGATTTTAGGCGGCGCGAATCAAGGACGATTTAACGAAGCACGGCGTGAAAAATATCATTGTCAAAGGTCAGAAAAACGGTGAAAAAATAACTGTCATCGCCCCGGTAACCATTATTACGAAATATCTTACGAGCGGAGCGGAATTTAAGGAAGCGGTTTATTGCTCGGCAGAAGACGGCGAAAAGAATAAGGGCGCGTATTACGTTATATCTGGGAATCTTAACGTTATCGGAACGGGCTTTACGGGCGGAGGCTGGGGTGAACTCGGTAAAGTTGGATTTGCGGGAACGTTAGACGGCAGAGGACATAAGATAGTGAATGTAAATCTAAGTGGATCTTACGGCTTGTTCAATGCTTTGAAAGGGGCGGTAATCAAGAACGTGGAAATAGAAGTCGCTCAATTAAATATGGGAGCGAACGCTTCGGTATTCGGAGTGAGCGCGCAGGACAGCGTTTTTGAAAATATCACGGTAACGTTTACGAATACGTTTACGGGCGTACAATGCGGAGTCTTAGGCGGCGGAAATCAGTCGAGAGGTTGTACGTTCAAAGACATAACGGTAAACGCTCAGGGAAGCGATATATATCGTTTGTTCAGTGCGGGGGGTATCGTCAAAGACAGTAAAGATAGCATAAGCGGCGTTGTTGTAAACGCGAAGAGCGTTCAGTATATGTATGAAACGACAGATTTAACGGCTTCGGGCTTTGTCGGAGTTACGATAAATTCCGATAAATAAAAACTTTATAATGTGCCCCATGAAATTTATTCGTGGGGCATATATAAAATCAGGCTTAATTACGATAATGAAAGATTTAAAATTAAAGTTCTATTCTCCCGCCGAAGATTCTATCGAGGGGTGGGAAAAATATTCCTTTCCGATAGGTAACGGCTACGCGGGAGCGAGCGTTTTCGGCGGCGTAAAAAAAGAGAGACTGCAGATAACGACGAACGTTTTCGCAAATACGTTCGATAACGGCGGCGTATCGGATTTTGCGGAAATTTATATAAATTCGGGCGTAAAAGAGTTCAAAAATTACAAAAGGGAACTCGATATCGTAAACGGTATCGCAAGTTCTTGTTTTAACTATAAAAATACGAGCGTAAAAAGGGTTGCGTTTTACAACTATCCCGAAAACGCTTTGGTATATAAAATAACTTCGGATAAAGAAATCGAATTTTCCGTTCAACTCGTTATTCCGTTTTTGGGAGCGAGATCGACCGAGCAGGGCGGCAGAACGGGAAGCGTAAAGAGCGAAAGCGAATGTCTTATCATGCGCGGAAGTTTGCCGAGCAAAGATTTGCTTTTCGAGGGCAGGCTATTTATTCAAACTGACGGAACGGTTCGCTATGACGGCGACGCGGCGCACGTAAAAAACAGCCGCGAAAGCGTAATATTTTTTGTTTTCGATACCTCTTATAAACTTTGTCCCGAAACGTTTAAAAAGGGCGTTCATAAAGCCCTCGGAGAAGACCCGCACGAAAAAGTTTCGGCTATGTTTGCCTGTGTAAAATCTCTCGGCTACGAAGAGTTGTACAAACGCCATATAAACGATTTTGCCTCGATTATGAACAGGGTTGAGTTTGATTTGGGCGGCGAGGAGGACGACAGGACCACAGAAGAATTGCTTGAATCGAACAGGCGTGGTAATTTCGAGCCGTATTTAGAGGAGTTATACTATCAATATGGCAGATATCTGCTTCTTTCGTCGTCGAGAAAGGGTACGCCGCCGTCGTCTTTGCAAGGCGTGTGGACTGCTCACGACAAGTCGCCCTGGGGCAGCGGATTCTGGCATAATATAAATATTCAGATGAACTATTGGCTTGCTTTCAGCGCAAATATCGCCGAAACCTTTAAGGCTTACGTCGATTTCAATAAGGCGTATATGGCAAGCGCGAAAGAAAACGCCAAAGAATGGATAAGTTATACAAACCCCGAAAACTATTCTGAAGATTGCGGTTGGATAATCGCTACGGGAGCGTTTTGTTACGAAGTCGAGGGGGTTAGTCCGTATACCCATTCGGGACCGGGGACGGGCGCGCTCACGACGAAACTGTTTTTCGATTATTATGATTTTACGAGAGATGAAAACATACTGAAAAACGACGTTTATCCCGTCGTACACGGCATGAGCAAATTTTTGACGAAATGCGTCAGAAAATATGAGGACGGCAGATATTTATGCAGTTTTTCGGCTTCGCCCGAACAGATTTTGTCGGGTTGGTGGGTTGACGAGCATAAGTATCAGCAATATATACAAACGGTTGGTTGTTCTTTCGATCAGCAGATGATATATGAGAATGCCAAGGACGATCTGGAATGTTCTTCCGTCTTAGGAGTAAGCGACGATATAATCGAAAAAGAAAGAGAACAACTCGAACTGTATGATCCCGTGAGAATAGGCTATGACGGGCAGATAAAAGAGTATGACGAAGAACGCTTTTACGGCGAATACGGCGAAGCGAAACACAGACATTTGTCTCAACTCGTGGCGTTGATGCCGGGGAGAACGATAACGAGAAATACTCCGCGCTGGCTCGATTCGGCAAAAATCACGCTCGAAAAGCGAGGGGATAAGTCGACGGGGTGGGCGCTCGCTCACAGACTTTGTTCATGGGCAAGGGTCGGCGACGGCGATCACGCTTATCGTTTGTTGCAGGAATTATTGAAAAATAAAACCCACCCGAATTTGTGGGACGTACACCCGCCGTTTCAGATTGACGGAAATTTCGGGGCTGTTGCGGGTATGACCGAAATGATCGTTCAGAGCCACGACGGAGCGATAACCCTTCTTCCTACGCTTCCGGAAAGGTGGAAAGATTTACGGGTTAAAGGCTTGAAAGCGCGCGGGAATTTTACGATAGATATTTCGTGTAAAAACGGAGTAATCGAATATGCGGATATAAAATCCTGCGTCGGCGGAAAGGCGTATATACGATGCGAAGAGTTTTTTAACGTCGAAGTCCGGTCGGACGGCAGACGTATTGCGTATTCCGCAAACGAGGATACAATCGTTTTCGATACGGAAATCGGCAAGTCGTTCAGGATTACGGGATTTAAACGGGCGGAACGTCTGCCGACAGTCTGCAATTTAAACGCCGCGTGGGAAAAGGGCGGAGTGGCTTTATCGTGGGAGGAAAACGGTTTGAAATACGCCGTTTACCGAGGAAAAGACAATGAAAAAGACTATCGTCTTATAGGAGTTACGAGCGAGGGGCGGTTTATCGATAAAGAGTATAACGAGAACGCCAAGGCTTTGTTGACGTACAAAGTCGTTGCGTATCGGGGCGGAAAACATAGCAGCCGTATGCAAGGAGCGATAGCGGTCGTTAACCCTGCAACCGAACTCGAAAAAGAAAGATATAAATTAAAATTTCGTATGAACAATATTAACTTGGAGTAGGGCAATGTTTTACGAAAATCAAACGATGAAAGAAGTTTTGCAGGATAAAACGATTGAAACGGTAAAAGATTTGCTGTTTCCGCCAAACTTTTTCGATTGGATTTACGAAGATAAAATTACGCCGAAAGTCTTATCGGAAAGTTTCAAAGGCGTCGGCAATTATGCCGAACGGTTTAACTTTTTAAAAACACATATCGAAGCGGGAGATATAACGAGAGATAAAATATATAGTCCGTCCGAAATCGAGAGCGACAAGACGAAAGAAAACGTACAGGTTCTGAAATATAAGAACTCGAGTAGTAAAAAAATTGCCGTGATTATCCCCGGCGGCGGGTACAGCGACGTTTGTTCTTACAGCGAGGGTTTTCCGATAGCGCAGGAAATGTGGAAAAGAGGATATAATTGTTTTGTATTGTATTATAGGGTTTTTCCGCGTGCGTATATGCCGAATCCCATAGAGGACGTCGCGAGGGCGATGAAGTATATCATAGAGAATTATTCCGAATTGTATATTTCCGACTATCTGCTTATGGGATTTTCGGCGGGCGGTCATCTTGCCGGAATATGGGCTACGAAGCAGGGTTATCCGAGATATAATCTGCCGAAGCCGAAATTTTTGTCTTTAACGTACCCCGTGATAGATTTGTCGCTTAAAAAAGGCGTTACGAGAGCAAATTGTCTGGGCGAAAACTGTTCGGAGGAAGAGGTGAAAAAATATTCCGTTCATACGAACGTGGACGAAAATTACCCCGAAACCTATTTATGGCAGGGCAGAAACGATCAGTGCATTTCTTTTGAAAATTCCTTAATTATGGACAAGGCTCTGACCGAAAATAACGTAAAACATAAATACGTCGTTTACGACGATACTTGCCATGGTTTCGGAGTGGGAAAAGGAACTTGCGCCGAAGGCTGGATAGACGAAATGCTTAAATTTTTTAACGAAAACAATAAGGAGTAAACAGATATGGCATTTGATAAAGATTTTGCGTGGGGCGTCGCGTGTTCCGCTTATCAGACAGAAGGAGCGGAGAATGAGGACGGCAGAGGCGAGAGTATATGGGACAGCAAGTTCACTAAGGGGAAAACCCTCGGAGATATGAACGGAAAAATTGCCTGCGACCATTATCACAGATACAAAGAGGACGTCGCGCTTTTAAAAGAACTCGGAATAAAGAATTATCGTTTTTCGATAAGTTGGACGAGAATATTTCCATGCGGTACGGGAGAAGTCAATTTAAAAGGCGTTGAGTTCTATAAAGACCTCGTTAATCGACTTATAGCCGCAGATATTACGCCTTGGGTAACGCTTTTTCACTGGGATTTGCCGCGTAGTCTTTACGAAAAGGGCGGGTATCTGAATAGGGAAATAAGCGATTGGTTTGCGGGGTATGCCGCCAAAGTCGTTGAGATTTTCGGCGATAAAGTAACTAATTACATTATTATGAACGAGCCGCAATGTATCGTGGAAGAAGGACACTTTATGGGTACGCAGGCGCCGTTTTTAAAACTTTCGAGAAAAGAAACTTTCACGGTCGCCCACAATCTTCTTTTGTGTATGGGTAAAGCGGAAAAGGCAATGAGAAAAGCCGCGAAACATAAACTGAATATCGGTATAGCCCCGTGTTTTACGCCGATGATGCCTATGAAAGAGGAAGACGCCGAGATTGTCCTTAATTACAATTTTTCGCCGAGCGGAGATTTTTGGGATGGATGCTATTTTACCGACGCTATTATAAAGGGCGAGTTTACGAAAGAGTATAAAGAGTGGTTTAAAAAATACGATTATTACCCTTCCGAAAGCGATATGAAGATTATAAAGAGCGATCTCGATTTCTTCTGCGCTAATTTATACAGAGGGTTTTATATTGAAAATACCGCAGACGGAATAAAAAGAAAGCCCGTTACGCCTACGGACGATTTTTCCGCTACGGAATGGGCGGTTACGCCCGAGGCAATGAAATATCTTGTGAAATACTATTATGAGAGATATAGGTTGCCGATGATTTTATCAGAAAACGGCGTTGCGCTTTCCGAATGGAAAACTTTAAACGGCGATATCCCCGATGATATGCGGATAGACTATATGAAAAGGCATATCGAAGAGATGAAAAAAGTTGCAGACGAATATCCCGTAAAAGGCTATTTTTACTGGTCGTTTACGGATAATTTTGAATGGGCGCTCGGCTATTCGAAGCGTTTCGGGCTTGTTTACATAGACTATAATACGTTGGAGCGAATTCCTAAAAAGAGCGCGTTTTGGTATAAAAAAGTCATTGAAACGAACGGGGATAATCTCGATTAAACGAAAGAGGAGAATTATATGTCTGAAAAATACGGAAAGTTCGCCGATAAACTCGGCGGCTACATAATCGACAAATTGCCCGACGCGGGAAATTACGAGTATATTTATAAAAACGACGAAATACTCGTAAAGGTAGATCAGTACGGCGTTGTCGCCGTTCAGATAAATCCGCCCGTCGGCGAAGCCGTTTTCAAAAGAGAAGAACGGGAAGTCGGGTCTCCTGTTAAGGCGTTGATTTCGGACGGCGAGAGGGTTTTCGACAACTTCGGCGTATTGACCGCCGATAAGTTAATGATAACGTTTTTGCCCGAAAAATCGACTTATAGCCTCACTTTCGGAAAAACGAAGGTCGAAACCGAGGTTTTCGTAACGAATAAAGGCAAGCGCTTTATAATGAACGTTACAATCGAAAATTTCGGCGATAAAGACAAAGAGTATAAGATACTGAAATGTTGTTTCCCGTATCTCAACGAACTTTTAATGGCGCCGTGGGATAAGCCCGAATGGTATACGAGAACGGAATATCTTAAGGATAAGAACGCCTTTTTAACGACGAAATACAGCGTTGCGGGCAAAAAGGAAGAGAGACGTTATCTTACGGTTGTCGATAGCGATAAAACTGAAGGTCGGGAGTTGAGTCTTGAAAGGCTTACGACGGCGACTAAAAATTTCAGCGCGATACCCGATAAAATCGGCGTCAAAACCGAAGATACTCTTTACGCCTTTAAGCAATGCGTTTCTACCCTTTCTTCCGTTACGGTTAAAAAGGGCGGAAAGTATTCCTTTACGCAGGTGTTTTCCGTTACAGCCGACGACGGTAAAATCACGGAAGAAATTGATCACTCGAAAGTATATTTCGACGAAAAAAATCGAAAAGAAGAAGAAAAAATACTTGAAAGGAAATACGCCGAATTATTTTCGGTAAGAACGATAAAAACGGACGATAGAGACTTCGATAAATTCATAAACGGCTTTTTGCCGCTCGAAATGTACTGGGTTTCTTCGCTTGACCGCGGTTGGCCGACGGGAATGAGAGGTGTGAGAGACGCCGCGAACGATTTCGAAGGAATGCTTTGTTACGATAAGCAGATGTGTAAAGACGTAATCGAAAACATTTTCTCGAAGCAGAGAAGCGACGGGTGGTATCCGAGACAGGTACCTTTCGGCAGCGGTACGAAATTCGATTTGAGGGAGTTTGTCGATTCGGCGTGCTTCTTCACCGAATACGTTTACGACTATCTCGCTTACACCGACGATTATTCGATTTTAGAAAAAGAGTACCCGTATTATGACAGCGAAAAGGCTGAAAGCGGCTTAGAGCATTTGAAAAAGGGGCTTGACTATCTTATTTCGGACGACGCGTCGGGCGAACACGGACTTGTTAAAATGCGTGGCGGAGATTGGCTCGATTGTTTAAGCGGAGTAGGCAAAAAAGGCAGAGGCGAAAGCGTAATGGTGTCATGCCAACTCGTTATGTGCCTTAGATATTTATCAGAAATAATGAATAAAGTCGGGCAGACAAGAGACGTTGAAAAATACGAAAAGTCAGCCTATAAGTTGATAAACGCGATAAACAAGGCGTCATTTAACGGTAAATTTTATAACGCCGTGTACACCGATAACGGCTCTTGGCTTTTTTCCGAAAAGGACGAGGACGGCGAAAAGAGAGTATACGTCCCGACGAACGCATACGCCGTTATAAGCGGAGTGGCGGACGGTAAGGAAGAATCGATATTCTCGGAAATAGCCGCTTTGAAAACCTTAGACGGTTACAAGTTGTTTTCCGAGCCGCTCGGCGGTAAGTTCATAGACGGAATAGGTAAAATGGGAACGGGAGATTTTCAGCCGTATTTCGCCGAGAACGCAAGCGTGTATAACCACGGTTCGCAGTGCTTTCTGATAAGGGCGTTGGCAAAAGCGGGGAGATACGAAGATATAGCCGAAGTCTTGGGGTACGCAATGCCCTTGTATGCGGATAAACATTCGCCAGAAAAGACCTGTTCCGCGCCCTACGCGATAACAAACTGTTATCATTTAGTGCCGTCTTTCTACGGCAGGTCGGGCTTCTCATTTTTGACGGGCAGCGTCGCTATGATCGAAAGAGCGGTTTATTCTTGGGTGTTCGGCATAAACTTTACGCTTCGCGACATGGTAATAACACCGTGCCTACCGAAGAAATACGAAAACGCAGAGGTGGTAACGCCGTTTAACGGTCATAAAATAACCGTAAAATATTCTGGCTACGGAGCGAAAATACAGTGTGCGGAAATAAACGGTAAAACGCTTCCCTTATCGGCGGACGGTCGTTCGGCTCTGATAGAAAAGTCGCGAATATCCGACGACGTGGCAATTACTATTAAATTAAGTAACAAATGACAATATTTTAATTAACATAAGTGCTAAAAAAAGGCGGTAATTATTTAACAAAAATTTCAAATGGCTCTTTGGCGGGTGCTTGACTTATACAAGCGCGCCGCTTCGCGTCGCGGTCAAGCACCCGTCAAACAACTCACTTATCTCGGTAATTTTACGCAAAAGAAGTCCTTTGCAAAAAATAATACGAACTCTGATTTATTTTCAGAGTTCGTATTATTTGCATATGTCCATGACGAACAAAAAAGAGCGTCTTTTTATGGCGAAAGCGGGGCAAGTGTCCACGGGGCGATACAACGAAGCGACAAATCGGAAATTATATCTATTTGGACATAAAAACTGTTGACAAAAAAACTCCCATATAGTATAATTTTGATAAATTACTATATAGGAGTTTTTGTATGGAAATGAATGGAGGGTTTCTTGTCACCAAAATAAAACAACTTGGAGACCGAATCTTTGAGAAGATTCTCAGCGGAAAGAATGTTGATGCGTTCAATGGAGCTCAGGGGCGCATTCTTTATGTGCTTTGGCAGGAGGATGGAATCTCAATCAGGTCACTTTCGATAAAATGTGGATTGGCTATAACATCTCTTACGACGATGCTGGAAAGAATGGAAAATCAAGGGCTGATAAGC
>ENA-UOOA01002483-UOOA01002483.1-human-gut-metagenome-genome-assembly--contig:-P61old-NODE-2483-length-26030-cov-8.231376_pt1 | contig 26030 bp, 30 predicted proteins | sample MGYA00242467_ERZ724014 | MGnify/ENA metagenome assembly ERZ724014 | reverse complement strand
GCACTTTTCCTGAAGTCGCCTTCGGCGGGCGTTACCCGTTATCCTTGCCCTGTGGTGCCCGGACTTTCCTCACATGGGCGCTTTTCAGCGCAGATGCGCGGCTGTCCGTCCCAGTCGTGTTTATTTTACTTTATTTTGGCGGAAATGTCAAACAGATTGCAAAATTTATCCCGAGCGGATATAATATGGGAGTAGTTCAACGCCTGCGCCGGGCGGCGCAGGGGAAAGAAGGACATAGATCATGACTGTAACGGAATATTTCACCCGGCTGCAGGGGAAGCGCGTGCTGGTGCTTGGCCTCGGTGTAAGCAACCGGCCGCTCGTGCGCCTGCTGCTGCGGTTTGGCATTGACGTCACGGGCTGCGACCGCACGCCGCGGGAGAAGCTCGACCCGGAGGTGCTCGAGCTGGAGCGCCTCGGCGCGAAGCTGCACCTCGGCGATGATTATCTGACGGGCATCTCCGGCGATGTGGCCTTCCGCACACCCGGACTGCACCCGGAAAAGCCGGAGCTGCAGGCGCTGCGTGCCGCAGGGACGCAGTTTACCTCGGAAATGGAGGCCTTTTTCGAGGTCTGCCCCTGCAGGATCATCGGCGTGACCGGCTCAGACGGCAAAACGACGACAAGCACGCTTATCTCCGAAATCCTGAAGCATGCAGGCCATCGCGTCTGGACCGGCGGCAATATCGGTACGCCGCTGCTCGACCAGGCGGAGCACATGACGCCGGACGACCTCGTCGTGCTGGAGCTGAGCTCGTTCCAGCTTATGGACCTTCGCCACAGCTGCCACATCGCCGTCGTGACGAACCTTGCGCCGAACCATCTCGACGTACACCGCGACATGGCGGAGTACATCGACGCAAAAAAGCATATTTTCACCCGGCAGACCGCGCAGGACGTGCTCATTCTGAACGCGGACAATGCCATCACGGCCGGGTTTGCACCGGAGGCCGCCGGAGAGGTCCGGATGTTCTCGCGGCAGACCGTCCCTGCGCACGGTGCGAGCTTCCGGGACGGCGTGATCCGGCGCGACGGCGTACCCGTCGTGCGGCAGGAGGAGATCAAAATTCCCGGCCTGCACAATGTGGAAAACTACATGGCAGCCATCCTCGCGGTCGAAGGGCTGGCCTCGGATGAGGATATCCGCTATGTCGCGCGGAACTTCGGCGGTGTGGAGCACCGCATCGAGTTCGTGCGCGAAAAGGACGGCGTAAAGTTCTATAACGACTCCATCGCCTCGTCCCCGAGCCGCACCATCGCGGGCCTGCGCAGCTTCTCCGAGAAGGTCATTCTTATCGCGGGCGGCTATGACAAGCACATTCCGTATGACGTGCTCGGCCCGGAGATCGCAGCGCACGTCAGGCTCCTCGTCTGCACCGGCGCGACCGGCCCGAAGATCGCAGCCGCGGCCCGCGCCGTTCCGGATGCGCCGGAGATCCTCGAAATTCCGGATTTCTATGATGCCGTTCACGCCGCTGCGCAGCAGGCAAAGCCCGGTGATATCGTGCTGCTGTCCCCGGCGAGCGCCGCCTTTGACCGCTTCAAGAACTTTATGGTCAGAGGCGTGGAATTCAAGAAAACGGTGATGGCGCTGTGAGCGGGGGAGATATCCGCTGCTCGGCCGTTATCGTCGCAGCCGGCAGCGCGCAGCGCATGCAGGGCATCGACAAGCTTCTGGCTCCTCTGGACGGCGTACCCGTCCTGCGTCGGACGGTCGAAGCGCTGGCATCTGCGCCCGAGATCACAGAGCTGATCGTTGTTACGCGTGCAGACCGCTTGGAGGCCGTGCAGGCCCTGTGCGAAGGACTTTCCAAGCCCGTTTCCGTCGTTCCAGGCGGGAAAACGCGGGCGGAGTCCGTCCTGTGCGGCCTTTCTGCGGCAGCCATGCCCTATGCCGCCATTCATGACGGTGCGCGTCCGCTCGTCACGAATGAGGTGATCGCGCAGGCTGTTTCCGCTGCCGTCTCCTGCGGGGCTGCAGCGCCAGCCGTCCCTGTTCACGACACCATCAAGCGCGCCGAAAGCGGCCTTGTGCTTGAAACGCCGGACCGCAGCACGCTGTTTGCCGTCCAGACGCCGCAGGTCTTCCGGACGGAGGAAATTCGCTCCGTGCTCCGCTGGGCCATCGCGCAGGGGCTGCCGCTCACGGACGACTGCTCCGCCATGGAAGCGGCCGGAAGACCGGTCCGCCTGACGCCCGGCGATGTCGAAAATTTGAAGATCACAACACCGGTCGATCTGCGCATCGCAGAGGCGATCTGGAAGGGGAGAACGACATGAGGATCGGACACGGATATGATGTACACCGCCTCGTTCCGGGGCGCAAGCTCATCCTCGGCGGCGTGGAAATTCCGTTCGAGCGCGGGCTGGACGGTCACTCCGATGCGGACGTGCTCACGCACGCTCTGATGGACGCCCTGCTCGGCGCAGCCTGTCTCGGCGACATCGGCCTGCTGTTCCCGGATAACGACCCGCAGTACAAGGGCATTTCGAGCCTTCTGCTGCTGGAGGAGGTCGTGCGCCGCGTGCATGCGGCGGGCTTTGCCGTCGGCAACGCCGATATCACCGTCCTATGCCAGCGGCCGAAGCTCCGGCCCCATATTCCCGCCATGCAGGAGCGCCTGCGCGCCCTGCTCGGCACGGAGGCAGTCAATGTCAAGGCGACGACCGAGGAAGGCCTCGGCTTTACGGGCAGCGGCGAGGGCATCGCCTGCCACGCCGTGTGTCTGCTGGAGGAATGCGCATGAAAACGCTTCTGATCACCGGCTTTGAGCCGTTCGGCGGCGAGACGATCAACCCGGCATGGGAAGCCGTGAAGGCCCTGCCGGAGCAGATCGGCGGCTGGCAGCTCCGGAAGCTGCAGATCCCGACCGTCTTCGGCCTTGCGGCTGCAAGAACGCTCGCCTGCGCGGCGGAGTGCCGCCCGGATGCGGTCCTGTGCATCGGGCAGGCGGGAACGCGCAGCGCCGTGACGCCGGAATATGTCGGCATCAACCTGCGCCACGCGCGCATAGCGGACAACCTTGGAAATCAGCCGCAGGACGAGCCTGTCGTGCCCGGCGGCCCCACCGCTTACTTTGCAACGGTCCCGGTGCGCGCCATGACAGCCGCCATCGAGGCGCAAGGCATCCCGGCCGCCGTGTCCTACACGGCCGGGACCTATGTCTGCAATGACCTGCTGTACACGCTCCTGCATCACTATGCCGAAACGCCGGTCCGCGCCGGGTTCATCCATGTGCCCTTCCTGCCGGAGCAGGCCCCGCAGGGCGTGGCCTCCATGCCGCTTGCACAGATGATCCGCGCACTGGAGGCGGCCGTCTCCGCGCTCTGAGCCGGCTCAGAGAAAGTGCTTCATTTCCTCGATATTGGCCTGCTCCGTCTGCAGCAGCCGCGTGGACAGGGACGAGACCTTCGGGTCCAGCACGCCCATGGCGCGCAGGTTCTGCATACTCTTGACCATGCCACGCGTATTGCCCTGCACGAGCATCTCGGCGATTCTCGCCGTCGTGTTCCGGCTACTGCGGACGCGCAGCTTCGCCGTGAGCATGGAGCCGTATTTTGCCAGCGGATTCACACCGCTTAAGCGCACGCCGCGCTCGCGCAGCAGGCGGTCCGCCTCGGCGTAGATGCTGTCATATTCCTTCCATTGGCTCCGCAGTGCGCTCTGCATGGCGGGATTCTGCGCCTCCGGCAGCACGGCCCGGATGCCGCTGCAGCCCATTTCCGTGCTCTGCCAGATGGAGCGGAGCATTTCGATCTCATTTTGCATGCTTTATCACCTCGCGCATAGCTTTCCACGAAAATTCCCGCCCATTCGCCGGAAAACCCAACTTTTTTTCTGCAAAGAAGGGCTCGGCATTGACAAGATTCGGGAATCGCGCTATAATATTCAAGTGCTGTTGCGCAGCAATTGGAAGTAAAAAGGAGAATGTCCGATGTATCATACCATGACAATTGCGGGGGTCCAGCGGGATCTGCCGATCTGCAAAGTTTCTGACGACCTCTATATTGGTGCATTTGTGATTTTCGGCGACGTCGAGCTGACGGTCAAGACGGCTGAGGCGCTGCTGAAGAAGGCGCCGGAGTACGACTATATGATCTCTGCCGAGGCCAAGGGGATCCCCCTGATCTATGAGATGGCCCGTCAGAGCGGCCAGAACAAATATTTCCTCGCGCGCAAGGCGCCGAAGCTCTATATGTCCGGCGTGTTCGATGTGAAGGTCAACTCCATCACGACGGCCAAAGAGCAGCATCTTTATCTCGATAAGGCCGATGCCGAGCTCATGCGCGGCAAGCGCATCCTCATCGTCGACGACGTTATCTCCACCGGCGAGTCCCTTGCCGCTGTCGAGAAGCTCGTGGAAGAGGCGGGCGGCATCATTGCAGGCCGTATGGCCATCCTCGCCGAGGGCGACGCCCAGAACCGCGACGACATCATCTACCTCGAGAAGCTGCCGGTATTCCACGCAGACGGCACGATCAAGGAATAAGAAGAATTACATTGCCGCCGAACCCGAATGGGCTCGGCGGCATTTTGCTGCTTAGCGGCGGTTCTCGTTCTGATTCTGCTGCTGGCTCTGCTGTTGATTCTGCTGGTTTTGCTTCTGATTCTGCTTCTGGTTCTGATTGCGGTTTTCCATGGTGGAAAAGCCTCCTGAATTTTGATTTCGCGGTTTTGCCGCGGCATTAGTATAACCGCCGCGGCTTCATTTATCCTTCGGCTTGAAAATGAGACTGGCAAGCAGCCCGAAGAGCACGGCGGCCGTGATTCCGGCGGCAGAGGCCGTCAGGCCGCCCGTCAGGATGCCGAGCGCGCCGTCCTCGTCCACCGCCTTTTTGATACCGCGGGCCAGCGTATTGCCGAAGCCCGTCAGCGGAACGGTCGCACCGGCACCCGCAAAGTCGACGAGCTTGTCATACAGCCCGACGGCACCAAGCAGGACGCCCGCTACAACATAGGCGACCAGAATGCGCGCCGGTGTCAGCTTCGTTCGGTCGATGAGGATCTGGCCGATGACGCACAGCAGGCCGCCGACCAGAAATGCTTTGAGATAGTCCATGTCAGCTCCTTTCCAGAACGACGGCGTGGCAGACGGCAGGGATCGACTCGCCCTGCTGGGTGGACAGCGGAGAGAGCAGCGCGCCCGTTCCGCAGAACAGCAGGCGGCGCAGCTCGCCACGCTCCATACGGGAAAGCAGCGGCCCGCACAGAACGGAGGCGCTGCACCCGCAGCCGGAGCCGCCGCAGTGCACGTCCTGCCGCTGCGCATCGAAGATCATCACGCCGCAGTCCTGCACGTCTGCGCGGATGCCGTCCTTCTCGAGAAGACCGTGCAGCAGCTCGCTGCCGAGCTTTCCAAGGTCGCCCGTGACGATCCTATCATAGTCCTCCGGCGTGCGGTGCAGGTCGTCAAAATGTGCCCGCAGCGTCGCAAAGGCTGCCGGGGCCATGGCCGCCCCCATGTTGTTCGCATCGCAGATGCCGCGGTCGACAATGCTGCCGATCGTGGCGGCCGTGATGCGGATGCCGTGCTCCCCGCTGCCGAGCAGGACCGCGCCCGCTCCGGTGACCGTCCACTGCGACGTCGGCGTGCGCTGCCCGCCATAGCCCAGCGGGAAGCGGTATTGCCGCTCCGACGATGCAAAATGCGACGAGGTCATGGCCAGCGCCGTGCGCGCGAAGCCCCCGCTGACGGACATAGCCGCAAGCAGCAGGGACTCCGCCATCGTCGAGCACGCGCCGTAAAGACCCAGCGTCGGCACGCCGCGGTTGCGCAGGCTGAAGCTCGAGCCGATGCACTGATTCAGCAGGTCCCCGGCAAAGGCCGCGTCAAGATCCGCATCGGTCAGCCCGGCCTTCTACAGCGCCAGCTCCAGCGTCATCTGCTGCATGCGGCGCTCGGCCCGCTCCCAGCTCTTTTCGCCGAATGTCGTGTCCTGCACCGTTGCCGTAAACTGATCGCCGAGCGGCCCCTCGCGCTCCTTTTTCCCTGCGACGGAGGCGAAGCCGCGCACGACCGGCGGCTGCGGAAAGAGGATGCTCTGCCGCCCCATGTGATTCGTTCCCATGAACGTTCCTCCGATCATTTGATTCGGATATAGTATGCCGTTTTCGTGCGAAAAAATTGCGGTGCAAACACAACGTTCACACCGCAATTTTGACAAATCATTTTTCGGGCTTCTGCAGCAGCGGCCACAGGCGGAGCAGCAGGAGAGCCAGCAGCACCCGGATCGCCGCCCACACCAGCAGGCTCAGCACGGCAAGCAGCCGCCCGCCGCCGCGGCACAGGCCATCAAAGAAGGCCAGCGGGAAAAAGCCGGAGAACAGGCTCTCCGAAAAAAGGCCGGAGAATGCGCCGAGCACCATGGCAAGCGCAAGAAGTACATTGATGCCGAGCATCACGCTGCACGGACCAGGGCCCTGCTTTTCGCGCAGGGTGCGCCAACCGAGAGCCCGCAGAAAGCGGCGGCTCACGCAGAAATACACCAGACTGATCGCCCAGATGACCAGCAGACCGATATAGCCGCTCAGCACGCGCGACCGCGCAAAGTCCGGCAGGTGGAAGGGGAAGAGATATAGGTGCAGCGGCAGGCACAGGACCGTCAGTAGCACGAATTCCATCCAGGCAGCCGCACGAAACGCGCGATAGGCCGTCAGCGGAACAGGCTCTTCCTTCCGCGCCGCGCGCCATGCCAGCCACAGACCGGCGCACAGGGCAGAGGACGGCAGGAAGAAGAAAAACGCCGCGCCGCCGAACAGGCGGCCGTCCTTCGGCAGCAGAACGCCGACAGAGGCGGCAAGCTCGTGGAAGCCGTGCTGCATGGCGGGGAACAACAGTGTCAGCAGCAGGAACAGGACAAGGCCCGCCGTGGAGACCGTCGCCGTGAGCAGACACAGGCGGGATGCAGCCACATGCTGCAGACGCAGGGGAACGGGCTGCGGGCCCTCCGGCAGCGTTGCGCCGCAATGGCGGCAGAGGCGGGTGTCAGCGGCATTCTCGGTGCCGCACTGCGGGCAGGTCATGATGCATTCTCCTTTCCCTCGGGCGGCGCGATGCGGACGGCCCGGAGCGACTCGCCGGGATACCAGCCCTCGGGCATGGCAAGGGCAGCCAGCTCGTCCGTCTGGCAGGCAATGTAGTGGATCGTCCGCGTGGATTCCTCCAGCAGGACATATTCGGAGTTGTCCGTGTCGTGGAGCATCCAGATATAGGCGGGCAGGCGGAAGAGCGTCGTGTCATAGGTTGCGCCGAGCGCCGCGAGGCGGTCGACCTCCGCCTGATAGTCCGCGGCGGAATAGCGGCAGGACAGGCGCGTGAACAGCTCGTCCTGCAGGAGCGTATAGCGATAGAGATGGTGGTAATCCCGGTCCTGCGCACGCTGCAGCAGCGCATCGGGCGGGAAGATCGGGAAGAGCTCCTGCATGCGCGGCGGCGCAGCGCTCTGCGTACCGTCCGCATCGCCGGTAGAGGTCAGGTTGGAGAGCAGGTCAAAAACGGCGCTGCCGTGCCAGGTCTCGCCGCCGGTGTTGCCGTAATCGGCCAGATCCGTCGTCTGCACGATGGCGCAGCCGCTCAGCAGGACAGCAAAAAGCAGCGCAAGGGCAAGCAAGCATTTTTTCATGGAAGGCCTCCTCCACCGATATATTCTCCGGTTTTTCTCTGCTAGTATACCATATGGGCAGAGGAAAGTCAAATGTCGCTGCAGCGGTGAAAAAGGCTTGCCTTTTCGGGTTTGGTATGGTATTATATTGCTAATAGTGTTAGCAATATAAGGAGAACCAACAAAGACCATGGACTATTCCGCACTTGCAGCCGAGCTGCTGTCGTTCCGGACGGCGCTGCACCATCTTCCTGCCATCCGCGGGCTGGACGAGATGTCCGGCGGCGAATATTTTGTCCTGCATTTCCTGCTACGCCACGGCGGAACGGCAGGGCCGTCCGAGCTGAGCCGCTCTCTGTATGCCAGCTCCGCGCGCATCGCCGCCCTGCTGAAGCATCTGGAGGCCAAGGGCTGGATCGTCCGCACGCCGGATGCTGACGATGAGCGCCGTGTGGACGTCGTCCTCACGGAGGCCGGCGCTGCATGCATCCGGGAGCGGCTGGGCGCGGTGCTGGATGAGGTCTCCGTCCTTCTGTCGGCGCTCAGCCCGGAGGAGGCGGCGGAATATGTCCGACTGCAGCGCAAGCTGCTCGAGAAGGGAGGAACCGTTTGAAAAGACCCATCGACTGGCGGGAGGATCGCTCTGCCGTGCGAGAAAAGGTCGCCGAATCGGCACACTGCGTGCTGCCGATCGTTCTGATCGTCGTTCTGCTGTGTCTGACTGCAGCGCCGATGAAGCCGGACCTGCTCCTGAGCTTTCTCATCGGCGGCGTGATGCTGGTCGTCGGCATGGGCCTGTTCTCGCTCGGCGCGGAGCAGTCCATGACGCCCATCGGCACCAAGATCGGCACGGCGCTGACGCGCACAAAGAATCTGCCGCTCATCCTCGGCGTGAGCTTCGCGCTCGGCTTTGCCATCACCGTGGCCGAACCGGACCTGCAGGTGCTGGCGGAAACGGTGCCGCATATCAGCAGCACGGTGCTCCTGCTCACGGTCGGCGTGGGCGTCGGCCTGTTTATGGCTGTGTGCATGCTGCGCATCGTCACGGGCGCGAACCTGCGCTGGCTGCTGATCGGCTGCTATGCGCTCATCTTCCTGCTGGCCGCCTTTTCAGACCCCGATTTTCTCGGTATCGCCTTTGACTCCGGCGGCGTAACGACCGGTCCAATGACCGTGCCGTTCATCCTCGCCATGGGCCTCGGCGTGTCGAATATCCGAAGCGACCGCCGCGCGGAGGCTGACAGCTTCGGCCTTGTGGCACTGTGCTCCGTCGGGCCGATCCTCGCGGTGCTGATCCTGGGCTTTTTCTATCAGGGCAGCAACGGCGTTGCCGACCTCAGCTCGGCCTCATTCGGCAGCTCGACTGCCATCGGCGGCGCGTTCCTCGCCTCCATTCCGCTCTACCTCAGGGAAATGGCGATCTCCATGCTGCCGATCGTAGCGATCTTCTTTCTGTTTCAGCTCACGCTGCTGCGCCTGCCGGGCCGCAGCCTTGCCAAGATCCTCATCGGCATTCTCTATACCTATGTTGGCCTTGTCCTGTTCCTCACCGGCGTGAACGTCGGCTTTTCGCCGCTCGGCGCGGAGCTGGGCGCAGAGCTGGCCGTGCACGGCTGGCTGCTCGTTCCGCTCGCCATGGTGCTTGGCTGGTTCATCATCTCGGCCGAGCCCGCCGTCGGCGTGCTGGAAAAGCAGATCGAGAGCGTCAGCGCGGGCGCGATCCCCGGCAAGGTCATCCAGCGCAGCCTCTCCGTCGCCATCGCGCTGGCCATGGGCCTATCCATGCTGCGCGTGCTGACGGGAATCTCCATTCTGTGGTTCCTCGTGCCCGGCTACGGCATTGCACTGGCGCTGTCGTTCTTCGTGCCGGACATCTATACGGCCATCGCCTTCGACTCCGGCGGCGTGGCCTCCGGCCCGATGACGGCGACGTTCATGCTCCAGTTCGTCATGGGTGCAAGCAGCGCGCTCGGCGGCAATATCCTGCGCGACGCCTTCGGCGTGGTGGCCCTTGTCGCCATGATGCCGCTGCTGTCCATTCAGGCCGTCGGCTTCGTCTATGAGCGCCGCGCAAAGCGTACCGCCGCCGCGCCGGAGCAGTACGGCGACTTCGACATTGTGGAGCTTTGGGAGGATGCGGCATGAATTATGTGATCTCCATCATCGCGCCGGAGCGGCTCGAGATCCTCACGGACCTGTGCGAAGGGCTCGGCCTGCCGCTGACCGTCACGCTCCATGGGCGCGGGACGGCCGTGCAGAGCATGCTCGACCTGCTCGGCATCGAATCGAATGAACGCCGCGTTGTGCTGACGATCGCCGACGCGGAAAAGACGGCAGCGCTGATCGCCGCGCAGAAGCGGCGGCTGCACATCGGCGTGCCGGGGCACGGCATCGTCATCGCCGTGCCGATCAAAAGTGTAGGAGGAGGAAATACGGTGGCATATCTGAACGGCGGGAGAAGCCCGAAATACACACCGGATCTGAGCTGCGCCTATGAGCTGATCATCGCCATTGCAAACGAGGGCGGCACGGACGCCGTGATGAACGCGGCGCGCGCAGCCGGGGCCAGAGGCGGCACGGTCCTTCACGGCAAGGGGACCGGCGCAAAGGGCGCGCCGAAATTCTACAACATCTCCATCGCGGCGGAGAAGGAGGTCATTCTTATTGTCTCTGCGGCGGGGCAGAAGGCCGAGATCATGCGCTCCATTCTGCGCAAGGCTGGGCCGGACAGCGACGCAGGCGCCATCGTCTTCTCGCTCCCGGCCTCGGCCGTGGCGGGCTTCGGTCTGCTGGAGGAGAATTGAACAGCAACACGAATTGGGCCGGGGCGTTTTCGCCCCGGCCTAAACTGTCAAAAAACAGCCAAGCCGAAAGTTTCGGAGGGAAGAAAAGTGTGAAAGGAAACCGTCAGGGTGTCCTTTCGCGTTCAATCACCCGCCGCAGCGGCAGAATTGCAAAATAATACTACAAGAATTTATTTTGCAATTCTGGGGGGCAGCTTGGCGAAAAAGGCCCGAAGGGACTTTTTTGACAAGCTGAGCCGGAGCCAAACGCTCCGGCTCTTTGTGCAGGTGTTGTAATCTCCGGGCCGCTATGGTAAAATAACAGAAAACAACGGAGGAGGAAACGATGAAGCAGCGCACCTATCTTGCCATTGATCTCAAATCGTTTTACGCCTCCGTCGAGTGCCGCGAGCGGGGGCTGGACCCGCTGAACACGAACCTTGTCGTGGCGGATGAGTCGCGGACGGACAAGACGATCTGCCTTGCCGTCACGCCGACACTCAAGAGCTATGGCATCTCCGGCCGCGGGCGGCTGTTCGAGGTGCGGCAGCGCGTCCGCGAGGTCAATGCCTGGCGGCAGGCCCGCGCGCCGGGCAGAACGCTGACCGGCAGCTCACACCAGTTTTCCGAGCTGCAGCGCGACCCTGCGCTGGCGGTGGATTTCGTGATCGCACCGCCGCGCATGGCCTATTATATGGAATACAGTACGCGCATCTATGAGATTTACCGAAAATATATCGCACCGGAGGACATCGTCGTCTATTCCATCGACGAGGTCTTCCTCGATGTGACGGACTATCCTTATGACTGCACCGCCCACGAGCTGGCGCAGACCATCATCCGCGACGTACTCGAAACGACCGGCATCACGGCGACGGCCGGCATCGGAACGAATCTCTTCCTCGCCAAGGTCGCCATGGACATCGTGGCAAAGCACATCCCGGCTGATGAAAACGGCGTGCGGATCGCAGAGCTCGATGAAACGAAATTCCGCAGGGAGCTCTGGCCACACCGGCCGCTGACGGACTTCTGGCGCGTCGGCCGCGGCATCGCCCGCAGGCTCGAGGCGCACGGCATGTTCACGATGGGGGACGTCGCGCTTTGCTCCGAGCAGAACGAGGAGCTGCTCTACCGCCTGTTCGGCAAGAATGCGGAGCTGCTCATCGACCACGCCTGGGGCTGGGAGCCCTGCACCGCCCCGTCCATCAAGGCCTACCGCCCGTCAGAGAACAGCCTGAGCTCCGGGCAGGTGCTGAGCTGCCCCTACGAGGCGGCAAAGGCCCGGCTTGTTTTGCGGGAAATGGCGGATCAGCTCTCGCTGGAGCTGGTGGAAAAGGGCCTCGTGACGGACCAGGTCGTGCTGACAGTCGGCTATGACATTGAGAATCTGACGGACCCGGCCCGCCGCGCCGCCTATTCCGGCCCGGTGGAGCAGGACCGCTACGGGCGGCGCGTGCCGAAGGCCGCGCATGGCGCGCAGAAGCTTAACGCACCGTCGTCCTCCACACGGCGGATCATGGAAGCGGCCTCCGCCCTGTTTGACCGCATCGTGGACGGTGGGCTGCTCGTCCGGCGCATGTATCTCGTCGCCGCGCACATCGTCCCGGAGGACGAGGCGCAGCCGGAGGAGATGGAGCAGCTGGACCTGTTCACCGATCTTGCCACCGAGGACGCCCGGCGCGAGGCGGAGCAGGCGGCGCTGGCGCGCGAAAAGAAGCTGCAGGAGACGACGCTGGCCATCAAGAAGAAATTCGGAAAAAATGCCATTCTCAAGGGCATGAGTCTGGAGGAGGGCGCAACGGCCCGCGAGCGAAACGCCAGGATCGGCGGGCACAAGGCATGAGGAGGAATACATGACCGGAAAATATGACGCGATCCTGCACCTGCCGCACCATGTCTCCAAAAAGCACCCGCCCATGCCGATGGCCGACCGCGCGGCGCAGTTTGCGCCGTTTGCAGCCCTGACCGGCTACGACGCGGCCATCCGGGAAAACGCGCGCCTCACGCAGGAGCGGATCACCCCGGCAGAGGCGGAGCTGGCCGCGCTTGACCGGCGTTTCCGTCTGCTGCAGGAGCATCTGGAGGAGCAGCCGGAGGTACGCCTGACCCGGTTCCGGCCGGATAAACGGAAATCCGGCGGAGCCTATGAGACCGTCAGCGGGATCGTGAAGCAGATCGATTCCATTGCACGCCGCATCCGCCTTCTGGACGGAACGGACATCCCTATGGACGATGTGCTGACGCTGGACGGCGCGCTGTTTGATGTTTTGGATTAAGGGAGAGAGAAAACCATGAAAGAGCTAATGAAAACAAATGTCTATGACGTCGGGGAATCGGTGCTCATTGTCGGCAGCTGCCTGCCGGACATGGAGCCGGAGGGCTTTGCGCAGCTGTGCGCATCGTCCGGCCATGTGTTTGAGCTGTGCCTCGAACAGACGCATATCAATATGGCCATCACGAAGATCAGCGCCATGCTCTACACCGGCAAGATCCGCACGCTGCGCTTTGCGACGGTCGACCGCTCGCCGCACTGCGTGCAGATGCACTACATCCAGAACGAGCTGCGGCGGATGATGGACCTCTCCGCCGTGACGATCGAAAATTACGTCGTGGAGAACGGGAAGCTGACGAAGCTCTCGCCGGAGCTCATCTATCTTTCCAAATATCTCGGCGAGCTGTCCCGCCGGATGGGCGAAAATGTATAAGAAATCCGCAGGATAGGAATTTACCCATCCTGCGGAGCTTTTTTGCTTAATCGGCGTCCATGGCGACCACACAGGCGCTGAGCACCTGGCTGAGAATCGGCGTGCAGACCGACGCGCCGCCGCCGCCCTCCTCGACCACGACGATGAAGGCGAGGGGATAGTCGCTGTCCTGCAGGAAGCCTGCAAAGACGGCGTTGGCAGCCTTCCCGCCGCCGTTTTCCGCCGTGCCGGACTTTCCGCCTGCGTATAGTCCGGCGAAGTTCCACTCGCCGTAGACGTTGACGACGGCATTGTGCATCATGTCCGCAAGGCGGCCGGCCGTCGTGCTGTCGAGCAGCCGCCCGGTGGAGCTTGTGGAAGCCTTGTACTTGACCGAGTCGCCGTATGTGACCTCCTTTACGAGGAATGGCTCCGCGGCGGAGCCGCCGTTGGCGATCGCGCCCATATAGGTCATATACTGACAGGGGTTGATCTGATCCGTATACTGGCCGATGCCGGCCCATGCCAGCTCGGATTCCGCCGCATTGGAGACATCAAAGCTTCCGGCGGCCGTCGTCGTGCCGTCAAAGCTGTAGCGGCGCGTGACGCCGACCTGCTCGGCATAGCGCATCAGCGTCATTGGACCGAGCTCCGCTGCGATCTCGCCGAAAACGACATTGCAGGAATGGGCCAGCGCCTCTTCAAAGTTCAGCGTGCCGTGCACGCCGTTGCACTGGATGGTCTCGCCGCCGATGACGGCGCTGCCCTCGCAGGTGAACGTCCGGGATCCGATATCCGGGATCTCATCCAGCGCGGCCGCAGCCGTGACGAGCTTGAAGACGGAGCCAGGCGTATAGGTAGCATGCAGGAAGCGGTTGACATACACGCCCTCATAGGTCTCGGGGCTGCCCTCCACGTCCGGCACATCGTCCGGGTCGTAGGTTGGGGAGGAGACGGCGCAGAGAATCTCGCCCGTCTTGTAATTATAGACGCCGACGGTGCCCTTACGCCCGTCGAGCGCGGCCAGCGCCGTGCGCTGCACGTCTGCGCTTACGGTCAGCATCATCCGGCCCTCGCGCTTGCCGGTGGAATAGGTTCCGTTGAGTCGGTCGAAGCCGACAAGCTCTGAACCGTATTCCTGCAGCAGGAACGGCGTGATATTGCCCTCACGGTCGCCGAGCAGGTGCAGCATGCTGCGGCGCAGCGAGGCACTGTCGGCATAGGACTTGCCGTTCGTGGCATCGAGCACGACGGTGCCGCCGCGGTCGACGATCTTGCCGCTGTTCATAACGCCGTCCGTATAGACATGGGGGCTGTTCTGGAACGTGACCCAGTCCGGCGAATCGATGAAGTAACGCACCACGATCACGCCCATGCCGAGCAAAAGCACACCCGCCAGCGCAAGTGCGAACCACGCGCGTTTTGCAAGCTTATTCAAGCGGCTCCACCTCCTCTGCCTTTGCGGTGCGGACCGCGAAGCTGGCGTTCTGGCGCGTGTCCGCCGCCTTGAGGAAGGCGATCAGGCCCCACGAGGCCAGCATGCTCGAGCCGCCGTTGGAAAGGAACGGGAACGTCACGCCGGTCAGCGGGAGCAGGTCCATCGTGCCGAACACGTTCAGAATGGTCTGGATCGTCAGGATCGCCACGGCGGCGCAGGCAGCAATGGTATAGAAGCTGCTGCGGCCGACCTTGGCCGAGCGAACAGTGAACACCGCAAGGATCACGATGACCGCAACGGCGCATAGGCCGATGATCAGGCCCCATTCCTCACAGAGGAAAGCAAAAACGAGGTCCGTATCCGCTGCAAACACATATTTGAGCCAGCCGTTGCCTGCCCCGAGGCCAAACAGGCCGCCGGAGGCGATGCACATCATCGCGCGCGTCTGCTGGTAGCCGCCCGCAGAGGCATATTCCCACGCATGGCCCCATGTTGCAAAGCGGCGCAGGATATGCGGCCGAAAGCGTACGGCCAGAACGCCTGCAAAGCCCGTGGCCGCGCAGGCCAGCGTGACCGTGGCGAAGCTGCCGGAACGCAGGAAGGCGATGACGAGGAACGCGACGAAGAAGATGAGCGCCGTGCCGAAGTCGTTCATCAGGGCAAGGCAGCCGCAGATGGCGGCGGAATAGACAATGAACAGGAACAGGTTCCGCTTCGTTACGATGCGGTCCATCGTGGATGCACCGACATAGAGGAAGCAGAGCTTGACCAGCTCGGACGGCTGGAACGAGATGCCGCCAAGCGAGATCCAGTTGCGCGCGCCGTTGTTCTCCTGCCCGAACACCAGATTGACGAGCAGCAGGAGCATGCCGCCGACGGCGGCCAGATAGCGAAATTTCTTCGCGCGGGACAGGTCGCGCAGCGACCAGCCGATGATCAGATAGATCACGATGCCGCCGAGCAGGCAGATGAGCTGCTTTGTAAGATTGGCTGGGTTATCCGAGGCGATGACGGCAAAGCCGAGCGTACTGAGGAAAAAGGCCAGCGTTTCCACCTCGTAGCCGCTGCGGCGCATCATGCGCAGCACGGCAAACAGCAGCCAGCCCACAGCCAGCAGGCCGAGGAAGCTCAGCACGACCGTTTGGGCCGTTTCGGCCTCCGCGCCCATCCAGAGCTGCAGCGTCGTCAGGAGCTGGAAGACCGTCAGCAGAAACAGGGTCAGCGCAGGGGAGGACTGGTGGGCCGGGCGCGTGCGGCTGGCAAGCTGCTCCTCGAGCTCGGACTGCGTGACGGGTGCAAGCACCATGTCCACGCCGCCGAGCGAGATGGTATCGCCGTAGTTTACGGCAGCCATCTGGACCGGCTCGCCGTTGAGCGTGACTGCGCCGCGTGAGCCGATGTCCGTGACGGACCAGCTGCCGTCATCATAGCGCGTGAGGACGGCGTGCGTGCGCGAAACGGTCGGGAAGTCCACGACGATGTCGCAGCCCTTCGCGCGGCCGAGGATATTCTCCCAGTGTGTCAGAGGGAGCTGATTGCCGTCCGGCATGACGAGCCATGCCCACGTCTCCGGCTCCCGCCGGAATTTCAGCAGCGGCCGGGCACAGCGCCACAGCAGCAGCACGGCCAGCACCGGCGCAAGGTAGCGCCACACGGTGCAGAACACCGAGACAAAGCCGGAGCCGCTTCCCTGAAAGTATTCGGCGGCAGAGGCAAAAAATGCGTCCATGGATTCCTCCTTTCCGGCTCAGCCGGGGATATCGTCATAATCCGGATCGTCGATCTCCATATCGTCGTCCGGGTCGATCTGTGTTTCGTAGGCAGGCTCCTCGGCAGCGCTCGTGTAGCTCGGCTCCGTCACAGGCGGCAGGTCGTCCACGGTGCGGATCGTGTAATACAGACTCGTCTGCTGGGGATGGCGCTTACGGGCAAGGCGCTTGTTGACGCGGTCACCGATGACGGTGTAGAGCACGGCAAAGACCGGCACGCCAAGAAGCATCCCGGCAAAGCCGAAGATACCGCCGAAGACCAGAATGGCAACGAGCACCCAGAAGTCCGAAATGCCGAGCTTTTCACCCAGAATGCGGTTTTCGATGATGTTGCCGTCGACCTGCTGCAGAATGAGAATGAAAATGCAGAAATACAGGGCGTTGACGGGCTTGTCGATCATCAGGAGCAGGGCCGAGGGCACCGCGCCGAGGAAGGGGCCGAAGAAGGGGATGATGTTCGTCACGCCGACGATCGTGCCGATGAGCGCCGCATAGGGCATGCCCATGAACAGCACGCCGAAGTAGGTGATGACGCCGACGAGCACGGCATCGATGATCTTGCCCATAACATAGCCGCCGAAGATGCTGTTCGTCCGGCGGGCCAGCTCCAGCAGGCGATCGGCATGCTGGCGGCTGAAGACCGCCACGGTGACCTTCTTGGCCTGCGCACAGAGCTCTTCCTTAAAGATCAGGATATATACGGCCGCGACGATGCCAAGCAGGATATTGAAGATGACCATCACAACGCTGTAGACCGAGCTCGTCAGGCTCGTGACGATCACGCTGTAATCGAGCTTCTTCAGCCAGCCGATGACCATCTCCAGCGGGTCGCCGACGGTTTTTTCCAGGAAGGACTGGATGTCACTGTTCGTGAAAATGCCGCGGAACCACTTGCTGATGGTCGCATAATAGCTTTCGAGCTTTTCGGGCTGCAGCAGCTCCTCGATGCTTGCAATCAGGTTCGGCACGATAAGAGCGATGAGTGCATAGACCGCGAGGCAGAACACCAGCACGGCAGCGCAGATCCCCGTGATCTTGCTGATGCGCGCGGCCATCCGATCGCTGAGGTTCCGTTTGGCAAGCAGCCTGTCCATGATCCGCTGCGTGACCTTCATAACGGGATTCATCAGATAGGCAAACAGGCAGCCGTAGAGCAGAGCGGCGATGATGTTGAGGAATTCGACGATCAGATCATAAAAGCCGCGCAGGTTGGAGAAAACGAGCCAGAACAGTCCGGCGGCGACAATCACAAGAAAGGCCGTGAGACCCCATTTGACATATTTTTCATTGCGATTCAGCTTCATAGCGTATCCTCGTGTCATGATATTCTATTCTAGGATACCACGAAGCGGCGGAATCGTCAAGCAGAGAAGTCCTGCGGGAAATTTTTTTCCATTTCCCAAAACGGGGCTTGCAATTTATGGCGCCGGTGTGGTATGTTGACAGCAGAGGTGAGAGTACCATGGCAAAATCGGAACGGCAGAAGCTGAAGCTCCTCATCCTTCGCGATTATCTGCGCAGCCACACGGACGAGCAGCACCCGGTGTCCATGCAGCAGATTCTTGCCGCGCTGGAGGGCGAGGGCATCCGTGCGGAGCGCAAAAGCGTCTATGATGATCTGGACACCCTGCGCGATTACGGCATGGAAATTCGCAAGGTCAGCGGCAAAAACGGCGGCTATTATGTGCCGGAGCGTGATTTCGCCCTTTCAGAGCTGAAGCTGCTCGTCGACGCCGTGCAGGCAGCGCGGTTCCTCTCCGAAAAGGAGTCCATGGCCCTGATCCGCAAGCTCGCCGCCCTCTCGAGCGCGCACGAAGCGGAGCTGCTGCGGCGCGAGGTCGTCGTTACCGGCCGCGCCAAAAGCGGCAGCGAGGACGTCTGCCGCAATGTCGATACGCTGCATGCGGCCATCGCCGGGAACAGCCGCATCACGTTCCGCTATTTTGACTGGGATCTGCAGGGCCGGCGCCGCTTCCGGCCGAAGACCTATGAGGCAAGCCCCATCGCGCTGTGCTGGGAGGACGAGAACTATTATCTCGTGGCCTACGGCGCGCCGCACGGCCTGACGCACTACCGCGTGGACAAGATGACGGAGATCACGGCGACGGGCGTCCCGCGCGAGAGCAACGACGAGACGCGCTCCTTTGACCCGGCCGTCTATTCCCAGCAGGTGTTCGGCATGTTCCGCGGGGAGCAGTGCCGCATGAAGCTGCGGTTTGAAAACTCGCTGGCAGGCGTTGTGCTCGACCGCTTCGGCCGTGACCGCCTGCTCGTGCCGGACGGGCCGGACCACTTTGTCTTTCAGGCGGATATCTCCGTTTCACCGACCTTCCTCGGCTGGCTCGCAGGCTTCGGCGGCCGGGCGGAGATCGTGTTCCCGGCGTCGGCGGCGGAAGCCTACCGCGATTTTCTGCGTCGTGCGCTTTCCGCAGCAGAGTAAGGCAGAACGGAAATGATTTGTTCTCAAAGTATTCATAATTTCGTGGTATACTGGCAAAAAAGAGACAGGAGGACTCTTGTATGGAAAAGCAGCCCCCCAACATCGACAGCCGCCTGCGCCACATTCTGCGTATGCCGCAGGAGATCTATCAAGCAAGCGGCATCATCGTCAACGGCCGCAGGCTGAAGAGCTTCGTATTCACGACCGATCTGGCCATTATCCGGAACTGCGACGCGGACGCCGTATTTGCCGTCTATCCGTTCACACCGCAGCAGGCCATCAGCGACGCGATCATCAAATATTCCTATGTCCCCGTATTCTGCGGCGTCGGCGGCGGCACGACGCGCGGCCTGCGCACGGTGCAGCTTGCGCGCGACGTCGAATCGCAGGGCGCGATGGGCGTTGTGCTCAATGCGCCGATCAACAATCTGAATCTCCGCGCGGTCTCCGGCGTGATCGATATCCCGACCGTCATCACCGTGACAAAATTCGGCACGGACTTCGAGGCGCGCATCGAGGCCGGAGCCTCCATTCTGAACATCGCAGCCGCTGCGCAGACGCCGGAGCTTGTGCGGGAGGCCCGCAAGGCCCTGCCGGACGTGCCCATCATCGCAACGGGCGGCAAGACCGGCGAGAGTATCCTGCGCACCATCGAGGCAGGTGCAAACGCCATCACCTATACGCCGCCATCGACGTATGAGCTGTTTCAGGAAATGATGAAGGGCTATCGCGAATAAACAAGCCAATTTTTTTGACAAGCTGAGGACCGCTGCGCGACGCAGCGGCCCTTTGCATATTTTTGAATTTTGATATGCCTGTAGCGTTGCTCAGTGAGCGCCGCTGAGCGGGTATCAGGCGCGCTTTCTGCGCTCGAGTGCGTCGCGGATCAGCCCGTGCAGGAGCAGCAGCGCACAGTACAGCAGCAGCGCCGCGCAGAACACAAAGACAAAATCATGCGGCAGAGAATAGGTCGTGGCAGTGAGCCCCAGAAGAGTGACGTGCGCCAGCAGATAGGCGACCGGCAGCAGGATCACGCGCTCCGTCCAGACGCAGGCTCGCGGCTTTTTCCGCACAATGATGCGGACAAGCACGGCGGCTGCCAGAACGATCAGGGCTACAAAGGCATAGTAATTGAGCGTCAGGGACGGCAGGGCGATCATGCCGCCGGAGGCCATCGGCTTTCCCGCGAGATAAACGGCCTCCGTGCCGTCGTTTTCGCTATAGAGAACGGTGAGCGGCTTACCGCCCTCCGCCTTGAGCCGGGCGGCCTGAGTATGCGGGCCGGAGAACCAGCGCTCCCAGAGCGTCGACCAGGCCTCCACAAGGCAGATCTCGCGCAACGGATCGTCCGGATCGACAAAGCGCTCCGTCGAGACGTTGGCGACATCAGCACGGAACGTAAGCTCCAGCGCTCCCGCATCCTCCGTCACCTGCACAAGATCGTCCGTATAGGGAAAATAGATCGGAGCATTCAAAATGCCGGCTGCGGATATCACGGCCGTCAGGACAAACAGAGCCGTCATCACGATGATCTGCAGGCGCTTGCGCGCCAGCCTTTTCTGCAAATGCTGCAGGGGCGCGGCGTCCGGAGCGGGCTGCAGGGCAGGCGGGGCCTGTGTCTCCTGCAGGGCGGCGCGGCAGTCCGCGCAGGTGCGCAGGTGCTTTTCTACAAAGGCAGCGGTCTCCGGACTCGTAAGCCGCTCGGCATACAGCGGGAGAAGGTCCCGCACAATGCTGCATTCCTGATTCATGTTGATCCCTCCATGTTTTTTCGGATGATGGTTTTGGCGCGATGATAGGTCACGCACGCCCAGTTTTCCGATTTGCCGAAAAGCTGCCCAATGGTCCTGAAGCTCAGACCGCCGAGGGCCCGCCAGAGGAAGACCTCCTTATACGGCTCCGGCGCGCTGTGGAGCGCGGCCCGGATGCGTGCGGCATCGTCCCGGTCCGTGAGCTGCTCCTCGAGACTCGGGGCGGAAGCGGGGAGTGCTTCCATTTTCCCGTCATCCAGCAGCTCGATGCGGCCCATGCGCTTCTGCTCGGTATAGAAGCAGTTCTTCGCGATCTGGCAGAGCCAGACGCGGATATCGCAGGCCCCGCGGAAGCCGGGAAGCGCGCGCATGGCGCGGCAGAATGTTTCGCTCGTCAGCTCTTCGGCAAGCTGGGCATCGTGAGAAAGGGCAAGCAGATAGCGGTAGACATCATCAAAATAAATGCGGTAGATCTCCGCAAGCTCTGACACGGCGCCACCTCCTTTCTGCCAATAAGACCGCGCCGGAGAGAAAATCTTACAGGAATGCGAAAAATTTTTTCGCTGCGAATGGTGCCAGCCCTGTTCGGGCTGCAAAAAGGTCCGCTGTCAGGCATAACAGCGGACCTTTACATGCATTTGCGTTCTATCCCGTTTTCAGAAATCAGAAGCGGATGCGACCACCGATGAGGCGACCGGTAGCGGCAAGACGCTCGGCATCACGGCCACGCGGCTCCAGAACGCCATGAGCGCCCAGGACCATGAGGATAGCCAGATAGGTGTCCCAACCGAGGGGAGCAGAGCCGCGCTCCATCTCGGAGATCTTCTGACGGCTCTTGCCGACGGCATCACCGAGCTCTGCCTGAGACATCCGCATCTTCTTGCGGTAGGCGGGAAGCTCCTGGACGAGAGAACTGATCAGTTCACGCTGCTGTTCGGACTGTACAAACTGAGGCATAACTTTCCCAACTTTCTTTTTAAATTTCAGCCGCCTGCCAACGGCCGATTCCTGTAACAGGAAATTCAGCTCTGTGTGGAAGAATCCATGATTCCTGCTTACATGCTCAATATATCATACTATGTTCCGTTTGTAAACAGGATTTTGCAAAATATTTTGAAATAATTCCATGTAGCCTGCCCAAAACCGAACTGCATGAAACGTTTCAAATTTTACATACGCCGTATTGACGTCAATTGTACAAAAGCATGTCAGTTTGTTATAAATTGACTGTACTCAAACACCGTTCTTGAAGAACGCGACCGCTACGACACCCGGCCCCGTATGTGTGCCGATCACACTGCACAGCAGCGTCTGCTCCAGACTGCCGCAGTGATCGCGCCAGAGCGCCGCGCTGTCCGCCACATATTTCTGCAGCAGGGCATCGCTCAGGCCGGTGTAGCCGAGCAGGATCGGCAGGGAAAAGTCGATGCCGCCGCTCTCGCGTACCTTCTGCACAAGCAGGTTGTTGCCCTGCTTCGAGCCGCGCGCCTTGCCGATCATGGTCACGGCCCCGTTTTCCAGCGTAACGACCGGCTTGATGCCGAGCAGCCCGCCCGCGAGCGCCGCCGTGCGTGAGATGCGCCCGCCGCGGCGGAGATACTCCAGCGTATCGAGCAGGCCGAGCAGGCAGATGTCGTCCCGCTTTTTCGTCAGCAGCCCGGCAAGCTCGGCGGCAGCCATGCCGTCCGCCGCCCATTCCAGCGCCAGCTCTGCCAGAATGCCGGATCCGATGGCGGCACTGCGGCTGTCAACAACATAGATATCCTCATAGTCTGCCGCGGCAATGCAGGCGCTCTGATAGGTCCCGGACAGCTCGGCAGAGATGGTGATGACTACGGCGCTCTCTCCGGCCTGCCGGACGGCCTCAAATTCTTTGACAAAGGCCGCCGGAGTGGCCTGACTCGTCGTGGGCAGCACGTCGGACTCGATCAGCCGCTCATAAAAGCGCCTGCGGTCGATGGTAACGCCATCAATAAGCTCTTCGTCTCCGAAATGCACCGTCAGCGGAACGGCGCGCACCTGTGCGCGGCAGCGCTCCGGCAGATCGACGGTCGAGTCGACAAGAATGCGGACGGGTTTCATAGGGTATCCTCCTGTTCTGCGGCGCACAGCCGCTCCAGATTGCCGCAGATCAATTCCAGTGCGGCATACATTTTGCTCCGCTGCTCCTCTGTCAGGCCCATGCTGGCAGCGTCCTCCATCGAGGCAATGCGTGCCTGCAGGGCGGCGAAGACCTCGCGCCCACGGTCCGTCAGATACAGGGGACTACGATAGCGGCGCGATACGGCCTCCGTGGTCACATAGCCGTTTTGCAGCAGAAATTCCAGTGTCCGCGAGACGGCGGCCTTGTCCTCATCGCAGCGCTCGGAAAGCTCCGCCGCCGTCTGGGGGCCGTCCAGCCCGAGATAGTACAGGCACGAGACATGTGGGCCCTTCAGACCGAAGCGCGCCATTTCCTCCGCCTTCAGGCGGCGGATGCAGCGTCTGATGCGCGCGATGCGCTGCGTAAAGACCCCATAGCGTTCTACCATGGTGTTCCTCCATTTCGATATGTTGATTTATCAACTTGTCTGCAGAGTATAGCACAAACTTATTGATTTGTCAACATTCGGGGCAGCACCGCACAATTCAGCAAGAGCATTCGGCGAAAAATGTCCGGCGAAGGCCGAAGGTGAATTATGCGGTGTTGCCCAAAGTGTAGGAACGTGCCGAACGAGCTCGGCATACCATGGGATGAGCGCGAAATAAAGGAGGAATCATATTTGGAATTCAGAACGCAACCCATGATCGAAGCGGCGCTCCGCGAGGCGCGGCAGGAGGCCGCGCAGGAAGCGCCGCAGCCGGAGCGCACGGAACAGCAGGATGCCGCCTGCGGCATGCTTCCGGCCTGCGCGCCGCTGGCAAATCCCTTTGTCCCGTTCCAGAGGGATGATCCGCCCGTCTATGCAGCGGCGGTCGGGGCCGTGCGCGGTACCCTGTTTCCGGGGCTGGACCTTCCGCTGCGCGGGCAGGAGAACAGCGGCGAGCTAAGCGGTACGCTGCAGCGCGACCTGCAGGCGCTGGGCTTCGCCGTGGTGGAGCTTGGCGAATACCTCGACACGCATCCCGGCGATGCCAGAGCAGCGGAGCTGTTCCGCTCCTATTCTGGGCTTTATGCGCAGGCGGCAGCCGCCTGGGAGGCCGAGAACGGCCCCATCGTCCAGCGCAGCGCCGTGGGCGAGTCCGGTTATGACTGGCTGCGCGGCCCGTGGCCGTGGCAGTACGCTGCAAACGACGGGGAGGGCTGACGATGTTTGTCTATGAAAAGAAGCTGCAGTATCCGGTGCGGATCAAAAACACGAACCCGAAGCTCGCGAGCATCATCATCTCGCAGTACGGCGGCCCGAACGGCGAGCTTGGCGCGGCCCTCCGGTATCTGTCCCAGCGCTATTCCATGCCGTTTGACGAGCAGCGCGGCCTGCTGACGGATATCGGTAGAGAAGCCTCTGAAATGTTCCATTCAGAGGCTACGGCTTTTTTTGATGCTTTTGCAACCGTATAGCTCCACTTCATAGGAAGTAAATTCAGATATACATCTATGTTATCCTTATCTTGAACTACCATCTTGTCTAAAATGTGCTTATAGAACTCATCTTCGTACTCCACGCCGCTGACAATCTCTTTGATTGCGTCCTCAATCTCTTTTAAGAGCTGCTGTTGCTGCTCTATCATTTCCCGCTGTTTATCCACGCTTTCGATAATAGATTGAAGCTCCTCGATTTCAGCATCGCAGCTTGCACGGGTGGCAGTAAATTCGTCCTTGTTAATCAGATTGGACATATAAAGGTCAATCAGATTAGCCCGCTTGCCCTCAATCTTTTTAATCTGCTCTTGCAGCTTTAGGACATTCGTACCCGTCGTATCCATAGCAATGATGGACTGAATAACGGCAGTTAGGTTATTTATGATTTTATCTCTATTGTATTTAAGGCTCTTGGTTACGAGATACATAATGTGGGTCGCATCTTCATTGCGAATAGACAAGCCCGTACAGCCGACTTGGTTTCCTGCCTTGTCAATATGGGGGCTTCCGTGCTTTGCGGCTTCGTTGCAGCGCCACGCCTTATATCGGCTGCCGTCCTTTCTGGTTTTATACCTTGCCACATAGCTTGAGCCGCAGCAGCCGCATTTGATTTTGCCAGAGAACGGATAACGGTTGGAGTGCTTTGCCTTGCCCTCCTGCGAAAGCGACTTTGCATCTAAAATGCGGTTTGCTTCATCGAACAGTTCACGGGAGATTATCGGCTCGTGATGGTCTTTGATGATAACAAATTCCTCTTGCCCACGGTTGTATTTTTTCTCGTGAGATAGGAAGTCGGGCGTATAGGTCTTTTTCTGCACCAAATCTCCGCAGTATTTCTCGTTGCGTATTACTCGCAGAATGACCGTGTTGCTCCATTCCTTGACCCGCATAGGGCTGATACCTTCCTCACGAAGCTCACGGGCGATGACGTGCGTTCCTTTGCCTTCATTGACAAACTTATGGAAGATAAGGCGTACAACCCTTGCGCCTTCCTCGTTGATAGTCATTTTGCCGCCCTCGACATCGTAACCCAACATACTTCTGCCGAACACAACGCCTTGTTCCATCTGGCGTTTTTGACCCCACTTCACACGCTCGGAAGTCTTGCGGCTTTCTTCCTGTGCAATAGAGGACATAATCGCCAGACGAAGCTCTGCATCGCCGTCTAAGGTGTTGATATTGTCATTCATAAATATAACACCGACGCCGTGCTTTTTCAATTCACGGGTGTAATATATACTATCAAGGGTGTTTCTCGCAAAACGGGAAATCTCCTTGGTGATAATCAAATCAAAGTCGCCGTTCTTGGCGCACGCTATCATACGGTTAAACTCTTTGCGCTTCTTTGTGTTCGTGCCAGAAATGCCCTCATCGGCAAAAATCTCATAAAGCTCCCAATCTGGATTGCGCTCAATATACTGTCTGAAATACCGCTGCTGGCTTTCAAACGAATTGGCTTGGTCTTCATTGTCCGTTGAAACACGGCAGTAGGCAGCTACCTTTCTTTTCGTTTCAACCATCTTCAGCTCTTGGTTTAGGCGTTCATATCTATTTATCATAGCGAAGCTCCTTTCTCAGTAAACTTTGTTACTGTATTTAATTATAGAAAAAAGAGTGTGCGGTGTCGAATGTGCAAATTTGTTTTTTCACTCGGCTATGTAAAAACGCCAAGCGTTATGCTCGGCGTCTGCTTTTTTGCTCCCTGCTATATTGCTTTTCAAGCTCGACCAAACAGCGTTCCCGCTGAGAATGTGTCAGCAGCTTTCTTTTCTCCAAAGAAAGGAGTATCGACTTTTGGATATTCATAAGGAACGCAGCGTGTTCCTGCTCGTTTAATTCTGGAACAGGGTCGCCAACATAAACAAAAGAGTAAACAGAGGGAAGAAAAACCTCTGTTTTTCTTTTGCCCTTTTTTAATAGGCAGGAATACCGTACCCATAGATAACGCTGCTGCCGACAGCGTATTGCTTCTGCCTGCAAGCGTCGCCAGAGTTACCCTCA
>ENA-UOOA01002471-UOOA01002471.1-human-gut-metagenome-genome-assembly--contig:-P61old-NODE-2471-length-26073-cov-13.800907_pt1 | contig 26073 bp, 22 predicted proteins | sample MGYA00242467_ERZ724014 | MGnify/ENA metagenome assembly ERZ724014 | reverse complement strand
AACGTAATAGCGCACGATTTATACGCTGTTCCTCCATTTTCACTGTGGAGGATACCCCTTTATGCGGGAAGGGGTGGACAGGGTGGCATTATGTCTGTTTGAACACAACGAGAAAGCATATCATGCGGCAGTCCGGATGATGGAGCAGTATGGCAAGGCTGCCATTGTTCATCCCACCGGCACCGGAAAGAGCTACATTGCGTTCAAGCTGATCGAGGACAACCCGGAGAAGGTTGTAATCTGGCTTTCTCCCAGTGAATATATCTTCAAGACCCAGCTGGAAAGCCTGAAAAGGAACGACCCGGATTTTCCGTTGGCAAACATTCACTTTTATACCTACGCCAAGCTGATGTGTTGCACGCAGGCACAGCTGGACGAAATAGCAGCGCAGAAGCCTGCCTATATTATACTCGATGAATTCCACCGTGCCGGTGCGGAATGCTGGGGCGAAAGCACGGTGGCTTTATTAAAGTTGTGCCCGGAGGCAAAGCTTCTGGGGCTGACGGCAACAAACATCCGGTATCTGGATAATAACCGTGACATGGCCGAAGAGCTCTTTGATGGGCATACGGCGAGCGACATGACCCTTGGCGAAGCAGTCGTCAGGGGCATTTTGCCTGCCCCGAAATATGTGACCACAGTTTATCAGTACCAGAAAACGCTTGCAAAGTATCAGGCACGGGTGGACAACCTGCGGGCACCGGGCATTCAGGATGTGAATCAGAAATATCTGGACGCGCTGCGCCGCGCTTTGGAACAAGCGGATGGTCTGGATAGGGTCTTTGCACATCATATCACGAATAAGACTGGCAAGTACATTGTGTTCTGCGCCAACAAGGAGCACATGGACGAGATGGTATCCCATGTGCCGGAGTGGTTCGCTGGGGTCAACCTGGATGTGGTGGTGTATCAGGCCTATTCAGATGACCCGAACACCGACAAGGCGTTTGCGGACTTCAAAACGGACACAAGCAACCGGCTGAAGCTGCTGTTCTGCATCGATATGCTCAACGAGGGCGTCCATGTGGAGGGGATTTCGGGGGTCATTCTATTCCGGCCTACGATTTCGCCCATTATCTATAAGCAACAGATTGGACGTGCCTTGACTGCCGGAGATACTGCAGCCCCGCTGATCCTGGATGTTGTCAACAACTTTGAAGGCCTGACCAGCATATCTGGTCTGCAAAGCGAGATGCAGGAAGCAGTCCATCGTCTGTATGCCAACGGCGAGAGCGATAGGATCGTCACCGAGCGGTTCGAGGTCATCGAACAGGTGCACGATTGCCGGGTACTGTTCGAGCAGCTGCAGGCGAGCCTTTCTTCCGGCTGGGAGCACTACTTCTCTGAGGCGAGCATCTACTATGCGGAACACGGCAACCTGAACGTCCCGAAACGATATACCACACCTGGAGGTCTGAGCCTTGGGGTGTGGCTGATCACCCAGCGCCGTGTGCGTGAAGGGCAGATCCAGGGCGATCTGACCCAGCAGCAGATCGCACGGCTGGACAGCATCGGCATGGTCTGGGGCAATCGGAAGGAAATTGCATGGCAGCACGGGTTCGAGGCTGCAAAGAAATACCATGACACCTACGGAGATCTGCTGGTGGCTGGAAAGTATGTGGACCCGGAGGGCTATCCCTTGGGCCAATGGATCCTCAAGACCCGGCAGCAGAAGTTGAATGGCTGCTTGAAGGAAGAACGCATCGCACAGATGGATGAGATCGGTATGGTGTGGAGCATCTTCGACGCCAAGTGGGAAAAGGCCTATGCCCTGGCTGTGGCCTATTACGAGGAAAACGGGAACTTGAATATTCCCCGCTCCTATGTAACAGCGGCCGGGGAACGGCTTGGAATATGGCTCGCAAATCAGCAATGGTCGTACCCGAAAGGAAAGCTGACGGAGGAGCAGATCGAACGGCTCAACAGGATCGGAATGTACTGGGGCAACCGCAATGACCGCCAGTGGAACCAAGGATATCAGGAAGCAAAACGTTATTTTGAAGCCCACGGGGATCTGAGGGTCCCGGTCAACTATGTTTCGCCGGAGGGATATGCCCTCGGTAAATGGGTCAAGCGGCAGCGTTACACACGGCTGAATCCCGAAAAAAGCAGCGGCGCACTGACAGAAGAACGGATGGAGCGGCTGGACGCCATCGGGATGATTTGGAACAAGATGGGCTCGTAATAGAGTCAAAAAGAATTGATGATAGGGTGAAAAAGGAGTAGTTAGGGAATTATGACAAAAATTCGGCACGATGTGATGTTGAGACTCGTAAAGGTATTGGATGTGGTGATGATCACACTTCCGTTTGCGGCTTGCTGGATCTGGTACTATGCGGCAAAAACACCGATGGATGGAACTTGGCAAGGCCATGCAGTTATTCTGGGCCTGTATGCGGTGCTGTTTATTCTGCTGGGCAAGACCTATGATGCATTCTGGATGTCCATGCAGCGAGTTTCCGAGTTGATGTACGGTCAGATACTGGCGGCGATGGCAACGGACGGGATCTTTTACATTGTGATCTGTCTGATGGCCACTAAGCTGTGCAATCTTCTGCCGGGAATCGCTGCCATTGCAGGGCAGTTTGTGATGGCTGGCATCTGGTCTGCGGTTGCACATCGCTGGTATTACAAAGCATTCCCTCCGCAGCCTACCACCGTGGTCTATGATGTGCGCCGTGGTATGGAAAAGCTGATTCGGGACTACGGTTTGGATAGCAAGTACGAGGTAAGAAATGTTCTGAGCGTAGAGGAATGCCTGAAAGATCTGAGCGTTCTGGACGGTATGAAGACCGTATTCCTCAGCGGCGTTCACAGCCATGAGCGCAACATCATCCTGAAGTATTGCGTGATGAACGACATCAATACCTTCATCATCCCTCGTGTGGGCGATGTTCTGATGAGTGGTGCCTGGCCGATGCACATGCTTCACCTTCCGGTGCTGCGAGTCGGTCGGTACATGGCAAAGCCGGAGTATCTGTTCGTTAAGCGGGCAATGGATATTGTGCTGTCCCTGGTGGCCCTGATCATTCTTAGCCCGGTTTTCCTGATTACGACGATTGCGGTGAAGTCGGATGGCGGCCCTGCATTCTATAAGCAGGTGCGTCTGACCAAGGATGGTAAGCCCTTCGAGATCCTGAAGTTCCGTTCGATGCGTGTGGATGCTGAAAAGGACGGCGTGGCTCGCCTTTCCACCGGTGACAAGGATGATCGCATTACGAAGGTTGGCCATATTATCCGTGCTTGCCGTCTGGATGAGTTGCCGCAGCTGGTGAACATCCTGAAGGGTGATCTGTCCATTGTAGGTCCTCGCCCGGAGCGTCCGGAAATCGCAGCACAGTACTGTGAAGAAATGCCGGAGTTTGCGCTGCGTCTGCAGGCGAAGGCTGGCCTCACCGGCTATGCACAGGTGTACGGAAAATATAACACCACACCGTATGATAAGCTGCAAATGGACCTGATGTATATTGCCCACCCCAGCCTGGTCGAGGACCTGAAGATCATGCTGGCTACGGTGAAGATCCTGTTTATGCCTGAAAGTACCGAGGGAATTTCTGAGGGTCAAACCACTGCCATGAGTGGAGAAAACGACTAAATATCGAGCTTTTCGACCGCTTTCTGAGCCTAAAAATTGACATTTTTCCGGAATGTGCGGTCAGGAATAAACAAGGGGTTTCGATGACAATATCATCGAAACTTTTAACCCGGTCATGGAGATGCTATCAGGCACAAATACGAGGACTCCCAGTGAAAAGGCAGGGTGCTGTCGGGAATAAACGCAAGGACTCCCGTAGCGATATGAGTGATTTCTGGCATAAATACATGGATTCCTATGGCGAGATGGTAGTGTCATCAGGAATAAAGACAAGAGCTTTCATGGCGGTATGAGTGAGTGGCGCAGAGGACTATGAGTAATAAAGCTGTAGTAGCTGTGTGGTTCACATAACTGCGTCGATGTGTAGCTCACGCAGTTACAGGATTATTAAGAGCTTAAGAGAAAAGAAACGGCTCAGACTCTTTGAGATGAGTCTGGGCTGTAATCTTTGATATGCGGAGAGGAAGAAAAGATGGACACTACGAAGCAGCCGCTTATTACTGTTGTGATGCCGAACTACAATGGTCGCCGTTTTGTTGAGCAGGCAATCGACAGTGTACTTAATCAGACTTACTCCAATTTTGAGCTGCTGGTAGTAGATGACTGCTCGAAGGATGATTCGCTGCAGCTTATCCAGCAGAAGGCACAGAGCGATGACAGAATTAGGATAATTGCGCTGGAGCACAATGCTGGCGTGGCCAATGCCCGAAATGTCGGCATTAAGGAGGCCAAGGGGGAGTTCATTGCCCTTCTGGATAATGACGACTTGTGGACTGAGGATAAGCTGGAACGACAACTTGCTCTTGCTCAAAAAGGCGCAGACATCGTTTATTGCTCCTACGACTTTATTGATGAGCAAAACAACTCAATTAAAAAGCCCTTTGTTGTGCCGCAGCAGACAAACTTCAATAAAATGCTGGCTTCGAGCGTCATAAGCTGTTCAACTAGTTTTATCAAGACTGAGCTGATGCAAGCACATCCATTTGACCCGGACTTTTACCATGAAGATTATGTTTTATGGATGGAGTTGCTTCGGGTCTGCTCGACTGCATATGGCGACCAGAAAGTGCTGATGCATTACCGCCAGGTCAATGGATCAAGATCGAACAAAAAGGGCAATGCGGCCAAAGAGCGGTGGAATACATATCGTAAAGCACTGAAGCTCAATGTAGTAACAAGCGCATGGGCATTTGCGAGATACGCTGTGAACGGTGTTGTGAAATATTATTTGTAAGAAAAGGGCATTTAAGATGAAATACGTTTCATTTACGTTTGATGATGGCAGAAGAGACAACTTCACTTATGCATATCCTGTTATGAAGAAGTACGGTATCGCTGGTACGCTGTTTTGCACAACCGGTTATATCGATGGTACTTGGCAGAAGGATGAATCTTGGCTTAGTGCAGGTGAAGCAATCCGTATTGATGAGTTGAAGGAGCTTCAGCAAAATGGGTGGGAATTGGCCCTCCATGGAGACAAGCATACGACTGAAGTTGAAGACTTGAAGTGTGCTTCTCAAAAGATGGCGCAGTGGGGCTTTCGGAATCGTCCGATTGGCTTTTCCATGCCTAATTCAAATATTGGCAAGGAAAAGCTCGATGCAGTTGTTGATGCTTATTTAGAATCGGAGCTGCTGTACATCCGGGCAGGAAGAAAGATTGACACAAAGAGTCTTTCTGCAAAGATTCTGTTTGCATTATACACATACGGGCATATGCAGTGGGCCTATAATCGTTTCAATAACAAAAACCTGACGGAATTGACGACTATCGACAGGAAGCAAATATATTCCGTTGTTGTTCGTTGCAAGGATGATCCTAGGATGATTGCAAAGTTTATTGAGCAAATGCCGGATAATACATGTGCAGTTCTGATGCTCCATAGCATTCTGCCAGAGGATAGTCAGTACTATGGAACAGATCCGTGGAACTGGAGCCTTGTGCGTTTTCAGAGATTCTGTGAAGAAATGGATAAGCTAAGAAATGCTGATAAGCTCCGAGTGGCAACGCTTGAGCAAATTGTAAATGGAAAATTGGGAAGATGAAGAGGTATGGGGATGGAAACGATAAAGAACCCAGTCATCGTGTGGAGCATTGATGATTTTAATACTTTAGGCTTACTGCGTGAGTTAGGGCAGAGCGGACTTGACTTAGTTTTCCTTATAAAAGGAAAAGCAGGTTATGCCTCTAAAAGTAAGTACTGCGTGAACTATGTAGAAACCGAGTCCATACAGGCTGGTTACGAATATCTAATGGCAACATATAAATCGGCAGACTTTAAGCCGGTTCTTATTGTTGCAAGTGATGAAATCATTACCTTTGTTGATCAGCATCGTAAAGAAATGGAACCGCTCTTTATCCTTCCGGGGACAAAAGAGCAGGGGAACATTGAAAAGTATATCGACAAGAATACAATGACGGCTTTAGCTGAAGATATTGGGATTCTCTGCCCACAGTCTAAAGAAGTTCGTTGGGATTCCTCAATTGAAGGCGTGAAATACCCGTGTCTGATTAAGCCCAGCCATCAGACAGAAGGACATTATAATGAGTTTAAATTCAAGATTTGCCAAAATAAAAAGGAACTGAAGCAGACACTGCGGTTTGTACGGCATGAATCTGTTTTTATTTTACAGCAGTATATCAAAAAGGAAAAGGACCTCTTGGTATATGGCGGACGTTTGTATGATGGCAAAACCGTTATTGCAGGCGCAATGATTCGCGATCGCTTGGCGGATAGTGGTTCATCATCACACGGATATATTACTTGTGACGTGCCTGAATGTGCAGATACCAGAAAGATAGCTGAATTCCTAGAAAAGATTGACTATTATGGTCTGTTCAGTTTTGAGTATGGCATGATAGGAGACAAAGCCTATTTCTTTGAAGTGAATCTGAGAAATGATGGAACCTCGCATTATTTCTTCCAAGCTGGTGCAAATATTCCCTTGGCCTACGTGTATAGCTGCGTTGGTAAGGACTATTCAGAGATCCCGGTAAAGACTTCCAAGAAGGCTTGGTTTATTGATGAGGTCTTTGATGTTGAGAACGTAATAAAAGGTGTCATTTCAAAAGAGCAATGGAAAAAGGAAATGGCGGAAGCGACAATCTTCAAATATTACGATAAGGAAGATCAGGAGCCGTGGAAGACTGTAAAAAAGACAAGAGTCAAGCAGATTGCACAGGACTTCCTTTTGAAAAAATATCGGCTCTATATCGTTGCGCTACTGGATAAACTTGGGCTGAGAAAATAAAACCGATGTGGAGGAATAGACATGGCGGGGAAACAACGACTTATATGGATTGGAAGTGTTGTTCCGGAAAGCTTCTATAAGAAACTTTGTTCAATGGGATATAAAAATCAGCAGGCTTCAAGAATAGCACAATTAAATATTGTGAATGGATTGGAAGCGCATTATGGAGTCCCGTTTGACTTTGTGAGTGGTCCTGCCTTGCCAGCATATCCAAAGTTTCCGGAAATGAGAGTCAAGCCTTATACCTGGGAGAATGAAAACGGTAGCAAGGGAACTTTTGCCTCATATTTGAATCTTGAATATATCAACCGAGTGTTCAAAGGTGGAGCGATGGAAAAGGCTGCAAAACAGTTGATTGCTTCATATGATAAGGATGACTTGGTGACAGTATATGTTAATTCTCCTCACACGCCGTTTATCAGAGCTGGGATAGAAGTGAAGAAGCAATTTCCACAAGCTAAGTTGGTGTTGATTATTCCGGATCTACCGCAGTTTATGGAAACACAGATTAACCCTGTAAAGAAATTTCTCAAGAACTTTGATATTTCCTATATGATGGGTCTGCTGAAACAGTTTGACTATTTTATTCCATACTCGAAGCACATGGTTACTTATCTGCATCTAAATCCGGAACGATGCGTAACGATGGAAGGCTGTGTTTCGAGTGATGGAGACGCCTATAAGAAATCAGAGGAAAAATTACCGTTTACCTTTATGTACTCTGGCACTGCTGATATCCGCTTCGGGTTGAAGATGCTTGTGGATGCTTTTGGACAGATTGAAGATACAAATACGGCATTGATTATAACCGGAAAAGGTGATGCAGCAGCTTATATTGAAGAAGCTGAAAAGAAAGACAAACGGATTCATTATTATGGCTTTGTCGATGATTACTCAAAAGTCAAACAAATGCAGGCGGATGCCGACGTAATGATGAACATGCGTTTGCCTAGTGAAGAAGCAAGCATGTATTGCTTCCCATCGAAGCTCTTTGAATATATGAAAACGGGAAATCCGGTTCTGTCTTTTAGAATCGGGGGAATTCCGGACGAATATTTTGAGCATTTGATTCCTATTGAAAAAGAGTCTGTTACTGCTGTAAAGGCAGCGATGCTTGAAGCAATGAAGATGCCGAAAGAAAGTCGGCTGGATTCTGGAAAAAAAGCAAAAGATTTTATAATGATGCAGAAAAATACCGCCAAACAAACAAAGTTGATTTATGACTTGGTTGAAGGAGAAAAATGAAGAAGATTCTAATTGCTTATGACACAATGATGACGGGTGGAACAACAACCGCGCTTCTCTCATTATTGAATGAACTGGATTTTAGTAAAGTTTCGGTGGATATGGTTCTGTTTAAGAATGAAGGTCCATTCTTGAATGATATCCCGCATCAAGTAAAGCTGTTAGATCAGGCTCATAATGTGAATGGCAGGCATCTTTCAATCTCAAAGGAAAAGATTATAAGAACGGTGCTGAATGGAAATGTGTTCCGAGCATTTTCTAGCTATTTGAAGTATAAAAATACTCCGAAGGGTAATTTGCGAAATATCTTGATGCATTACGGCATTCAAGCACAAGTTGATATGTCACGCAAAATTGACGAAGAGTACGATGCCGCCATTGGATTTATTGAGGGCTGGGCGGATCAATATGTTCTGTCAGATAAGATAAAGGCAAAATCCAAAATCGTGTGGATTCATCCGGACTATAAGGCAAGCTATCTGGTGCCGGAAATTGATAGAAAATTGTTTAAGTGCGCTACTGATATTGTTGTTGTGGCAAAGAGCTGCGAAGCTAATATTTGTAAGATTTTCCCGGAATATGCGGATAAAGTCAGGACGATTGAAAACATCAATTCTGTTGCCTTTATAAAAAAACGTGCTGCAGAGGATACACCGCCGATAAAAAAAGCGGCTGTGAATTTTTGTACTGTGGCTCGTTGCGATATGGATGTCAAAGGGTTGGATCGGATCTTGGTAGCACTCCAAAGACTCAGCGAAAGCGGCTATTCGGATTTCCTGTGGCACTATATTGGAGATGGAAGAGATTATCAGCAGCTGCAAGCGAAAATTGAAGAATTTGGGCTTCAAGAAAAAGTTGTTTGCTATGGCCAAATGAATAATCCACTTGTGATTCTAAAGCAGATGGATTGCTTTGTTTTAGCCTCCCGTTATGAAGGAAAACCTGTATCGGTGACAGAAGCAATGGCACTTGGAATTCCTTGTATCGTAACAGAGTATGCCTCTGCAAGAGAGCAAATAGCAGATGGTGAAGAGGGCATTGTTACAGAAAATAGCGAAGATGGTGTATGTAAGGCGTTTAAGGCTGTGATGGAAAATCCAAGCCAGTTAGACACTTATCGGATGAACATGAAAGATATTTCAAATTCCGATGAGATTCAAAAGCTCTATGAGATCCTTTGACTTTAGTGATTTGCAATACAGTTGCACAGTGGGAGAAAAGTAATGTTCACTTTAGGAAATCACAAACTAATGCATCTGTCCACATACGGGCTTGCATTGTTCTTTATATTATTGCCTTTTGAGTATCCGCTGGCAGCGATTGGAACGCAGAGTGTTTTGATGCTTGTGGGTGTAGCTACAATGGGACTTGCGGTACTGGATCTCATTGTTGCACAGAACTTTAAATTCCACTTTAGCCATAGAGTGGTCCTTACGATTATTTGGATCGTATATGCAGGTTTGACGGCAATATGGTGTAACTATCAGGCAGCTTATTCCTATTTCTATATGATGTATTTGAGAAACTGTCTGATGTTTATCCTGATTGCAATGATTGATTATAGTAGACGAGAGGCATTCGTTGTAAAGAAATCTGCCGTTTTAGGCGTTGGTCTGCTAATGCTTTATATGACGTTTGTTCCAGGGGCTACTCGTTACTCGAATTATCAGCACAGACTTGAATTGGTTGCTGGCAACTCAAATTTGGATGAAAACTATTTGGCAGCAATTCTTCTGATTGGCTTCGGTTTTGTACTGTACTGGCTTATTAATCAGAAAACAGCTAAGTTAAAATTCAAAGCGATTGCGCTTTTATACTGTGCCGGATGTATCTACTATATTTTTGCCACAGGTTCACGAAGTGGATTAATAGCAGCAATGATTATTCTAATTGTAGTTCTTGCGGGTAATATCAAGAAAAACACATTAGCAGTATTGATGCTTGCACTGCTTGTGATAGTGATTTATCCGTATGTGATAGAGCTTTTGCCAGCTGACTTAGCGTCCCGTTATTCGATTGCAGCTTTAACGGGAAATACATCGGAAAGCTCACCAAGACTCTATATCTGGGCTGGTTTACTTGGACGATTGAAGGGAATAAGAGTACTCATTGGCTTTGGTGCAGGTTCCTCGGCACCAATCACCAGGGAAGTATATGTTAATAATGCCGCAGCTCATAATTTTTATATTGGACAAATAGTAGAGTTTGGAATAATAGGTTGTGGTCTAATTTTTACCGTAATCGCCGGAATGGGAAAACAATTGCTAAGGAATAAGGATATAGATTGTCTAGCAGTGCTGTGTGGCACGATGGCCATGGGAGTGTTTTTGGATCTCTTAACAACGAAATTCTTTTGGGCGTCAATGATGTTGGCATGTATCTTTGTATCTGCATCGAAGAGCGAATACATCGATAATCTGGAGGAGAATGAATAGTGTTTATTATATCTTGTGCAGCGAAGGTTGTCTTATTCTTTAGGAAAGTAAACAACAAGCTTGTTTCATTATACCAGTTATCGCAAATACCTCATGGTAAAAACTGTGAAATTCGGGGGGGGTCATCCTTTCAGGGAAATATTACCTTCGGTGACCATGTCGTAATAGGAACAAATTCAAATTTCATGTCAACAGGTGCGAAAATTGCAATTGGAAATTCTGTTCTATTTGGACCACATGTTTTTATTATCACGGGGAATCATCAGGTAAATCAGATTGGTAAGTATATCATTGATGTCGAGAAAAAAACAGAATGCTGTGATGCAGATGTGGTGATAGAAGATGATGTTTGGATTGGAGCAGGAACGATTATTCTAAAAGGTGTGCGAATTGGACGAGGAAGCGTTATCGGTGCGGGAAGCATCGTAACTAAAGATACTCAACCATACAGTATAAATGCTGGAAATCCGTGCCGAAAAATCAGAATGCGCTTTACCGATTCTGAAATAGAAGAGCATGAGAAAAGACTGAGTCATAAGGAGTAAAGGAAAAGATGCGGATAAGTATCATTGTGGCTGCGTACAATGTAGCGCCTTATTTAGATAAATGTTTGAAATCGATTCAGGAGCAAACGCATAAGGATTTCGAGGTTATCGTAGTGGATGATGGCTCAACAGATGATACTCCGCTGATTTGCGATAAGTATGCACAAAATGATATTCGGTTTACTATTATACATAAAAAGAATGAGGGACTAGTCTGCGCAAGACGCGATGGCGTAAAAAAGGCAACATCTGAATACGTTTATTTTGTTGATGGAGACGATTGGCTGTATCCGGGAGTAGTGGCTGAGCTTATTTCCCCATTAAAATCTAATGGGTGTGATATGGTCATCGGTAACTATTCGTACTGGATAAACGGGAGAAAGTCATTGGTACATTTAAATTATATGCCGGGATTTTACGATACAAAAAGAATGCAAAACTTGAAGGATACATTTATCTCAAAAGGGAAAATATTTACTTTTGGATTAAATCCGGCACTATGGTGCAAACTTTTTAAGAAGAATAACGTTAAAAAAATATATGACCGAATTCCTTCTGACATTACCCTTGGCGAAGACTTTGCATTGTTTGTTCCGTACTTCTTGGAATGCCGGTCGGTAGCACTAGTTGATTCCGAACAAGTATATTGCTATCAGATTCGTAATGGGTCGATAACAAATTCCTATGATCCCAATCTGATTGTTAAAGTGAAAAAATTGAAAAGTTATATAGATTCTGCCAAATGGAAAACACAGGTTGATAATCAGTTAAATGACTATTGGGCCATGATAGCATCACGGCTGATTGATAATCAAATGTCAGTGAATAGTAAGAAAAAAAATCGAATTCAGGCACTTCTAAAGATATACGAGGTTGAAGGCTTAATTGATTCGCTGAAAAAAATTCCAACAAACAGGTATAGTCCCTATCTTAGATTTCGCTTGATGCCATTAATCCGTAAGGATGTGGCACAAGTCAGAATAAGAGTTCTGTTAGAAAAGAAAATACTGCAGATAACAAAATCTATGAAAAGTAGAATTTGGAGAAGTAAAGAATGAACGCTAGTGCTGCAAAGAAAAATGTGATTGCCTCGCTTGCATATCAGCTTGTTACGATAATATATGGACTAGTAGTGCCGCGCATTATTTTGACATCGTTTGGGTCTGAAGTAAATGGACTGGTATCGTCATTAAGTCAGTTTCTTAATTATATAAGCCTTTTAGAAGGTGGACTAACTGGCGTAATTATGGCCGCCCTATATAGACCACTGGCAAATAAGGACTATGTGAAAGTGAGTGGGGTAATAAAAGCTGCGAATTCTTTCTTTAAAAGAATTGCAGTAATTTTTGTTGTATACACCTTAATTTTAGCTGCAGCATACCCTTTGGTCGTAAAAACACCGTTTACATGGGGCTACGTGTTTTCACTAACAATAATCATTAGTCTGTCGCTTTTCATTCAGTATTTTTTTGCTCTGTCTTACCGGATTTTGATAAACGCCGATCAAAAGGGATATGTTGTCTATCTAACTTTGATGTTGTTTACTGCTGTCAACTTTGTGTTTACAATTCTTGTTGTAAATGTCTGGAAGGAAATTCATGTACTGAAGTTGATGTCTGCGGTTGCATTTCTGATTCAACCCATTGTTTTTAGCTATTATGTAAATAAACATTATCCGCTGGATAAAACTGTGCATCCTGATAAAGAAGCACTTTCTCAAAGATGGGATGGCTTTGGACAGAATATTGCATTCTTTATTCATTCCAATACAGACGTTGTAGTCTTAACGCTGTTTAGCACACTTGCCAACGTCTCCGTATATTCTGTATATATGCTTGTGATTAGTGCCTTGAAGACACTGGTTTCGGCGATTTCATCATCTTTAGCACCATCACTAGGTAATTCGCTTGCGACAATGTCGAATAAAGAAGCAAATGATATGTTTGATAATTACGAATTTGGCATGAGCTTCATCACGACATTTGCGTTTACTTGTGGAGCTTTGCTGATTACACCGTTTGTACAAATTTATACTAGGGGAGTGACAGATGCAAACTATTATCAGCCAATGTTCGGCTACTTAATGATGGCCGCTGAAGCAGTATATTGTTTTAGAGATCCATATGTCAATGTAGCATATGTTTCGGGAAAATTTCGTGAAACTGCAGTCTATGCCTATATTGAAGCAGGACTTAATATCTTGATTTCCGCAGTCCTTGTTTCTAAATTTGGTCTTATTGGTGTAGCAATTGGTACATTGATTGCAATGATTTTTCGAATGGTTTCTCATATGGTTTATTTGAACAATAATTTAATCAAAAGGCCCTTGCAATCGTCTTTGAAGTGTGTTGGTGTCTTTTTAAGCGATGTCCTAATCTGTTCAGTGCTTGTAAAGGCGCTTGTAAGATTTACCGCGAATAATTATTTTGATTGGGTATGGCAAGCAGTTATGACTGCAAGTGTTGTTTTAATAACGATGCTCGCAATATCATGTGTTTTCTATAAGAAATGCTTAAGTAACTTGATTGGAACATTTTTAAAGAAGAAATAACTGAGGTAAAAAGTATGCAAGAAATTGGAATCGAAGAACTCAAAAGCATAGAATTAAATATGCTGGTTTTTATTGACAAAATTTGTAAAGAATCAAATTTAAGATATTTTCTTTGCGGAGGCACTTTGCTTGGCGCGGTGCGTCATCACGGATTTATCCCTTGGGATGATGATATTGATATTTTTATGCCAAGACCTGATTATGAGAGATTTATTGAATTAATAAAGGATTCGGAAGAATACAAACTGCTTGCGAATACAGACAAGGACTACTATTATAACTTTGGCAAACTGGTAGATAAGCGCACAGCAATGATAGAGCGAGGAAATGAATCAATTAGCGGTATGGGAGTATATATTGACATATTTCCATTGGATGGGATGCCGAACAACGAGGACGAAGCTGTAAAGCATTTTGAAAAGCTCGACAGGATAAGGCACCGAATTACAAGTTTCAGTATAGGTAAGCCACATTTTCGTAAAAATTTAGGAATTCTCTTGGTGAATTGGTTTTATTACATTACCAATAAAATGACAAGCATTCAGGCAGAGCAGAAAAAGTACATAGAACTTGCTAAACAATATGCCTATGACAGTTCGGAATTTGTTTATGCTACAGGTGGAGCATATAAAAAGAAAGATATATTTCCTAGAGCATGGCTGTCTGAGGGGGCAGAATTAATGTTCGAAGGTGTGAAATTTCGGGTTCCAACTGAGTATGATAAATATCTTAAACGGCTATATGGTGACTATATGGAATTACCTCCGGTTGAAAAAAGAGTATCACACCATCACTTTGTTGCTCATTACATAAATAAATAATAGTATCGCATTCTTGGTATACTCGCATTGAGTGACTCGTGCTCTGTAAGCACATGGAAGGAGAAAGTTATGGCAAACATTGCAATTTTGACAGCTGGTGGTATTGGATCACGCACACATCAGGATATCCCAAAACAGTTTTTGAATGTGGATAATAAACCGATTATTATCTATACATTGGAGGCCTTCCAGCAGCATCCAAATATTGATGAGATTTGTGTTGCTATTTTGGAGGGATGGGATCAAATTCTTTGGGCATATGCAAAACAGTTTAATATAACGAAACTGAAGTATGTTGTAACCGGTGGAGCGACTGGACAAGAGTCTATTTTTAATGGACTAAAGGCAATTCGGCAAGACCACAAGGATGATGATGTTATAATTGTACATGATGGAAACCGTCCTATGGTAAGTCAGGATATAATTACAGATAACCTTGTGAAACAGAAACAGTATGGCTCTGCCGTAGCCACAATTCCCTGTACGGAAGTTGTGTTTGTTTCTGAAAACAAGTTGGATTCTGATAAGTCTATTCCTCGTGAGAATTTGCAGAGAACTCAGACTCCACATTCCTACAAATTAGGAGACCTGTGGGATGCTCATATGAAAGCTAAGGAGCTTGGCATTACAAACACCGCGGCTTCATGCTCGTTGATGGAAGCGTTGGGGAAGAAAACGTATTTTTCTAAGGGCTCAGAGAAAAATCTTAAAATTACCACGGTCGAAGACATTGAGATTTTTAAAGCATTGCTGAGTGCAAAGAATGATGTGTGGCTAAAATGAACGTTCTTGATAGCGAATTATATAATACTGACTTGCAAAAGGCGGTTTCTAGTTTAGACCTGTCAAAAATGCAAGATAAATCGATTTTAGTAACTGGTGGACTTGGTCTCATTTGCTCAACTATAGTTGATGTGTTGGTTGTGGCAAATCGGGAGAAAAAGTTAAATGTTCATATTTATTTGGCAGCGAGAAATAAAAATAGATTTGATGATAAGTATTCGGGGTATAAAGATGTTTCCTTTGTGAAGTATGATGCGCTTAGGACTTTAACTTTAAATTTTTTGGTTGACTACATAATTTGTGGTGCAGGCGTAGCAAGCCCAGATAAGTATGTTTCTGAACCGGTTGAGACGATGCTATCTAATATGACTGGAGTAAAGAACATACTGGAGTACGCCAAATGCAATAAAGTGAAACGTGTTATATATATATCTTCCAGCGAAATTTATGGTAAAAAACAAACGGATGATCGGTTTACAGAGGGTATTTATGGAACAATTGATTTAGATGCGATACGATCTTCTTATGCAGTTGCAAAGCAGGCATCAGAACTCCTTTGCAAGTCTTTTACATCGGAATATGGAGTTGATACAGTTATAGCTCGCCCAGGTCATATCTTTGGACCTACAGCATCAAAAATGGATAAGAGAATCTCTTCTGATTTTGCATTTAAAGCTGCCCATTCAATTCCACTTGAAATGAAAAGTAGCGGCTTACAAAAAAGGTCATACTGTTATTCGGTTGATGCTGCTACAGCAATATTAATGGTTTTGCTGAAAGGGCGTAGTGGCGAGGCATACAATATCTGCACAAAAGAAGTTTTAACAATTAGAGAAATGGCTGAAATATATGCACAAACAGGGAAAGTTCCCCTTTCGTATGTGAAACCTACGGAACAAGAAATTAGCTCATTTAATCCGATGAACAATTCTTCTCTGACTTTTAATAAATTAAGTGAACTTGGGTTTCATCAAATTTTTACTGCGAAAGAAGGATTGGAGCATACAGTAGAAATCTTGAAACAGTTAGACGAATAAGTCATATTTGGAATTGTGTGTTTGATATGAATGACTTGTTTTTACATGATTCAATGGACACCTCCCCGATTGTTTCTTCCAACCGTGTGCTCTATACGCCGACTGCTTTTGCTAGATCTGCACTTCTCTATCTTCAGGAGATCGGTAGCTTACAGGCAGAGCAACCGCATACGTCTTCCCGCACTCATTTGTCCTCGTATTTGTTTTTCTGTGTCAATTCCGGCTCTGGTGAGCTGGAGTATCAGAAAAGGAAATATAAGCTAGGCAGGGGAGACTGTGTTTTTATTGACTGTCAGCAACCGTACTCCCATAGTACCGATAAAGATCTGTGGTCGTTGTCGTGGATTCACTTTTCCGGTGTGACTATGCAGGACATCTACAGGAAATATCAAGAACGCGGAGGTTGCCCAGTATTCCATCCGGAGAATATTACCGCATTTACAGAACTGCATAAGTCCCTTTTTACGCTTGCCTCGTCAGATGATTACATCCGGGATATGCGGATTAACAGCGGTTTAAATGAACTGCTGGTGCTACTCATGAAAGAGTCATGGCATCCAGCAGAGCGTTCAGATGCTATATTGAAAAAGCAGAACCTTGATCCGATCCGAGATTATCTGGATATACACTACACCGAAAAAGTTTCATTGGATGCACTGGCAGATCGGTTCTTTATCAGCAAGTTCTATCTGACCCGAGTGTTCAAGGAGCAGTTTGGGGTAAGCATCAATACATATGTGCTAAATCTCCGCATTACAAAAGCAAAGCAGATGCTACGGTTTACCGATAAGAAATTGGAAGATATCGGATATCAGTGCGGTTTGGGCGCACCGCATTATTTCAGCCGTATCTTTAAACAGGTCGAGGGAATTACACCATCAGAGTTCCGTGAAAAGTGGTAAACGCTGTATTGACTCTAATGCGGTCGTGTGAATGTACCGGCTTTCTTCAAAAGAGGGCAATATTGTGTAAGCGATTTGCCTCGAAAGGCAAGATAGTGAATTTAGTTTTGATTCGGGATTCGCTAAAATAATATGCGGTATTACAAGAAAACCAAGCAGAGAACTGCAAAGAACAACAGGAAAGTTGAGGTCAATATATGTCTAAAGTTGCGCTGATCACCGGTATTACCGGTCAGGATGGCTCCTATCTGGCAGAGTTCCTTCTGGAGAAGGGCTACGAGGTTCACGGCATCGTCCGCCGCGCTTCCATCTCCAACACCGCTCGTATCGACCACCTGATCGAGAAGAACGCTATCACCCTGCATGACGGCGACCTGTCCGATTCCTCCGGTCTGATCCGTCTGGTGGGCGAGATCAAGCCCGATGAGATCTACAATCTAGCTGCACAGAGCCATGTTCAGGTCTCCTTCGACGCACCTGAGTATTCTGGCGATGTGGACGCACTGGGCGTTCTGCGTGTGCTGGAAGCTGTCCGTGTGTGTGGTCTGACCAAGACCTGCAAGGTGTATCAGGCTTCTACCTCTGAGTTGTACGGTAAGGTCGAGGAGGTTCCCCAGCGCGAGACCACCCCGTTCCACCCCTACAGCCCCTACGCCGTGGCCAAGCAGTACGGCTTCTGGATGGTCAAGGAGTACCGCGATGCTTACGGCATGTTCGCTGTCAACGGCATCCTGTTCAACCATGAGTCTGAGCGCCGTGGTGAGAACTTCGTTACCCGTAAGATCACGCTGGCTGCCGGTCGTATCGCCGAGGGCCTGCAGGATCATCTGGAGCTGGGCAACATGGATTCTCTGCGTGACTGGGGTTACGCTAAGGACTACGTCGAGTGCATGTGGCTGATTATGCAACAGGATAAGCCCGAGGACTTCGTCATTGCCACCGGCGTGCAGCACACTGTCCGCGACTTCACCGAGAAGGCCTTTGCCGCCAACGGTATCACCATCCGCTGGGAAGGCACCGGCATCGATGAAAAGGGCTATGATGCAGCTACCGGCAAGATGCTGGTCTGCGTGAATCCTCAGTGGTTCCGCCCCACCGACGTGGACAACCTGTGGGGTGACCCCACCAAGGCAAAGACCGTTCTGGGCTGGAATCCGCAGTCCACTACTTACGAGCAGCTGGTGGAGATCATGGCCAAGCACGACCGTGAGCGTGCAAAGCGCGAAAAGGCACTCAAGGCAGTTCTGTAATTTGGAAAGAAGGCAATTCTATTATGATGGAAAAGAATGCTAAGATTTATGTCGCAGGTCATCGCGGCATGGTGGGCTCTGCAATCGTTCGTGAACTGCAGCGTCAAGGCTACACCAATATCATCACCCGCACCCACAAAGAACTGGACCTGACCCGTCAGGATGCTGTGGAAGAGTTCTTCGCACAGGAGAAGCCGGAGTATGTGTTCCTTGCTGCTGCCAAGGTCGGCGGCATCGTGGCAAACCAGGAAGCACTGGCCGATTTCATGTATGACAACATGACGCTGGAGATGAACGCCATCCACTCTGCATGGAAAAATGACTGTAAGAAGCTGGAATTCCTCGGCTCCTCCTGCATCTACCCCCGCATGGCTCCTCAGCCCATGAAGGAAAGCTGCCTGCTGACCAGTGAGCTGGAAAAGACCAACGAGGCCTATGCACTGGCTAAGATCTCCGGCCTGAAATACTGCGAGTTCCTGAACCGTCAGTATGGCACCGACTACATCAGCGTGATGCCTACCAACCTCTATGGCCCCAACGACAACTATCACCCCACCCACAGCCATGTGGTTCCGGCACTGATCCGTCGCTTCCATGAGGCCAAGGTCAACGGTGTAGAGAGTGTTACCTGCTGGGGCGATGGTTCTCCGCTACGTGAGTTCCTGTATGTGGATGACTTGGCAAACCTGTGCGTCTTCCTGATGAACAACTACTCCGGCAACGAAACGGTCAACGCCGGTACCGGCAAGGAACTGACCATCAAGGAGCTGACCGAGCTGGTCGCCAAGGTCGTGGGCTATACCGGTGAGATCAAGTGGGATACCACCAAGCCCAACGGCACTCCTCGCAAGCTGTTGGACGTGTCTAAGGCTACCAATCTGGGCTGGACCTACAAGACCGAGCTGGAAGACGGTCTGCGCCTGTCCTACGAGGATTTCCTGAATAATCCGATGCGTGCCGAACGCTAAAGAATCATGGAGCCGCATCCTGAACCGGGGTGCGGCTCTTTCTGATAAGAGGAGAAGTTTATGAATATCATCTTGTTGTCCGGCGGTTCCGGCAAGCGTCTGTGGCCTTTGTCCAATGACATCCGTTCCAAGCAGTTCATCAAAATATTCAAGAAGGATGATGGCACCTATGAGTCGATGGTGCAGCGTGTCTATCGCCAGATCAAGAAGGTAGACACGGATGCAACTGTGACGATTGCTACCAGCAAAACGCAGGTTTCTGCCATTCACAACCAGTTGGGCGAGGATGTGGGCATCAGTGTGGAGCCGTGCCGTCGGGATACCTTTCCGGCGATTGCACTGGCAACTGCCTATTTGGTGGACGTGATGCACGTTGACCCTTCTGAATCCGTGGTTGTATGCCCGGTCGACCCATATGTAGAGGATAGCTACTTTGAAGCACTGAAAGAACTGTCAGAACAGGCGGATAAATGCGAAGCAAACCTTGTCCTGATGGGCATCGAGCCGACCTATCCTAGTGAAAAGTATGGCTATATCATCCCGGAGAATGCGGATCATGTAGCCACAGTTAAGACTTTCAAAGAAAAACCGACTGCGGATGTGGCAGAGCAGTATATTGCGCAGGGCTCACTTTGGAACGGCGGTGTCTTTGCCTATAAGCTGGCTTATGTGATGGATAAAGCCCATGAGCTGATGGATTTTACTGACTATCAGGACTTGTTCGATAAGTACGACACTCTGAAGAAGATTTCCTTCGATTATGCGGTGGTGGAGCACGAGCAGAAGATTCAGGTCGTTCGTTTTGCTGGCATGTGGAAGGATTTGGGTACTTGGAATACCCTGACCGAGGCAATGGACGAGAGCATCATCGGCAAGGGCGAACTGAACGACAAGTGTTCCGGTGTCCACATCATCAATGAGATGGATGTTCCTGTGCTGGCCATGGGGCTGCATGATGTCGTTATCTCCGCATCGCCGGAGGGAATTCTGGTTTCGGATAAGGAGCAAAGTTCCTATATTAAGCCCTTCGTGGATAAGTTTGAGCAGCAGATCATGTTCGCAGAAAAGTCTTGGGGCAGCTTTAAGGTCGTGGACGTGGAAACCACCTCTCTGACTATTAAGGTGACGCTGAACCCCGGTCACAGCATGAACTACCACAGCCACAAGAACCGTGATGAGGTGTGGGTTGTTATTTCCGGCGAGGGAAAAACTGTTGTGGACGGCATGGAGCAGAAGGTCAAGGCAGGCGACGTGATCACCATGTCTGCGGGCTGCCGCCATACGGTTATGGCAGATACCGAGCTGAAGCTCATTGAGGTGCAGCTGGGCGAGGAAATCAATGTCCACGACAAGCAGAAATTTGAACTGGAATACTGATACAATGCAGGAGGCATCTATGCCATATAAGAATGAGCCTCTTTTGCTCCGACCGTCCGGTAAAGATTATCTTTGGGGCGGCAGTCGTTTAAATGATGAATTTGAGAAAAACATTGATTTGACCCCACTGGCAGAGACATGGGAGTGCTCCACGCACCCCGATGGACCCAGCTATGTGGTGGGTGGCGCATTTGATGGACAGGAATTGGCAGAGGTGCTAAGAGCACATCCGGAATATCTTGGAGAGCGCCATAAAGGGGAATGCACACTACCAATCCTCATCAAGTTTATTGATGCCAAGAAAGACTTGTCTGTACAGGTACACCCTACGGATGAATATGCCAAGGATAAGGAAAACGGGCAGCTTGGCAAGACGGAAATGTGGTATGTGCTGGACGCCGGACGGGATGCAAAGCTGGTCTATGGGCTAAAAAAGGACTGCACAAAGGAAGAAATGCGCAAGGCGATTGCGGACGGCACGGTGATGAAATACCTGCAAAAGGTGCCCATCCATAAGGATGACCTATTTTTCATTCCTGCGGGGACGGTTCATGCCATCGGGGCAGGGGCGCTGGTGGCAGAAATTCAAGAAAGCTCCAACTTGACCTATCGACTGTACGATTATGACCGCATCGGCAAAGACGGTAAAAAGCGTGAGCTGCATATCGACAAGGCATTGGATGTGGCAAATCTTTACAGCAGTGCGGAGCCGAAACAGCCGCTACGTGTTCTGAAATATCGGCAGGGCGTTGCATCTGAGCTGCTGACCCGCTGCAAGTATTTTGAAGTATACCGAATGCTGGTTAACACCGAACGACGCCAAACTGTGCATTACCGTGCAGATGAACTGGCTTTTCGTGTGTTGCTCTGCGTAAACGGCTGTGGTACGATTTCCCATGAGAGCGGAACCATTCCGTTCTATAAGGGAGATTGCATCTTTGTCCCGGCAGATTCCGTAACTCTAACCATTCATGGACAGGCACAATTTCTGGATGTAAGAGGCTGATATATGGAAAAGTGGAAGACAATAAAATCTGAACCACTTGTAGACAGCCGATGGGTCAAGGTGCGAAAAGATTCAGTGGACTTGCCGAATGGTCAGCACATTGATGATTTCTATGCCATTTCACTCAACGATGCGGCGGCCATTGTGGCACTGGATGATGCCGGAAATATAGTTCTGAAAAAGGAATATCGGTATTGCCTTGACTGTGACCTTATTGAAGTTCCTGCAGGAGGCTTTGAGAGAGGCGAAGATGGCTTGACAGTTGCCAAACGGGAACTTCTGGAAGAAACTGGCTATGTTTCGGACGACTGGCAATATATCGGAGCAACGGTAGAAAGCTCGGCAAAGCTAACGAACTATATGCATCTATTTTTTGCCAATCATTGCCGAAAGGTTGGCGAACAGAATCTTGACCCTACGGAAGAACTGGATGTTCTCGTTGTTCCGTTAAAACAGGCGGTTGAGATGGTGATGAATAACGAAATATGCTGCAATAGCTCTGCACATGGAATCCTTTGGGCTGCAAGAAAGCTCGGAGTGTAATGAAAGGTGACCGGAAATGGATATCAAGAAAGAATATGAACGCTGGTTGGCAAATGCCACCGCCGATGGAGATGTACTGGCAGAACTGAAAACGCTGGATGACGCCAAAATCGAGGATGCATTTTATCGCGACCTTGCATTTGGCACCGGTGGTCTGCGCGGCGTCATCGGCGCAGGCACCAACCGTATGAATATCTACACCGTGGCAAAGGCTTCGCAGGGCTTGGCTGACTATCTGAAAAAGAATTTCGCAGAGCCGTCTGTGGCTATCGGTTACGACAGCCGCATTAAAAGCGATGTGTTTGCAAAGGTGGCTGCGGGTGTGTTCGCGGCCAACGGCGTCAAGGTCAACATCTGGCCTGTTCTGATGCCTGTCCCTACCGTGTCTTTTGCGACCCGCTATCTGCACACCTCCGCAGGTGTCATGGTGACGGCTTCCCACAATCCCAGCAAGTACAACGGCTATAAGGTCTACGGTTCTGACGGTTGCCAGATCACTACCGAGGCTGCTGCGGAAATTCTGGCCGAGATCGAGAAGCTGGATATCTTTGCGGACGTCAAGACCAGCGATTTTGAAGCAGGCGTGGCAAACGGCAGTATCCAGTACATCCCGGACGAGGTCTACACTGCATTTGTGGAACAGGTCAAGAGCCAGTCTGTTCTGTTTGGCGAAGAAGTCAATAAGAATGTGGCCATCGTGTACAGCCCGCTGAACGGCACCGGTTTGAAGCCCGTGACCCGCACCCTGAAGGAGATGGGCTACACCAACATCACTGTGGTCAAAGAGCAGGAGCAGCCGGACGGAAACTTCCCGACCTGCCCGTACCCCAACCCGGAGATCAAAGAAGCGATGGCGCTGGGTATGGAGTATGCCAAGAGGTGCAATGCCGACCTACTGCTGGCTACCGACCCCGACTGTGACCGTGTGGGCATCGCTGTCAAGAACAAGGCAGGCAAGTATGAGCTGCTGACCGGCAACCAGACCGGTATGCTGCTGCTGGATTATATTTGCAGCCAGCGTATGAAGCATTGCAAGATGCCCGCTGACCCGGTCATGGTCAAGACCATCGTCACCATGGACATGGGCGAGCAGATCGCTACCCATTACGGCCTGCGTACCATCAACGTACTGACCGGCTTCAAGTTTATCGGTGAGCAGATCGGTAAGCTGGAAAAGCAGGGCAAGGCAGACAGCTATGTGTTCGGCTTTGAGGAAAGCTATGGCTATCTGACCGGCTCCTACGTCCGCGACAAGGATGGTGTAGATGGTGCGTATATGATCTGCGAAATGTTCAGCTACTATGCCACTCAGGGCATCAGCCTGTTGGATAAGCTGAACGAGCTGTACAAGGCCTACGGCTACTGCCTGAACACCCTGCACAGCTACGAGTTCGACGGCAGCGCCGGTTTTGCCAAGATGCAGAGCATCATGCAGGCATTCCGGGGCAGCATCAAAGAGTTTGGCGGCAGGAAGGTCGTCAAGCTGCTGGACTACGCGCCGGGTCTGGATGGCCTGCCCAAGTCCGATGTGCTCAAGTTCCTGCTGGAAGATAACTGTTCCCTCGTGGTGCGCCCCTCCGGCACCGAACCGAAACTCAAGACCTATATCTCTGTCAGTGCGGAGAATAAGGAAGCTGCTGAGAAGATTGAAGCGAAAATTGCAGAAGATGCTGAAAAGTGGTTTGATTGATGTGGAATCTACTACATCAGATTCACTTCAGTACTAGTGCAAGCGAAAATGATTGTGCTGTTCGAACATTGCGACTTCTCTGTGATAAATTTGACTAAGCGATATGGAGATTCTGTACAATACATGGAATTATGATGATGAAAACATGTGTGAATAGAAGACGAATTCTAATAATCCTGTTTATTTTAAGTATTGGAGTATTGGCACTGCTGGGAATAAGTAAATATTCTTTTCAGAAAGCCTGCCTGCGGAGAGAAATTAGATGGCCGGATTTAGGAATTGCTGATGACTGGCAGTATGAAATTCTTACAGAAGCATATAAAATAAAAAATGAGCCAAATAGAAAAATTACAATTACGGCATCTGATGGAGTACAATTAGTTGGTCACTATTATGAAAGAAAGAAAAATGCGCCAGTCATAATCTTTTTTCATGGGCTTTGGAGCAATTGTTATACGAATAGTGTGCCAATCTATAGAATAACAGAAGAAAAAGAATGGAATCTTCTGTTGGTGAACTTACGAGCACACAATGAAAGTGGAGGCGACGTTTCAACACTTGGTGTGTTGGAAAGATATGACTGTTGTGACTGGGCAAATTGGGTGGCTTCTGAATTTGGAGAACAGGTGCCGATATATCTTATGGGGTTTTCCATGGGTGGAGCTGCCGTATTGATGAGTAGTGACTTGAATTTACCAAAGTCTGTTTGTGGAATCATTGATGATGCGGGCTTTACAACGCCTTTAGAAATGATAAAGGTAGGGAGCAAGAATAAACTACGTTATGAATTGTTAAGTGATATATTTACTCAGATGGTAAATGTAGGAACAAAAATCTGGGGCCATTTTGACTTGAAAGACGCAGATGCAAGCGTAGCGGTATTAAAGACAAATGTGCCAATTCTAATTATTCATGGTGATAAAGATAATCAAGCACCTCTGTCGATGGCATATAAGATTTATGACAGTTGTCAAGGCGAAAAGGACTTATATATAGTTTCTGGTGCAACACATAAGGAATGCTATAGAACAAATCCAGAGAAATACGAAAAGATGGTTTCTGAGTTTATAGAAAAAAATCTTCCGTGATAAACAACTCTGCGTTTTCGAGGATTTATCGGCCATGTGTTAAGCCACATGGCTACGTTGCTCAAGTATGCTACCTCTCCGTGGTGAGCAGCAGGCAACGGGATACTCTCCCGGCTAAAGCATTTACATATTCGCTTATTCACTCTTTGGATGAGGATACAATTACATAATGGGAAAGTGTTTTGGAACCGATGGCTTTCGTGGGGAAGCTGGAATTACTTTGACTTCTGACCATGCCTATAAGGTTGGTCGTTTTCTAGGCTGGTATTATAACGCTCTGCGTGAGCGCAATGGCAACAACGAACCTGCCCGTATCGTCATTGGCAAGGATACCCGCCGCAGCTCCTATATGTTCGAGTACAGCCTGGTTGCCGGTTTGACAGCTTCCGGCGCAGATGCCTACCTGCTGCATGTCACTACCACGCCGTCTGTGGCTTATATCGCACGTGTGGATGACTTTGATTGCGGTATCATGATCTCTGCCAGCCACAACCCGTATTACGACAACGGCATCAAGCTGATCGACTGCTATGGTGAGAAGATGCCGGAGGAAATCTTGCTGTTAGTCGAGGATTACACCGACGGCAAACTCCACGTATTCGATAAGGACTGGCCGGAATTGCCCTTTGCCCATCGGGAGCATATCGGCTGTACTGTGGACTACGTTGCAGGCCGCAACCGCTACATGGGCTATCTGATCTCTCTGGGCATCTATTCCTTCAAGGGCGTCAAGGTCGGTCTGGACTGCGCCAACGGCTCTAGTTGGAACATCGCAAAGTCTGTGTTCGATGCTCTGGGGGCCGATACCTATGTCATCAATGCACAGCCCAACGGTCTGAACATCAACAACAATGCCGGCTCTACCCACATTGAGGGACTGCAAAAGTTTGTAGTGGAGAAGGGTATGGATGTTGGTTTTGCCTATGACGGTGATGCTGACCGTTGCCTGTGTGTGGATGAGATGGGTAATGTCATCACTGGCGACC
>ENA-UOOA01002457-UOOA01002457.1-human-gut-metagenome-genome-assembly--contig:-P61old-NODE-2457-length-26208-cov-14.211410_pt1 | contig 26208 bp, 18 predicted proteins | sample MGYA00242467_ERZ724014 | MGnify/ENA metagenome assembly ERZ724014 | reverse complement strand
CCCAATGCGGATCGGCAAACGTACCGCCGTAGATACACGCGTTGCCGAACGCGTATCCGCCCGCCATAATCACGCACCCCGCTACGCCCGCAAACACGATTTTCCAAAACGCAGGCACGGTTTTGTTTTTAAAATCGTCTTTTCCGCCGTCGTCGGCGAATTTTCTTACGCCGCCCGCAATCAGCGATACCGCCACCGCCTGCGCCCCGTGAGTGAAAAGCGATACGAACATCGCCGCGGGGTAAAAAATCGCGTCGCCGATAAACGCGCCCACACCGCCCACGATAAACGCCGAAAGCGGATCAAGCACAAGCCCCGCGAAAATGATCGCCGCGTCGGTTAAATATACGTGCGCGCCCACAGGCGTGGGAATCGAAAACGAAGAAAGCACCACCGTAAGCGCCGTGAGCAGCGCCACGTAACATAATTTTTTTGCCGAAACCATAGCAAATCTCCTTGACTGTTTCTCTTTTACAGTATATACTATTTTTTGGTATCATTAAAATAGCCAAATCAAAACTATTTTATCATACCAGATTTTGCGATACTCAGACAAATTCCGCAAAATTGCCCGCACTACGGAGAACGTCTATGAAAAAATACGAAAAAATATACGCGCTTTTAAAAACGGAAATATTGTCCGGCGCGTACCCGTACGGCGCGCGTCTGCCATCCAAACGCACGCTTGCCGAAGAAAACGGCGTCTCGCTTTCCACCGCCGAAACCGCGCTGGATATTCTGCGCAGCGAAGGCTATATCGATTCCGCCGAGCGCAGCGGATTTTTCTGCGCTTACCGCGAAAACGATTTTTTATTTTCCGCCGCAGGTTCCGTTTCGGGCGATTCCTTTACCGTCGGCTCCGGCTCGGTTGCCGCCGCCCGCGAAGAAACGTTTCCGTTTACCGTATACGCGCGGGCGATGCGCCGCGTGCTTGCCGAATACGGCGAAAAACTGTTGGAAAAGCCGCCGAAAAACGGCGTGCCGCAACTGAAATCGGCGCTGAAAAACTATCTTTTACGCTCCCGCGCGCTGAACGTGAACGAAAACCAGATTGTCATCGGCGCGGGCGCGGAATATCTGTACGGCGTGGTTGCCGAACTGCTCGGCACAGGCAGAATTTACGGCACGGAAAGCCCCGCTTACGGGCAGATCGCGCGGGTGTACGCGGCGAAAGGCGCGCAGGTGCGGCTGCTGAGAATCGGCGCGGACGGCATTTTATCGGGCGAGCTTGCCGCAACGGACGCCGACGTGCTGCACGTAACGCCCTACCGCTCCTACCCCACGCTTGCCACCGCCACGGCAACGAAAAAGGCGGAGTACCTGCGCTTCGCCCGCGAAAAAAACGGCTATGTGGTGGAGGACGATTACCTTTCGGAATTTTCGCCGTATGCAAAGCCCGCCGAAACGCTGTTCGGCGCAGACGAGGCGGGATGCGTGATTTACGTGAACACGTTTTCGAAAACGCTTTCGCCCGCACTCCGCGCGGGGTATATGCTGCTGCCGCCCGCGCTTGCCGTACGGTACGAAGAAGAACTCGGATTTTATTCCTGCCCCGTGCCCGCCACGGAACAATACGTGCTGGCGGCATTGCTTTCGGACGGCAGTTTCGAACGGCACATCAACCGCCTGCGCCGCAGAATGAGAAACGCAATCGACAAAAACAAAACGGAGGGAACGCTATGAAAAACGCAACGCCCGAAACACAAACCGCGAATCACGGCAGAACGCCGCACGGACAGATACACAACATTCCGCCGCTGTATAACGAGCACAGCCGCAATCTGATTCTGGGCAGTTTTCCGTCGGTAGCTTCCCGCGCGGAAAAATTTTTCTACGCGCACCCGCAGAACCGGTTCTGGAAAGTGATTGCGGCGGTATTTTCTTCGCCCTTGCCCGCCACGGTGGAAGAAAAAACGAAACTCATTTTAAACAACCGCCTCGCTTTGTTCGACGTGATAGCAAACTGCACGATTTCGGGCAGCGCGGACGCTTCCGTTAAAGAGGTAACGCCCAACGATTTAACGCCGATTTTGCAGACGGCACGCATCGGGCGCATCTTCGTAAACGGCAAAACCGCCGAAAAATACTACCTGAAATACCTTGCGGAAAAAACGGGAATGCCGTGTATCTGCCTGCCTTCCACAAGCGCGGCGAACGCCTCGTTTTCGCTTGAAAAACTGATCGCCGCGTGGCGGATTATCAACGCATAAAAAAAGCCTTCCCGCTTAAGAGAAGGCTTTTTGTATTTTATGCGCCGTTTAATCCGCGCGCCCCTATATATTACGCCAGCGTAATGCGGTCGGAAACGGAGCGCACTAATATTCCCCTCTCTTCGCCGTATGCCACGCAAGAGCGCAAAAACGCTATGAACTGTTCCGTGGGGCGCTTTACTTTATACACGCCGCAAACCAGCGAGGTAAGCTCGTCGAAATACAGGCTCACCCTGTCCTCCAGCGCCGCGCGGATTAAAAACAGCGTTTCTATCGCCGTGAAATCCTGCTCGCCGCGCCGCAGACACGGTTCGTTTTCCACACGGAATTTCGGCTGCGTAATCACGCGGTCGTTCTTGTAATAGTAATCGACGCCCGCGGCGCGTTCCTTTTTAAACGCGCACGAATCGATCAGCGCGTTTAAGCGCGCGTCTATCCTTGCGCCGGATTTCGCGATGCCGAACGTGGTTAAGCACCGCGTTTTTAAAAATTCGCGCGAAATCGGTTCTTCCGCGGCAACGATTTCTTTCAGGCGCGCCGCAATTTCCGCGTCGTGCTCGCCGCCCGTAACGAACGCCGCCGTTTCTCCGCCCGCAGCCGCCGTAACCGCCGCCGCGCGGTAATTTTTCGCATAGCGCATAAAGCCCTTGCTCTTCTTTTCGCTGCCCGTCAGCCTGTCGAGCGCCTCTTTCACGCGCTTGATTTCGCGCTTGGGGTTGTTGTAATAGTTTACGCAGTTGATGCGCAGCACGTTCCAGTTCGCGCGTTTGAGCGCCTGCACCTGCAATACGTTTCTGTCCTTCACCGAAAATTCGTTGTTCGCGTCGCAAAGGATTGCCAGAATAAACTCGTGCTTGTTCTTCGGGTCTACCACCGCCACGTCTATTTTAAATTCGCTGGCGCCCACGTCGTAACGGCATTCGTACCCGTACGAAGAGAGTTCCGCCGCGATGTATTTGCCGATGCTTGCGCCGCCCGACGCATTGCCCGCCGCGCCCGCGCCGCTCTTTACCGCCAGCGAAGTTTTGCCGCGCTCCGCGAATTCGAGGAAGCTCTTCAGGCCCGCCACGCCCTTCGAGGAGGTTTTCGCAAGGTCGATCATGCCCGAAGTCATCGTGGAAAACACCAGCATTTCTTCACGCGCACGGGAAACGGCTACGTTCAGCCGCCGCCAGCCGCCCGCCTGATTCAACGGTCCGAAATTCAGAGAAACTCTGCCCGTGGCGTCCGGTCCGTAACACACGGAAAACAAAATCACGTCGCGTTCGTCGCCCTGCACGTTTTCGAGGTTCTTCACAAACAGCGGTTCTTCCCGCTCGTACGCCGCGCTTTCCAGCTTTTTCGCCGCTATCGCTTTCGTAAGAAGTTTTTCTATATCTTCCTGCTGCGCGCCCGAAAAAGTTACCACGCCCATGCTGGAACGGCTTAAAATCGGATCTTGCAGCCGCCGCACAACTTCCGCAACCAGCGCTTCCGCTTCCTTTCTGTTGCGCTTGGTGAATCCGCGATCGTACGTGCCGTCCACCTGAATGAATTTCACTTTGGAATCCAGCGCGTCCGGCGAAGGGAAGGTGCAAAGGCGGTTATCGTAATACATATTGTTGGAAAACGCGATGAGCGATTCGTGCTTGCTGCGGTAGTGCCATACCAGATGCCGTTCGCTCATGCCGAGGGCAAGGCAATCGTCCAGCACGCTTTCCAGATCTTCGTTTTCCAGATTATCCTCGTCCACGTAGGCGGAATTAAAGAATTCCGTAGGCGGCAGCTGCTTCGGATCGCCCACTACCACCGCCGATTTCGCGCGGGCGATCGCGCCCACCGCCTCTGCCGTGGTCATCTGCGAGGCTTCGTCGAAAATCACCAGATCAAACGCGTTTGCTTCGGGCGCAAGATACTGCGCCACCGTGGCGGGACTCATCAGCAGGCAAGGGCATACCCGCTTCATCAGTTCCGGCACTTCCGTAAACAAACCGCGCACGCCGCTGCCGCGCAGCTGCGTTTTCGAAAGCCGCGAAAACGCCGATACTTCCACGCTCAGCGCCCCGTAATCGCCGTTTTCGTCTTTCGGCAAACGGGAGATGAGGTCGGCGCGGATTTTTTCCCGCGTGAGCGCCGAGAAGTTTTCCCACGCCACGCGGAATTTTTCCACCGTTTCTTCCAGCGTGCCCACCGAACAGCGCGCCAAATCGGGGTCGGCGGGGATATTGATGGCAAGAAAGTTCTGATACACGTTCTTTTCAAAGCCCGCCAGTACGTTCGCGCCCGTCAGCTTGCCGCTTTCCAGCGCCTCGCCGATAAAGCTGCAACCCAGTTTTTTCAGCTCCGCCACCGTCTTTTTGTACATACACCAGTTGGCAAGCATATCGAGGTTATCGATAAGCGCGCTGGCTTTCGAATAGAAATAGTCGGGCACGTCCTCGCGCGAAATCTTGTTTTCGTCCGCGTTCACCGCCGTAAGAAAACTCTTTTTCGCCGTTTCGAACGAATCCGCCGCCTTTAAAAATCCTTCCAGCACAGGCGCCGTAAAATTGTTCTTCGCGCGGATACAGGTACCGTTGAACGCGTCCGGATTGTAATCCATGAACACGCCCGCGCACCTTGCGTGAAGTTCGTTTAAATCGCGCATGTAATCGCCGCGTTTCTTCCACGAAACGTTGCGGTTCCTGTCGGTAAACGCCTTGGCGGGCGCCGTGCCCACCACCGTCTTTTTTACCTCGTAAATTTCGGCGACCACCTGCAAAAACTTGTTTACGTCGTCGCCGTCCAGATCGTGCTTCGCGGCTTTCAGAAGCCGTTTGCCCACAGCCGCGGCGGTTTTATCCGTGCGGTAATCCCCGCCCGCGGCAAGATAGGCGGAAAGTTTTTCGTATTCCTTTTCGTCCGGTTCCACCAGCGTTTTAAAATGCGAAAAATAATATTCGAGCAGCTCGTCCAGCCGCCGCGAAGCGTTGAAAAATACCGAAAATTCCGCTTCTGAAACGCCCGAAAAATACTTGTTGTACGCGCCGGAAAGCAAATCCCGCGCGATGCTTACCAGTTCGTCCGTTTTGCGCTGCGTAACGGCGGAAATCTTCTGGCGGTACAAATCGAGAAACAGCGCGAGATACGAACGGAAATGCCGTATTTCCGTAACCACCACTTCGCCTGCGCAGTAAATTTTATCGCGCAGTTCCCCCGAATATTCGGTAACGTTTACGTTTTCGAAGGGAGAATTAAACACGCCGCCGCATTCTTTCGCCGCCGCGGCAGCCGATAAAATACGGCTTTTGCACTCTTCCAGTTTGCTTTCGGTAAGCGTATCGTAAAACGCGTTTTCGATATTGAGAACGTCGGGCGCGTCTTTGTTTTTTTCGTACAGAAGTATCGCCTGATACACAGAAACGCCCAGCCGCCGCTTTTTGTGCAGCGCGCGCATCGGCGCTTTCAGTTCTTCCCTGAGCGCCACCAGCTCCGCCGCTTTCGGAGTTAAATCTTTCGCTTCCTCCGCGTTTTTCAGCGCCATCGTGCTTTCGATGCGGTGCAGAATGTCCCCTTTGTCCGTCTTGTTGGAATGCAGTTCCAGACAGAATTCGCCCAGCCCGATATCGTCCAGACGTTTTTTCACCACGTCCAGCGCGGCGCGCTTTTCGGCAACGAACAGCACCCGGCGGTTATCTTCCAGCGCGTTGGCGATGATGTTCGTAATCGTCTGGCTTTTGCCCGTGCCGGGAGGTCCGTGCAATACGAAGCTTTCGCCCGTGCGCGAAAGCGCGATCGCCGAAAACTGCGAACTGTCCGCCGGCAGCGGAATCAGCGTGTCCGCGGGGTCGGCTTCGTCCTCTTCTTTGGCTTCGGGGTGCTGCGGGCGGCTTGCGCGGTGGGAAATCAACGCGGAAACCAGCTCGTTTTTGGAAAATTCGTCGATGCGCGTGCGGATGTCGTGCCACATCAGATACCGCTGGAACGAGAACGCCGCCACGTACGCGTCTTTCGTAACGCCCCAGCCTTTCATGCCCGCCGTTTCAGCGAGAATGATGTTGATCAGTTCGGAAATTTTATGCCGCGTAACGTCGCCGCCCAAAGCGCGCACGTCGATATTAAACGCCTGTTTCAGATATTCGAGCAGCGTGGTGTTTACGAAATACTCTTCTTCCGAATATTCCAGCGAAAAATCTTCGTTGCCTTTCGCGCGGCGGATTTCCGCAGGACACAAAACCAGCGGCGCGTACCGCACCTGATTATCTTCCTTGCCCGTGTAACGCAGAAAGCCCATGGCAAGATACAGAATTTTCACGCCCGTTTCTTCGCCGGCTTCGCGGTTGCGCCTAAACAGCCGCGCCGCGCTTTCGGCAAGCAGTTTGTCGTCCGTCTGCACCCGCGCGATGCCGCGGCGGTTTTCAAGGGAAAACAGTTCCTTCTGCGAATCGCTCGCTTCGCAGCCGAATTTTTCCGTTTCCGTCGCCCCGCCTTTCAGACAAAGGCTTTTTTTATCCGCAAACGCCGCGTATAATTCGTCCGGCTCGGCGCAGCAAAGATGCAGCGCGTTTTTACCCGTGAAATTTAAAAGCGCGTTCTTGTTGGTTAAATCGAGAAGCCGCCGTTCCCATTGCTTGTTTCGCGGCAGCTTGCCTTCCAAGCCCAGCTTTCCCCGTTCGCAAAGAGGCGCGGGCGCGGCGTCGTCGGAAGCATCTTCGCTTTTTAAAAGCTCGTACCCTTTCACCGTTTTTCCGCGCATCGGCAGCGGAGCTATCCCGCCCAGACGGCAACGGCGCACGTCCGTGAAATACTCGTAATACCCCGCGCGGAGCTTCTGCATAAAGTGCGACTGCGACGAAGTAAACGCCGCGTTGCTGCCCTCAAACAGGTCTTTCACGTCGATGAACGCCAGCGAATTGATGCCGTCGGAAGCGTATTTTTCCACAGTTTCTATATCGTCGGTAACCGTATCGGCAAAGCAGGTATCCAGCAGCCACACGCCCACGCTCGCCTCTTTTTCGCCGATGGCGATCACGGGCGAAAGCCTGGCGCTTTCCAGCGCGGCGGCGCAGAGGACAGCCAGTTCGAACGAAGTGGCGCGCCGCGATTTCAGCGCGGAAATTTCGCTTACCGCGCGGCAGGGCTGCGTTAAATCCGGCGCCGCGTCCTCTTCGATTTCGTATTGTTTGACGGAGGAAAACACCGCCGCGAAAATTTTGCGCACGGCGTTTTTATCCGCCCCCGCATAACCGTATAAATCGGCGGATTCGTCCCATTTTTTCAATCGCTTTCCCGCGTTTTCCAGTATTCTGGCGCAATCGGAAAGCCGCGGCCGCACGAAAGCCGCCACCCGTTCGGCATTGCCGCTCAAGCCCTCCCAGTAATCGTACGGCAGCGCCGTAATCTGCTTTTCGCCGCTTGCGACTTCCGTTTTATCGATTTCCGCAGAAAAATGCACCGTCGATACGAAAAGTTCGTTGCTTTCGGCAAGCGTCAGCGGAGAAAACAAGCCGTTCACCGATACTTCCGCCGCGCTTTCGTAAGGCACTTCCACGGTGGTTTCGTACGGCACGGCAAGATTTTTATCGTCCCACACCTTCAGCGTAACGGTTAAATTTTCGCTGTACGAATTCTGCAGACGGAATTTCGTTTCCGTCTGCAGGAAATAATCGGCATATCCCGCGTAATCGGGAATACTCGCCGTTAAAGTGATCGCCTCTTTTATCGCGTTCGCTTTCTTGTTCGCCGCCATAACGTCTCCTTTACACCCCCCGTTTCGCTCGTTTCTGCCTTTGCCTGCTTTGGGCGCGTACCGCGAAACGAAACGACGTTTACTGTTTTGTTTCTATTTTACCACTTTTCTTTAAAAAATGCAACCGCTTAAAAAGCGGCTGCCAAAACTTTTGTTCGATTTTTTCCCGCGAGGACGATCGTCCCGCTTATTTTTCACCGTTCCCGTCGGTAGGATGATCGTTTTTTTCGTTGCTGTTATTCTCTTCTTCCCGCAAAGGCGCGTTCAAATCGCCGTCGCATCCGCTTTTTTCGTCGCCGGAACCGGCGGCAGTGCCGTCGGTTGTACCGCCTTTTTTGCCGTTATTTTTCAAAGCGCCTTTTTTCTTCATAATCAGAAGCCCTGCGATCAACGCCGCGCCGAGCAAGAGAAACAAAGGCAGCCGTTCGAAAAAGATCCGCCATTGAAACTCCGAATTATACAATACGTCGTAAAGAATATAAATCGTCAGGCCGATTAAAAACACCGCCCAGCCCAGACAAGCTTTCAATTTTTTCCAAAGTTTCTTAAAAAAATTTTTCACGGATTTCTCTCCAGTACGTATATTATACGCGCCGAACGCGATTTTGTCAAGCCTATCCGTTATATTTTCTTTGTCCGCCGCCTATAATAATATGAGAAGTTGCAAGATCGGAGGCGGCGTTTATGAAAAAAATTCTTTTCACGGGCGGGGGCAGCGCGGGGCATACGGTACCGAATCTCGCGCTGATTTCCCATCTTGAAAAACACGGCGGATACACGCCGTATTACGCGGGAACGGGCGGCATCGAAAAGCGGCTCGTTGCGCCCGCGGGTATCCCGTTTTACGAAATTTCCTGCCCGAAACTGGTGCGTTCGTTCACGGTCAAAAATTTAAAAATCCCGTTCGAACTTGTAAAAGCTGTACGCGCCGCGCGGGAAATTCTGCGCGAAATCCGCCCCGACCTTGTATTTTCCAAAGGCGGATTCGTTTCTCTTCCTTTCTGCCTTGCCGCGCACAAAGAAAAAATCCCCGTGCTCACGCACGAAAGCGATTTGTCGCCGGGGCTTGCCACCCGTCTTGTGGCAAAAAAGTGCCGCTACGTGCTTACTTCCTTCCCGGAAACGGCAAAAAAATTCAAAAACGGCAGATTCACGGGTTCGCCGCTCCGCGAAGAACTCTTCGAAGCCGCACGCAAAAAAAGAAGCGGGAAAAACGGCAAAAAAACGCTGCTTGCCTTCGGCGGCGGTTCGGGCGCGGCGGCAATCAACAACGCGATTTTTCAAAATCTCGACGAGCTTACCTCCCGCTTCCGCGTGGTGCATATTTTAGGCGAAAAAAACATAACTTCCGCCCCCGTACGCCAATCGTATACGCCGCTTGCGTACGCGGAAAACATGGGCGAGGCGTACGCGGAAGCCGACGTGGTGCTTGCCCGCGCGGGCAGCAATACCCTCTTCGAAATCGCCGCGCTCCGCTTGCCCGCGCTGATCGTTCCGCTGGAAAAAGGCAGCCGCGGCGACCAGAAAGAAAACGCCGAATATTTCTTTTCGAAGGGTTTGATATCCGTTTCTTCGGAAGCCGCCCTCGCCGATTCCCTCTGCGCGAAATTAGAAGCGGTGCTTGCGGACGAGGCGATGAAAAACGCCCTGAAAAACAGTCCGTTCGCCACCGGAGGAAACCGACGGATTTTCTCCGTCATCGAAGAAACTCTCGGAGAAAAAGAAAAATGAGCGGCGATTACAAACCGCGATACCTGTACGAAGCGACATATGCGCAAACGTGCGATTGCGCATACGAACGCGCTGCCGTTCGCGCGAAGCATGCAATAAAGCGGAAAAAAAGCAAAAAGCGCAGAATCCTGCGCGCGGCGTGTATCGTTACCGCCGCGCTTGCCGCCGCCCTCGTTTACTTTCAGACGAACGTAACGCGCGTGCTTATTTCCGTCAGCGAAGCCGCCATGCGTTCCGCCGCCGTGGAAGCCATCAATTCGGCGGTGTATAAAACGCTGGGCAACAACCGCTCGTACGAAGAACTGGTAAAAATCGAACGCGACGAAAACGGCAACGTATCGGCGCTTTCCGCCAACGCGCTGAACATCAATAAAATCGCGCGCGACACGGCCTCGCTTTCGCAACGCATTCTGCAGGAATCCGGCGAAAACGGCGTGATGATTCCGGTCGGCGCGCTCACGGGAATCGAAGCGCTGGCGGGCGTGGGAAAGCGCATCAGAATCGATATTCTGCCCGTCTGTTCGGTAGTGTGCTCGTTTTCTTCCGCGTTTGAAAGCGTGGGCATCAACCAGACGAAACATTCCATTTATTTAAACGTGGTGGCGGATATCAGCATCGTAATGGCTTCGCGCACGGATAATTTCGCCGTACAGACGGACGTGCTTGCGGGCGAATGCGTGATTGTGGGGAAAATTCCCGAAACGTATTTCCAGACGGATCTTTCGGGCAGAACAAGCGGCTTGTAATTTCTTCGCCGAAGCCGTGAAAACAAAGCAAAAAGCATTCCGGACCCCGAGATTGCCTCTCAGAGTCCGGAATTTATGATTATATCGCCTGTTTTTTAAACCGCTCCACTTCTTCGTCCGTGCCGAACACGTAATGCAAGCCGCCGAGAGAGTGCATTTCGCCCGTGTTATAATCCAGTCCCGAAGAAAAATAATCGTACGCGACCGCCTCGCGCTTTTTTTCCGCAATCGGGTTCGGGCACGGAATCGCCGAAATCAGCGAACGGGTGTACGGATGCACGGGATTTTCGAAAATTTCCTCCGTGGTGCCCGTTTCCAGAAGATGCCCGAGGTGCAGCACGCCGATTCTGTCCGAAATGTACTTCACCATGGAAAGATCGTGCGCGATGAAAAGGTACGCCGTGCCCGTTTCCGCCTGAATATCTTTCATCAGATTCACCACCTGCGCCTGCACGGATACGTCCAGCGCGGAAATGCACTCGTCGGCGATAATCAGTTCCGGGTTCATAATCAGCGCCCGCGCAATGCCCACGCGCTGCCTCTGCCCGCCCGAAAACTGATGCGGATAGCGGTTGAAATGTTCGGGCGCCAGCCCCACTTTTTTCAGCATCTCTTCCACCCGCTCCGTGCGTTCGGCGCGGGTTTTGCACGCTTTGTGTATATCCAGTCCCTCGCCGATAATGTCTCCTATGCGTTTCCGCGGATTCAGCGAAGCCATGGGGTCCTGAAAAATCATCTGCATTTTCGTACGCAGAATTTTCGTCGTTTCCGCGTCCGTACGCCCGGTAATATCTCTGTCTTTAAAAACGATTTTCCCCGCCGTGGGGGTATAGAGGCGAATCACACTTCTGCCTATCGTGGATTTTCCGCTGCCCGATTCGCCCACCAGACCGTACGTTTCGCCGGGGTAGATGTCAAACGAAACGTTATCCACCGCGCGCACCGTAAAATTGCCGTTCACGCGGAAATGCTGTTTTAAATTTTCCACCCGAAGAATCGGCGCCGCCTTATAATCCGCCATTTTCCGTCGCCTCCTTTTTCATTTTCTCCACCCGCGCTTTCAGTTCCGCGGGCATTTCCGTTTTCGGCGCGCGCTCGTCCAGAAGCCACGTCGCCGCATAGTGCGTGTCGCTCAGTTTAAACATCGGCGGCTCTTTCTTTTCGTCGATTTTCAGCCGATACGCGTTGCGCGGCGCAAACGCGTCGCCCGGTACTTCGTTTAAAAGATTGGGCGGCGAACCGGGAATCGTGTACAGCCGCGCGTCCGACGTGGTTAAATCGGGCATCGCCGATAAAAGCCCCCACGTGTACGGATGTTTCGGCTCGTAGAAAATCTCGTTCACCGTGCCCTTTTCCACAATTTTCCCCGCATACATCACGTTCACGTAATCCGCCACTTTCGCCACCACGCCCAGATCGTGCGTGATATAAATCACGGAAATTCCGCGCTCCTTTTGTATGCGGCAGATAAGTTCCAGAATCTTTGCCTGAATCGTAACGTCCAGCGCGGTGGTCGGCTCGTCGCAAATCAGCAAATCCGGGTTGCACGAAAGGGCGATGGCAATCACCACGCGCTGCCGCATGCCGCCCGAAAGCTGATGCGGGTACTGCTTCATGCGCTTCGCCGCGTCGGTGATGCCCACCTCTTCCAGAAGTTTTTCCGCCTTTCCGAACGCCTCCTTTTTCGTCATGCCGAAGTGCCATATCATGCCCTCCGCTATCTGCCGCCCGATGCGCATCGTCGGGTCCAGCGAAGTCATCGGGTCCTGAAACACCATCGCTATCCGCTTGCCGTTGATGTGCTTGCGCATCCAGTTTCTGTCCTTTTCAAGAAGGTTCACGGTATCGTCGCTGCCGTCCGCATGCGTATACGAAAATAAAATTTCGCCGCGATTGACTTCGGCGTTCGGCGCAAGAATGCCCATAATCGCTTTGCAACTCACCGATTTTCCGCTGCCCGATTCGCCCACGATCGCCACCGTTTCGCCGCGGTACAAATCGAAATCCACACCGCGGATGGTGTGCGCCGTGCCCGAATTCGTACGGAAGGCGATATCCAGTCCGCGCACCGTTAAAATTCTCTTTCTTTCCGCCATTGCCGCAAACCTCCTTTCTTCGTTATCCCCGGCATCCGCCGCTTACATATCCTTCATTTTCGGGTTCAGCGCCTCGCGCAGCCCGTCGCCCACAAGATTGAACGAAAGCATCAGAAGCGCCAGCACGATAATCGGCGGCACAATCTGATACGGGTGCGTGTTGAATACCTGAAACCCGTCCGAAATGAGCGAGCCAAGCGAACATTCCGGCAGCCGTACGCCCAGCCCCACGAACGATAAAAACGCTTCCGTGAAAATCGCCGTCGGAATGGAAAACATCACCTGCGTAATCACGGGCCCTACGATGTTCGGCAACACGCCTTTGAATATAATCGAAACGTTGCCCGCCCCCAGCGTGCGGCTCGCCAGAATATATTCCCTGTCTTTCAGGCGCAACATCTCCGCACGGGCGATGCGGCTCATGCCTATCCATTCGGTAATCAAAAGCGCCACGATAATCGCGCCCAGCCCCGGTTTCATCGCCAGCGACAGCAATATCACCACCACCAGCCGCGGAATCCCGCTTACGATTTCCGCCGCGCGCTGCATAATACCGTCCGTAACGCCGCCGAAATAACCCGAAATCAGCCCGTAACTCATGCCGATAATCATATCGATCACCGTGGCGACCACCGCGATAATCAGCGAGATTCTCGCCCCGTACCAGGTTCTCGTCCAGATGTCCCGCCCCAGTTCGTCGGTGCCGAAAAAATAATACGCGTCGTTCATGCCGTTTTCAAGGTACTTGTTCACCTTCGTGCTTTCGCCCGTTACCGTGCGGATGGTTTCCCAGCCGTTCAGAAAGCCCAGTTTTTCGAAAAACGGCACCCGCGGCGCCATATTCGTCGCCGAAACGTTCACTTCGTCGTAGCCGTACTTACTGAAAACCGGCACGAAAATCGCCAGCAATACGATGATTGCGATGCACACCAGCCCGATTACGGAAATTTTTCTGCCGAAAAAACGCGTACATACGCCCTTCCAATACCCCTGCGACGAAAAATTTTTATCCGTCGCAGCCTCTTCCGTTGCCGAAAACGTAAAATCGTCCGGAGCGAAAACATACTCTTTTTCTTCCGCAACCGTTTCGTTTTTTGCCGCGGTTTCCGCGACAATCGTCTTTTTTCCGAAATTTTTCATGCCCCGTTTTCTCCTTTCGCCACGCGTACGCGGGGATCGATCAACCCGTATAACAAATCCACCGCCAGCATCACAACGATATACAGCGCCGAATACAAAAAGCTGATCGCCATGATGATGTTGTAATCGTTCGCCGATACGGCGTCCACCATCAGTTTGCCTATGCCGTCGATGGCGTAAATTTTTTCCACCACCAGCGCGCCCGTCAATAAGTCTACGATCAGCGGCGCCAGCACGGTAACGATAGGTATCAGCGCGTTTCTGAGCACGTGCCGCGCAATCAGCGCGTTGCCGTACAGCCCTTTCGATTCCGCCAGCAGAATATAATCGCTGTCCATTACTTCGCACATTTCGTTGCGCGTGAACCGGGAAATCGTGGCTACGGTGAAAAGGCTCAGCGAAATCGCCGGCATCACCGCCGATTCGAACGGGCGCTTCGGCGTGTATAAAACGGGCAGCACGCCTCCTTTCACGCCCAGAAGATTCATCAGCAGCATCATGAATACGTACGAGGGCACCGATACGCCCACAATCGAAAGCACGGTGCAGAACGTATCCATGAATTTATCTCTGTTCAATGCCGCCGTAATGCCGATGAAAAGCCCGATAACCGCGCCGATCAGCACGGACAGCCCGCCGATTTTAAACGACGTGGATACCCGCCCTTTCAATATCGTGGAAATGGGAATATCGCTGGCAAACGAATAACTGGTGCCGAAATCGCCCTTTAAAACGTTGGAAAAATAAATGAAAAATTGCGTGAGCAGCGGCTTATCCAGCCCGTACTTGGCGTTCATCGCCGCCTTCTGCGCCTCCGTGAGTTTTTCGGCGTTGTTGAACGGCGAGCCGGGCAGCGAATGTACCATGATAAACAAAAGCAGCAGTATAACAAACAGCGTAAGCACCGCCATTCCCAGTCGTTTCAATAAATATTTCGCCATATTCGTTACCTCCGTTATTCCGCCTTTTCCGCCCCTGCCCGCCTGCGGAATTGTTTTCCGCAAGGGTACGACGTCTCCGTTTAAACCCGCGCGGCGCCCCTTTCCGATAAGGCGCGCCGCGTTTTCGTATCATCCCGACGGATGAAAAATTTCACGTATCTCCGCCATAGAAATGGCTTCGGCTTATGCTTTTTTCGCGTTTTTGTACACTCTGTTCAGCGCCACCGGATGGAATTCCACGCCCGTTACGTTCGATTTAATCAGGTTCGCGTTGGACTTCGTGAACAGCGGCGCGATCACCGCTTCTTCCATCACGATTTTTTCCGCTTCGTACAACTTTTCCCAACGCTGTTCATAAGTGAGCGAACCGTCGCCGCACGCCTTGATCAGCGCGTCGTATTTCGCATTGCTCCACAGCCCGTAATTGTTGGACGTGCCCGTTATCCACATGCCGAAGTACGTCATCGGGTCGGCATAGTCCGGTCCCCAGCGGGTAAGGCACACCTGATAGTCGCAATCGTTCTGAATTTTGTTCAGGCGGTTTTTCTTCGTGGTCTGATTGATGTTGATCGTCAGCCCCGGCAAAGCCTCCTCTATCTGCGATTTCAGCATCTGCGCAATCTTGGGAACTTCGCTTCCCTCGTCGTTGCCCACAAGCAATTCAATGGTAATCGCGCTCTTACCCAGCTCTTCTTTCGCCTTTGCGAAATACGCCTGCGCTTTCGTTTTATCGTAGGAACATACGTCCTTGTACCTTTCCTGATCCGCCGCGTAATCCTCGCCCTTATGCGCGCCCTCGGTGCAGGCGGCAAACTGCGGCGGGCAAGCCGTGTAGGTAGGCAGCGAACCGTCCTTTAAAATATTGTCCGCAATCGCCTTTCTGTCTATCGCGTTGGTAATGGCAAGGCGCAGATTCTTGTTCTTCGTGGGGAAGCCGTCGGGATACCCCGTCGTGGTACCCTCTTTCTGCGCGAACGTAAGATACCACATATACCCCGCGCCCGTCGTTTTCAATTCGGAACTGCCCTGCACCTGATCCATCTGCGAACCGGAAACGGTTACGATGTCCAGCGTGCCGCTTGTGTACGCGCTGAGCGCGGAAGTGCTGTCGGTAAGCACCTGATAACGGATGCCGTCCAGCGAAACTCTGGCCGCGTCCCAGTACTTCTCGTTCTTTTCCAGTTCCAGAACCGAACCGCCCGCGCTGTAAGTTTTCAGTTTAAACGCGCCGTTCGCCAGCACCGTGTCCGCCGTGGTGGCGTATTTCTCCGCGCCCACCCGGTTGTAAAACGCCTCGTTTACGGGGTAGAACGTGGGGAAGTACATCAACGAAAGGAAGTACGGCACGGGCACTTCCAGCTCCACCCGCAACGTATCTTTATCCGTGGCAGTAACGCCGAGATCTGCCGTCGTGTACGCCGTTCCGTCCTCTTTCTTTTCGCCCTTTAAAATTTTATCCGCGTTCTTTATCTGGGCAATATCCGAAAACATATACGCGTATTCTTTCGCCGCGTCGCATCCGTGCCGCCAGCCGAACACGAAATCCTGCGCCGTGATTTCCGTATCGTCCGCCCACACCGCGTCGCGGATTTTAAAGGTATACGTCTTCGAATCGTCGCTCACCGTATAGCTTTCCGCCAGCGCGTTCACCGTGGCGCCGTTCGCGTCCATCTGCATCAGCCCGTCGGTAAATCCCGCGATCACTTCGAAAGATTCGCCGTCCGTCGCTACCTGCGCGTCTAAAGACTTCACCGACGTGCCCAGCATTACGTTGAGCACGTTTTCGTCCTCGTCTTTTTTGCCGCATGCCGTCAGAGATACGGCGAAAGTTGCGGCAAGAGCGCCCGCGGTTACCGTTTTCAGAAATTTTTTCATAGTCCTTTTCTCCTTTCTCGAAGTTTATAACCCGTAGCCAAAGTCCTGCGCCGACCGTTTTTCCGGCAAAGCCGCGATCGCCTTCCGCTTCGCTTTTTTCCGACCGTTCCGCCCCGCTACGTATTATTTGCATTTTTTCCGAAAACTAATACGTTCTTCGGAATATTCGTTTCACCGATGATAAAATAACGATAAGTTCGATTTAAACTGATATTTTAATCGGCTTAAAGAATTATTGTTCCTTATTTTAGGGGATTTTTTACCGTTTGTCAAACGTTTCAACCCGTTTTTTCGATTTTTTACCGATACGAATATTTTATTATATCAATTTGTTTTTTCGATTGTTGTATTATTTTCAATCGACGTTATTACTTATATTATATTGTCCGCGTACAGGCGCATGTGAACAGAACGAAAAAAAATCTCTTTGCCGCATGAACGACAAAGAGAAAAAATTGTTTCGCCGCAACTTCCCCGCGGCAATCGCTCACGGCAGCACCGAGCGCGAACGATGGCAGGTAAAATACACAATCTGGCGGTCTTTCGAAAGCTCGCGCAGCAGTCGCGCCGTCTTTTCGAAGTGCGCCTCGTCCAGATGAACGAACGGATCGTCCAGCAACAGAAACGGCGTTTCGCGCCCCGCAAACATCTCGTCCGAAAGCGCCAGCCGCAAGCACAGCGCGCACACCGTACGTATGCCCGCGCTTAAATGCCCGTCCCGCCGCCGCGCGCCCCCGCGCGAAAACGAAAGGGAAAAATCGCGGTTCATGTACGTTTCCACGCCCAGCTCCTTTTCCAGCAGCGCCGCGTATTTCAAAAACCGCCGCCGCACCGGCTCGGCATAACGCTCCATCATGGAATCGTCCGCCTGCCGCAATAATTCCGTCGTTTTGCGGTATATATTCAGCCGATACAGCGCGTCGTCCGTCTTTTCGCGGTTGATGGCAAGCTCCGCCTGTTTTTCATCCAGCCGCACCGCGGCGGCTTCCGCCTCTTCTATTTTCCGTTCCGCGGCTACAAGCTCTTTCCGTTTCGAGTTCAACGCCTCTTTCATCGCCGCAATCCGCGCCCGCGCGTTCTCCTGCGATAAGTATGCCGCGCCTTCCCGCATGCCGCCCTGCGCGCCGTTCGCCCGCAAGCCCGATTCGCGCAAATAATCCGCCGCCCGCCGCGCATACCGCGCCTCCTCTTCCGCATACCTTTGCGCCGCCGCAAGATCGCCCGACAAGCGTTCGATTTCCCGCGAGAGCGCCACGCCCGTATCCTGCGGAAGCCGCAGCCGCCGCGCCTCGAAAATCTCCCGGATTTCTTTTGTCGCCGCCGCGTAACTTGCCCGCAATTCGTTCTCGCGCCCCTCCGCGCCCGATTTTTCCGCCAGCAGCTCCGCATACCGCTCGCCGTCCGATTTCAATTTCGCCAACCGTTCGGAAAAGCTCCCCTCCGTCAAACCGTACCGCAGGAAAAACCGTTCCAGCGCCTCGCCCGTCGCCCGAACTTCTTCCGCCGTCTGCACGCTTTTTAAGTCGTTTGCGTCCCCCGGAACGCTTTCTCCTCGCTTCGGCTTTTTTACCGCGGCAAAAATCATCATTATCGCCGCAGCCCCGCACCCGCAGAACGCAGGCGCCGCGGAACCGAGTTTTTTACTCAGATACAGCCCGAGAACAATCGCAAGAACAGAAACCGCCGCGGCTAAAACAAACGCCGCCCCGCGCCCTCCGTTTTTGCGTTTTTCCGCGCCATACCCCGCAGGAATTTCTTTCTGCCGTTCGAATTTCGCGATAGATTCTTCCGCGTCCGCCAGCGTGGCGGCGGAAGGCACGCCCGTGCGGAAGCGCGCCGAAAGCTCGCCCAACCTGCCGCTTCTCGCCTGCGAAAACCCCACGCCCGAAAGTTCGCCGGAAATCCGCGCGATCGCCGTCTGCCCGTAGCGCAACCGCCCGATTTCCTTTTCCGTAACAAGCCCCGCGGGGTATCTCGCGGCGATTTCCGCGCGTTTTTCGCCCGCCTCTTTCGCCTGATTTACAAGTTCCTCGTATCTGGCGCGCTTTTCTTCCAGAGCCTCCTGCCCCGAAAGCGAAATTTCCGCTTTTTCCGCCTCGGCGACGTCCCGTTTCAGCCGCGCCCGTTCCGCGTACAAATCGTCCGCCGCACGAGCGACTGCTTCCTGCGCAAGTATTTCTTCGCCGATTTTTTTCCGCTCCTTATCCAGCCTGAAAAGTTCGCTGTCGGCGTTTTTTCTGTCGCCGCAGATTTCCTTGCGCCGTTTTTCCAGAATCTCAATCGCCGCCGCGGCGTTCCGTCCGCCCGCCGTGCCCTCGGCAATCGCGCCCAGCCTCTCTTTCATTCCGTCCGTCGCCGCAATTTCCGCCTCGCGCGCGTCGAACGTTAAGGCGCGAATAAACGCCTCTTCGTCCAGCCCGAATATCTCCTTGCCTATTTTATCGCCGTCCGCCGCGGTTTCCGCACCGTTTTCGTAGTATTTAAACGTATCCCGCGTCGCCGTTTTTTCATCGAAAAACCGTTCGATTCTGCACGTTTTTTCCGCATGGAAAAACGTAAGCGAACCGCCGAATCTGCCGCCGGAAAACGGATAAAAATGTTCGCGGTCGCCAAACGAAGTATCGTTTTCCCGACGCGATTTCATGCCGTAAAACATCACGCGGATAAACGAACAAAGCGTGGTTTTTCCGTAGCCGTTCGCCTCGTTGAACTGCTGCAAAGCGCCGCCGAAGTCTATCCGCCGCCCGCCCGTGAGATTTCCGTAATTTTCTATTTCAAGATATAACAGCTTCATCGTTTCAAAGCTCCGCCGTTCCCCGTTCCAGCGCGCCGATTCCAAGCCGTATCGCCGCGTCTTTTTCTTCCGCGCTCATATCCGTGCGAGAAAGAGTCAGCCGCACGAACTCTCCTTTCAGCGAGTTTTCCTTCGCGATCTCCGAAAAATCGCATTTCGCCCGCGTTTCGTCTTTCACCGTTACGAAAAAGTATTTCCGTTCCAGCGCCTCGCGCACCGTTTTTTCCAGCGCCGGCCGGTCAAATCCCGTTTCGCCCGTCAGCACCACCCGCAGCAAATCTTTCTCCCGCGCGGTAATCTGCCGTTCCGCAATCCGCCGCGCGTCGAAATCGTCTTTCGCCGCCGATACGTCTATGCGATATTCTTCCAGCCTGCGTATCGAAGAGGGAACAAACCGCGAGGAAATCACGGCGCGCCCCGCGGCGTTTCTGCCCGTTTCCATTAGAACAAACCCCTTTTCGCCGCATTCGTCGTACCCCCTGCCTTCCAGACACCCGCTGTACGCGTATACGCCTCTCTCGTCCAGTTCGCCGCGCGCGTAGGTATGGATATGCCCCAGCGCGAGATAATCGATGTTTTTGCCTTTCAGCCGCCTTAAATCGATCTCCCCGCGTATATCCCCGTGCAGAGTTACGATGTTTGTTAAATCTCCCCGCAAAGAAAGCGAAGAATACAGCCGCTCCGCGTTGTTTGCGGTAAGTTCCGCGCCCGTAACCGTTACGGTTTCTTCCGCACCCGCGCTGTCCCGCCCGCGCAGCGCGTACGTCGTCCACTCCCCGCCGAACGTTTTCAGATTCGGCAGCTCCTCGCTGTACGCGCCGTTCTCCTTCGCGTCGTGGTTGCCGCGCAGATAATAAAAACAAATGCCGGGATAGCTTGCCGCCGCGTCGTAAAACGTGCGCTTATCCCGCAGCGACGGGCGGTCGGAATCGAACGCGTCCCCCGCGATGATTACGGCGCTGACGCGGTTTTCGTAAGCGAATTTCAGCATGTTTTCAAACGCCGCGCGCACCTCTTTTCTGCGGATTTCCGCCTTATCGGGCGGCAGTTTCGCCTGTATTTTCGAACCTAAATGCAAATCTGCGCAATGAATGATTCTCAAATTTTCCACTTCCTTTTTCCGGATTCCGTTTTTATTATACTCCCGCCGCAAAACTTTGTCAAGGAATCGCCGTATCTTTAAAAAAGCGCCGCAATGATTCGGATTTCGAATCGAAAATCCGCGTTTTTTCGTGCAGAACTTTGATAAAAACGTGAAAATACGCGTATTTTTGCTTGACAAACGCCCGGAATACGGGTATAATAGCAGAAAATCAAGCAAAAAAACCGCCGGAAACGGCACAAAAAAGGGTTAAAATGCACAATTTTGCAGGCAAAAACGTCATTATTAAGCGAGTCGAGGTCGTCATTATTAAGGGCGTACCCCGTTTTTGCCGTACTTGATTTTTTCTCGGTTCGACCGACAGAAAAAACGGAAAGCAATCACGAGGTAGTCTTTACGGCGACCTCGTTTTTTTATTCTTTTTCGCTTTCCGAAAAACCCGGCGGCGCGCCGTTATAAAACACATCCGAAATTCCGACATTATATTATAAGGAGAAAATCATCATGAAGAAAAGCACGTTTTTCAAATCGGCAAGCTTAGCCCTTGCCTGCGCGGCGGCAACGGCTGCCTTTTCCGGCTGCGGCAGCAAAAACTACGCGGAAAACAACACCGCGTTTTTTATCGGCGCCAGCGGACCTCTTACGGGCAGCGCCGCCTCCTACGGCATAGCCGTGCAGCGGGGCGCGGAACTTGCCGTGGAAGAGATCAACGCGAAAAACGAGGACGGCATGCGCTTTACGTTTGAAATCAAAGACGACAAAGCTTCCGCCGCCGACGTTCCCACCAACTTCGCGGCGCTGTACGAAAAAGGCATGCAGCTCAGCCTCGGCGCGGTAACTTCGGGCGCCTGCCTCTCTTTCAAGGGGCTTGCCGCCGAAAAAAATTTGTTTACGCTGTGCCCCTCGGCTACGGCGGACGACGTTACGAAAGACGCCGACACCGTGTTTCAGATGTGCTTTTCCGATTCTAACCAGGGCAGCGTGGCGGCGCAGCAGTATTTCAACACCGACGCCGTTCCCGCAGGCACGAAGTTAGGCATCCTCTATTGTTCGAACGACGCCTATTCCAAAGGCATTTACGATACGTTCAAAGCGGCGCTGGATACTTCGAAATTTGCCGAAGTTTCCGAAACGTCTTTCAGAAACGACGCTTCCGGCAACCCGCCCACCGATATGAATTCGCAGGTGGAAACGCTGAAAAACTGCTCGTATTTCTTTATGCCCGTCTACTACACGCCCGCGGTAACGTTTATGCTTGCCGCCAAGGGGAAAATAGCCTCCGACGCGGTATACTTCGGCTGCGACGGCTTCGACGGCATCGATACTTCGGTGAAAGACTTCGATATTCACACCGTAACCCAGCGCGTTTCCATGCTTTCGCACTTCTTCTCCGGCTCCTCGGACGAAAAAGTTCAATCGTTCGTAACGGCGTACAAAAACAAATACGGCTCCACTCCCATTCAGTTTGCCGCTTCCGCGTACGACAGCGTTTACGCGATGTACGAAGCCGTTAAAACGGCGCGCGCCGAAGGCAAAGAAATTTCTTATACGACGGCGGCGGACGAGCTGGGCAGAACCTTAAGCGAAATTTTCCGTTCGGAAACGTTTACGTTTAGCGGCGTAACCACCGCGGGCGGCACCGCCACGTGGAGCGCGGGCGGCACCGTGAACAAGCGCGCGGAAATCGTTGTCATCAAAGAAGCCGACGCCTGAAATTTATCCGCTTTTATCCATTCAGATTTTTCACCGGGAAAACAAACAGATGATTGAATTTTTAACGACATTGATCAACGGACTCAGTCAGGGCGGCGTGTACGCCTTAATCGCGCTGGGCTACACCATGGTGTACGGCATCGGCAAAATGCTCAACTTCGCCCACGGCGACATCATCATGGCGGGCGGCTACACCGTTATGCTGTTCTTTTCGGCAATCGGATCTTTTTACACCGCGATTGCCGTATGTATCGTGCTGGCGATACTCGCGTGCACGCTGGCGGGCGTAGCCGTGGAACGCTTCGCTTACCGCCCTCTGCGCGGCGCCTCGCCCCTCGCCGTTTTAATTACGGCGATCGGCGTTTCGTACCTTTTGCAAAGCGCGGCGCAGATGATTTTCGGCGTGGAGCCGGTAAACATTCCGCTGAACCGCCTCGGCAGCGTTACCATAGGCAAGCTTACCGTAGACGGCGCCGCCATCGTAACCCTGCTTTCCGCCGTAGTCATCATGGCGGGGCTTACGCTGTTTGTAAACAAAACGAAAACGGGCAAAGCGATGCTTGCCGTATCGGCGGATAAATCGGCGGCAACGCTTTGCGGCATCGGCGTAAACCGCATTATTATGCTCACGTTTGCCATAGGTTCGGCGCTGGCGGGCGTGGCAAGCTTTTTCATCGTATTAAAAACGCCTACGGCGGTAACGCCCACCATGGGCTCCATGCCCGGCATCAAGGCGTTTACGGCGGCGGTCATCGGCGGCATCGGCTCTATTCCCGGCGCCATGCTCGGCGGCGTGCTTCTCGGCGTAACCGAAAGCTTTTTAAACGCCGTTCCCTCTGTCGCCCCCTACACCGACGCCATCGAATTCGCACTGCTCATCGCCATACTTCTGGTGAAACCCGCGGGGATTCTCGGCAAAACAAGAAAGGAGAAAGTGTGATATGCGCGGCGGAATCAAAGGCTATTTTGCAAACGTAAAGGAAAAATACAAAGTGAAAAACCACGCCGTATATTATATCCTCGGCGCGTTCACCGTTCTTTTTTCCGTTCTCTCGCTGACGGGCGGCTTGAAAATGAGCGACCAGCTGCTTCTGGAACAAATCGGCTGCTACGTGATTTTTGCCGTATCTCTCTCGCTTGTGGTGGGTTTTCTCGGCGAACTTTCGCTGGGGCACGCGGGCTTTATCTGTCTGGGCGCTTACGCGGGTACCCTGTTCCGCAACAATCTTGCGGGCGGACTTACTTCCGGCGCGCCCTTGTTATCGCTTATCGTCGCCATGCTTTCCGGCGGCGTCGTCGCCGCGCTGGCGGGGCTTCTCATCGGTCTGCCCGCGCTGCGTTTAAAAGGCGACTACCTTGCCATCGTAACGCTGGCGTTCGGCGAAATCGTAAAAACGCTTTTCACCAACATTCCCCTGTTCGGCGGTCCGCTGGGGCTTTCCAACCGCCGCTACGATCGCGCCACTCTTTTCATCGTGATTTTCGTTACGGCGATTGCTTCCGTGGCGATCGTGAACAATTTTATCCGCAGCAAGCACGGCAGAGCGGTAACGGCAATCCGCGATAACGAAATCGCGGCGCGCGCCATGGGCGTAAACGTTACGTTTTACAAACTTGCCGTGTTTGTGCTTTCGTCCTTTCTTGCGGGGGCGGGCGGCGCGGCGCTTTCCGCATCTTCAACGCAGATTACCGCCGACGGATTCAACTATAATTATTCCATCAACATCCTCGTGATGGTAGTGCTCGGCGGCATGGGCTCGATCAACGGTTCCATTCTTGCCGCCGCGGCGGTAACGCTTATCAACGTGCAGCTGAAAACGGCGCTTTCCGGCAACCTCGCCGCGCTGAAAGATATGATTTACGCGCTGATTTTAATCGGAATCGTCATTTACAACAACGCGCCGCGCCTGAAGTCTTTCCGCGAAAAGCACAACCTGCGCCGCGCGGCAGAAAAGTTACGCGTCTTTTTCCGTAAACTGCTTTTCAAAAAGCCGCCGACGGACGACCCCGCCGAGGAAAAAGCGGAACCCGGCGACTGGAGCAACATTCCCACCAAAGTGCCGATGGACGCGATTTTATCCACCGACCTTTCCCCCGATACGGGCGGCGAAGCGGAAACGCCGGATAAGCCCGGAAAAAGCGAACAACGCAAAGGAGAAAAATGATGCCGTCGCAGCAGGAATATTTACTGGAAACAAAAAATCTCGGCATCTCTTTCGGCGGACTGAAAGCGGTGCAAAACGTGAATCTTCGCGTAAAAAAAGGCGCGCTGTACGGACTGATCGGTCCGAACGGCGCGGGAAAAACCACCGTTTTCAACATGCTTACGGGCGTTTATAAGCCCACCGAGGGCGAATTTTATATCGACGGCGAAAATTTAACGGGACTTTCGCAGGCTGCCGTCTGCAAAAAAGGCGTGGCGCGCACCTTTCAGAACATCCGCCTTTTCAACAACATGAGCGTGATTAAAAACGTGCTGATTTCGCTTGCCAACCACCCGGAATACAAGTGCAATCTGTTGCAGAGCATATTCCGCACCAACCGCTACTACGAAACGGAAAAAGCGATGCGCGCCGAAGCGAAAGAAATTTTAGACGTGTTCGGGCTTCTGAACGAGCGCAACGTCCTCTCCTGTTCGCTGCCCTACGGCAAACAGAGAAAGCTGGAAATCGCGCGCGCGATCGCCACGCGTCCGAAGCTGTTATTGCTTGACGAACCCGCCGCGGGCATGAACCCGCAGGAAACGGAAGAATTGATGCGCACCATCGCGCTGATCCGGCAGCGCTATCACGTTACGATTCTTTTAATCGAGCACGACATGAAGCTGGTAAGCGGCGTCTGCGAGGAAATCACGGTGCTGGAATTCGGAAAAACGCTTGCGCAGGGCGATACGAAAGAAGTGCTTTCCAGCCCCGAAGTGGTGAAAGCGTATCTGGGAGAAGATTGAAATGTCCTTAATCGAAGTGAACAATGCAGAGGTATATTACGGACCCATCCGCGCGGTGAAAGGCGTATCTTTCCGCGTGGAGCGCGGCGAAATCGTGGCGTTGATCGGCGCGAACGGCGCGGGCAAAACCACCGTTTTGCACGCGATGAGCGGATTGCTGCCCGTGCGCGGCGGCGAAATTTTCTATAACGGGCACAATCTTTTAAAAATGCCCGCGCATAAAATCGTGCGACTGGGATTAACGCAGGTACCGGAAGGCAGGCGCGTGTTTGCGGAACTTTCCGTAAAAGACAATCTATTGCTGGGCGCGTATACGCGGAAAAACAAAAAGGAAATCAAAGAAACGCTGGAATACGTGTTTGCGTTGTTTCCGCGGCTTTCGGAACGCGTATCGCAGGCGGCGGGCACGCTTTCGGGCGGCGAACAGCAGATGCTGGCGGTGGGCAGAGCGCTGATGTCGAAGCCCGAAACGCTTTTGCTGGACGAACCGTCCATGGGGCTTTCTCCGCTGTACGTAAACGTGATTTTCGATACGATTAAAAAGATTAACGAACAGGGTACCACCGTGCTGCTGGTGGAACAGAACGCGAAAAAAGCGCTTTCCGTCGCGTCGCGGGCGTACGTGCTGGAAACGGGCAGCGTCGTGCGCGAAGGCACGGGGCACGAGCTTTTAAACGACCCCGCGATTCAGGCGGCGTATTTAGGGCAGCAGGCTTCGCCTGGCAGGCACCGCCTGCACTAAATAACGGACTGTTGCTTACCGTTTGAAATTTGCCGACTGCCTTGCAGGCTTCGCCTGTTTCGTAACGGACTGTTGCTCGCACGCTTGCAATTTACCGACTGCCTTGCAGGCTTCGCCTGTTTCGTAACGGACTGTTGCTTGCACGCTTGAAACTATCTCAGAGCCTTGGAAACTTTGCATCAGAAAAGCCTTCCCCCGAGGGGGAAGGCTATATTTTCGCCTTATTTCTTGGCTTCCCCTTGGGGGGAAGCTGTCAACAAAGTTGACTGATGAGGGGCAGTTGCAATATCGTTTAAACTCATTTTTGCAGAAAACAAGTTGCCCCCCTTATCCCCTTGCTTCACAAGGAGCTTCCCCCGAGGGGGAAGGCTATATTTTTTGCCTTATTCCCGGCTTCCCCTTGGGGGGAAGCTGTCAACAAAGTTGACTGATGAGGGGCAGTTGCAATATCGTTTAAACTCATT
>ENA-UOOA01002452-UOOA01002452.1-human-gut-metagenome-genome-assembly--contig:-P61old-NODE-2452-length-26226-cov-26.622254_pt1 | contig 26226 bp, 27 predicted proteins | sample MGYA00242467_ERZ724014 | MGnify/ENA metagenome assembly ERZ724014 | reverse complement strand
CCCTTAAAAGAGTGTGGGTTCAAATCCCTTCATCCGCACCAAAGAAAAGCACCTAAGAACGTAAGTTTTTAGGTGCTTTCTTTTTGCTGTACCGCACAGTTTACCGCACCTGTGCTATAAAGGATCTATCAACAGGAACGGGGAACGGCATCTGAACCTTTCCCCATCGATTGGCATTTGGCGGGTGTGCCCCTTCCCGCATTTCTTTTGGCCCAATGGGCGCGTAGCAGCACAATCTCTACTTCAAATGCAATCTTATCCTACGCTTATTATAGCAGATTCATTCCCGTTTGTAAAGAATTTTACACAACATCGTGCAAATACGCACCCTTGCTTTCCAGGTATTCTACAAGGTGCTCTTCCACGCTGCCGCTGTACTGCCAGCTTCCAAAACTTGTTCCTCTGTATGCATGGTGCTGTATAACTTCATCGTGAAACCGGCACAGCGCCGGATTGCGGCGCAGCTTGCGCATAGCTGCTTTTTCTACCTGCTGCGCGCGGCTCCATGCCACGCCGTAGGCCTCGCCCACTTCCCGCAAGGGCTGCTGCTGGTAATACCGGCGGCGCAGTACATCGGCTTCCCGGTCGGTCAGCTTTGCAAGGGCTTCTTCCATGGCGCTGTGCAGCTGCTCCCGAAATAGATCATCCTCTACCGCGTCCAGCTCGGCCGCTGCTGCCGGGTCTTCCTGTAGGTCGCCCAGTGTAGCGCTGCCGCCGTCCTCATCATCCAGTGGCACGTCCAGGCTGGTGCAGTGGTTCAGCGGGTCGGCGCTGGTGGTGTGCAGTTTGCCGTCCTCGCCGGTCACGTTGCGGGCGTGGCCGTTGGTAAGGGTGCGCTGGATCTGGCGCTGCATGGCGGCAGTCAGCCAGGTGGTAAATGCTCCCTGCGCCGGGTCGTAGGTCTGGGCGGCGTGCTGGACAGCAAAAAAGCCTTCTTGCTCGAAGTCGTCCGCGGTCAGGCCGTGGGCATCTGCCTGGGCCTTGTGTGCTGGGTACCACTTCCAGAACATGGAGCGCAGCAGGCCCTTGTTCAGCTCCCACAGCTGGCCCAGGGCGTAGCTGTTGCCGGTGGCGGCCAGGGCAGCAAGTGCAGCGTTTGTGGCTTGCTGGTCGCTGGTTTTGGTTGCTGTGTCCATAGAATCCCCCTATAAACAAGAAAAGCGTGCAGGCTGTAAACCCGCGCGCTTTTTGTGCATTTTGCTATTGAATCGGGCACGGCCCGGCGTGGATCAGGCCACGCAAACAGGCACTTTGCACAATCAGGTGGTAGCCTGGTAATAAATGCCGGTCTTTTTGTTGTCCAGCACAAACGCGTCATAGCAGACGCGGCCGGTCACGATCGTACCGCTGGACAGCGGCGTGTCGTTGTGGATGCCGAAATCTTCCAGCTTGACCGGAGCCACAGTGGCGGACGGATGCGCAAGCATAAAGCCAAACTTGGCAGGCAGGCGCACAGCGGGCACCTTGACCACAGAAGCGCCGTCCAGCATGGCCACAACGCCACGGGCGCGCATATCCGCGCCAATCTCGGTGTGGTCAAATTCAACGGCCTGTTTCAACAGCGCATAGGTGGCCGGGGTGACGATCAGGACGCGGTCGGTCTCGGGTACTTCGGCATCGTCCAGCGCCTGAGAGCCAGCAAGGACAGCCTGGTAAATATTCGACTTGGTCAGCGCAGCGGCGACGGGCTTGGTGCCTGCGCCGTCGGTCATGACCTTGTACACGTTGGTGTCAACTTCCGGTACGACCACCTCGCGCAGTTCACGGGCAAGGGCGGTGCCTGCTTCAAGCTGGCCCTGGGTCTCGTCCTCGTCCAGGCGATCTACGTTGAAGATGAAAGAGCGGTCATGCTTCAGTAGCAGCTCCTCGGTGGTAGCAGACAGGTCAAGCAGCTGACCATAGCGGGAAAGAGATTCGCTGCTATCCTCCGGGGCTGCGCTGCGGTTGCGGGCGTAGTCGTTCATGGGCGTGGTGCTGATCTTGTACAGCTTGATAGCGTGCGCGCCCGTCCAATCGTAATCGGTGTTGGTCAGCAGAAAGGTCTTGCTTTCGGCTTTAAAAAGTTCGTCAGTTTGGGGTGCAAATTTAGTGGTAAGTTCAACAGACATATATATAACCTCGTTTAGTAACTGAAAAATTGTGGCTTTTTGGGTGTATGCTTATTACCACGACTAAACGCGGGCGACAAATCCGTTGTGTGGCGCTGTGAAGCGGGAATATTCCCAATAGCGCCAGCGGTGCCGCCGTCCCTTACATTGGGGTAGGCAGGCGCGGAAAACTTCAAGATCTCCTGTGCCTGGGCTGTGCAGGCTTCTTCGGTCTCGCCGGTCAGCAGAGCCGCCGGTACGCCAGTAGCAGCCGAAACGCGCTGTTTCATCTCGCGGCGGTCGTTGTCGGCTTTCATGGCATCAAGCTGCTGCTGCAATGCAGCGGCGCGGCTGTCTGCTTCATCGGCGCGGCCTGCCTTGCCTTTCAGATCGTCATAATCAGCATACTTTGCACGCTCACGGGTCAGGCGGTCGGCCACGATAGCGTTGACCTCGTCCTGTGTAAACGTGCGCGGTTCCTGCTGTGCGGCAGCAGTGCCGTTTGCTTCCTGGTTTACAGTTTCGTGCATGGTGTTATCCTTTCCCGGCTTTACCGCTGCCGTAGCGTAATATATATAAGCCGCCAAGCGGCAGCTTTCTGCCATCTGCCTAAAAAGTGCCCTGTGTGTAAATCGGCGCTGGACGGGGCGAGGTCGCCAGGCCCTGGCCCCGGGGTACTCCCCCCAGGGGTGCAGATACCGCCAAAAACGGCCGCTTTTTGCATAAAAACAAGCCATTTTTTAGGCATAAAGGCACATAAACACAGGGAAAGATTAAAGCCTAAAGGACTCGTCTGCCTCCGAACCAGAACAGAAACGCCATGAAAAAACGCCGCTGCCTGTTGTGCGGGAAGTGCTAACCGCACAAAAAAACAGACGCAAGGAAAGGCTTCAACCTTTCCCTGCGCCTGTGTGGCTTACCTATTGGCGGTACTCTGTGATATATTCATTTTACCACAGGCCGCGTATTTTTGCAAGTGGATAAATACCAGACGTTCACACCCGCCGGGGTGGTGCTGGTATGCTGGCGGGTATCTGGGACTATTTGCAGCAGCTCTCCCCGGGTACGTTCAAACAGGGCCTTTTCTGCTACCGTGTAGGTGATCTTGATTTTCAAATATATTCGCCCCTTTCCATACCGGCGGCAGCTTCAAGCGCTGCCTGGTGGTAGCTCATACCAGCCGGGGCCAGGACGGCCACAACGCCCGTGCGTTTATTCCAGGCCGCCACAAACACGCGCCCACGCCGCACACAGTAGTCCTTTCCGCCGATGCTGAAGCAGTGGACGGTCTTGCCATTATACGTTCCGATCAGCATAAGCGGCGCCTCCTTCCCGGTTGGCGTACGCCATGCCGGCAGCGAACACGGACGAAAGCATAAATACCAGGTTGCTGCTGCTGGTACTATCAACCGGCTTGGCTCCCCACAGGTCAAGCACATCATAGCAAAACGAATAGGTACCGCCGGGCAATGGTGAGGGCTGCTGAATCAGCGCATACGCTTCTCGCGCGGTCAGCATAGCCGGGGCGCTCATGCTTCCACCTCCTGGCCGTTCAGCTGGGCAAGGGCGGCTTGCAGCTGGGCTTTCAGCCGGTCGCGCTCGATCTGGGCGGCGGTCTGCTGCCACAGGTCGGCCAGGTCAACGTGCGCGGCGATGGTCTCGCCCTTGTGGACGCTGGCCACGGTGTAGCCGTCCCGCTCAAACTGCTGGGTGATCCAGCCCGCCGGGCGCATGTCCAGCCGGGCCAGGGCGCTGATCTTGCCGCCATCCAGCACCACGGTCTGGGTGTGGACGGTGCGGGGCTTCGGCTCCCGCTGGTCGATGTACTCCACCACGTAGGCGGTCAGGTTGATGGTCTTTTCAGTTTTCATTTGATTTTTCCCTCCGTATCGGTTATACTAAGGGCGGTAAAATAGCGTTGTGCAATTGCCTTTTACCGTCCGCCGCCTTGGGTGTTCGCTGCACTTGGGGCGGCATTTCTGTTTGTGGCTGACAGTCGCAGCGCTCGCCGGGGTCAAGGTTCGCCCCACAGCGTGGACACGTCCAGTAAATCATAGCTGTAAGCGGTCAATAGTCTTGTCCATGTGCTCCACCGCGTCGGTCAGGTCGTTGACGGCTTCCACAATGTCGTACAGGTCGGGCGATTCGTGGAAAAGGCCGCACCGCTGATACTTCCACAGCTGGCAGCGCTCACCAACACACGGTGTGTAATCGTCCGCACCGATGGACATAATCGGGCAAACAGGGCGCGGAATATCCACAGCTTCAAGGTTGACGGTTTCTGTATTTTTCAAGTTTTCCATGATTGTTAGGTTCCTTTCGTTGGGTATGTAACTATCGTTGCAATCGTTGATATACGTTGGTAACATTTCCAAGTATCAACTATAACCAACTATACCAACGGTAGTTACATATTAAGAGTAAAACTACTTTCTGATTCAACTTCATTTTGACTGTCACCAGTATTGTACTTGTAAAAGTGGTGTTTACCTCCGCCGCTTCCGTTTTTCGCCCGGTCGTGCTTAATACCGTCCACACTGTACAGTAGGGGGTCAAGTTCTTTCAAACTTGTGGTTAAGGCCCGAGGATTCGCGGCCAGGTTCCTGTGCGTCAAGATCTTTCCATCCGTTAGCAGCTCTTGCGCAGTACATGACCACGTCCCGCCGCCCTGGGCAACCAGTTTTCGGATGGTCTGTACAATAGGGCTATTCTCGTACTCTTCCCGCTGCCGTTTGCGGGCCAGCAGGTCAGCGTCCCCAAGGTTCTGCCAACGGTAGATGCGCTTATCGAATTTCAAGGCAAGCTGCTTACTTTCAATATCGCGGCCAGTAATGGATAATGTGGTTGTATCGTCGTTGCGGTTCTGCCGGGTCATAACAATGGCCGTGTCAGCTGCACCCAAGATGCCGTTTGTGCCGCTGATCTGGTTGAACGGGTCTGTTTCGTCCCTCATCTTGCGCAGATGGTGAACGACCACAACGCAAATACCATGTGCCCCGGCGAACTCTTGCAGCTTGCCGGTGTCGCTGTAGTCGGCTTCGTATGCGTTGACCGGGGCTGTTTTGACCGGGCGCACCTTTTGCAGTGTGTCAATTACGATCAGGCCACAGTCTGGGTGCTCTGTCAGGTAATCTTCCAGCTGGGCAATCAGACCGCTGCCAATATCCTCGCTGCTGGTTGCAAAGTCGAAACCATCCGGGGCACGTTCGCCCTGTAGAACCTTGTTCATGCGGTCTTGCAGGCGACGGTCGTTGTCTTCCAGTGCCAGATAAAAGCTACCTTTTTTGACCGTCTGGTGATTCAAGAACGAATTGCCATAGGCAACAGACAGGCATAGATCCAGCACAAACCAGCTTTTACCGTATTTCGGCGGTGATGCTAACAGGGCCAGGCCTTGCGGCAGCAGGTCGGCAACGATCCACTGCACCGGCTGAAAATCTTTGTCTTGCAAGTCCCTGGCCGATATGGTTTTAATCTTGTTGACGTTTCCCGGTTCTTCGTCCGTGATCTCATCCGGGCACAGCCTGCGCAGCTCGTCCAATGCGTCCTGCTTGCGGGTGCCGGGCGGCTCGGCGGCTTCTTTCTCGTGGTAGGGCCGCAGCACATCCTCGTCAAGCTGTTCATACCAGACACGCGCTCGCAAGAGTCTGTAAAGCATGTGCGCTTTTTCTTTGCCGCTGCTGGCGCAGGCCAGAAAGTACAGCATGTTTGTCATGCCGGGGTCTAAGATAGCCTTTCCCACAGCGCCCAGCAGCTCGGCGAAATCGCCCTCGGTGCAGGCAGCTATAGGGCCGTTTGCTGTCCACTGTTCAGCTGACCAGCGGATGCGCTCGGCGGCTTTCTGGGCAAGAAAGTAGTTTGTGAAGCGCCCGGTTGATTCTTGCCCGCTCAAACCTTGCCTGCTTTCTTGCGGTCGAAGAAGTACTTGCTGTACTCCTCCGGCGGGATGTTCAAGGCCTTGGCAATGGCTTCCATCTGCCACGCATCAAAGGGTTGTGCGCCAGTCATGCGGGCGGTCATGGTGCTGGACGCCATACCGGCAGCGCGGGCAACTTCATTTTGTGACATCTCGCACTGGGCGAAACGTACACGCAGATTGTAGAATGGTCTATACATGGTTTAGTCCTCCTTTGACATTCTACTTTAAGTAGAACTTTTAGCAAAAAAAATTTGGTCGATAGGTATTCCTACAATGTGGCTGATTTTCTTTGCCAACGCGATAGACGCAGTTTCCGGGAAAAGCTCGATTTTGCGGTAAGTATCACGGGAAACGCCTAATTTGTTGGCCATCTCAACCTGTGTAAATCCCGCATATTGCCGCGCTTGCTTAACAGAGAAGCCCAAAATATCACCTCCTTGTTTTTGAACTGGTATCAGTATAGCCTACTAAAAGTAGAATGTCAAGAACTTTTAGTAGATTTTTTTGGAAAGTCTGTTGACTTATTCCTACTTTTAGGGTACTCTACTAAGTAAGGAGTGATTGACAATGAGTATTGCCGATAACATTAAAAGACTTCGCGCATCCGAAAATCTTTCGCAGGCAGAACTCGGAAAAATCGCAGGCGTTACAGATAAGGCAGTTTCTACCTGGGAAGCTGGAACGAAAACGCCGCGCATGGGTGCAGTAGAAAAAATGGCCGCACATTTTGGCGTTCCTAAAAGCGCTATTTTGGACGATGAACCCGATCTAAACGTCTCTGCGCATGCAGCAAACAAAGTTGTCTTTGACGAACAAGAAGTATCTGACCATCTAATTGCATTTTACGGAAAAGTAAAGGATTTGCTGACAGAGGACGACAAAGACGATCTTCTGGCCGTCATGGAATTAAAGGCAGCGAGAAACAAGCGAAAGAGAGACAACCCCTAAAACAAACGTAGGCCGTCGGCCTGACCTACCCCAATGCGGGGCGCCTGGCGCACCTCATCCGTGCAGGGGGTCTGCCTGATTTACACCCCTATAAACAGAAAAAACCGCCCACGGTTGCAGCCGTGAACGGGTTTGAATAGATGCTCACCCCAAAAGCGGAATAAGCCCCTACGCAAGGCTATTATACCTCTTTTCAGGTGGGCTTGTCAAAGTGTACCTGTAAGGAGGTTTTATTTTATGGGTAAACGCACAAACACAGCCCGGTGGACGGGCAAAATGTGGCGAATTGACGTGCAGCAAAACGGCAAGCGCAAGAGCTTCTACAGCAGCCGCCCAGGCCGCGCAGGACAGCGCGAAGCCAACGCCAAGGCAGACGCTTGGCTAGATGATGGCATAGCCGCCAGAGCACCAAGGGTGGCCGCAGCTGGGGCGCTGTGGCTGCATGAGGTAGAGCAAACGACATGCACGACCAACTACCGACCCACGGGAAGCCGCTGGCGCAACTGGATTCTGCCCGCCATTGGCTCCCGGCGGGTCAATCAGCTGACAGATCAGGACTTGCAAGAGATCATCAACACGGCATACGCTGCCGGGCGCAGCCGCAAGGTGCTCAAGCTGTTGGCCGCTGATCTCCGGGCTTTCTGTAAATACTGCCGCAAGGCCAGGCTGTCCGCCTACGTCCCGGAAGAACTGAAAATCCCCGCCGGGGCCCGGTACAAGGGCAAGACGATCTTGCAGCCCTCCGACCTGGTGAAGCTGTTCAACGTGGACACGACCACATACCGAGGCAAGATCGTGGAAGATGAGTACATAAACGCATACAGGTTCCAGGTCTTGACCGGCTTGCGTCCCGGAGAGGTCATCGGCCTGGACTGGGCAGACATTCACGGCAGCATGGTCAACGTCAGCCGGTCGGTCAACGTGGAGGGGGAGCAGACGCGGGGCAAGAATGAAAACGCGGTGCGGTCGTTCCAGCTGTCGGCCCTGGCCTGCCACGTCCTGGATGAACAGCGGGAAGCCGCCGGGGGCCTTGGCAGCGTGTTCCGGATCACCAACGAGCAGCACTATTACAAGCGCTGGAAAACCTACTGCGCCGCCAACGGTCTGACCCCGTGCAGCCTGTACGAGCTGCGCCACACGTTTGTGTCCGTGGTCAAGACGCTGCCCGCCGGGGAAGTCAAGTCGCTGGTGGGCCACAGTGCGGACATGGACACGTTCGGGGTCTATGCCCACACACTGACCGGGGATGCCGCCCACACGGCCCAGGCTGTCAACGGCGTATTCCTGCAAGTGCTGAAAAACGCCTGATCTGTACCACACTTTTACCGCATTTCGTGCCCGTGGTTATACCGCACTTTTTACCGCACTTTCAGATTTTACCGCACTTTGCGCCGCTCCCATAGCAGAACGCAAAAGCCCGTAAAGCCTTTAGCTATGCGGTTTTCTGAACACTGATTTTTTGCAACCTACCGCGCGGCAGTGGTTCAAATCCCTTCATCCGCACCAATAAAAACCTCGAACTCAGGTTCGAGGTTTTTATTTTTTATCATTTTAAGTCCATACATAAAAATACAGTGCATACCGCAAATAAACCATGGTATGCACTGCGTCTTTTTAGTTTAGGTTCTCAATCATCACTTACTCAACCGCTTATAATACTGCCGGTACTGCTGCGGTGAAAGTCCCGTGGCGTCCTTAAATACACGGCGGAAGTGTGCTGTTGTCAAAAAGCCTGTCTTTTCGGAGATGTCCGAGATGCTCTCGTTGGTCTTTTCAATCAGGTTTTGCGCAGCCTTGATCCGCACGCCGTTGATATACTCGATCAAGCTCAGGTTGATGGACTTTTTAAACAGCCGGCTCAGGTAGTACGGGCTGATGTAAAACTGGCTGGCAATGCCGGTCAGGGTCAGTTTTTCTGCGTAATGCTCGGCGATATAGGTCTGAATCTGCTCCACGATATGGTTGCTGACGCGGCCGCTTTCGCCGCCCTGGGCCTGCTGCTGTTTGCACAGGTCCTTCAGCTCCAACAGCAGGGTAGCCAGCAGCATCTTACGCACCGCCTCGCCCTCGGCGCTGGTCTGCTCCTGCAGTTCCAGCAATTGCTGCAGCATCGAGTAGATGTGATTCTGCTGCTTGACCGTGATGTTGGACAGCAGGTGGTTATGCTCCTCGCTCAAAAAGGAGAAGAAGTCCACCTCCGGGAAGATTTCGGCAATCTTGCCCAGATACTCGGCGCTGAAATTCAGCACAATACGGCTGGACGGCGTGTCGCCCACAGAGGCCGTCTTATGGATTTGGTTGTCGCCGATCAGCACCACGCTGCCGGCATTGACGATATAAGCGGCGTCCTCGATAAAATAGCGGCGCGTGCCCTCGATCTCATAGTAGATCTCGTATTTGTGGTGGATATGGAAGCAGGGCATTTCAAAGCCGGTAGCGCGATCGACGCGCTCAATAAAAAAGTCCATGCGTGGGGAATAGGTATATTCGGAAGCCATACCGGCACCTCATCTTTACGGATATTTTTTGTATGGTTTTCTTTAGAATAGCACAATTCTTGCTACATTTCAAATATTTTTTCTCTATTTCAAGGCAGAATCACAGCCTTTTAGCACTATACCGCACAAAAATTGCCGTTCCGGTGCTTTTCAGCTGCCGGAACGGCATCTTGCTTTTCTATTAGTCTTTTTTGTGGCGCTTTAAAAACGCGCGATACTCACGGTACCAGCACTGAGGGCACAAACTCTGATACTCCACATCATCCACCGTGTCAATGGCCACCTGGGCACCCTCGAACACATACTCGCCGTTAACCTTGCGTCCGTTGCAGATGGCCTTACGGCCGCAGGCACAGATGGTTTTCAGTTCCTCAATGGTATGGGCCAGCTCCAGCAGGCGGGTAGAGCCAGGGAAGCCGCGCATCATAAAGTCAGCACGCAAGCCGTAGCAGATGACCGGGATGCCAAGATCCACCGTGACCAGGAACAGCTGCTCAGCCTGTTCCGGCGTAAAGAACTGGCTTTCATCGCACAGTACGCAGGCGGGGGCACCATGTTCGGCCGAGTCCTGCTTGACAAGCTCCACCACATCCATCTCAGGCGTGACAAGTTTATCCACTTTACAACTGATGCCCAGTCGGGAAACGATGGAATCCTGGCCCTTGGTATCGACAGCAGGTTTCAAGATCAGCACCCGCATGCCACGCTCTTTATAGTTGTAGGCCACCTGCATCAGGGCGGTGGTCTTGCCGCTGTTCATGGCACCGTAGCGGAAATATAACTTTGCCATTACCCGCTCCTTTATCTTAGTCTTTATTGCGCAGGCGGTAGCCCAGGCTCATCAGGCTGTCGCCCAAATGGACGTTTTCCACCGTAACGCCGGGATACTCGACTGACAGGTCATAGTGGCTGAAGTTCCAGAAGCCCTGGATGCCATGGGTCACCAGCTCACCGGAAAGTTCCATCGCGCTCTGGCGTGGGACGCAAAGTACCGCCACGGTGGGGTGATGCTCGGCGCAGAAGGCCTCCAGCTCGCTCAGCGGGTAGATGGTTGCTCCGCCCATCTCCTTGCCGCACAGTTCGGGGTTGATGTCGAACACGCCGATCAGTTTATATCCGTTGGTATCGCGGCTGATGAAGCTGGACACCGCAGAACCCAGGCGGCCAGCGCCGATCAGGATGGTGGGCAGCTTTTCGCCGTCGCTAAACAGCAGTTTGCCGATTTCTGCCCGCAGCACATCCACCTTATAACCGATGCCCTGCTGGCCAAAACCGCCGAAACAGTTGAAGTCCTGGCGCACCTGGCTGGCAGTGGTGCCCATCATGTGGGCCAGCTCGCTGGAGGAGATTTTCTCCTTGCCGTCGGCCGACAGGGTCGTCAGGTAGCGGTAATACTTGGGAAGACGCTTGATAACGGGAAGAGATACCTTGCTTTGAATTGCCATGATACTTACCTCACAATGCCGGGATGCGAACGCCCGGAAAGAATCCCTTTTGCTAAATTTATAACTTATTATAAATTGCACACTTCAAATTGTCAATTTTTTATCTAAGTTTTTTCGTAATTTCTAACCATCGTGTGCATGAAAGAGCAAAATATTTTCGTTTTTATCGTCTTTTGCAGGTTTTTACGTTGATTCATATGTATCTTGCGCTTTTTTCTTTCGCATATCCGCCCTGCGTTCCGTGCATACTAAACCAGAAAGGGGGCTACTCGCTATGGAACCGACCTCGAAAAAGACCAAGTCACGTCCAAAACTCAACCCAACCGAGAGCGCCGCGCTCCAAAGGCTGGAGCATGATCTTATTACCGACAGCGGCACCGTACCCGCCACCAAGGGCCGCCACGCCATCCACTGCCTGACCGTCATCGGTACCATCGAGGGCCACACCCTGGCCCCGGATGCCCAGAAAACCACCAAGTATGAGCACGTCATCCCGCAGCTGGTGGATATTGAAGAGGACCCGGAGATCGAAGGCCTGCTGGTCATTTTGAACACCGTGGGCGGTGATGTGGAAGCTGGCCTCGCCCTGGCCGAGCTTATCGCCGGGGTGAATAAGCCCAGTGCCACACTGGTTCTGGGCGGCGGCCACTCCATCGGTATCCCGTTGGCGGTGTCGGCCCGGCGCAGCTTTATCGTACCCACCGCCACCATGACGGTACACCCGGTGCGCCATTCCGGTATGGTGCTGGGCGTACCCCAGACCCTGCGCTACTTTGAGCAGATGCAGGAGCGCATCGTTGGCTTTGTAGCCAGCCATTCCAAAATTACTGCCCGCCGCTTTACAGCCCTGATGCACAACACCGGTGAGCTTGTGATGGACATGGGCACCGTGCTGGACGGCCGCCAGGCCGTGGAGGAAGGCCTGATCGATGAACTGGGCGGCCTGGGCGACGCACTGCGCTATTTATATAAGGAAATCGAATCCGGCAGGTAACACAGCTTTTTGTGCTATCTGCCAAAAGGGCAGGGGATAACCCACCTGCGGATTTTTCGTTTACAAGCCTCGCGATTCGTGATAGAATAATAGAGAATGTTCACATGGGCTGACTTTCAGCCCGGTTTAAGATAGAATTCCTATGTAGAATAGTGGGGTAGTAAGAAACATGGCGCAGTCTCGTTCCGGGAAAAGCTCCGGCAACAAAAACCGTTCCTCATCCTCTTCCAAAAGCAAAAGCCGTTCCTCGTCAAGCCGGTCTTCTACAACTTATCGGGCTTCGTCCGGTAAATCGGGCCAGTCCTCTTCGTCCCGCAACAAAGCGCAGGCATCCCGCCGTGCGCAGCGCCGCGCTGAAACACCCAACCTGGCACGCAGCATCCTGCTGGCCGGGTTAGGTTTGCTGTGTGTTGCCATGGTGCTGGTGCCCGGTCAAAACATGTGGAAGACCCTGCGCGGCGGGTTGTTTGGCATTTTCGGCGTTATGACCTATCTGGTCGGGCCGTTTTTGCTGTACCTGGCCTACCTGCTGGCCTCCGGCTACCGCGTCACCCTGTTTGCGGGCAAAGTCGCGCTGATGAGCGTGCTGTGCGCCGGTGTACCGGTCATCTTCTCCAACGTATCGCTGAACGATGCCAACCCTTGGCAGATTATTAAAATGTTGTTCGCCCGCGGGCAGACCAACTTCTGGGAAGGCGGCGTCTGGGGCGCCCCGGTCGGCGGCACGCTGCTGGCACTGTTTGGTCGCCCGGCATCCAACGTCATCATGCTGCTGGTGTTCCTGCTGGGGCTGATGTTCTTCTTTGCCATCACACCCGCCGATGTGGTGTTGTTTGTCAACAACCAGTACCAGAAGCTGCAGCAGGCCCGCCAGGACCGTGCCGAAGAAGAGACCGCCTACGACACCCAACTGTTTGCCCAGGAGCAGGAGGAAGAACCCATTGAGAACCTGACCGCTCCCGTGCAGGATAATCGCCCGCACCACCCGGCCTACGATGTCATCGCCGACACCGGGCGCATCCCGGTACAGCCCGCCCAGCCTGTACAACCGTTGGTGCAGCAGGCCGCGCCTGTAAACCAGCCGGCTCAGCCCGTACAGCCTGCCATTCCTTCGCAGCCTGCCGCCAGTGCGCCGGTCATCCCCAATTACACCCCGGCACCTACTTACGCTGCCTATGCTGCCGCAGCCGGGTACACCCCGGCCAGCTATGGTACGCCTGCTGCCGAGTCGCAGCCCCGTGCTTCCTTTGACGTGGACCTCGGCCCCGAGGCGACCGCTTCTGCCGCCAAAGCCGCCATTGAGCACGATCCGCTGGAGCCTGTCAACATCGGCCCCGGCGGCACCTTCGGCATGGACCCGCTGTCCCATCTTTCTGATACTTCGCACTATCACGCTGCCACGGCCGATCCGCAGCCCGCTGTCCAGCCTGTTGCAGACGAGTTTGAGCTGAAGCTGGATGATCCTGCCGAGGCTGCCCCCGAAGAAGCCGCCGGGGACGAGCTGGACAACCTCATCAGCCGCGCTGTCAGCGGCCACGCGCCCTATTACGGCGAGCAGGATGTCAGCTCCGAGACCACGCTGGATCTGCCGCAGGAATCGGAATTTTCTGTGCCGCTCACCCCGGAGCCGACCTTTGATACCCCGCTGGTGCCGGTAGAAGATGACGCCTCCTTTGGCATCCCCGTAGATGGGGAAGAGGGTGCCTTCACTGGCAACACACCAGCGAAAGAACCGCATAGCGCCCCCGCTGCCAGCGCTGCCCCGGCTATCCCGACCATCGGCGGCAGCTTCTCCGTCAATGAGGCTGTCAGCAACGCCTGGAACAGCGGCCGTCCCATCTCGGATGTGCTGAATGCCCAGCCCGCCACGCCTGTGCCGCAAGCCGCCCCCGTTGTGCCCGCCTCATCTGTTGCTGCTGCGGTCTCAGCGCAGCCCCAGCAGCCCACCGGCACCGAGAGTTCTTTCGTAGTGCCTCAGCGCGGCGAAGCTGCTCATCTGCAGGTCAGCACCAGCGTCGGCAACTCGGCTTCTGCCCCCATCAGCTCACCGCCGTCCGCCGCCAAGGCAGACCCCAACACCATGAACCTAGCTGCCATGCAGGCCGAGCCTGTGGAGCCGTACTGCTATCCGTCCCTGAACCTTTTCAACGCGACCCGCCCCGACGACGAAGCCGGTGCCGCCCGCGAGATGAAGAAGAATGCCGACATCCTGGTCAACACGCTGGACAGCTTCGGCGTCAAGACCACCATGCTGGACATCTGCCGCGGCCCGTCTGTTACCCGGTATGAACTGCAGCCCCAGGCGGGCATTAAGGTCAGCCGCATCACCAGTTTGGCCGATGACATTGCCTTGAACCTGGCCACCGCCGGTGTGCGTATTGAGGCCCCCATCCCCGGCAAACCCGCCGTCGGCATCGAGGTGCCCAATAAAATCCGCTCTACCGTCAACATCCGCGCGGTGTTTGAATCCCAGAATTACATCAACATGCGCAGCCCGCTGACCATGGCCCTGGGTAAGGATATTGCCGGTGCGGCACAGGTCGCCGACCTGTGCAAGATGCCCCATCTGCTGATTGCAGGTTCTACCGGCAGTGGTAAGTCCGTCTGCGTCAACTCCATCATCATCAGCTTTCTGTTCCGTTCCAGCCCCGAGGATGTCAAGCTCATCCTCATCGACCCCAAGGTCGTTGAATTGGCCGAGTACAACGGCATCCCGCATTTGCTGATGCCCGTCGTCACCGAGCCCCGTAAAGCCGCCGGGGCTCTTGGCGCCAGCGTTGCCGAGATGGAACGCCGCTACAAGCTGTTTGCCGAGAACAACGTCCGCGAGATCAAAGCCTACAACAAGCTGGCCGCCCAGACCGGGCTGGAGCATCTGCCCTACATTGCCATCGTTATCGACGAGTTGGCCGATTTGATGATGGTCGCCGGCAAAGAGGTCGAAGATTACATCTGCCGCATCGCGCAGAAAGCCCGTGCCGCCGGTATCCACCTGATCGTTGCTACTCAGCGTCCCAGCGTGGACGTCATTACCGGCCTGATCAAGGCCAACATCCCCAGCCGTATCGCCTTTGCGGTTTCCAGCCAGATCGACTCCCGCACCATTCTGGATGCGTCGGGCGCCGAAAAGCTGCTGGGCAACGGCGACATGCTGTTCCTGCCGGTCGGTGCTTCCAAGCCCGTGCGTGTGCAGGGCACCTTCGTCACCGACGAGGAGATCGGCGCGGTATTGAGCTTTATCAAGTCCACTTCCTCCACCCAGTATGACGAGGAAATGATTGCCGAGATGGAGCGCCGCGCCGTTGCCGAGAAAGGCAGCAAGAAGGGCAGCGACGATGACGGCGATACCGGCGGTGCGCTCGACCCGATGTTTGAGCAGGCCGTTGAATGTGTCATCGATGCCGGGCAGGCCAGCACCAGCCTGCTGCAGCGCCGCTGCAAGCTAGGCTATGCTCGCGCCGCCCGCATCATGGACCAGATGGAGCAGGAGAAGATCATCGGCCCCTACGAGGGTGCCAAGCCCCGCACCGTACTGGTCAGCAAAGCCCAGTGGGAAGAACGCAAGCTGAATGGACAGTACGATGAAGCCTGAGAAAGCTGCCCGTAAGCGCCGTCCGCCCTGGCGCAGGATCCTGCTTCTGCCGGCCGTTCTGCTGCTGGCGGTTGCCGCTTATTTTATCGAATCCCGCAGCGGCTGGTCAGATCTATACCGTGCCGCCGGGGTCTCCCTTGATGCACCGGACGCTGACCTGCTGGCCCAGACGTCCACCACCGTTACCGTGTTGGATGTGGGGCAGGGGGACGCCGTTTTGATTGGCCAGGACGGTGCCTACTGTCTGATCGACACCGGGCCGTCCGATGCCAAAGGCGACCTTGTCCGCGATTTGCAGCTGGCTGGCATCTCCAAGCTGGATTATCTGGTTTTAACTCATCCCCACGCCGACCATACCGGCGGTGCGCGGGAAGTGTTACGCAATTTTGCCGTCGGGCAATTACTTGTACCACCCTGGGATGCCCAAGCCAGCGGCGAGACTGCCGATTGGCCGCGCGGATTGTTTGATTTGGCCGCTGAGCAGGGGACCGACGTTATCACCGCCGAAGACGGCACTGTCTACCCGCTGGGCAGCGGCACCCTGACAGTTTTGCAGGGCGGCGAGTCCGAACTGTACGACACCGACGATTCCTCCGCTCATGTCAACAACGCCTCGCTGTGCACGCTGTTTGAAGCGGGTAATTTTCGTTATCTCTCCACTGGTGATGCCGAAAGCGCCGCCGAGCAGCGTCTTGTAGACCGCTACGGCAAAGCCCTGCATGCCACTTTGTTTAAGGCCGGACACCATGGGTCGTCCACCTCCAGCACCGAAGCCCTCTTGCAGGTCGTGCAGCCTCAGGCCGTGGCTATCAGCTGCGGGCTGAACAATGACTACGGCCATCCCCACGCCCGTGCTTTGCAGCGCCTGATCGACGCCGGGGCCGAGATCTACCGCACCGATACCATGGGTACCATCACTTTCACCTGGCAAAACGATACCCTCAGCGCGGCATCTGCCGACACGCTGGATGCCGCCGCCTAAGATGTACAATATAAAGGAGCCTACCATGACGATCACGGAAAAATTCCAGAACAAGCGCTGCGTCTTTTCCATCGAGTGCTTCCCGCCGAAGCAGACCACCCAGATGGACAAGATGAAAGCCACCCTGCAGGCCATGCGCGCCCTGAACCCGGATTTTATCAGCGTCACCTTTGGCGCAGGCGGTTCCGCCGGCGGCGTTTCCACCGTAGAAGTGGCCGATTATATCCAGCACGAGGTCGGCGTGCCCGCCCTGGCCCACCTGATCTGCATGGGCAATGACCAGACCAGTGCCGCCCGCATCCTGGACGAGCTGGAGCAGGCCGGTGTGCGCGATGTGCTGGCCCTGCGCGGCGACCGCACCCCGACCCGACCCGAAAGCCCGGACTTCAAGCACGCCAGCGACCTGACCGCCTTTATTAAATGGAAGAAGCCCGGTTTCTCGGTCCACGGTGCCTGCTACCCTGAGGCCCACCCAGAAGCTGCCACCCTGCAGCAGGACGTGGAAAACCTGCGCATCAAGCAGGCCAACGGTGCCGAGCATCTGCTGACCCAGCTGTTCTTTGATAACATGCATTTCTACCGTTTCCTCAATTTGGCCCGCCGCGCCGGGGTAACACTGCCGGTCTCTGCTGGTGTTATGCCCATCGTCAAGCGCAGCCAGATCGAGCGCACCGTCGCTCTTTCCTCCGCCAGCCTGCCCTCGGAGTTCACCCGCATGGTCTCCCGTTTTCAGGATGACCCGGATTCTCTCTATGAGGCCGGCATTGAGTACGCCGTCAACCAACTGCGCGACCTGATCGAGGGCGGTGCCGACGGCGTGCACCTTTACGCCATGAACGATGCCAATGTGGCCGCCAAGGTCTACGAGGGCATCAAGGACCTGCTGTAATGGAGCGGGCCAAGCCTTCTTCCATAAAACGTGCTACGGCGCTGCGCTACATGGGTGCATCCGGCTGGCAGCCGGATGATGCCACCACCGCACTGCTGGACCGTGCCGAGGAAAAGATCCTGGCGGCTGCCACGCCGCGGGCCGCTGTGCGGCGGCTGCCGCGGGCGGTGTTTCCACCGCCGGAACTGGACTGCGGCACCGATTTAACGCGCCACCTGCAAGGCTGTGATGCCGTACTGCTGATGGCCGCCACGCTGGGTTCCCAGGTGGATTCGCTGTTGCGGCGGCTGGAGCTGACCGACATTGCCATGGCCGCCGCTGCGGATGCCCTGTCCTCGGTTTTGCTGGAGCAGATCTGCGATGAGCTGGAAGCTGAATGGCGTGCCAAATTTGCCGCCGAGCATCTCTACTTAACCGGCCGCTACGCCCCCGGCTACGGGGATTGCCCACTGGAACTGAACGATGAGCTTTGCCTGGCGGTAGATACCGTGCGCGGCTGCGGCCTGGCCATCACGCCCCAGCACTTACTGGCGCCGCGCAAAAGCACCACCGCCATTTTAGGCATTGCCGATCACCCCGTGACCGGCACCCTGGCAGGCTGCACCACCTGCCACCTGCGGGAGACTTGCAGCTTCCGCAAACAGGGCACCACCTGCTTTGCTAAATAAGACGTTTTGGGGGAGTATCTTTGCAGATTCAAGAAGTTTTCGACCGCCGCCGCTTTGTCTTTCTGGATGGCGGCATGGGCACCCAGCTGCAGCAGCGCGGCCTGCAGCCCGGTCAAAAGCCGGAACTGGCAGCGCTGGAAATGCCGGATGTCTTAACAGCCATCCACCGCGATTATACGGCCGCCGGGGCGGACATCCTGCTGGCCAACACCTTTGGCGCCAACGCCAAAAAGCTGGCTGGCTGCGGCCATAGTGTCGAGGAAGTCGTCTCGGCTTCCATCGCTTGTGCCCGCCGTGCCGGGCAGGAGACCAGCGCACTGGTAGCGCTGGACATCGGCCCCCTGGGCGAACTGCTGGCCCCCGCCGGTACCCTCGCTTTTGAGGATGCCTACGAAGAATTTGCCCAGGTCATCCGCGCTGGTGCTGCTGCCGGAGCCGACCTCGTCTTTCTGGAGACGATGACCGACCTGTACGAGCTGAAAGCCGCCATCCTGGCCGCTAAAGAAAACTGTAACCTGCCGGTGTTCACTTCCATGAGTTTTGAGAGCCGCGGCCGCACTTTTACCGGCTGCACGGTGGAAAGCTACGCCGTTACCGCCGCCGGTCTGGGGGCGGATGCCATCGGCATCAACTGCTCGTTAGGCCCTGCCGAGATTCTGCCCTTTGCCCAGCGCCTTTGCCGCAGTGTTCCTGCCGGGCTGCCGGTTTTCGTCAAGCCCAATGCGGGCCTGCCCAACCCGGACGGCAGCTACAATCTGGACGCCAACGGCTTTGCCGAACAAATGCGTGAATACGCCGCCACCGGCATCTCAATGGTGGGCGGCTGCTGCGGCACCACGCCGGAATACATTGCCAAATTAAAAGAGACCTTCAACCCGCTTACCCCGGCGCAGAAGATTCCCATTCGCCGCAGCTGCCTGTGTACGCCGGTGCGCTTTGTGGACGTGACCGGCATCACTGTGGTAGGTGAGCGCATCAACCCCACCGGCAAAAAGCGGCTGCAGCAGGCCATGCGGGAAGGGGACAGTTCCTACCCCTGCGCCCAGGCAGTGGCCCAGGCCGAGGCCGGTGCCGAGGTGCTGGACGTCAACGCCGGTCTGCCCGGCATCGATGAGCCTGCCACGCTGGAGCAGCTGGTCCGCGACCTGCAGGCCGTCACCGATCTGCCCCTGCAGTTGGACTCCTCCAACCCGGACGCCCTCTCCCATGCCCTGCGTATCTATAACGGCAAACCCATCGTCAACTCGGTCAACGGCGAGCAGAGCACGCTGGATATGATCCTGCCGCTGTGCAAAAAGTACGGTGCCGCCGTCGTCGGTCTGGCGCTGGACGAGCACGGCATCCCTGCCACAGCTGATGGCCGCTTTGCCATTGCCCAGCGCATCGTCAAGGCCGCCAACGCCGTTGGCATCCCCAACGAGGATATTTACATTGACTGCCTGACCCTTACCGCCAGCGCCCAGCAGGAGGGAGCCGTCCAGACGCTGGAAGCCCTGACCCGCTGCAAAAAGGAGCTGGGCGTGCGCACCGTGCTGGGCGTTTCCAACATCAGCTTTGGCTTGCCCTGCCGCGGCTACCTGAACACCACGTTTTTGACTATGGCCATGGTGGCCGGGCTGGACCTTGCCATCATGAACCCCAACACCCCCGAGATGATGGCCGCCGTCCGCGCCTACCGCGTGCTGACCTCCCAGGACCCGCAGAGCACCGACTACGTGGCTGCCTACGCGGATGTACAGATCCAAACGAGCCAGGTCAGTAAGTCTGCGCCCGCCGCTGCCGATGCACAAATCAATACCGCAGGCGGGGACGCCCTGTTTGAGGCTGTGCGCCGCGGCTTAAAGACAGAGGCCCGTGCCGCCGCCGATGCTGCCCTGACGATGCGCGAGCCGCTGGATGTCGTCAACACCTCGCTGATTCCGGCGCTGGACGCTGTAGGCGATGGCTTTGAGAAGGGCACCGTCTTTCTGCCGCAGCTGCTGCAGGCCGCCACGGCTGCCCAGGCCGCATTCGAGGCTATCAAGGCCAAGATTGCCGCCTCCGGCCAGGCCCAGGGCAGCAAGGGTAAGATCGTCATTGCCACCGTCAAAGGCGATGTACACGACATCGGCAAAAACATCGTGCGCGTCATCCTCGAAAACTACGGTTACGATGTGCTGGATCTGGGTCGTGATGTGCCGCCGGAGCGCGTGGTGGAAGCCGTGCGCCAGACCGGTGCCAAGCTGGTCGGCCTTTCGGCCCTGATGACCACCACCGTGCCCAACATGCAGGCCACCATCGAGGCCCTGCACGCTGCCAAGCTGGATTGCAAAGTCATGGTAGGCGGCGCGGTGCTGACTCCCAGCTACGCCAAGGACATTGGTGCCGATTACTACTGCAAGGACGCCAAGGCCAGCGCCGACCTTGCCAAGCAGCTTTTGGGCTAAGGCCTTGGGACAATAAAATACCCCTTGCATTTATCCTGAAAATATTGTACAATACTAAAAGCGGACAGGGCTGAATTGCGCTGTTTCGCGTACAGATGCAGGCCCCGTGCGTGGGCAGCCTGTGAACCATGTCAGGCGGGGAACCGAGCAGCATTAAGCAGCGTTTGCACAGTGCCGCGGCAAGCCTGCATCTGTACGCCAAGCAGCGCAGCCGCGTGCTCTGCCCGCCTTTTTACTGTTTTTGCAGGGAGGTGGCTTTGATGTACCGCGCACTGTACCGCAAGTGGCGTCCGCAGCGTTTTGCGGATGTCGTCGGCCAGGCTCCGATCGTAACAGCTTTGCAAAACCAGATCGCCGCCGGGCGCATCGGCCACGCCTACCTTTTTACCGGCACCCGCGGCACGGGCAAAACTACCTGCGCAAAAATTTTTGCCAAAGCGGTCAACTGTCTGGACCATTCCAGCCCGGACCCATGCTGCCAGTGCGAAGTCTGTAAGGGCATCGACTCCGGTGCCATCATGGATATTATCGAGATGGACGCAGCCTCCAACAACGGTGTTGATGACATCCGCGATCTGCGCGACGAGGTTGCCTATCTGCCCTCGGTCTGCCGCTATAAAGTGTATATCATCGACGAGGTCCACATGCTTTCCACGCAGGCCTTCAACGCCCTGCTGAAAACCATGGAGGAGCCGCCCGAGCACGTCATCTTCATCCTGGCCACCACCGAGGTACAGAAAGTCCCGGTCACGATCTTAAGCCGCTGCCAGCGGTATGATTTTGCGCGCATCACGGCCGACGACATTGCCGGGCGTCTGCGCTATGTGGCCGAACAGGAGAAGATCGACCTCGACCCCAACGCTGCCCAGCTGATTGGCCGCCTGGCCGATGGTGCCATGCGTGACGCGCTATCTATTCTGGACACCTGCGCCGGCGTGGACAATAAGGTCGACGAGGCTTTGGTCCGCCGCATGGCCGGTGTGACCGACCGCGGGTATCTGTTCGAGATCAGCGATGCCATCGCCGCCCGGGATTCCGTTACCGCGCTGGAAAAGATTTCCGTCCTGCGCCAGCAAAGCGTGGACATGCGCCGCCTTTGCATGGAGCTGGCGGGCCATTACCGCAACCTGATGCTCTGTGCCCTGCCGGGCGGCACCTCGCTGCTGACAGGCACCTCACCCGAGGAAGAGGCCGCCTATCTGCAGCGCAAGGATTTCCCGCAGGCAGACGCCATCCGCGCTATCAACGTCTTTGGTTCCGCGCTGGAAAAAATGAGCCGCGGCACTGACCAGCGCATTGAGCTGGAACTGGCTGTTTTCTCTTTGACGCAACCCATGGCAACTGCCACTATGCAAGCACCGGTTGCCAGCCAGCCGGTGGCAGCCGCAGCGCCGCAGCCGTTCACTTCGGCTCCCGTGTCGGCACCTGCACCCGCTGTTGCACCGCCGGTACAGCAGCCTGCCGCCGTGCCCGCCGTCCCACCCATCCAGACGGACGACCCGCCGCTGCCGCCGGACCCGGAATTTTTGCAGCCGGAGCTGCCGCCAATTCCGCAGCCCACGCCTGCCCCCGCCGCACCTGCTGCTACACAGCCTGCAGCCCGCAAACGGGAGCCGCCCAAAGAGGCGGGCCCGCTGGAGCCGTTCGTATATTGGCCCAATGTACTGGCTGATCTGGAAGAGACCGACGCAATGCTGATCTCTTTTCTGCGCAACACCCGCGCTTACTACGATGGCCGCCGCGTGCTGTTTGAGTGTAGCGATGCTTTCCGCGATTACATCCGCAGCAACCGCGAGGTCAGCAAAAAACTGAAAGAATCCATCTACCGTGTTTCCCACATCCGCTGCAACATCGGCCCCTATGAGGAGCTCAAAGACAACGCTTCCGATACGCCTGCTGTTTCCATCGACCAAACGCTGAAAAACATGCAGGCCCTCGGTGTTGATATTAAAATTGAAGACAAATAAGATTTGGAGGATATATCCATGAAAGCAAGACTGCCCAAAGGCTACGGCCGCCCCGATCCCAACGCCATGATGCGCCAGGTCCAGAAAATGCAGGACGAGATCCGCGCCAAGCAGGAGGAGCTGGAGGCCAAAGAGTACACCGGTACCGCCAGCGGCGAGATGGTCACCGTTACCATGACCGGCAAGCACGAGATCACCGCTGTCAAGATCAAGCCCGAGGCCGTTGACCCCGAGGATATCGAAATGCTGGAAGACCTCATTGCCGCCGCCATCAACAGCGCTGTTGCGGCCGTTGACAAGGAGTCCGAGGAGGAAATGGCCAAGATGACCGGCGGGCTGAACATTCCCGGTCTGGGCTAAGAGGCCGTATCTATGCCGCAGAATTTAGAGCCGCTGGAAAATCTGGTGGATCAGTTTGCCCGGTTTCCCGGCATCGGCCGCAAAGGCGCCACCCGCATGGCCTATGAGGTCATGGGCATGTCTAACGAACAGGCCATGGAACTGGCCCAAGCCATTGAACATGCCAAAAAGGATCTGCACCGCTGCCGCATCTGCCAGGACTATACCGCAGGCGAGATCTGCAAGATCTGCCTTTCCCAAAAGCGCGACCGCAGCGTGATCTGCGTGGTGGAAAGCCCGCGCGACATCAAATCCATTGAGCGCACCCACGAGTACAACGGCCTGTATCACGTACTGCACGGCCTGATTTCGCCCATGGACGGCATCGGTGCCGAGCAACTTTGTATCAAAGAGCTGTTGGCCCGCCTGAACGACACCGTAAAGGAGGTCATCATGGCCACCAGCCCGACGGTGGAGGGCGAAGCCACCGCCATGTACCTGGCCAAGCTCATCAAACCGATGGGCATCAAGACCACCCGCCTGGCTTACGGTCTGCCGGTAGGTTCCAGCCTGGAATATGCCGACGAGACCACCCTGTACCGCGCCATGCAGGGCCGCGGTGAGTTGTGATAGGATGCGCTTGACTTTTTTGCATAGACGCGCTATACTTTAAATCCCGCCAGAGAGAAAAGAGGTGAGCTTCATGGCTGAGGAAAAATCCGGCAAAAAGGTGATTGCCCTGAACCGTGAGGCCCGCCACGAGTACTTTGTGGTGGAAGCCCTGGAAACAGGCATTGAGCTTGTCGGCACCGAGGTCAAAAGCCTGCGTGCCGGCGGAGCCAACCTGAAAGACTCCTGGGCCGACATTGACGACGGCGAGTTGATCGTAAAGGGCATGCACATCAGCCCCTACGACCACGGCAACATCTTTAACAAAGATCCGCGCCGTCCCCGCCGTTTGCTGGCCCATAAAAGCGAGATCCGCCGCTTGGGGCAGCAGATCAAGCTGCAAGGTTACACGCTGGTTCCGCTTTCGCTCTACTTTAAAAAGGGGCGTGTCAAGCTGGAACTGGGCTTGTGCAAGGGCAAAAAATTGTATGACAAGCGTGCCACTGCTGCCGCACGCGATGCCAAGCGTGATATCGAGCGCGCGCTGAAATCCCGGTAAAGGCAGCAAAAAGTCTGTTTCAAGCTAACCTTCCCGGTGGGGCGTTGCCCTACCGAATATGCGGGGCTGTAAAGGTTTCGACGGGGGGAGAGAGGCGTGAGCAGCGGGCCGTGGCGGTGCACCACGATAAAAGCGCCAAACTTAAATTAACTGACAACGATTATTCTGTTGCCGTCGCTGCCTAATTAGGCGCGACCGTCCTGCCTGCATCAGTACCGTGCAGGACCAGGGCGTCGATTAGGTACTGAACATGAACGGGCTTGAGCTTGGCCGCCCGTCAGGTATTAACGAAGCTACCAAGGTGTAGTGCGTGTATGCTCGCCCGCACCAAGGGAAATCCAATAAACATACTGCGCCCGGAGATACTCTAACTAATTTCTTTTCGGACATGGGTTCGACTCCCATCAGCTCCATTGGAAGGCCCCCTTGCCGTGTCCCGGCAAGGGGGCCTTCGTTTATGGCTAAGTCTGATGAAGAGCCGAACAGGGCGGCGATGCCGCAGTGCCGGGAGCGACAGTCCTACGGGCTGTCGCTCAGCCTGCGGGGGACAGACACTTTACCCGATTCTTTTATACTAGGTTATAAATCCGCAACGCCGTAGTCATTCAAGCAATGGTAAATGCCCTCCTGCGTGGTATCAAACCTTATCCCATATCCGCGCAGTTTTCCGCAATCCATCGCTAGATTCCGCTGCCAGTCCGCTGCTTCTATCAGGTTATCTACATCCGGCAGCCGCAAAGCCTCAGCAAAGACTAAAGCGGTCGTCACCATATCCTCTCTGTTTTCGCTGCCGTAATTGTATACGCCGCCGGGCAGGTTGGCAGCAGGCACCAGGTTTTCTACCGCCTGCCGCACGTAGGTGATGCCACGGTAGTCGCGGTTAGAGAAGCGCAGTTTTTCTCCATACATCGTCGCTTTTATCAGGTTCAGCGGCAGGTTGCCCCGGATGGGTAGTCCATAGCTGGGCAGGTCGTACATCCAGGTTGCACGCAGCAATACTGTGTCCGGGCAGGCATCCAACATGCGTTGCTCCATTTCCAGTTTCTGACGGCCGTAGACGTTGGCAGGGGAGAGTTCCATCGTTTCCGGCAGTGAGCCGGGCTGCTGCACGCCGGCGTATACCTGGTCAGAGCTGAAGCCCACCAGCCTTGCCCCACGCTGCGCGGCGGCGCGCGCCAGCCAAAGCGGCAGCTCCACATTGGCGCGGTAGGCTTCCTCCGGGTGCTGCTCCGTGTAGCCAGTATCAGAGATGGCCGCCGTGTGCAGGATCACGTCCGGCTGCGCCTCAGCAATACTCTGCATCAGCTGCAGTTCGGTGCAACTGGCCATCCAACCTTTGGGCGGGGTCAGCACCTCATAGTTTCCCTGCAAAAAACGGCAGGCACGCGCGCCCACAAAGCCGCCTGCGCCGGTAACAAAAATACGTTTCATCGTTGCGTCCCCACTTTTATACTTTTATTTTGTATTCTACCATATTTTTGAGATTTATGATATAATGGTGTCATGAAAATTTTGTTTGTGTATCTGGTCATCATCAATCTACTGTCGCTGTTTCTGATGGCAGAGGATAAGCGCCGTGCCAGACGGCACCTGTGGCGCATCCCGGAGCGTACCCTGTTTGCGGCGGCCCTCGTTGGCGGCAGTGTGGGTGCGCTTTTAAGCATGTACCTGTTCCATCATAAGACCCGCCATTGGTACTTTGTGGTCGGCATGCCGCTGATTTTGGTGGCACAGCTGGCGGCAGGGTGCTGGCTGTTGGCGGGGCGAATTTGATATTTTTTCGTCAATGTAGCTTGATATATAATTAACTTTGTGAAGTATTTTGTCATTTTAGCCAACGACGAATGTATTTTGCCCACTTGCCGCAGTAATCGCGCATTTCCTTTGCAAAGCCCGTTTTGAGTGCTATAATTATTGTGTAAGTGTTGCGCAGTGGTTGTTCTGCGCTAAAACATGGAGGTAGTTTGTATGTCCATTTTTGAGAATTTTGAGAAGAAACTGCAGGCCGAGCCGAAGTCCATCGTCTTTACCGAGGGCACCGACGCTCGCATCCTTTCCGCCGCCAGCCGTCTGCTGGCAGGCAAGACCCTGAAAGTCATTCTGTTGGGTGAGCCTGAGGCTGTTAAAAAGGCCGCCGCTGAAGACAATTTTGACATCACCGGTGCCGAGATCATCGATCCTACCGCTTATCCTGAATTTGACGCTATGGTCGCCAAGATGGTCGAGCTGCGCAAGGGCAAGATGACTGACGAGCAGTGCCGTGCCGCTCTGTCCAAGGGCAATTACTTCGGCACCATGCTGGTC
>ENA-UOOA01002449-UOOA01002449.1-human-gut-metagenome-genome-assembly--contig:-P61old-NODE-2449-length-26240-cov-10.806187_pt1 | contig 26240 bp, 17 predicted proteins | sample MGYA00242467_ERZ724014 | MGnify/ENA metagenome assembly ERZ724014 | reverse complement strand
GCTTTGAGCGGCTCACATCCCGAATGCCCCCGGCTTTGCCGGGGGATGGTTACCCAGCAACCGCATGGGCTGTGCCCGATGTGCCGCACGAGGCTCTGCCAGCAGCAGGGCTATCGCACACGCGACCGGCGCCGCGCACCCGTGCGCCGCACAATCGCGCCCTTGCTGCCGCCACCGAGCGCGGCGCTTCTTGCGCAGCCCAGTGCCCGGTGCTGCGGCAACGCCTTCGACGGAGAAAGACAATCATGCTGAGTTTCGACTTCCACAACCCCACCCACATCGTCTTCGGCCAGGGGCGCATTGCCGACTTGGCCAAGCTGGTGCCCGCTGCCGCCAAGGTGCTGATCCTGGTGGGTGGCGCCAGCGCCGAAAAGACCGGCACGCTGGCCGAGGTGCGCGCCGCGCTGGGCGAGCGCGAGCACGCCACCTTCAGCGGCATCGAGCCCAACCCCAGCTACGAAACCTCCATGCAGGCCGTGGCGCAGATCCGCGAAGGCGGGTTTGACTTTCTGCTGGCCGTGGGCGGCGGCTCGGTCATCGACGCCACCAAGTTCATCGCTGCCGCCGTGCTGTTTGAAGGCGGCGACCCCTGGGCGATTCTGGAAAAGTTTGGCCGCAACGTGCAGCGCGCCATGCCGTTTGGCGCCGTGCTCACGCTGCCCGCCACGGGTTCGGAGATGAACAACGGCAGCGTCATCACCCACCGCGCCAAGGGCGCCAAGCTGCCCTTCAGCAGCGAGCACACCTACCCCGTCTTCTCGGTGCTCGACCCCACCAAAACCTACACCCTGCCGCCCCAGCAGCTGGCCAACGGTGTGGTCGATGCCTTTGTGCACACGGTGGAGCAGTACCTGACTTACCCCGTCAACGCCCTGGTGCAAGACCGCTTTGCCGAAGGCATCCTGCACACGCTGATCGAGGTGGGCCCGCGCCTGCTCACCGCCACCGAGCCTATGTACGACGACCGCGCCAACCTGATGTGGGCCGCCACCATGGCGCTCAATGGCTTGATTGGCGCTGGCGTGCCGCAAGACTGGGCCACGCACATGATTGGCCACGAGCTGACGGCGCTGCACGGCATTGACCACGCCCGCACCCTCGCCATCGTGCTGCCCGCGCTGCTCAACGAGCGCCGTGGCCCGAAGCGCGCCAAGCTGTTGCAGTACGCCGAGCGCGTGTGGGGCATCACCACCGGCAGTGAAGACGAACGCATCACCGCCGCCATCGAACGCACCCGTGATTTCTTTGAGAGCATGGGCATTCGCACCCGCCTGTCCGGCTACGGCCTGGGCGCAGAGGTGATCGAGAAGGTGATTGCCCAGCTCGAAGCCCACGGCATGGTCAAGCTGGGCGAGCAGCGCGAGATCACGCCTGCGGTGAGCCGCCGGATTCTGGAGGCGGCGCTGTAAGCGCATTGGCGACAGTTTCAAGTAAAAATAGCTGCTAGCGCTTGCTGATCAAGTGCGGGCAGCTATTGTTTTTGTAGCTTTTGTGCGTGGGGTATGCGCAAAATTTCGACCGTCGGCTGGCTTGTGCAAGGACACCGGGATCTCAATGACTGAGCAAGTACAGTCTGTTGCAGCGCTGCTGTTGCGCTTCATAATTCCGAGCCACAGACGGAAAGCACCTTGCCAGCTCTCAGCACCATCCCTTACCAGTCCCAATACATTGCCTGGCTGCTTTCAAGGCAGATCGGGCGCGACTCCCCCGACCTCCTGGCGTCCACGCTGGTCGATGCGCGGGTCGATCTGAACCCACACCAGGTTGAGGCGGCACTCTTCGCCTTCCGCAGCCCGCTATCCCAGGGCGTGATCCTGGCGGACGAGGTGGGCCTGGGCAAGACCATCGAGGCGGGCTTGGTGATTGCCCAGCGCTGGGCTGAACGCAAGCGGCGCATTCTCATCATCACCCCGGCCAACTTGCGCAAGCAATGGCACCAAGAGCTGCAAGACAAGTTCAGCCTGCAAGCGCTGATTCTGGAAGCCAAGAGCTACAAAGAGCAGCGCAAGGCAGGGTTGCCCAACCCCTTTGACCAGGCCTCAGATCCGACCCGGTCCCAAGCCAGCCAAATCGTCATCTGCTCCTACCAGTTCGCCAAAACCAAGGCCGATGACCTGCGCCGCGTGCGCTGGGACTTGGTGGTGATGGACGAAGCCCACCGCCTGCGCAATGTGTACAAGCCCGGCAACGTGATCGGCAAGGCCCTGAAGGAGGCGCTGGCCCACGCCCCCAAAGTGCTGCTCACCGCCACACCCCTGCAAAACTCTCTGCTGGAGTTGTACGGCATGGTCAGCCTGGTGGACGAGCGCGTGTTTGGCGACCTGCCCAGCTTTCGCGAACAATTCGGCGCGCTGGGCAACCCCGACACCCTGGCCAAACTGCGTAGCCGCTTGCAAAGCGTGTGCATGCGCACCTTGCGCCGCCAGGTGCAGCCCTATATCTCGTACACGCGGCGCATTCCCATGGTGGAGCCCTTCACGCCATCGGCGGAAGAACAAGCCCTGCACGACCGCGTGGCCGACTACCTTCGCCGCCCCTCGCTCAATGCCCTGCCTGCAGGGCAGCGGCAACTGATTTCTTTGGTGCTGTGGAAGCTGCTGGCCTCCAGCAGCTACGCCATTGGCGGTGCGCTGGACACCATGGCCCAGCGCCTGCAAGACCAGCTCAGCGCCCAGCCTGCGGGCCAGGAAGACGCCAGCCTCGCCGAGCAACTGGACAAGGACTACGAGTCCCTCGACGAAATCGAAGAGGAATGGATCGAGGCGGATGGCGATGCGCCTGGTGCGCACAAAGCCACCCTGGCCGAAGAAATTGCCGAGCTGCGCGAGTTCCAGCGCATGGCCACCACCATCCGCGACAACGCCAAGGGCCAGGCCCTGCTCACGGCCTTGGGCAAAGCTTTTGCCGAGCTGGAGCGCCTGGGTGCAAAGCGCAAGGCCCTCATCTTCACGGAATCGCGCCGCACGCAAGACTATCTGCTGGGCCTGCTGGAGCAAAGCGCCTACGCAGGCCAAGCCGTGCTCTTCAACGGCACCAACAGCAGCGAGCAGGCCACGCGCATCTACCAAGCCTGGCTCAAACGCCACGCAGGCACCGACCGCATCACCGGCTCCCGCACCGCCGACACCCGCGCCGCGCTGGTCGAGCATTTCAAAGAATCGGCCGGCATCATGATCGCCACCGAGGCCGGGGCCGAGGGCATCAACCTGCAGTTCTGCTCGCTGGTCATCAACTACGACCTGCCATGGAACCCCCAGCGCATCGAACAGCGCATTGGCCGCTGCCACCGCTACGGCCAGCAGCACGACGTGGTGGTGGTCAACTTTGTGGACCACAGCAACCCCGCCGACAAGCGTGTGTACGAGCTGCTGGCGCACAAATTTCAGCTCTTTGAAGGCGTGTTCGGTGCCAGCGACGAAGTGCTGGGCACCATCGGCAGCGGCGTGGACTTTGAGCGCCGCATTGCCGAGATTTACCAAACCTGCCGCAACCCGCAAGAGATCGAAGCCTCGTTCCAGCAACTACAGCTCGACTTGTCGGGCGAGATCAGCGCCGCCATGCTCAAGACCCGGCAACTGCTGCTGGAGAACTTTGACGAAGCTGTGCAAGACAAGCTCAAGCTGCGCCAGACCGAAAGCACCAGCGCCCGCAACCGGTTTGAGCGGCTACTGATGGACCTGACCCAGGCCGAGCTGCAGGGCCACGCAGAGTTTGACCACGAAGGCTTTACCCTGCGCCAAACACCCCCTGGCCTGCCGCCCACCGAAGCGCCCCCAGGCCGCTACGAGCTACCCCGCCGCAGCGAAGACGCCCACCTCTACCGCACCGGGCACCCGCTGGCGCAAGCGCTGATTCAGCAAGCCCGCCAGCGCACCCTGCCCACGGCGCGCGTGCAGTTCAGCTACGACGGCTACGGCACCATGCTCGCCACCCTGCTGCCCCTGCGCGGGCAAACGGGCTGGCTCAGCCTGAGCGTGCTCTCCATCGACGCCCTGGGCGTGCAAGAAGACTACCTGCTGCTGGCGGGTATGACCGATGCAGGCCAGCCCCTGCACGAAGAAGACGTGCACAAACTGCTGCGCCTGCCCGCCCAGGTGCAAGAAGCCAGCCTGTTCATGGAGCCCCCAGCCACGTTGGCGGAAGACGTGGAGCGGCTGGAGCGCGCGCAGATCCAGGCCGTCAACACCCGCAACCTGGGCTACTTCGATGCCGAAGTGCAAAAGCTCGACGCCTGGGCCGACGACCTGAAGGTGGGCCTGGAAAACGAAGTCAAAGAGCTGGACCGTGAGATCAAAGACGTGCGCCGCACTGCCACCGTGGCCGCCACGCTAGAAGAAAAGCTGCAATGGCAAAAACGCCAGCGCGAGCTGGAAGACAAGCGCAACCAGCTGCGGCGCAGGATTTTTGATCGGCAGGATGAGATTGACCTGCAGCGCAGCGGGCTGATTGGGTCACTGGAAGCGAAACTTTCGAGTTCAGTAGAAAAGAAAACAATCTATTCTTTGCAGTGGGAACTTGTATAGGGAGGGTTCATGAAAACACCAAATGAAGACCTCACGCAATTGATTTGCGCTGAGCTTCAGAATCAAGGGCTTGCGACGCCATCGGAGATTGAAAGGGTAAAGTCAAAAATTCTGTCTGGAAAAGTGAAGGCAGAAGACTGGTATTCGCTGTTTGAGAATTCTTTGCCTAAGACTGCTGGTGAGGTGGCCAATGGCAACTAAAGCTCAACTTAAGCACCTCCGAATCAAGCAGTTCCGAGGTTCAACGAAGGATTTCTCTCTCACATTTGACGCAAGCAAACCCCTGACGCTGATTTACGGTGAGAACGGTTCGGGGAAAACAACGATTGCTGACGCAATTGACTTTGTCGGCAACGGGCGGGTGGGCTCTCTTGAGAGGCGCGGCCTAGGGGTCTTACGGCCTTATTGGGCGACCCTTGGTATGTCGCATGGGGATATCCTGGTTGAACTCTCAATCGACAATCAGACTTGGCAAGCTAAGGCTGGCGCAAAAGGCGTTGCGGTCACTCCTGTTGGGGTGGCACCGCCAAAGGTAGAAGTTCTCCGCCGCAACTCAATTTTGCAATTGGTGCAAGAGGCGCCGAAAGAGAAGTACGACGCGCTGAAGCCCTTCATTGATATTTCTTTGGTAGAGCAGGCAGAGGCCGCTCTGCGAAAGCAGTACAAAGAATCTAGTGCTGTGTTGAACAATATCGCTGATCGCATTGCGGAGAATCGCGACACCTTGAGTCGGCTGTTTAAAGAATCTGGTAGTCCCGACGCGAGCGCGGACGCTTGGGTAAAAAAAATCATTGCGAATCCGCCGCAAGATCACTCCACAGAAGTTGCTGCACTCAGAGATGCCGCCCAGGCAATCTCATCAGTGGTATCAATCAAGGAGCAGTATGGGTTGGCGCAAGCTGAGCTTCGTGCAGCAAAAGATGTCGCTGACGAGGCTACTGCAGAGTTGCTGAGTGCCGAGGAGGCCGCCACGACGAGTGATGCTGCGTTTGAGCGGATTCTTTCTGCCGCTAAAGAGCACTTCGCATTGCATCCCGTGGGTGATGCTTGTCCACTGTGCTTGAGTTCCGAGCGTGTTGATGGTTTGGCAGAACAAGTCAATCAAAGACTGAAGCAACTGGCTGCATTGACCAATGCGCGTAAGCAAGCACGCGATGCGCAAAGTAAGGTGGAAGCGAAGCAGTTGGTGCTAGAGGGGATGATGGTCCGCGCTAGGGCGTCTGCAACTGCAGCAGAAGAGAAAATTGCAGCCGCCACTTTGCAATGGAAAGAATCACATGCCAATGTGCAGGCTCTTATCCAGTGCCTTGCACAAGACGGAAATTTGGATGCCGTTGTTGTAGATGAACTCAACACTGCAAGCGAGGCGGCCGTTCAGCGTTGTGCAGAGATTGAGAAAGCAAGCACTTGGTACACAAGTCTGAACGCGGTTCAAGATCAAATCCAGAAAAACGTTAACGCGCAAAAGACTGTTTCGCAGGTTCTGCCGCGGCTGCAGGCTGCGCTTGCGATTTGCGAGTCGCAGCGCAGGGCATTCCTCGATTCCATCCTGTCGTCCATTGCAAAAGAAGTTGGGCGTCTCTACGAAGCGATTCACCCTGGGGAGGGGCTGAATAAGATTTCGTTGAAGCTGGACCCCAATAAAACAGGGTCGTTGGATTTGGCCGCTGAGTTTCTCGCGAAGCAAGATCAACCACCCCATGCGTATTTCAGCGAGTCTCATCTGGATTCACTGGGTTTGTGCATTTTTCTGGCACTGGCCGGGCTGCGTGAGCCGGAGCGCACGCTCGTTGTGCTTGATGACGTATTGGGCAGCATTGATGAGCCGCACGTGGACCGACTCATTGAAATGCTGTATGTCGAGTCCAAGAAGTTCAAACACACGCTGATTACTACGCACTATCAACCTTGGCGCGAGAAGTTCCGCTGGGGATGGTTGGCGAACGGACAGTGCGAAATGCTGGAATTGGGCGTGTGGGATGCCAAGACGGGCATTGCCTCGGCCAAATTGAGCCAGGCCCCATTGATTGACCTTCGGCAGCATCTGACAGCGAGTCCGCCGTCTATTCAGTCAGCTTGTGCCACGGCAGGGGTGTTGCTGGAAGCTATTTGCGACTATTTGACCGTGCGCTATGAGTGTGATGTACCAAGGAAAAAAGGGCGACTAACACTGGGGGATCTCCTTCCTAAGGTGTGCGAGAAGAAGCTCGTTGCAGCGCTGCGCGTAGAGGTCAAAGGTGAGGACGGGTCTTATGTCGAGGTCAAAATCGGCGAGAAACTCAAGGCACTCAATGAGATGGCCCAGTTGAGAAATATCTTTGGCTGCCATTACGCCGACTTAGCGCATCACTTGCCACAGAAAGACGCGCTGGAATTCGCAACACTTGCCCATGAGGTGGGCAGTGCTCTGATTTGTGACAAAGAGGGTTGGCCCGGTAGCGACAAATCAGGCTCCTATTGGGCTACGCGACAAGAGACGCGTCGGCTGCACCCGCTCAAGAAACCTACATGAAGCACCAAAAACTAGAACTCACCTGGATCGGCAAAGACCAGCGCCCCCGGCTGGAGCCGCGCATTTTGCTGGAGGACCCGGCCCGCAGCTACCACGCCAAGCAGCGCGTGACGGACAAGGACATTTTTGACAACCGCCTCATCAAGGGCGACAACCTGCTGGCGCTCAAAGCGCTGGAGGCCGAGTTTGCGGGCCAGGTGAAGTGCGTGTTCATCGACCCGCCGTACAACACAGGCAGCGCTTTTACCCACTACGACGACGGGCTGGAGCATTCCATCTGGCTGGGGCTGATGCGCGACCGGCTGGAGATCATTCGCCGCCTGCTGGCCGAGGATGGGTCGTTGTGGATCACGATTGACGACAACGAGGCGCATTACCTCAAGGTAATTTGTGATGAGGTGTTTGGGCGCAGCAATTTCGTTGCAAACGTGGTTTGGCAAAAAAAGTACGCACCCGCGAATGACTCAATATGGCTAAGCGATAGCCATGACCATATTTTGGTCTATGCAAAAGTGAAAGATACCTGGCGTCCAAACAAGCTCAGTCGTACAGAAGAACAAGACAAGTTGTACAAGAACGAGGACGGTGATCCTCGCGGGCCTTGGATGTCGGATAACTACACCTGCGCTAAAACTGCCGACGAACGTCCGAATCTCTATTACGCCGTAAGGAATCCGAATACCGGAGAGGAAATCTGGCCTAAGCGCACACGTGTTTGGGCCTTTGACCGAAAAGCTCACGAGCGTCATATCGCCGAGAACATGATCTATTGGGGGAAAAACGGCACCAATAGCACTCCTCGCCTAAAGAAGTTCAAAGAAAGTCTTCGGTCTGCGGGGAGGGTTGCCGCCACGATTTGGCTGCACGAAGAAGTGGGTCACAACCAAGACGCCAAACGGGAACAGTTAGCGCTCAATTCCCATTCTCCATTCACTACGCCAAAGCCAGAGAAGCTGCTGCTCCGTATTTTGGAAATCGCCACCAACCCCGGCGACCTCGTCCTAGATTCCTTCGCCGGTTCCGGCACCACCGGCGCCGTCGCCCACAAAATGGGCCGCCGCTGGATCATGGTGGAGCTGGGCGAGCACTGCCACACGCACATCGTTCCGCGCCTGCAAAAAGTCATTGACGGGCAAGACCCCGGCGGGGTGACGCAGGCCACCGGCTGGCAGGGCGGCGGCGGCTTTCGCTATTACGAACTGGCCCCCACGCTGCTGGCCACCGACCGCTGGGGCAACCAGGTCATCAACCCCGAGTACGACGCGGCCATGTTGTCCGCCGCCATGTGCAAGCTGGAGGGCTTTGCCTACGCGCCCAGCGAGGCGCTTTGGTGGCAGCACGGCCACAGCAGCGAGCGCGACTTTATTTATGTGACCACGCAGACCCTGAGCGCCGAGCAGCTCGACGCGCTGGCCGAAGAGGTGGGCGCAGAGCGCAGCCTGCTGGTGTGCTGCGGCGCCTACCGGGGTGTGACGGCGGCGCAGGCGGCGCAGCGCTGGCCGCAGCTCACCATCAAGAAGATTCCGAAGATGGTGAAAGACCGCTGCGAGTGGGGCCACGACGACTACAGCCTGAACGTGGCCAACCTGCCCATGGCCGCGCCCAAGCCAGGCGCTGCGCCCGCGCAGGATGATTTGTTTGGTGAGGACGGGGCATGACCACGCTGCCCGCGCAGGCCGAATTGCTGGCGCGCATTCGGCACATTTGGGAGTCTGCGCGCACCCAGGCGGCGCGCTCGGTCAACACGGCCCATGTGTGTGCCAACTGGCTGATAGGGCAGCAGATTGTGGAGGCGGAGCAGGGCGGCGCCAAGCGGGCGGCGTATGGCAAGGCCTTGCTCAAGGCGCTGTCTGAACAGTTGTCGGCTGAGTATGGAGCGGGGTTTTCTGTCAGCGCATTGCAGTACATGCGCAGCTTTTTTTTGGGCTACCCGCAGCTGCTGGCAAAACAACACGCGGTGCGTGTTGTTTTGGATGTACAGCAGATTCAACACGCAGTGCGTGGCGAATCTCCTGGGGGCCGTGATGTGGTGCAGCCGGGCGTGCTCAACCCCAGCTTGTCATGGACGCACTACCGCACCCTGTTGAAAGAAGAGCGCCAGCCCGTGCGCGACTTTTATGAAATCGAGTCCGTGCGCAATGGCTGGTCTGCCCGGCAACTGGAGCGGCAGATGCATTCCTTTCTGTTTGAGCGCCTTGCCAAGAGCCGCGACAAGCAGGGCGTGCTGGCGCTGGCCAACGAAGGGCAGGCGCTGAACCGTGCGCAAGATGTGATCAAAGACCCCTACGTGCTGGAGTTTCTGGACTTGCCAGAATCGCACCGTCTGGTGGAGTCGCGCATTGAAGAAGCGTTGATCAACCAGTTGCAGGCCTTTTTGCTGGAGCTGGGCAGTGGTTTTGCCTTTGTGGGGCGGCAGCGGCGGTTGACGCTGGATGGAGACCATTTTTACCCCGACCTGGTTTTCTACCACGTCAAGCTCAAGTGCTACGTGGTGATAGACCTGAAGGTCGGCAAGCTCACCCATGGCGACTTGGGGCAGATGCAGTTGTACGTGAACTACTACGACCGCGAAGTGGCTGCCAAGGGCGACAACCCGACCATTGGCCTGCTGCTGTGCAGCGAGAAGAACGACGCGGTGGTGCGCTATGTGCTGGGCGACAAGACCGAGCAGATTTTTGCCAGCCGCTACCAGTTTGCCCTGCCCAGCGAGGACGATTTGCGTGCGGAGATTCGGCGTGAGATGGAGCAGTTTCAACCGCTGGAGCTGCGGGAGCCGCTGGAACCGTTAGCGCCATCGAAACCGTTGGAGCAGCGTGAGGGGACGTCTGCCAAAGTACAACGGGCTGCCACTGGCAAACCGAAGACACCAGCGACCAAGACAACAAAGAGCCGTTCGAAATCCACAGCGGCCAAGGGAACCGAAAAATGAGCCAACGCGAAGTCAACGCCATCGCAGGCCGCCTGAGCCTGCGCAAGCCGCAAACCGATTCTCTGCAGGCGCTGGCCCGCGCCATCGAGGCCAGCCCGCTGGTGCTCAAGCACGGGCGCGACAGTGCCGAGCTGGCCGATGTGCTGAAGGTGTTGCAAGGCCAATTTGGCACGCTGAAGGACTTTGAGCGCGACTTTCCATCGCTGTGCTTTGCGCTGGCCACGGGTGTGGGCAAAACGCGGTTGATGGGTGCGTTCATCAGCTACCTGTATGCGGCGCATGGCATCAAGCACTTTTTTGTGCTGGCACCCAATCTGACGATTTACGACAAGCTGATTGGTGACTTCACCCCCAACACGCCCAAATACGTGTTCAAGGGCATTGCCGAGTTTGCGGCGTACCCGCCCGAGATCATCACCGGCGACAACTACGAGGAGCGCGCCCAGGCGCTGGGCGATTTGCTCTCGCCGGTGACGATCAATATTTTCAACATCGCCAAGATCGCCTCAGAGGTGCGCGGGGGGAAGGCACCGCGCATCAAGCGGCTCTCTGAATACATCGGCCAAAGCTACTTTGACTACCTGGCCAGCCTGCCCGATCTGGTGCTGCTGATGGACGAGTCGCACCGCTACCGCGCCACGGCGGGCCTGCGTGCCATCAACGACCTGAAGCCCGTGCTGGGCCTGGAGTTGACGGCCACGCCGTTTGTCGAAACCACCAAGGGACCGGTGCCGTTCAAGAACGTGGTGATGGAGTACCCCCTGGCGCGAGCCATGGACGACGGCTTTGTGAAAGAGCCTGCGGTGGTGACCCAGCGCAACTTTGACGCCAAGGCCCTGCCGCCCGAAGAGCTGGAGCGCGTGAAGCTGCGCGACGGCGTGCGCATGCACGAGGCCACCAAGGTGGAGCTGAAGACCTACGCGCGCAGCAACGGAGTCAAAGAGGTCAAGCCCTTCATGCTGGTGATTGCGCGGGACACCACACACGCTGCAGCCCTGTTGGCGCATTTGCAGTCGGATGAATTCTTTGCCGGGCGCTACCGCAACAAGGTGATCCAGGTAGACAGCAGCAAGAGCGGCGCGGAAGAAGAGGAAATGGTGCGCAAGCTGCTGGCCGTGGAGAGTGTGGACGAGCCCACCGAAATCGTGATCCACGTGAACATGCTCAAAGAGGGGTGGGACGTGACCAACCTCTACACCATCGTGCCGCTGCGCGCCGCAAACGCACGCACGCTGGTAGAGCAGTCGATTGGCCGGGGCCTGCGCCTGCCGTATGGCAAGCGCACAGGCGTGGCGGCGGTGGACCGCCTGAGCATCATTGCGCACGACCGGTTTCAGGAAATCATTGACGACGCCAACAAGGCCGATTCGCCCATCCGCTTGAAGACCTTTTTGCTGGACGCACCGGAGGATGGCGACGGCCCGCCGCAGAGCGTGACCGTGGCCCCGAGTCTGTCACAGACGCTGGGGCTGGCGGATGGTGCGGCGCAGGTGGGCTCTGTGGTGACTTCTGTGGTCGGCAATGGGGTGGGTGGTGCTGTGGGTGGTGCCGCCCAGCATGGGCTGGATGCCGCCGCGCCCGCCCCATTGTTTGCCACAGAGCGCGAACGCCAGGCCGCAGCGGTGGTGATGGAGGTGCTGGGCACCTACGAAGCCAAACCAGAGCAAGCGCCCACCCGCCAGGCCTTGCTGAACACCGATTTGCAAGCCCGCATTGCCGAGGCGGTGCGCGAGAAATTGCCCCCCGCGCAGGCAGGCCTGGCGCTGGCTGAAGCACCTGCCGGTGAGCTGGACTTGCAGGCTGTGGTGCGCCGCACGGTGGAGGCGGTGGTGCAAAAGACCATCGATATCCCGCGCATCGTCGTGACCCCCAAGGGCGAGGTGCGCAGCGGCTTCAAGCCCTTCACGCTGGACGTGAGTGGCTTGCACCTGCAGCCAAAGGACCGTTCGCTGGTCGGCCAGAACCTGGGCAACCGAGAGCAGTTCACTCTGTCTGCCCAAAGCGGAGGCACGCAGCGCAGGCCCGAGGACTACATCGTGCATGCGCTGATCGACTACGACGACATTGACTACAACACCCAGGCCAGCCTGCTGTACGACCTGGCGGGGCAGGTGGTGGCGCACCTGCGCAGCTACCTCAAGGATGAGGATGAAGTGCGCAATGTGCTGGACCTGGACCGCCAGTTGATTGCCCGCAACGTATATGCGCAGATGCACGCGCATTTCGAGGAGTCTGCCCCGGAGGGCTACACCGTAGACGTGCGGCGCGGGTTCACGGCCTTGAAGGCACCCACCTACACCGTGGGCGCTGGCCAGGTGGTGCGCGACTACCGCGAAACGCCCGAGGACCTGGGGCGCATCAAGCAAATGGTGTTTGGCGGGTTCAGCCGCTGCCTGTACCCGCTGCAGAAGTTTGATTCAGACACCGAGCGCAAGTTTGCGGTGCTGCTGGAGCGCGATGCCGACAAGTGGCTCAAGCCCGCCAAGGGCCAGTTTCAGATGTTCTACAAGCTGGGTGCCGAGCAGCCCGAATATGTGCCGGATTTTGTGGCCGAGACGGCGCACCATGTGCTGATGGTGGAAACCAAGGCCAGCAAAGACATGGACAGCGCCGAAGTGAAGGCCAAAGCCCAGGCGGGCGCGCTGTGGTGCAAGAACGCGACAGATCACACCCGATCCGTGGGCGGCAAGCCGTGGAAGTACCTGTTGGTGTCCCATGAGCAGGTTACAGCCGACAAAACGTTGAACGACTTTCTGCGCTTTGAGGTGGTAGCCGGTTGAGTCTGTTGGGACAGTTTAGCGCCCATATTTTGATGAAAAATAGCTGCTAGCGCTTATGAATAAAGCGCTAGCAGCTATCTTTTGTATAGCGAGATCTATGAATTTCGCGGTGGTGAATATCAGGCGGTGATTTCCGCAGCAGTCGCCGCCCCTGCAGCCGCGTGGCACGTCTGCACCTCCACCAAACAGTCGTAAAACGTCGGTGCACGGCCCAGGTCCGTGAGGGCCTGGCTGGTCACCTCGTTCACGTTGGTGCCGTTCAGCCCCAGCTTGCGCCACCAGATGCCCAGGCCGTTCACCACGCCGGGGCGGGCGCGGGTGGACACTTCGGCGTGGCATTCGTAGCTGCCCCGGTCGTTGAACACGCGCACGGTGCTGCCGTCGGCAATGCCGCGTGCGGCGGCGTCGTCGGGGTGCATTTCCAGCAACGGGCGGCCTTCGATGGTGCGCAGGCTTTTGACGTTGACGAAGCTGGAGTTGAGGAAGTTGCGCGCGGGCGGCGAGATCATCGCCAGCGGGTAGCGGGCGTCGGTGTCCTGCAACTCGTGGTTGGGAACGTGGTCGGGCAGGCCGTCCAGGCCTTGCGCGGCCAGCCGGGCGCTGAAGAATTCGCAGCGGCCCGAGGGCGTGGGGAAGTGGCCTTCGGCAAATGGCGCATCGGGCACGCTCAGCGTGGCAAAGCCCTGGCGTTCGAGCAGGGCGTAGTCCACCGCGTTGCCAAAGGCCTGGCGGCACAAGGTTTCGTCGCTGTCGGTAAAGCAGGGGTCGGCAAAGCCCATGCGCGCGGCCAGGTCGCGGAAGATCTGGGCGTTGCTGCGTGCCTGGCCGACGGGGGCGATGGCCGGGCGATTGAGCATCACATCGGTGTGGCCATAGGCCAGGTGCACGTCCCAGTGCTCCAGTTGCGTGGTGGCGGGCAGGATGTAGTCGGCGTAGTCGGCTGTGTCGGTGTGAAAGTGCTCCAGCACCACGGTGAACAAATCCTCGCGGGCAAAGCCCTGCACCACCTTGCCCGAATCGGGCGCCACGGCGACGGGGTTGCTGTTGTAGACCACGACGGCTTCGACCTTGGGGCCGAAGGTGGGCGAGGCCTCGCGCAGCAGGTCGTCGCCAATGGTGGACATGTTGATGGTGCGCGGCGTGCGCCCGGCCAGCAGGTCTGGGCGGTGCAGCGCGGCGCGATCCACCGGAAACTGCCCGGAGCTGGACAGCAGCAGCCCGCCCGCACGGTGCCGCCACGCACCGGTGAGCGCGGGCAGGCAGGCGACAGCGCGCACGGCATTGCCACCGCCACGCACGCGCTGCATGCCGTAGTTCAGGCGGATGGCGGCGGGCTTTGTGGTGCCGTAGTCGCGGGCGAGCTGGCGGATTTGTTCGACGGGGATGCCGCACACCTCGGCCGCGCGCTCGGGTGGCCATTGCAGGGCGCGCTCGCGCAGTGACTCCCAGCCCAGGGTGTGCTGGGCGATGTAATCGTGGTCCAGCCAGTCGTTTTGGATCAGTTCGTGCATCAGCGCCAGCGCCAGGGCGGCGTCGGTGCCAGGGCGCAGGGCGATGTGTTCATGGCACTTGTCGGCGGTTTCGCTCTTGCGGGGGTCGATGCACACCAGCTTGGCGCCATTGCGCTTGGCCTGCTGGGCGTAGCGCCAGAAGTGCAGGTTGCTGCCAATCGAATTGCTGCCCCAGATGAGGATGAGCTTGGATTCGGCAAAGAACTCCACCTTCATGCCCACCTTGCCACCCAGCGTCTGCACCAGCGCTTCGCCGCCGGCGGACGCGCAGATGGTGCGGTCCAGCAGCGAGGCGCCCAGGTGGTGGAAGAAGCGGCGGTCCATGCTTTCGCCCTGCACCAGGCCCATGGTGCCCGCGTAGCTGTAGGGCAGGATGGCTTCGGGCGCACGGGTGGCAATGGCTTGCAGGCGCTGGGCAATGTCGGCCAGGGCTTCGTCCCAGGTCACGGGCGTGAATTGGCCGCTGCCTTTGGCGCCGCTGCGCTTGAGCGGCGTGAGGATGCGCTCGGGGTGGTAAGTGCGCTCGGTGTACTTGCTCACTTTCGCGCACAGCACGCCATCGGTGTGGGGGTGGTCCGGGTTGCCTTGCACCCGGGTGGCCACGCCGTTTTCCACAGTGGTGACCAGGCCGCAGGTGTCGGGGCAGTCATGCGGGCAGGCGCCCCGAATGCTCAGAGGCGCTGCGGGTGTGGGGTTTTCGCTAGTAAATGCAGACATTTGTTCGTGGCCGTCTGAAAATTCGACTGTAATGATTTGTGGACGTAAGCTCGCGACTTGCCCGCGCTGCAGCAAGGGCCGGTGTGGAGGTTATACGTTGCCCCCGAAACAAAACCAACCATCAACACCTCACATGCAACCTTCTGTATTGAACCGCAGGCAGTTTTCCGTGGGCATTGGCGCTACCGCGCTGGCTGGTTTTGGTGTGGCGCGTGCCCAAAGCGAGGGCCGCATCGTGCTGGGGCAATCGGCCGCATTTTCAGGTCTGGCGGCGCAGTTGGGTATCCAGTTCAACCAGGGGGCGAAGCTGTTTTTTGACCAGCTCAACGCCGCTGGTGGCGTGGGCAAGCGCATGGTGGAAATCCGCACGCTGGACGACGGCTACGAGCCCGACCGCTGCGCAGAAAACACCCGCAAGCTCATCGCTGACGACGTGTTTGCACTGTTTGGCTATGTGGGCACACCCACCAGCCTGGCGGCAGTGCCCCTGTTCAACCAGGCCAAGGTGCCGTTTTTCGCCCCGTTCACGGGGGCTGAGTCGCTGCGCCAGCCGTTCAATCGCCTCGCCTTCCATGTGCGGGCTTCGTACTACGACGAAACCGCGCTCATCGTGCGCCAGCTGGTCAACCTGGGCGTCAAGAAGATTGCCGTGTTCCACCAGAACGATGCCTACGGCAAGGCCGGGCTTGACGGTGTGAACAAGGCGCTGGCCGAGCACAAGCTGCCCCTGGCGGGCGCCGCCACGGTGGAGCGCAATTCGGTGGACGTGGCTGCCGCCGTGGAAAAACTGGTGGCCGCCAAGCCCGATGCGGTGGTGCAGATCGCCGCCTACGGCGCCAGCGCCGCCTTTGTGCGCGCCGCCCGCAAGGCAGGTTTCGGCGGCACGTTCTACAACGTGTCGTTCGTGGGCACGCAGGCCCTGGCTGACGAGCTGGGCAAGGATGGCGCCGGTGTGGTGGTGTCGCAGGTGGTGCCGTCGCCCTACCAGCCCTCGCGCCAGATCACCCGCGAGTTTCTGGACGCCATCAAAAAGGCGGGCGACAAGGTGCAGCCCAATTACTCCAGCATGGAAGGCTTTCTGGCCGCCCGCATCTTCACCGAAGGCCTGCGCCAGGCAGCAGCCAGCGGCAAGATCAGCCGCGACAGTTTCATCTCTGGCATGGAAGGCCTGGGCACCCAGGTGATTTCGGGCTTTCCGGTGTCGTTTGGCGCGAATGACCACACGGCATCCAGCTTTGTGGAGATGTCCATGCTCACCGGCGATGGCCGGGTGAGAACCTGACACGCTGCGCAAGCACTGCAATCACCATTCAAGCCCGGCGCGAAAGTGCCGGGCTTTTTTTTTTGTGCCTGATGGTGGGACAGGTGCGGCCTCAGTCCATGGACTGGGTATTCGCCAGCCCCTGCATGAACGCCTCGCAGCGCCCCAGCTGCTCCAGGCTCACGAACTCGTCGGGCTGGTGGGCTTGCTGGATGCTGCCGGGGCCGCACACCACGGTGGGGATGCCGGCGTTTTTGAACAGCCCGGCTTCAGTGCCAAAAGCCACCAGCGTGGTGCCAGCCTCGCCGCTCAGCCGCTGGGCCAGGCGGGTGACGGCGTCGTCCTTGCTGCCCAGAAAGCTGGGGATCTCGCAGATGGTCTCAAAGCCAAAACCGGCGTCTGGCGCCACCTTCTTCATCGCGGGCTCCAGCGACTTGGCATAGGCCAGCACTTCCGCTTGCATCTGGGCGGCGTTGGCCGTGGGCAGGTCGCGGAATTCGTAGCGGAATTCGGCGTCGCGCGGCACCACGTTGTCGGCAATGCCGCCGTGGAACTGGCCGACGCTGGCAGTGGAGAAGGGCACGTCAAAGCCTTCAAAGCGGGGCTCGTGCTGCTCAAAGCCCTCGGCCATGTCGCGCACGCGACCCACCACGCGGGCCGCCATTTCAATCGCGTTGACAGAGTGTGGGGTCAACGACGAGTGCGCCTCTTTGCCGCGCACGCAGCACTTGTAGCGGTACACCCCCTTGTGGGCAATGGCGGGCACCATGAGCGTGGGCTCACCCACAATGCAGGCCAGTGGCTTGATGCCGGCGTCGCGCAGGTCGGCAATCAGCTCTTTCACACCAAAGCAGCCCACTTCCTCGTCGTAGCTGAAGGCGAAGTGCACCGCGAACGGGGCCTGGCTGTTCAGGAAGGCTTCTGCGTGGGCCACTGCCAGGCCGATGAAGGCTTTCATGTCAGCACTGCCACGGCCATAGAGCTTGCCGTCCTGTACCAGCGCGCTCAACGGGTCCATGCTCCAGTCCTGCCCCGTCCAGGGCACGGTGTCGGTGTGGCCCGAAAGAATGATGCCGCTGGGCTTGCCCTCGCCCAGCGTGGCAAACAGGTTGGCCTTGGTCTTATCGGCGTTGTAGGTGAGGCGGCTTTTCACGCCCAGTTGGGTCAGGGTGTCGCGCACAAAGTGGATCAGCTCCAGGTTCGAGTTCTGGCTGACGGTGTTCATGCGGACCAGGGTTTGTGCAAGTTCGAGGGCGTGGGGTGAGAGCATGGCGTGCCTTGGCTGGGGGCAAAAGAACCGATAAAAACCCGCACTGGCCCCCGTGTTGCTCACGGGCTAGACTGCAGGATCGTAAGGACACATATCATGAACGTTATCGACTCCATCGTCACCCAGGCCGCGGGTATCGCAGCGGTGCGCCGGGACATTCACGCCCACCCCGAGCTGTGCTTTGAAGAAGTACGCACCGCCGATGTGGTGGCGGGCAAGCTCACCGAATGGGGCATTCCCATCCACCGCGGGCTGGGCAAGACAGGTGTGGTGGGCATCGTGCATGGCCGCGACGGCGGTGCCTGCGGGCGTGCCATTGGCCTGCGTGCCGACATGGACGCCCTGCCCATGCAGGAGTTCAACACCTTTGAGCACGCCAGCAAACACCACGGCAAGATGCACGCCTGCGGCCACGATGGCCACACGGCCATGCTGCTGGCAGCGGCGCAGCACTTTGCCAAGCACCGCAACTTTGACGGCACGGTGTACCTCATCTTCCAGCCTGCGGAAGAGGGTGGCGGCGGCGCCCGCGTGATGATTGAAGACGGCCTGTTTGAGAAATTCCCCATGCAGGCCGTGTACGGCATGCACAACTGGCCGGGTATGCCCGCAGGCACCATGGCCGCCAGTGCGGGGCCGGTGATGGCGTCCACCAGCGAATTCAAGATCACCGTGCGCGGCAAGGGCGGCCACGCAGCCATGCCGCACATGGGGGTGGACCCAGTTCCGATTGCTTGCCAGATGGTGCAGGCCTTCCAGACCATCATCAGCCGCAACAAGAAGCCGGTGGATGCGGGGGTGATCTCGGTCACCATGATCCACACGGGCGAGGCCACCAACGTGGTGCCCGACAGCTGCGAGTTGCAAGGCACGGTTCGCACCTTCTCGTTTGAGGTGCTCGACCTGATCGAAAAACGCATGCGCCAGGTGGCCGAGCACACCTGCGCCGCGCACAACGCGGTGTGCGACTTTGAATTTGTGCGCAACTACCCGCCCACCATCAACACCCCGGCCGAAGCGCAGTTTGCCCGCAAGGTCATGGCCAGCATCGTGGGCGAAGACAAGGCGCTGGACCAGGAGCCCAGCATGGGCGCGGAAGACTTTGCCTACATGCTGCAGGCCAAACCGGGCGCCTACCTGTTCATTGCCAACGGCGATGGCAGCCACCGCGAAATGGGCCACGGCGGCGGGCCTTGCACGCTGCACAACCCCAGCTACGACTTCAATGACGACCTGATCCCGCTGGGCGGCACGTTCTGGGTGCGGCTGGCCGAAGAATGGCTGGCGGCCCAGGCCAAGGCCGCCTGAGAGTCCACCCCACTTGCTCAGCCGTTGACTGAAAGAACCGCTCCATGATTGGTATCCCCGAAGCCTTTTCGCCCACCTACGCGGTAGCCCGCCGGAAGTTTCTGGAGGCCGCCGCCGCAGGCGGGCTGGAGGTGGAGTCCCACACCTACCCGCTGGCCGGGCGTGACGGCGAGGTGCTGGCCATGGACGCGGCTTTGGACGGCCCCCGTGGCGCAGACAAGCTGCTGATGGTGAGCAGCGCCTGTCACGGGGTGGAGGGCTACTGCGGCAGCGGCGTGCAGGTGTTTGCGCTGCACGACGCCGAGTGGCGTGCCAAGGCGCGCGAAGCCGGCGTGGCGGTGCTCTACATCCATGCGCTCAACCCGTACGGCTTCTCGCACATTCGGCGCGCCACGCACGAAAACGTCGATCTCAACCGCAACTTCCATTCCTTCACCGGGCTCTTGCCGGACAACGCTGCCTACCGCGAGGTAGCGCCCCTGCTGCTGCCCGATGTGTGGCCGCCCAACGCCGCCAACGTGCAGGCGGTGCAAGCGTTTATCGCCGAGCGCGGCGAGTCTGCCTGGCAGGCCGCCATCACCCGCGGGCAGCACGAGTTTGCGCAGGGCTTGTTCTATGGCGGCACCGCACCTACCTGGAGCAACCAGACCCTGCGCCAGGTACTGCGCGAGCACGGTACCCGTGCGCAGCGCCTGGCCTGGATCGATCTGCACACGGGCCTGGGCCCCAGCGGCCTGGGTGAGCGCATCTACGCGGGCAAGGATGATGCCGCCGCCGTGCAGCGCGCCCGCCAGTGGTGGGGCGGCGGCGGTGCCACGCCCGTGACCTCCATCTACGACGGCTCATCCACCTCGGCCTTCCTCACCGGCCTGATGTGGACTGCCATCTACGACGAGTGCCCACAGGCCGAATACACCGGCATTGCCATGGAATACGGTACCGTGCCGGTCACTGAAGTCATCCAGGCGCTGCGCGCCGAGCACTGGCTCAACATCCACCCCGAAGCCCCGGCCGAGCTGGCTGCACAGATCAAGGCCCAGATGCTGGCCGCCTTCTACACCGACACCGATGCATGGAAGGGCCAGATCATCAGCCAGGCGCGGCAGTCGCTGTTCCAGGCGGTGGATGGTTTGACGGGTTGTTGATAAAAAAGCCCTGCAGCGCTTATCTGGTAAGCGCGATACGCTATCAAAATATGAGCATTTTGGTGAAGGCCCATGCGTTACTGGCGCAGCCGGGGAGTGTCGTGTGGACGTCGCTCGCCGGCCGCCGCACTGGGCAGTGGCGGGCAGAGGCTCTAAGATGGCGCGGCTCTTTTTTTGTGTTTTTTGCACCCTTTCCCCATCCGATACGGAGACAACCGCATGTCCGACCTGAACGCCGCTTTTGAAGCCGCCGTCGCCAATTCCAAGAACCTGTCCGAGCGCCCCGACAACGCGACCCTGCTTAAGATCTACGCCCTCTACAAGCAAGCCACCGTGGGCGACAACACCGAGAAGAAGCCCAGCTTCTCCGACATGGTGGGCCGTGCCAAGTGGGACGCCTGGGAAAAGCTCAAGGGCACCGAAGCCGATGCCGCCAAGCAGCAGTACATCGACCTGATTACCGAGCTGAGCTGATCGCAGTTTTCAAGGCGCCACCTTCCGTGGTGCCTTGCCCTCCAGCGGCCTGCGGGCCGCTTTGTTTTTGGGGCCGGCGTTTACCCGCCAGGCTGGGGCGGCGAAGCCCGATCCAGTGCCCACCACGCGGGCAGCAGGGTCCGCACTGCGGCGCGGCGGTAGCGGTCGTCGATCAGGAACACCACGCCCTGGTCCTGCTCGGTGCGAATCACCCGGCCCGCCGCCTGCACCACCTTGCGCAGGCCCGGGAAGAGGTAGGTGTAGTCATACCCCTTGCCTGCGCCAAAGTGCCGGTCCATTGCGCGGCGCATTTCTTCGTTCACCGGGTTGACCTGCGGCAGCCCCAGCGTGGCGATGAAGGCGCCAATGAGCCGGTGGCCGGGCAAGTCCACCCCTTCTGAGAATGCCCCGCCCAGCACGGCAAAGCCAATGCCCTGGCCGCCTTCCTGAAAACGGTCCAGAAACGCCTGGCGGGCCACGTCGTCCATGCCCGCGGTTTGTTGCCACTGGGGCACCTCGGGGTGGTCCTGCTGCAGCTGCGCCGCAATGCGCTGCAGGTAGTCAAAGCTGCTGGCAAAGCACAGGTAGTTGCCTGGCAGGCGCGCAAACTGCTCGGCCATCAGGTGGGCGATGGGCACCAGCGACTGCGCCCGGTCGGCAAAGCGGGTGGACAAGTGCCCCACCGTGTGCACCGCCAGTTGCCCGCTGTGAAAGGGCGATTCCACATCCACCCAGCCCGTATCGGGCGGCAGGCCCAGCAGGTCGCGGTAAAACGCAGGCGGCGTGAGCGTGCCAGAGAACAGCACGCTGCTGTGCGCTGCCGCGTGGCGCGCCGCTAGGTGTGGGGCGGGCACCACGTTGCGAATGCACAGTGTGCTGGAGCGACCCCGGCGCCCGTAGCGTGGCGGGTCCAGCGTCACGTCCAGCAGCGCGTGGCTGCCGAACTGCTCGGCCATGGCGGCAAAGTGCAGCGCGTCCAGGTACAGCGCCAGCACCGGGTCGCCGGGCAGCAGGGGCGCATCGGTCTGCGCCTCGGCCACCGCGCCAATGGCGCGCTGCAGTGCCTGCACAAAGGCGTCGGGCAGGGCCGGGTGGGCGCAGTACGCGTCCACCTGATCGCGGTGGATGGCGTTCCACTGCCGTTGCAGGGCGTCCAGCGCCTTGCGCACGGGGCCGGTGGCGGCCGCGCGAGCATCGGCCAGCGTGCCCTGGTGCAGCTCGGCGGTGTACATGCGGCGGGCGCGGTCGGGCAGGTTGTGGGCCTCGTCCACCAGCACGCCCACCTTCCAGCCATGCGCCACCGTCAGTGCATACAGCATGGCGGCGCTGTCGTAGAAGTAGTGGTAATCGGCCACCGCCACATCGCACCAGTGCGCCATCTCCTGCGCCAGGTAATAGGGGCAGATGCCGTGCGCAAGCGCCGTGGTGCGCACGGCGGGGCCATCCCACAGGCTGGTGTGCTGCGCCAGGGCCTGGCGCGCGGCAGGCAGCCGGTCGTAAAAGCCCTGTGCCAGCGGGCAGGATTCACCGTGGCAGGCCTTGTCGGGGTGTTCGCAAACCTTGTCGCGGGCCAGTACGTCCAGCACGCGCAGGGGTGGGATGGGGGAAGACGTGCGCAGTTGCTCGTGCACACGGGCCAGGGCATCGAGTGCCAGCGCATGGCCGGTGCCCTTCGCGGTCAGGAAGAACAGTTTGTCCAGCCCCTTGCGCGCGCTGGCCTGCAGCAGCGGGAACAGCGTGCCCAGCGTCTTGCCGATGCCCGTGGGGGCCTGCGCTAGCAGGCAGCGACCGCCGCCATCACCGCTATCGTTGCCATCCTTGTCGTCCCGGTGGCCAGGCCCCACGTTGCGGTACACGGCCACGGCCAGCTCGCGCTGCCCGGCGCGAAAGCTGCCGTGCGGAAAGGTCAGCGCCGCCAGCGCTGCATCGCGGGCTTGGCGGTGCTGCTGCTCGCTGTGGGCCCAGGCCAGGTAGCGCGCGCACAGCGCCTCAAAGTGCGCCTGCAGATCGGCGGCGGTGTGGGTTTCGACCAGCTCGGTCTCTTGCCCCGTGCCGGTTTGCACGTAGACCAGCGCCACCTGCAGGCGCGTGAGCCCCCGGGCCTGGCACAGCAGGTGGCCGTACACGCGGGCCTGGGCCCAGTGCAGGGCGCGCTGGTGGGGGCGCACCCCGTCGAGCTGGCCCCGGTAGGTCTTGATCTCTTCGAGCTGCTGGCGGGCTGCGTCAAACCCGTCGGCCCGCCCACGCACCGTGAGCTGCTGGAACAGGCCACTCAGCGCCACCTCGGCCTCGTAGCCATCGCTACGGCGGCCCTGCACCAGTCGGTGGCTTTCCATGCCCTCCAGCGCGCTGGGGGCGGGGGTGAAGCGCAGGTCCAGGTCGCCCGTGCGGGCCGTGAAGGCGCACAGGGCACGCACCGAGACTGTGAGCGGGGCCGACGTTTGAAGGGGTGTGGTCATACGGCCGCCGTGCCCATGAGGGGCTCCATGCCAGGCGCATCCCGCCAGCGCACATGGCACACGCTGGCGGGCAGGCCATGGGCGTGGCAATACTGCAGCCAGCGGATCTGGTTGTCTTGCAGCTTGTCGCCCGGGCCTTTGACTTCGACCAGTTCGTAGCGCTGTTCGACCGGACGTGTGGGCCAGAACCGCACCAGGTCCGGCAGGCCGCTGCGGTGGGCCACCGGGGCTTGCAGCAAGCGCTCAAAAAAAAGGCGCAGGTGCGCGGCGGGAATACAGTGCAGGGCCAGTTCGAGCAGCGGCTCGCTTAGTGCCCCCCAGAACACATGGGGCGACTGCCGACCGTGCTTGGTGGCAAACCGCTCACGGATGAGAGCGCGGTAGCGGCCATCCTCCAGCGTCTGCAGGCATTCGGCAAACAGCGCAGTGCGGCGCTCCACAAAGTCGGGCGCATTCAGGTCGGCGGGCGCACTCTGGAAGGGGTGGAAGAATGCCCCCGGCAGTGGCGCGAACATGGCGGGCCAGCACAGCAGCCCGAACAGGCTGTTGATGAGTGCGTTCTCGGTGTAGAACACCGGCGCTTCGTCGGTGTGCCAGTGCTGGCGCAGCGCCCATTCCACCGAAGTTGCGGGGCCTGGATAGGGCAGGGTGAGCGTCTGGGTGGCCTGCTGTGCAACCGCTTGGCGGGCAGGCTTCTTGGGGCGCGCCACGGCGCCCGCCTGTAGTCCGGCAGCGCGGTGCAGGCGGGGCAGCATACGTGCCAGGCGTTGGCTTTCTTCATCGTTTTCGGGGGCGGCCTGGGCCTGAAGTGCCAGCGCCAAAGCATCTGCATGGCGGCCCATGCGCTCGTGCACGCGGATGCGCCGGTGCCGTGCGCCGGGGTGCTGGCTGTGGGCATAGGCCTGCTCGGCCAGTGGCCAGTCGGCCGCTTTTTCGCAGGCCTCACCCAGGCGCATCAGCAGTTTGGCGCGGCGGCGTTCCAGCCAGGGGTTGGGGCTGGTGGCTTGCACTGCGGCGGCCAGCAGGGGCGGGCGTTCTGCGCCATCGTCCAGCGCCTGGCGCAGGGCGTGCAGCACAAGGTAGTGATCCACATCGGCGCGGCATTGAAACGCCCTCGATTGCGCATCAAACGGCACCACTTCGTACTGGAACAGCCCCAGGTCGGCCAGTACGAATTCCGACCAGCTTTGGTGCAGGTTGCCAAAGAACATGAGCCGCAGCCGGGTGCACAGCGCCGTCACCTCTTGCGCCACGCGCCACACGGCTTCGGTGCTGGTGGGGTGCCATTGGCGATAGGGTTGGGCGGTGGTGTGGTGCGGTTGCAGGGCTTGCAGCAGCGCGGCCTTGGTCTGCGATTTGGCGGTGGCCTGGTGCGTGCAGGTGGCGGCAAACAACGTCGCCACCTCGCGATGGGTGTGTACCGCAAACAGCTCGGCTAGCGTCAGCGGGGCCGTGGCATCGAGCCAGCCCAGGGCCAGCAGCGGCGCGGCGGCGGTATCGATGTCGCCAATCTCTTCATACGCCAGCTTGCCCGCACGAAACCACGGGCCGCGTCGCATCACCAGCCGCACCAGCAGCGCCTGTGCGGGCTCGGGCAGTTGTGCAAAGCGGGCGAAGAAGTCCTGCTCCGGCGCGCCCAGCACATCGGCATAGCGGGTGCGCAGCCAGTCGAGCGCACGCACAAAGTTGTGCAGGTAGTACAGGCGGTGCGGGGGCAGGGCGGTGGTGCCCAAAAGGCGGTCTCCGTCGGGGCTTGGCTGGGTCAGGCGGCGGGCTGCCAGCCCTTGGGCAGACCGGCCAGGGGGGTCATGCCGTGCAGGGGCTCGTCAGGCAGGCCCGCTTGCAGTGCTTCGCGTGCGGCCATCAGCAGGTTGTAGTCCACGCCGGTGGCGATGCCCATGGCTTCGAACATGAAAACCAGGTCTTCGGTGACGACGTTGCCCGAGGCACCGGGCGCGTAGGGGCAGCCGCCCAGCCCGCCTTGCGAGGCGTCGAACGTGCGCACACCCACGTCGTAGGCGGCCAGGCAGTTGGCCAGGCCCAGGCCGCGTGTGTTGTGCATGTGGGCCGCGCCCGCCTTGGGGCCCAGTTCGGCACGCAGGCGCGTGAACAGGCGGCGCACCTGGGCCGGGTTGGCCATGCCGGTAGTGTCAGACAGGCCCACCTCGTCCACACCCGCTTCGGCGCATTGCACGGCCAGGCGGATCACGTCGTCCTCGGGCACCGCGCCTTGCAGCGTGCAGCCAAAGGCGGTCGACAGACCCACTTCAATCAGCGCATGCGGTGCGGTGTCGGCGCGCAGTTGCACCACGGCCTGCAGCTCTTGCACCATGGCGGCGGGTGTTTTGCGCACGTTCGCCAGCGAATGTGCCTCGCTGGCCGACACCGGCAGCGTCACCTTGTGCGCCCCGGCCTGCAGTGCGGCCTCGGCCCCACGCAGGTTGGGGGCCAGCGCCATCACGGTGATGTGCGGGTGCCGGGCCACGGCGTGGCGCACCACCTCGGCCACATCGGCCATTTGCGGCAGCAGCTTGGCAGGCACGAAAGAGCCGACCTCGATCTCGCGCAAGCCAGCGGCCACCAGCGCATCCACCCAGCGCAGCTTGTGCGCGGTGGGCATGGTGGTGGCGATGGACTGCAGCCCGTCGCGCGGGCCGACTTCGCTGATGAGGACGCTGGGGGCCATGCTGGGCACGTCAGGCCACCGAAGTGGTGCTGGGCGTGCCCAGCAGCTCGTCGAGCTGGCCGCTGATTTCTGTTTCGATGCGATCCTTGAAGGCACTGAACAGGAAGCCGAGCTTGGCCGTCATGTCGAATTGCTGTGCGTCCACCAGCAGGGTGCCGGTGACGCCTGAACGGGTGAAGCTCAGGGTGTCCTGCGTGTCGCCTTCTTCGTAGGTGCATTCCATGTCGAATTTTTCCTCGGCCTTGAGGGCCCATGCACGCGCCACTTCGCGGGCGCGGGGCAGGCCCAGGTGGTGGTCGCGTTGGATGTGAAGGTCAGACACCGGGTTTCTCCTTGGATGGGGTCAGAGACTGAGAGGTTTTTGCCAGTGCCCGCAGCGCGGCGTGGCGCTCGGGCTGGGGCAGTTGGGTGAGTTGTCGCACGGCATCATAAAACCGGGGCCAGTCGCGGCCCTCGCGTTCGAACAGGGCTTCAAATGCGGGCACCAGCTCGTCATAGGCCGCCTGGGCTGCAAAGCTGGCATTGTTGGCCTTGGCCACCCAGCGGTCGTAGCCCGCCAGCTGGGTGTGGGGCGTATTGCCGGGCATGGCCGCCAGCCACTGCGTGCGAAGCTGGTCATAGCTGGCCCGAAAACGCTGCATTGCTTCTGATTTGATAGCTGCCAG
>ENA-UOOA01002439-UOOA01002439.1-human-gut-metagenome-genome-assembly--contig:-P61old-NODE-2439-length-26318-cov-70.806420_pt1 | contig 26318 bp, 20 predicted proteins | sample MGYA00242467_ERZ724014 | MGnify/ENA metagenome assembly ERZ724014 | reverse complement strand
ACTTCGCCTTCCCGACGATCATCACCTCCGGCTCGATCCTCTCGATCTGCGGCTTTTTGATCGGCAGCATGACATCTGAGCCCGTCATCGCGGGCATCGGCGAGAGCCTTGGCCGCGGCACGGTCATCTCCATCATCATGGTCATGTTCGCCCTGCCGCAGATCTTGCTCATCGGCAGCGGCATCGTTGACAAGACCTCGTTCTCCGTCCCGTCCATCACGGAAAAGAAATCGGGTCACGGTAAGGTCTCCGTCAACGGCATGGTGCGCGGCAACATCAATGGTACGGTGCATGGCATCATGCACGCCACGGTCGAGGGCGACATCGACCTGAATCTGATCTCCGGATCTGCAAATGAGGAGCAAGACGATGAAGAAGACTAATCATTTCTATCGTTTCTGCGCGCTTGCACTCTCGTGCCTGCTGCTCATCTCGCTTCTCCCTGTCACGCAGGTCTTGGCAGACGGGGACGGCGCCATCCATATCAAGAGCGCAGAAGACTTACGATCCCTCGCGCATTCCTGCACGCTCGACTCCTGGTCGCGCGGTAAAACCGTTGTGCTTGACAACGATATCGAGCTGACCGACGATGACGAGCTCCCCATCCCGACGTTCGGCGGCACGTTCAACGGCAACGGCCACACCATCAGCGGCCTTTCCATCACGCAGAGCGTCTCCCCCGCCGGTCTTTTCGGCGTGCTGCAAAAGGACGCCGTCATCAAAAACCTGAATGTTGAGGGCACGGTCACCCCGTCTGGCGACAGCGAAAATATCGGCGGCATCGTGGGTGAAAACCACGGCACGATCGAAAGCTGCACATTCAACGGAAGCGTTTCCGGCAAACGCAGCGTCGGCGGCATCGCGGGCAGCAACCTCGCCACGGGCATCGTGCGCGCGTGCGACGCCTCGGGCGCGATCTTCGGCCAGAGCATGACCGGCGGCATCGTGGGCGAAAACCTCGGTTCCATCGTCTCCTGCCGCGGCCGCGCCTATGTAAACATCGAGAGCACCGACCCCTCCATCGACCTGAGCAATTTGAACCTCGAATTCTCGCTCGACCTCGCCAAGCTCTCCCGCGCCGACACGCTCAACACCGCCACCGACACTGGCGGTATTGCAGGCTATTCCTCCGGCGCGATCGCGTCGAGCACAAACTACGCCGCCGTCGGTTATCAGCACATCGGCTACAATATTGGCGGCGTGGTCGGCCGCAGCAGCGGACAAGTGCTCGCGTGCAGCAATGAAGGCGCGATCTGCGGGCGAAAGGACGTCGGCGGCATCGCCGGCCAAATGGAGCCCTATATCCGCATGGAGATCTCCGACGGTCTGCTGCAGCAGCTCAAAACACAACTCAACGAGCTCAGCGGTCTTGTCAACACAGCAACCAACCATGCCGAAGGCGGCTCGAATGAGATTGCCTCGCGCCTGAACAGCATGTCCGGCTATGTGGATAACGCCGCCAACGAGCTGAACAACGTCCGGCTGAACGCCAGTATTGACAGCGTCATCACCGGCGACGGCTCCCATTCCTCCGACACTCTGATCGGCGGCGGCAAGGGCGCAGCCGGCGGCATCGACCACGAGCATTCCGACAGCGGTCACAGCACCACCATTTGGGGCGGCAGTGCCGCAGGCGCGGGCGCGAGCCACGAGGGCAATGCCTCGGGCACCGTCACCGGCTCGACTCAGATTGTCGCTGCACCGGATCTTGGCGGGCTGACCTCGTCGATCAACGGCCTGAGCAGTCAGGTCACGATGCTCAACAACGCCGCCAGCGGCACGGTCGGCACATTGGCAAATGATATTCGTTCGATCAACAACAAGTTCAACGAGCTGACAGGAACGCTGTTTTCCGCCATTTCCTCGCTCAGCGGCGGCACGGGCGACATCATTGTCGACACCTCCGATGTCGACATCGATTCCGTCACGTTCGGTAAAGTCTCTTCCTGCCGCAACAGCGGCGCGGTGTACGGCGATGTGAATACCGGCGGCATCACAGGCTCCATGACCATTGAATACACGCTCGACCCCGAGGACGATGTCACGGGCCATCTTTCGAACATCTACCGCAAGCAGTATGAGTACCGCTCCATCATCCAGAAGTGCGTCAACACCGGCGATGTGGCCGGCAAGCGCAGCTATGTCGGCGGCATTGTCGGCCGCATGGACCTCGGCTATCTGACTGCGTGTGAGACGTCGTCCTGCACCATCACGAACGAAAACGGCAGCTATACCGGCGGCATCGCCGGTCTCACCGGCGCAACGGTGCACGGCAGCTTTTCCAAGTGCACGCTCAGCGGCAAGAAGTATGTCGGCGGCATCGTCGGCTCCGGCGTACAGGAAAATGTCGACGGCAGCGGCAGTACCGTGAGCTGGAACTACTCGCTCGTCGATATCACCGACTGCCAGCAGTACCAGGGCGCGATCTCCGGCAGCGACACGGGCACATTTGAGCATAACTACTATGTCTCCGACGATCTCCCCGGCATCAACCGTCAGGGCTATACCGGGCGGGCCGAGCCCATCAGCTATGCAGAGCTTCTCACGCTGCCCGATCTCCCCGAGAGCATGAAGTCCTTCACACTCACCTTCGTCGCCGACGACAAGACGGTGCTTAGCCGCGCTTTCAACTACGGCGACTCCATCGACGAAAGCGACATCCCCGAGCCGCCCGCCAAGAGCGGCTGTCACGTCCACTGGGACCGCACCGACCTCACGAATCTGCACTTTGACACCGTCGTCACCGCTGTTTACGAGGCCTACACCCCCGGCCTTGCCTCTGAACAGACGCGAGAGAGCGGACAGGCTGTCATCTTGGTCGAGGGCAACTACAACGACGGCGACGCCATCACCGTGACCGCCCAGCCGCTCACGCCCGCGGCGTTCGACGTGCAGTCCGGCACTGTGCTCGACCGCGTGAAGGGCTATTTTGCCTGCCTCAGCCGCGGCGAGATGCCCTCGATGGTCGCCAACGCCGAAGTGCTTGAGCAGTGGCGCATCGAGCTTGCCGACGACGGGCAGGACACGCACACCGTGCGCTATCTCCCGCCCGACGGGCAAAAGGAGCTGCGCATCTACACCCGTGAAGACGGCGGCAGCTGGCAGGAGGCCGACTGCGGCACGATGGGCAGCTACCTCACCTTCTCCACGAGCGGCGACAGCGTTGAGTTTGCCGCCGTGCGGACGCTCGACGTCTGGGGCATCTGGCTCGGCGTGCTCGCCGTGCTGGCTGTTCTGATCCTTATCATCGTTCTGCTCGTCCACCGCCACAAGCGCAAAGCGCGCAGACGCGCCGAAGCGCTGGCGCGCAGCGCGAGCGCCGTCTCGCAGGCCGAGCAGATCGTCCGCGGCGAGGACGCCAATGCGTCCACAGCAGACGAAGCCCCTGCCAAGACGGGTGCCCCCACGTCTACAGCGGTCGAAGATGCCACTCAGGCGGATGCGCCTGTGTCCGCTGAATCTACGGCAGTCCCCGCCGCCGTGGCAGTAGCAGCGACCGCTGCGCCGGTCGTCACCGCCGCGGTCGAGGGCGCAGAAAGCGTTCCCACTTCCGAACCCGCTCCCGCAGCCGATCCCGGCTCCATCGAGGCGCGCCTTGCGCGCGCGGAAGAGGAACTTCGGCTTCTTCGCGAGGAGCGCGAGGCACGCGAAAACGTGCTCACGCAGCCCGCAGTACCGCCCGCGCCGAAAAAGCGCAGGCGCCGCCGCTTCCTCCCTATTCTCATCACGATTTTAGTCTTGCTCGGCGCGGCTGCGGCGTTCTTCCTCCACTCCGACTTTAAGAAGGACCTCGAAGCCTACCGCCTTGTCGAGGCGCGTGTCAAAGAGGACCCGATGACCATGGACGTCACGGTCGACGCCTCCTATGGCAAGATCAGCCTGAGCGCGGATGCCTCCGTCGCCCGCACGAAGAAGGACGGCGCTCCCATCACCTGTATCGACCGCGACGGCGCGGCGCTCTACTACGCAGACGGCGCGATCTACCTTGAAAACGGCAAGTCCTACGCTGTCGGCGGCGCATTCCCAAATTACGCCGAGCTCATGGATGAGACCGCCGAGCTCTGCCGCACGCTCACGGTGACGAAATCCGTTGACGGGCAGGAAAAGCGCTACACCCTCACCGCCGAGGGCGACGACGCGAGCACACTGCTGCGTCTTCTCACCTCGGACGAGATCGCGAACGCCGCATCGCTTTCCGCGATCCACGTGGATCTCACCGCCGAGAGCGGTGAGCTGATGGACGTAAGCTTCACGGCGGAAAACTCCGGAGATCTTCGCGTGGAGGCCGCCGCGCACTTCACCGACGCGCTCGCGCCGGTGATCCCCGACGATGTGCTCACCGCCATCCATTCGGGCAGCAATGACGACGCTTCCACGCTGACGGACAACGCGCTCCGTCTGCTGGGTGCCTGGGGCGAGCTGACCGCGGACGATCTGTCCGCCGACATTGCTCTTTCCGCCGACTGCGGCCCGATCGTGCTGAACAGCACGCTCCAGTACGACCGCAGCAGCATCGACGGTCAGAGCTACGGCAGCATCCGCAAAAACACCCTCGCCGTCTACTTCTCCGGCAGCAAGATCTGCGACGCGGACGGCAACAGTGTCGACACCGCGAGCCAGCAGCTCGTCGATGCCACGTCGCTCATTGACCTCTGCTACCAGTCCATTCTGAACGGCAGCGCGGGCTGCGATAAGGCGAGCGACGGCTATCTCTACGGTCTTTCGCTCGACTCCGACGCGATGAGCGAGCTCGCCGCCGCCATCGCGCCGGATATCAAGGCACAGGATGTGACCTTCTCCTCCGGACGCATTTCCGTCCATGTGAGCGAGCAGGGCGAGCTCCAGTCCGTCAACATCTCGTGCAGCGGCGCGCTGCACCTCATCCTCTCCGACGCTCCGGTGTCGCTCTCCGCCGTCATCACGCCGGCGGATCGTGCATTCTCGATTCCCCAGCCGGCGCTCAACGCGCTGAAACAATAGAAAAGCGGAGGGAGATTCATACTATGGGAAATCGCATCATCAGCATCAGCCGCCAGTTCGGCAGCGGCGGCCATGAAGTGGCCGTGAAAACAGCGGATCTCCTCGGCATCCGCGTCTATGAGCGCGAGCTGATCCGCCTCGCGTGCGAGTACGGCGAGCTTTCGGAAAAAACGCTCTCCCCCTCGGACGAAAAGGCGACCAACCCCTACCTCTTCCAGACCGTGCACGAGGGCAACCACCATGTGCTGCGCGGCAAACCGACGAGCGAAGTGCTCTTCGCCCTGCAAAGCCACGAGATCCGCCGCATCGCCCGCCACGAGGAGTGTGTGTTCGTGGGGCGCTGCGCAGACTATGTGCTGCGCGGCGAAGACGTGAGGCTTCTCACCGTGTTCGTCGCCGCGCCGGACGAGCACCGCATCCAGCGCAAAATGGCGCAGGAAAAGCTCACGCGCGACCAAGCCATCCGCCTGATCCGCAAGATGGACAAGCAGCGCCGCAAGTATTACGAGAGCTACACCCACAAGGCCTGGGGCGCGCCGGAGGGGTATGATCTTTACCTTGACACCGGTGCGCTGTCGACCGCTGACGCGGCGGCGGTCATTGCGGAGCGCTTCCGCAAGCTGTAAAAAATTGGGGACCACCGAAAGGTGGTCCCTTCTTTTTTGCGGCCCGAAACGGCTGTGGTTTTCCCCGCCTGACGCGGGGAAGCGAGCAAAGGGGGACATTCTCTCACGTGAGAGAATGTCCCCCTTTAGATCCCCCAAGAGAACGCAAGGGGCCTTGCCCCTTGACCCCGCCATTGTCGGCGCTGGGCTTGAAGAGCTGCACGCGCTGCGCAATCGGGTGCGGTGTACATGGCTTCGCCATGAGCCCCTACGATTCGTTTTCGTTTGCAACCGCGCCTTACTATCGTGAGGCGCGTGTGACGACAGCACGGCGGCAGACTGCGTGCCGAATGCGGCATTATTGCACTCGCCGCATTGATGAGTGCCTCGGTAGACGGAAATTAGGCTGCACTGCCACGAGACTGGCAGAGCGGCAGCGGATAATAGAAGCAGAGGCAAGTCGTATAGCAGAACCAATGGCGGTGAGCGTCAGCAATACCGCCACGCAGGCAGTTGCATTCCGGAGGCAAAAAGCCCCTTCGAGCCCGAGACTGCCAATCAAATTCCTTTCTCTTGGGGGTCAAAGGGGGATATTCTCTTTCCGAGGAAAGAGAATATCCCCCTTAACCACTCCCCCTGCGCGGCCGCAGGGAATTTCTAAAGGCTTCCTGAGCCTTTAATTCTTTGCAAAATGAATGGTAATCGGACAAATCTCTGCTTTTGTCCCCACGCGCATGTTGGGTCCGAACAGGCCGACGCCGGAGGTGACGATGTTGTGCATCTTTCCCTTTTGGAGATACCCGCAGGCATTTTCCCACATCAGCTTGATGGTGAGATTTCCCGGGAACATCTGTCCATCGTGTGTGTGGCCACAGAGGTCTATGTCGACGCCCGCGTCCGCGAGCTCCTGTAGCTCTTTGGGCTGGTGGTCGAGGACGATGATGGGCTTATCCTTGTCCAGACCTGCCGTGATCTCATCGGGCGTCTTGCGCGTCTCGATGCCGCGGCCCGGGCGGTGCGCGTCGGGGCGGCCATAAAGGTAGAACTTTCCGTCGATGAGCATGCCCTCGTCACGCAGGAGCGTGATGTTCGCGTCCTTCAAGAATTCGTCCATGCGCGGGTCGCTCTCCTTCTTCTCGCTCTGGCGGAAGGTGAAGCCTGCGAGCACCGGCTCTTCGATGTCGTGGTTGCCGTAGCAGGCGTAAACGCCGTATTTCGACCGGATGCTGCGCAGCGTGGCGGCGATGGTCTCAGGGGCTTCCACCGCCTCCCACTCGTTATCGAAGATGTCTCCCGCGATGACGACGAGGTCGGCGTCCTGTTCGTTGATCCTGTCTACCATCTGCTGCATCTGCTTTTCGCCGATGTTGTAGCCAAGGTGCAGGTCGGCCACGAGCACGACCTTCATCTCGTCCATGCCCTCAACAGTCTTATCGACCGTCACGTCATACGGCGTCACGTGGATGATGCGCGCGTTGACGACGCCCCAGATGGATGCGATCAAAATGACCAGCGCGCACACACAGCCCGCGATGCGGTGCATCTGTGTCGTGACGAAAATGTGCTTGAACGGCAGCACGTACCCCAGCAGCAGCCGCAGCAGGTCCGCCGCGATGACCGCGAGCAGCACATACAGCAGTACGCCGAGCCAGTAGTTGCCGATGAGCTTCATCACGCGCCGTGCCCGCCCCTCCGGCAGGAAAAACGCGATGACGATGGAGCAGGCCAGAAACGCCTGCACAGCCACGGGCAGCGCCCAGTGGCGCGCTGTGCGGAAAAACGGGAACCAGGCTTTCACCCAGCCCATCACGCGGCGCAGTAAATAGTAATTCGCCAGCAGGTACACCGGCGCAAGCAGAATCGCGATCATGTCAACGCGGGAGCATCGCTCCCCTCGCTTCCTTTCGAATCAAAAATCTTCGGTCATCATAGCACGTTTTTCTATCCATTGCAACGCATCCCCGCGGTTGACATTCCGCATGCGGCATGATACCTTTAGAGTCGAAAAATAACATGGATCAAGGAGGACGATCCGATGAAAATGCTCGAAACCATCCACATTCTCCCCGTGCGCGCGGAGAGCGCTGCGCCCGCGCCGCTGCGCGGCAAAAAGCTCGACCAGCGCGCCGTGCTGCAAGTCGTCCGCAAGGTCGACTGGAAAAAGGCCGGCCTCATCGCCGGCGGCGTGACCGTCGTGTGCGCCGCAGCCGGCACAGCGAGCCGGTACAAATTCTATCAGGGCATCGTCGCGCGCGAGCTCAAAAAGCAGCTCGCCCCGCTGAACGACAAGCTTGACGCCCTGCAGGCTGAAAACCGCATGCTGCGCGCGGAGCTTGAAAAGAAGAACGCCCCCTCCGAGGAACAGAACTGAACCAAAATTGCCCGAACAAATTCCAGTTCGGGCGATTTTTTGCTCTCCGCTGGCGCTTTCCCCCTCCGCATGGTAAAATGGGCAAAAACAGGACTGTTTTCCGCAAAAAGTCTTCATTGCTACCCACGGTTGCGCAATTGTCTACTGCAATACATGGCATTTTGCGCACACTAACGCTATGCTTTTTGCGAAAGGAGGAACCATGGCACTACCTGAAAAACTCTACACACTGCGCAAAAAGAGCGGTCTTTCGCAGGAGCAGCTTGCAGAGGCGCTGAACGTCTCGCGTCAGGCCATCTCTAAATGGGAGGGCGGCAGCGCGATGCCTGAGAGCGACAAGCTCCTCGCGCTGAGCAATTACTTCGGCGTCTCGCTCGACTATCTTCTAAAAGGCGGTGCGCCGAATGCCGCGCCCGCCGAAGCGCAGGAGGAGCACCGGACGATGCGGCTTTTGAGCCTCATTCTCTGCTTCGGCGGCGCGGCCGCGCTGATCGTCTATGGCGTTTTGTCGATCCTTGTCCCGTCCGTTCCCGCGCAGATCAGCGGATCGTCGATGATCCGCATCGACGGCAGTGGCATTTTTCTGCTGCTCTGCGTCGCGGCCATCGCCGCGGGCGCGGCGCTGCTGCTCAAAAGCACCAAACACAAATACGGAGGTCTCTCCATGAAAGCTCTGTCCTGTACCTTCGCCGCGTTGGCGATCCTGCTCTCCGATGTGATGTGCGCCGCCGTCGCATTCAACTACTGCGACATGCTCTGGGGCATCCGCTATGCTTCTTACAGCGCACCGGCGAGCACCGCGTTTCTGCTCGTCATCCCCTACGCCGCCGCCATCGCGGTCTGCACCGCGCTCGCGGTCATCTTTTGGCGAAAAAGCGCAAAATGCTGAAAAAGAACCACCGTATGGCGAGCCATACGGTGGTTTCTCCTTTACTTTCTCACAAACAGGATGCCGAGCGTGTTCGGGCCGCAGTGGCACGAGACGGTGCAGCCCGCCTGCGTCTCTTCGACGGTCTCAAACGATCCGCACTGTGCCGCTTCCTCCTTCGCCGCGGCCACGACGTTCGCGTCCGCCGCCGCGTGGGTGATGAACGCGAGCTCCGGCGTGATGTCCTCGCGCCCGTCAAGGCGCTCTTTTACATACTGGCGGATGCACTTTTCAAACGAGCCGCGGTACTTCTTGCACACGGCCATCTTGCCGTTTCGCACCTCGATGCAGGGCTTCAGGTGCAGAAGATTCGCGCCCAGCGCGGCCACAGCCGAGCAGCGGCCGCCCTTTCGCATGTAGTCGAGGCGCTCGATCAAAAAGCTCGCCTCGACCTTCGGCGCGAGCGCGCGCACGCGCTCGGCGATCTCCGCGCCGGAAAGGCCCTGCTCGGCGAGCTTCGCCGCCGCGACGACCAGAAGGCCCTGGCCGGTGCTCAGATTCTCCGAATCGACCACAAAGACGTTCTCGTACTCCTGCGCCGCGGCGCAGGCATTCTGATAGCAGCAGGAGAAATTCGCGCCGATGGTGATCTGCACCACCGCGTCATACTCGTTCGCGTAGCGCGCGAACATCTCGCCGTACTCGTACTGGCTGACCGCCGACGTGCTGCAAAGGTCTCCGCCGCCGTCCACGTGGGCAAAAATGTCGACGGGCGTGATGTCCACACCATCGTGGAAGTCCTTGCCGTCCTTGATGACGCACAGCGGCGTGACGGCAATATCATAGCGCTCGAGCAGCGCGGGCGACAGGTCGCACGTGCTGTCGGAAATAATCTTCACTCGCATCGTTCGTTTTTTCCTTTCTGAAAGATAAAAACCTCATCTGCGGGCATCCCCGCCGGAACTTACAACATCAGATTTTATATTTTTACCGCAAGCAGATGAACTCTTTCTCAACGCAGCATCAACTTCTGTTGATATTTCTCCCACCCGTTCCGCAAAAAAAGGGCCCCCGAAGGTTTTCTTCGGGGGCTCTCCTGTTTGCTTTTATCGCTTACTTGCTCAGGCAGCGATAGAGGAAGGTGACGATCTGACCGCGCGTGCAGTCGCCCGCGGGGTCGAAAGTCGTCGCGCTCGCACCGGTGGTCACGCCGTTTTTCACGGCCCACAGGACGGCGTTTGCGTAGTAGGCGTCCGCCTTGACATCGGTGAACGGATTCTCTGCCTTGCTCTCAGGACTGTTCTGCATGCGGTACAGGAACGTCACGATCTGGCTGCGCGAGCAGCGTGTCGCTCATGCCGGAGGTGATCTTGTTCTCGACGGCCCACAAAACGGCCTTATCGTAGTAGCTGTCCGCCTTCACATCGGTGAAGGTCATCTCGCTTGCGGTCGGCTCGGGGCTGCCGGCGGCGCGCCACAGGAACGTGACGGCCTGCGCGCGGGTGCAGGAGTCGTTGGGGGCGAAGGTCGTCTCGGTCTTACCGGAGGTGACCTTCTTATCCACGGCCCAGTTCACAGCATCCACATAGTAGGCGCCTTCCTTGACATCGGTGAACACGCTCGGCTGGAGGGCTTCGTCCTTCGTGATGTACTCGACGAGCTCAACGCCCAGCTTGTGGGCCCTTTCAGCCATGGTCTTGCCGTTCTCGGTGGCAAGGGCGCGGGCATCATCCGCCTTGGCGAGCTGGTCGGTCGTGACGAAGTCCTTGTAGAGCTCCTGCTGGAGGACGGCGAGTTTATCGGCGGCGTAGGCCTTGGCCTCGGCCTTCAGGGGCTTGCCGGTGATCTTGTCGGCGTTGGCGATGTAACCGCCGAGACCCTCAAACGTGAAGTAATAGGAATCCTTCCAGTTGCTCGGATACGCCTTGAAGCCGGAAACGCGCTGCCAGTTGCCCTCGGCATCCTGCGCCCAGCTCGTGCCGTAGGTGCAGAAGGTGTCGGGCTTCTCGGTTGTGAACGCCGCGGACGCGGTGCTGACCTGATAGCCGGAGTACATGCTGTCGATCAGCATGGGATAGTACGGGACAAACACGTTGTAGGACATGTTGCCGACGCCGACCCAGCCCACGGTCGCGGTCTCGACCGGACGATCCTTGAAGAGCTGGAAGATCTCGATCTCCTGGTTGCTGGCCTTGCCGATGGAGGAAAGCTTGTAGTAGCCGAACACATCGTCCTTGTCGAGCTTGCGGTCGGCCTTGATGTTGGTGTAGAGCGCGACGAGCTTGTCGCTTGCGTCAAGGTTGGAGATGGTAAACTTCGTGTTGTCGGCCACGAGCGCGTCGCTGTCGTACTTGTAAGTAGCGTTCAGGTAGTTGAGGCCGTCGATCATGCGCTGGTCCATCTTCTCGCTGATGCGGGCGTAAGACGCACGGAAGTCGATGATGTTCTTTGCCTCGTCGCCGACGAACGTTCCGGCCTTCTTCGCCACCGCGATCAGGTCCTTGGAGGCGATGACGTTCTCATCGTCCAGATCGACGCGGCCGATGACAGCCATGTTGGGTTCAAGGAAGATCATGTTGTCGTTGAGCTTGATGGCGACATACTGCGTGCCGCTGCAATTTTCAACGTACCAGACCTCGTCCTTGTCGCAGACGAACACGCCGGAGGCGGCCACGCAGCCGTAATTCTCGTAGATGTCGAGCAGCAGCTTCACGCCCTCGCGCGCGGAGGATGCCTCGGCCAGGATGATGGTCGGGATATCGGTCTCTTCAATGCCGATGCGCTCGCTCTTGTTCGCTTCCGCCCATTCGGCGTCGCGGTACGGGTCGGCTTCCGTCACCTTTTCGTTGCCGTAGAGCGTTTCGGTCGCGGAGACGGACACGCCCTTTTCGTTCGTGCCGAACTCGGTGTAGGAGTAGCTCCTCCTGCGTGAAATTTTCCGCCACATGCTCGGTTAAAAAGCGCTTGATGGCCTCGACCTTTTCGACCTGCGTTTTGTAGAAGTACGGACGCTCGCTTTCCACCTGCGGAATAGTCATCGCGTCGAGGTAGAGCAGCAGCTCTAAAATCTTGACCTTGAAGTACGGGATGCGGATCTTTTCCAGCACGCGGTACATCTCGCCGAAGATGTGCTCCATCCGCTCCGCCCCGCGGACGACACGCGGCGTGCTGCCGAGCTGCCAGCGCTCGACAATCTTCTCCGGCGTCGCGGGAAAGTCCCTGACCTCGCACGGCAGCGACTCTTTCACAATGTTTCGGTCGAACGCGACCGTCAGCCCATGGGAGTGGCAGGACGGAAAGTGGAACGTGCCCGTGTGCTGCTCGCGCAAATCGAGCTTCATATCCCCCGCCGCCGTGTAGGCGACCAAATTGTCGCTCGCGGCGTACTCCATGCGCCCCTCGCGGCAGTGGTCGATGGCGAGCATCTGCCGGTCGGCCACAAAATCGCACTCGTAGCGCTCCATGTGAAAGTCGTTGAACGCGAGCATCACGCCCGAAAAGATCTCATAGGTGGTCATCGTGCCGTCGCTGGTCTCGTTTCGAAACTGCCAGACCGCGCAGCCGTCGCTCTGCGCCAGCAAAATAGCGCCCTGATGTTCCAATAGTTTCTCTGCGGTCATCTCTTTCGCTCCTGTCCTTTGAAGTTAGTCGTCTCTAACCATTTGGCAATATACCACTGCTTTCGCCGCTTGTCTTTCCCCATCGGGCGAAATTGTTCCGTTTGGACACCAATTTTGCCGCCGTGGCTCAAAAAAGAGGGCGGGTAACTCCCGTCCTCTTTTTTATTCCTTTACCGGTTCACGAGCAGCTTTTTCATGCCGCGCTCGAGACCGTCGACGGTCAGCGGGTACATGTCCACCGCCCTTGCGATATAGCCGTAGCTCTCGCCCCAGTAGCCGCCCCAGCGCGGGGGCTCCTCGGGATTGAGCCAGATCAGGTGGTCGTAGTGCTCGCAGAAGCGCTTGATCTGATCGAGGCCCGACCATTTCGCCTCGCCGGTGCGGTAGTCGTAGCGCTTTTCCATCAGCTCGTACATGTCCATCAGCGCATCGCCGACTAAAATGACCTTGTACTCGCTGCCGAAATTCTGCAGGATCCAGTCCGTCGGCACCGCGTGCTCGCGATACATCCGCGGGTCGGTATAGACGCTTGAATAAATGCAGTTGTGGAAGTAGTAGACGTGCAGCTCTTTAAAATGGTTCGACTGCCGCGCCGCCTGGAAGAGCATGGAGCAGAGGTTGGAATAATACTCCATCGAGCCGCCGGAGTCCATCAGCATCAGCACCTTGACGGTATTTTTGCGCGGACGCTTGTAGCAGACCGACAGCGTTCCCGCGTTGTCGCAGGTCTCGCGCACGGTCCCATCCACGTCGAACTCCGTTTTGGCCTCCTGCGTCTGCTCGGAATACTGGCGCAGCAGGCGGAACGCCATCTGAAACTGTCGGATATCGAGCACATTGTCCTTGCGGAAGTCGCGGAACCTGCGCTCCCCCGCCACCTGAAACGCGCGGCGGTACATGCTCTTCCCGCCCACACGGATGCCCTGTGGGCTGTGGCCGCTATTGCCGAAGTTTGAGTAGCCGTTCGTACCGATCCAGTACGAGCCGCCGTTGTGCTCCTCGGTCTGCTCCTTGAGGCGCTCTTCGAACATTTTGAGAATTTCCTCAATGCTCTTTTCCTCATAGCCCTGCGTGCGCAGGAACTTGCGGAACTCCTCCATTGCGGCGGCAGGGTTGTTGAGCCAGTCCATCAGCTCCTTGGGAAGCTCGTCCTGATATGGCACGCCGTCGAAGTATTCAAGGAAGATCTGGTCGAACTTGTCGTAATCAGCCTCGGACTTGACGAGCACCGCGCGACAGAGCTCGTAAAAGCCCGTGAGCGAATCGTGCTGCAGGTCCAGCATCAGCCCCTCAATGAGCGTCATCCACTCATTCAGGCTGACGCGAAAGCCGTGCGCGCGCAGAAGGTAGAAAAATCCAGTAAACATGGCGTTCTTATCTTCTCAGTCGGCGCTGCACGGTGGAGATATCCTTGTCCTTTTTGAGGAGCACCCCGATGAACGGGATCTCCTTCGTGATGCGGGACGTGTCCACGCCGGTAAGCTCGAGCGCGCGGATCCAGTCGACAAGCTCGGATGTCGAGGGTTTTTTCTCCACCGAGTCGATCGAGCGGATATAGTAGAACGCCTGCATCGCCTGCATCAAAAGCGTCTCGTCGACATGATCGAAGTGGACGCGGATGATCTTTTCCATCTGCTGCTGGTCGGGGAATTCAATATAATGGAAGATGCAGCGGCGCAGGAACGCGTCCGGCAGCTCCTTTTCCGCGTTCGAGGTGATGATGACGATGGGACGGTGCTTGGCCTTGATGGTCTCCTTCGTCTCGGGAATGTAGAATTCCATCTTGTCGAGCTCCCAAAGAAGGTCGTTCGGGAACTCGAGGTCTGCTTTGTCGACCTCGTCGATCAGCAGCACGACCTGCTCGTCGGTGGAAAACGCCTCGCCGAGCTTGCCGAGCTTGATATACTTTGCGATATCGTCCACGCCGGATGTGCCGAACTGGCTGTCGTATAAACGCTGCACCACATCGTAGACGTACAGGCCGTCCTGTGCCTTCGTCGTGGACTTGACGCTCCAGATGATGAGCTTTTTGCCCAGCGCCTCGGCCACAGCCTCGGCGAGCATCGTCTTTCCCGTGCCCGGCTCGCCCTTGATGAGAAGCGGTTTTTTGAGCGCCATCGCGATGTTCACCGCATTCATCAGCTCTGGGCTCGCAACATAGTTTTTACTGCCTTTGAAAGTATTTTCCATAGTGTGCTCCTTGCAAAAAATCAAAATCAATGATATTTTACCCTTGCCACACGCCCCTTGTCAAATTCATTGTTTTGACCTGTCCTCAAATTTTTTCTAAAAATTTGAAATTTCCTCTTGCATTTCTCTGAAAGCTGTGGTAGTATAACACCGTTGTCCGATATGAGACACGCGCCGTTAGCTCAGCTGGATAGAGCGTCTGGCTACGGACCAGAAGGCCGGGGGTTCGAATCCCTCACGGCGTACCAAAAGTCCTCGAAATCGTCTGATTTCGAGGACTTTTGCTTTTCATAAGTTGTCATTTTTGGATACCGCTTTTTTCTGACCCAAACGCTGACCCCAACGGGAGCGGATAGCGGAAAGCATCAGACGGCACGGGAGAGGATATTGCCCATCGTCTGGGCGGCTTTGAGCTGTGCGTCGGTGGTGACGTGGGCGTAGGTGTCCAGCGTAAAGCCCGCGGAGTAGTGACCGAGCATACTGCTGACGGTCTTGACGTCCACGCCGTTCTGCAGGGCCATCGTCGCGAAAGTGTGGCGGAGATCGTGGAATCGGATGCGAGGCAGTCCGGCCCGTTTCAGCACCCGCTGGAGCATATGCAGCACGCTGTCCGGCGACATGGGGCCTCCGGTGGGCGATGGGAACACCCATTCGCTATTCCCGATCTTACATTTTTGCATTTTCAGTACGTCTATTGCGTCTGCCGACAGGGGCAGGGTGCGGTAGGCGTTTTTCGTTTTCAGCGGTGCCTCGACCACTTTGCCGTTTTGCCGGGAAATGGCCCGTTGCACCCTGACTGCACCGTACTCAAAGTCCACATCTGTCCACTTCAGCCCCAGCAGTTCGCCCCGCCGCAATCCCGTGGCAAGGTCGAGGTAGTAGAGCTCGTACACGCCGCTGTCCCTGGCCTCCTGGAAGAAGGTGCTGAGCTGGTCGGCGGTCAGCGTTTTCATCTCCTTGTGTTCGACTTTCGGTAAGGCGCAGCCCTGCGTTGGATTTTTTGTGACAAGACGCTGCTCGATGGCGAGGTTGTATGCCGAGCCGATCATCTGATGGATGTTTCGCACTGTTTTGGGCGCCAGACCTTTCGGCTTTTTCTTGGCCTCAATGCGGTCTACTCGCCCGCCGTCCAGCAGGTGCTTGTAGAACCGCTGTAAGTCCAGAGAAGTCAATTCTGCCAGTGGAACGCTGCCGATTTGCGGCTTGATGTGGTTTTTCAGAAAGCCTTGCGAGGTTTTGAAGGTGGACGGCCTGAGTTTTACTTTTGCGTAGTTCTCCATCCAGACCTCCAGCCAACTCCCCACGGTGTAGTTCTTGGCCCGTCCGTAGTCGATGCCCACGTTTTCCTCGATGGCTTTCTTCAGCTTTTCCTTGACTTCCGCTTGCGTCTTACCAAGGACGTTCTTGATGATGGCTTTTCCGGTTTCGGAATCTCGGCCAACCGTGTACCGGCCCTCCCAACGACCATCCTTGCGTTTTCGGATGTTCCCTTCCCCATTTGCTCGTCTTTTCGGCATAAAATCAGCCTCCTTTGTAACGGCAAACCATACCGTAAACAGCAGAGGAAAGCTACCGGAAAGCGGAACAGTTATCAGAAAGTTATCATTTGCCTCGCGGTGACTTCCGCCCTATCTTTGCCTATTGCGGCGCAATTCTTGCGCTGCCGGGGCGTGTCTTTAGTTACAGCGGTGCGATTTTTGAACGGATGAAAAGTCCTTTTTATTGACTACAGCGGCTCAAAATATGCGCGATCTGCGCCGAAAATTGCTCTCACTTGGAAATCACTTTTTCGAGCGGTTGAAAACAGCAAATTTCTCAACCGCCTGCGGAACGTCCACCTTGAAAAGTCTGCCGTTATGGGTACTAAGGGGGTATCTTGTTCGCCCTTGACTGCGGTTTTTCTGTTTAATCGTGCAAAACGACTGCGGTCTTGAAATCGCTGAAAGCCCCGCACTGCGGGGCTTTGTGGGCGGGCCGCACGCATAAGCGACTGCGGCCCTTTATCTTGTGCTAAAATCGAACGGCCTTCACCGTCTAAAAATCCAGCTTATAAAGTTCGGTTTTTCGCCAATAAACACTCCCGCAAATATCGCCAAAAAGTTACCGCTACAATGCTGTTCCAAACCGCTTCTCATCCCGTTTTTCAACTTCTTGCACAAACGCCCCACGTTCGCTTTCACGAGCGAAAGTGGGTACACACTCGGCTTTCGGAGAAGGATTGCACACAAGGGCTCACACGCCGAAACAGGAGCCTTCCCTTCTGCGATCACAGTGCGGCTTTGTGCCGTCAGTGAAATTCTTTTTATTCCGCCACACTTTTATATACATACATTTCCCGGTTCTCTGTGAACCCCACTATATCAGCAGAGGGAAAAACTCCGGCAAAGTTGCCGCCATAAGTTTTATCCCCAACCGCTTTTCATTCCGATTTTCAACTTCTCGCACAAACGGCTCACGTTCGCTTTCACAGACGAAAGCGAGTACACACTCGGCCTTCGGAGAAAAATCGCACACAAGCGCTTACACGGCGAAACACGGGGCGTTTCGGATGGGGGCGCTATTACTACCCTCGGAGCGTTCCACACGTTTCGGAAACCCTGCGTGGCCGGGGTTTAAAACGGCAAACTTTGCCGCTTTTGGGTCTTGGTCGGAGACGCTCCTGAAGAACGCAGAAAGCCTTCGGAGCAGCGATGCGCATGATGCGCGTCGCTGCTCCGAGGCGTCGCGGCCCCGCTGGGCTGCGTGATCTTTTTCGCTTCTGCCGAAATTGCGGTTTGTACATCCGGCGCTCATGGTTTTCCGCGTGTGCGAGGCATGGGTGGTATCACTACCCTCGGTGCGCTTTGTGTGCTGTTGAAATACCGGACGGCCGCTTGTCAAAACGGCTCATTTGCCGTTTTCTGAGGTCGGGTAGCCTTCATTGATTTCAGCGGCGCAAAATGTGCTTGACAGGTGCAGTCTACTTATGATAGACTTCAAGTATCAAAAATCTATCATAAATAGACCAGCAAAGAAAGGAGGCACACATGGACGGTTACAAACTGGGCGTTGTTGAGACGCGTTTTGCAGAACTCATCTGGCAGCACGAGCCGCTGACCTCCGGCGAGCTGGTGAAACTATGCGAACAGGAACTGCAATGGAAAAAATCTACGACCTACACGGTTTTGAAAAAGCTCTGCGAACACGGTATTTTTCAGAATGAAAACGGCACGGTAACTTCCCTTCTCTCACAGGAGGGCTATAACGCCGTACAGAGTGAGAAATTTGTGGAAGACACCTTCGACGGTTCCCTTCCCGCGTTTCTTGCCGCCTTTACCACACGGAAATCTCTTTCGGAGAAGGACATTGCGGAAATTCAGCGCATGATCGACCGCTGCGGAAAGGAGTGAGCCAATGGCCGCCGTCTTCTTGAAGCTCTTGAATCTAAGCATTTCCGCAAGCTGGCTGGTGCTGGCTGTGCTGGTACTGCGTCTGATATCAAAGCGTTCGCCCAAGTGGGTGAATGTCCTGCTTTGGGGTATTGTCGCGCTGCGGCTGGTTCTGCCATTCTCCATAGAGAGCGCGTTGAGCCTGATCCCCAGTGCCGAAACGGTCAGTCCTGCAGCCGTGCAGTTTGCCCCCGCGCCGACCATCACGAGCGGCGTGAGCGTCATCGACAACGCAGTGAATCCCGCGCTCAGCGAGCATTTTGCCGCCGCGCCAACAGCCAGCGTCAACCCGCTCTATGTCTGGACGGAGATTGCAGGCTGGGTGTGGCTCATCGGCCTTGGAGCCATGCTGCTCTATGCGCTCGTGAGTTATCTTCGGCTGCGCCGGCGCGTGAGTGTATCGCTCTGTGTGCGGGAAAATATCTACCTTTGTGATGCCATTTCCTCGCCGTTTATTCTCGGCGTTGTAAAACCACGCATCTATCTGCCCTCCGGTCTGGACGAGGTACAGCGGCAGAATGTACTCTCGCATGAGAGGGCGCATCTTGCGCGGCGTGACCACTGGTGGAAGCCGCTGGGCTTCGCGCTGCTTGCGGTTTACTGGTTCAACCCCGTGCTGTGGCTCGCCTATACACTGCTCTGCCGCGACATTGAACTGGCCTGCGATGAGCGGGTGATCCGCACGATGGACGAGAGCGCCGTCAAGACCTATTCCACGGTGCTGCTTGCGTGCAGTATGCCGCGCAAGGCGGTCATCACCTGCCCGCTGGCGTTCGGTGAAGTTGGCGTCAAGGAGCGTGTGCGGAATGCGCTTCACTACAAAAAGCCCGCGTTCTGGGTGGTCGCGGCGTCGGTCGCCGTGTGCGTCGTTGTGGCGGTGTGCTTTCTGACCGATCCGCCTACGGATACCGACGCCGCCGGACTGGTCGGTTTCCATCGGGAACAGGTCACTTATGCCGATGTAACGGACGCAAGCGGCGCGCAGCCATCCAACGTCCAGTTGACGGCGGAAGAAACAGATGCCGTCTACGCTCTGCTGGACACCCTGCAATACAAACGCCTCGGCACCGCGTCAGGAATGCAGGACTGCTATGCAAGGCTCTATTTTATCAGCGCCGCGGGAGACCGCTGCGAGGTCATGCTCTCTGAGCATGAAATGCTGGTCAATCCCATTACGGACGGCAGGAAAGCGCGGCTGTATGAACTGCGCTCCGGGAGTGCAGAACTGAGAGACTATCTGCTTGGATGCATTGGCACAAGCGATGCGGCAGAGGAGGAAATGAAAACCCTCACCGACCCCAAGCTGGGACGACGGCTCACCGTTCCGGTGAAGTGGGACGAGCTTGCGGTGCTTGCCGTGGGAGGAAAGGGAATCATGCCGCCCGACGGCGATCCCAACGCGGAGGATTACATTCCGCTCTTCCGCCTCTACGAAAAGCGAGCCTATGAATCGGCCCCGCAGGATGAACAGGGATATGTTTGGAACCTGTGCGCCATGCGGACAGACCGCTTTGAGAGGACCTATGGCGCAGACGCCGTGTTTTCAGAAATTCTCGGTATCGCGGACTATGTGATCGGGTCGGACGATGAGTATGTTTATCTGCTGACACTACCCTCGGATGTCCGCTGGCTGGAAAACGATCCTGTCAGCTATCGCCAATACAAGGCACTGCAAAGCGACTCACAAGGCGTACTCACGCGATTTTTGAAGGACAACGGAATCCACATAAATGAAGTGTGCCCTGCCTCCTCCGTGTTTTCGCCCCCTGCGCGTGGCGATGCGGTGAGAGCGACCGGCTACGCTGCCTACGACGCGCTGCTCGCCGAGATCAGCGACCTGCGGCGCTCCGGCGCAAGCGACGTGCAGACCGACTTCAGCCACGATCTCCTGTCCGCGAACGACTACTACCAGACACCCGGCTGGCTGCTGCGTGATCTTGACGGTGATGGGGTTGAGCTGCTGCTCGGCGCGGACTGGGGCGACGGCCATACCGTGATCTTCAATATTTACCGCCTCGACGGCGCGAAGGCCGTCCGCGTGGTGGACGGCTGGAAGCGTAACCGCTGGTATTTCTGCGCCGATGGCAGTCTGGCCAACGAATGCAGCAGCAGTGCATTTGAAAGCAGTTACTCTTACTACCGCTATACCAGCGGAGAGTTACAGCATCTGGAAACGTTGCTGTATCTGGATGACGGCTCCGGCAGCTCACCATGGCGCTACTCCGTCACAGCGGATCACTATGTCAGCAGTGATGACTTTCGCTCTGTCACCGAGGCCGAAGCAGCTGCCGTGATGGACAAATACACCTATGAACCCCTGCCTTTTACGCCATTTGTGACATGAGGATAGATCGCGCGGACTGTGGCGCAAGGTTGCAGCTCGCCAGTCCCATCCGGAAATTACAATCTCTGACCCACTTTTGACCCAGAACACAAAAAAAGCGGGCAGGCCGGACGGAAACAACGGAAAATCCGCCGAATGAACGGTGGCAAAAAGCACAAATCGGAGCCGAAACGACTCCGATTTGTACTTGAGACAACCTACGGACCAGAAGGCCGGGGGTTCGAATCCCTCACGGCGTACCAAAAAGCCACACCAATCTGGATATTTTAAGCGAAACGCTTAGAGTACCAAGGGGTGTGGCTTTTTGTATTTCTAAAATTTCACCATTTTTTCAATGGATATTTTCGGAGTTCCCCACGGTTTGAAGGGATTCGAACTCCCCCTTTCACAGATTCAAAGGTAAAATCCTGAGAAGCGCCCTTTTTGCGGGCGCAAAATAGAGCGATCTTTCCTCAAAATTTTATACGATCTTTCGGGCGTCTGTTTGTTGGTTTCGTCGAAGCCATCAAAAAGGCGCCCTTTTTCATTTCACAACTTAATCCGTCAACCGGCCGGAGCATTTCAGGATGCTCCGGCTTATTTTTTTGCTTACGAGGAGGACTTCACAATGAACGATCAGAACGAAACCGCGCAGCTCCGTTTCCTTGAAGAAACCGCCATTCGGCTGCGGCAGAACGGTTTCACGGTGGAACCGATTGAAGATCACCACCTGCCCGTCCGCTGGGAAAAAGGGCGCCTCTGCCGCGTTTCCGGCAAGGGCAGCGTGCTGTACCGGCAGGAGAACGTGGACAGTATTCGGGCGCAGGATGCGCTGCGAACCGTGATCGACACCGCTAAAATGACTTCGGAATATATGGCGATTCTGGAATACGCACCTCAGCTCAAGGCGACCGATCTCACTGGTGACTACCGCATCCTTGCTGATTTCGGTGACGCAGTGCTGGCGGGCCACCCTACGGAGCGAGGCGTCCAGTTTGTGACCTGGGAATGGGACTTCGACCGAGAGGGCGTCCATCACGGACATTATTTTCAGCAGGACTACGACGCCGCCAAGCGCGACTTCACCGTGCGCAGTGGGCTTGTTCAAAAAGACGCCCTTTTTGAGCCGGAGCAGCTTGCGGAGATCTACTGCGCGCTAAGGTTCGTCCGTGAACAGGATGAAACGCTTTCCTTCGGACGGGATCGGGAACTGGCGGAGTTGATGGAACAGGTCGGCGGACTGCTGCCCCCGAATGTGCCGCGGCAACGGGACGCGCCGGAGCAGAGCGGCATGACAATGAAATAAGTATCCACGCAGGCCGGACAGAAATGTCCGGCATTTTTTATTTTACGAGGAGGAAAAGATGATGGAAATTTACGGCACGATTCAATTCAGACTCATTCTCCCGCACTTCCCCGGCTTTCAGCAGGAGCCGTTGCCAGCGCCTGTTTGCAGCCGTTCGCCGGATTGCAAGGACTGCCCCTATCCCCACCACGGTTTTCTCTGCTGGGGCGCGGATGGGACCTGCCTGCGGAGCCGAATGAACGAGATCAACGAGAAAAAGGAGGACAACAATCATGATGAGCGCAGTTGTGAGTAATCCAGGCCACCCTGAATATGGCGTAGCAACCATTCCGTTTCCCATTCCCCGTGACCAATACACATACTGCATGGACTTGTTGGAGGCGTTGGAGATCGGCGATGCGGTCAAAGCCGACTGCAAGGTGGAGAAGATCGACAGCTTCTATACTGTCCTCAAGCGCACGGAAATGCTTACGGTCAATGTAGAGGAGCTGAACTACCTCGCCAAACGGCTGGACAGCTTCGACACCGGCGAGGCCGCGCAGTTTCAGGCGATGGCGCACAAGCTGGAGCTGTTCGAGCTGAAGGATCTCATCAACCTGACCTTCTGCTGCCAGCAGGCCACGGTCATCACCGACTTTTCCGACCTCGCCGCCATCGGCCGCGACCACTACATGAACCTGCACGGCGGCAGCGCAAGCGTGGATGAACTGAACGCGCTGGACGGCGGGGAAACCGCTCGGCGGCTCATCGAAAACGGCGGCGGCACGATCACCCCCTACGGCGTGGTCTACGACAACGGCATGAAGCTGGAGCAGGTCTACGATGGCCGGTTCTTCCCCTGCTATTACTATGAGCCGAATGCCATCACCGTTGCGGTGACCTCCAAAGCCGAGCCGGAGGACACAGAACACATCACATGGCTGTTCCTCCCCATGGTGCAGGAGGAGATCGACCGCGCCCTCCTTCGCGGGGGCATCACAGATCCCGCCGATGTCCGCCTGCGGCTGGAGGACAGCCAGCTCCCCAATGAGGTGGATGTCCTGTTGGATATGGAGTACGAAACCCTCTCCGACCTCAACGAACTGGCAGAGGCAACGGATGGGTTGTCAAAAGCGGATATGGAAAAGCTGGGCGCTGTGGTCATGCTGGCAGAGCCAAAGTCCGCGGCACAGATCAAAAACCTTGCGGAAAGCCTCGACCTCTTTGACTTCGCCCCCGGCGCACACTCTCCCGCCGAGTACGGCAAATACATGATCCAACAGTCCGGCCACTTCGACTATGACGAAAATCTCGACGCTTTTTATGACTATGAAAAGTACGGCACGGAGCGCATGAATGAGGAGGACGGGATGTTCACCGACCGGGGCTACATCGCCTATAAGGGCTATTACAGCATGGAGGAAGTGATGAACGGCGGTCAAAGCAACCACATGGTGATGGGAGGGATAATGTAAGCAAAAGCGGCTCGATCCAAATGGATCAAGCCGCTTGATAGGCAGACAAATTGGAAGTTGGATTATAAAGGCCTTTGCAAATACACCATATCTACCAACTGTATTCCGCTCTCATAGATTGGGTGGTCGTAATTATCTGTAAAAAAATTGGATATGCTGTGTGAGCGAACAAAACCACAATTTTCATAAAACGGGATTGAAAGCGGACTATCTCCTGTTCCCACTTGCAGAATAGAGTATTTTCCTGTATATCGATGAATTAAGAAGTTAATTAGGGTTTTTCCGTAACCGCGACCTTGATATTCTGGCTTTACAGCAATATTCTTGATTTCAAGAATCCCGTTTCCCTCGTCGGTAACGATACACTCTGCTTTCACGCCATTATCATCAAGTACATACATGGTTCCCTTTTCAAGATAGCGGTGAATCATATCTTCCTGCTCATCTGCCAGCAACAATAAGTCCATATAAAGCATCTTATCATCAATGATTTCTTTGATTAGCATATTGGGCCTCCAGAAACTGGAAGTTGACGAACTGTTCATTATGATGCGATGTGTAATTAGAAAGCGACTCCAAGTTCTTTGCATTTCTCGATTGCCAAATCATTGTTTTGCAATGCAGCAAGTCGATACCAATGCTTAGCCTGTTCGATATCTCGTTCTACACCGATTGCATCTTCATAAAACCATGCCAAATTGCATTGTCCATCTCTATCACCATGCTCTGCGGCACGGCGAGTCCAATATAGTGCTTTTTCCAAGTCCTTTTCAACACCAAGTCCCTCGTAATAGAAATAGCCTATTTGACATTCAGCAAGGGGATAGCCCTGCTCCGCCAATACCAAATGACCTTCAAAGCACCGGGATCATCGTCAGAGCCGCGAATGTCATAGCAGTACCAGCCCTCCGGCACGGTATCACGGGCGATGCGCCCGTTGGTGAACAGCGCGGGCTTATCAAATACTTCAATGTGTTGGAATTCCTCTGTTCTTGCGTTTACAGCCATTTGGGTTTCCTTCCTTTCCTATTTTGGTAACGGCAAACATACTACACATCTGCCGCAAAGTCTACTGAAACATTTGCTGCCCCTGCGTCTGCTCCGGAAAGGGCGGGTCCAAGCGGCGCAGCAGGCCGAACTCTGTTTTTGTCACGCAGTCGTTTTCCATGCAGTCCTGACCGTATTTCTCAAAATCCATGTAGCCGTCCAGCTCATAGATGGCTTCATCATCCAGCCCCAGCGTTTCCTGCAATCGCTGCTGACCGTAACCGTAGGCATCCTCCGTGATGCGCTGATAGTTGTCCAGATTTCGCAGGAGCTCACAGGCTCCGCGCAGCGTATCCGGCCGTTCAGCCTCCAGCACGGCGGCGTAGGTCAGAAGCATCCCGTCCTTCTGCCAGATGTCCTCCAATGCTTCGGCAAAATCGTTGTAATCCTCCACGGCGGGGCAATCCGTATCACGGATCAGCTCACCGATGTAAGGCACCTTGAAGTGAATATCACAGAGCATGGCATCCGCGAAAACATCGATATCAAGATAGTTTTTCACCGCATCGAGGTATTCCTCGTCAGCGGGGAGGACGAGGGTGTAGTCCGGCTTTCCATTGACGCGCAGCGTCATGCGGAGCATTTCATCCCTGCTCTCATCCCGCCAAGGCTCTGCCGGCGAAAGATAGCTGCGGTCGATCCCCATATCCGGTGTCAGCAAACTGCGGGCGTTGGGGACAAAGGCACTGTACCGGGCATAGTTGTAGCCTTGCGGGTCAATAAGGAATCCGTCCGTTCCCTCCGCGTCGAGGATGAGCAGGCAGTGCCTGGCATCCTCATCGTGCCGGATGGCGTTTTTATTCTCTGCGATGAAATCATAGTCAGCCAGCAGTGCGCGGCTGAACTGTTGGAACCGCAGGCTTGGCAGCTCGATGACCTTATCCACGGCACAGGGGTCTGCCTCGCACCCGGTCTGTTTACACTTTAGTTCTGCTTGAATGATCATCGTGAAAGCCCTCCTATCACCATGTGGCTGCTCTGGCTGCCGTTCATCACTTCCTCTATGCTGGTGTAGCCCTTGTACGCGATGTAGCCCCGGTCGGTGAACATCCCGTCCTCCTCATTCATGCGCTCCGTGCCATACTTTTCATAGTCATAAAAAGCATCAAGGTTTTCGTCATAGTCGAAATGACCGGACTGACGGATCATATACTTGCCGTAGTCCTCCGGCGTATGTGCGCCGGGAGCAAAGTCAAAGAGGTCGAGATTTTCCGCAAGGTTTTTGATCTGTGCCGCAGACTTTGGCTCTGCCAGCGTGACCACGGTGCCCAGCTTTTCCATATCCGCTTTTGATAACCCATCCGTCGCCTCTGCCAGTTCGTTGAGGTCGGAGAGGGTTTCGTACTCCATATCCAACAGGACATCCACCTCATTGGGGAGCTGGCTGTCCTCCAGCCGCAGGCGGACATCGGCGGGATCTGTGATGCCCCCGCGAAGGAGGGCGCGGTCGATCTCCTCCCGCTCCATGGGGAGGTACAGCCATGTGATATGCTCCGTGTCCTCCGGCTCGGTTTTGGATGTCACCGCAACGGTGATGGCGTTCGGCTCATAGTAATAGCAGGGGAAGAACCGCCCGTCATAGACCTGCTCCAGCTTCATGCCGTTGTCGTAGACCACGCCGTAGGGGGTGATCGTGCCGCTGCCGCTTTCAATGAGCTGCCGTGCGGTTCCCTTGCCGTCCAGTTTGTTCAGCTCATCCACACTTGCGCTGCCGCCGTGCAGGTTCATGTAGTGGTCACGGCCGATGGCGGCGAGGTCGGAAAAGTCGGTGATGACCGTGGCCTGCTGGCAGCAGAAGGTCAGGTTGATGAGATCCTTCAGCTCGAACAGCTCCAGCTTGTGCGCCATCGCCTGAAACTGCGCAGCCTCGCCGGTGTCGAAGCTGTCCAGTCTCTTGGCGAGGTAGTTCAGCTCCTCCACATTGACCGTGAGCATCTCCGTGCGCTTGAGGACAGTATAGAAGCTGTCGATCTTCTCCACCTTGCAGTCCGCCTTGACCGCGTCGCCGATTTCCAACGCCTCCAACAGCTCCATGCAGTGTGCGTACTGGTCGCGGGGGATGGGGAACGGGATGGTCGCCACGCCGTATTCCGGGTGATGCGGATTGCCAAGCACCGCTTGTATCA
>ENA-UOOA01002438-UOOA01002438.1-human-gut-metagenome-genome-assembly--contig:-P61old-NODE-2438-length-26324-cov-8.517987_pt1 | contig 26324 bp, 42 predicted proteins | sample MGYA00242467_ERZ724014 | MGnify/ENA metagenome assembly ERZ724014 | reverse complement strand
CTGTACATCTAAACCACCTGCAACAATTGAATTTGAATAAAAGAATATTATTTTGTTTTAATATTTAAAAAATGGCTTAGCCAAGACATTAATTAGTGTTTATTGGCTAAGCTTTTTTGTTTTATAGATTATAGAAAGAGTATTAGATTAAATTCTAGTTCTCCTCAATATTGTCTGCTATTGAGCAATTTATTGAGACTGATTTTAAATCTTCATCATTTAAATCAATGTATCGTTGTGTCATACGTAAAGAAGAATGTCCTAAAAGCTTTCTAACAATTTCTGGATTTACATTATTTCTGATTAAATTTGTTCCAAAATAGTGTCTTAGTCTATGTGGTGAAATTGATGTTATTCCTAATTTGTCTCTGATTTTACTAAAATTTTTAGTAATTGTAGTAGGTGGTATATGCTTTAATGGGTTTTGACTAGGAAATAAATATTTTGATTTTAATTTTTTATTAGTTTCAATAAATTTAGAAATAAGAGATTTAGTTTTATTACCAAAATAAACTTTTATTTCGTTATTTTCTTTAGTGTGTGAGGGTATTATTGATTGTTCATTAAGATCGATATCAGAAATTAAAAGATTTGCGATTGAGCTTCGCCTTAAACCAGTATCAATTAAAATGTAAAAAATAACTTGATATTTTAATGAAGCTTTTGTATCAATGTAATTTTTAAATTTTAAAAGTTCTTCTTTAGTTGGTATTGTAATTTTTGCTTGTTTAAATTTTATGTTTGATATTGTAATATGACTTTCGGTAATTAAATTTTCTTTTATCAAAAAGTTTAACATAATTTTAATAGTACCTAGCATTTTATTTATAGTGATATTTTTAACTCCCTCATTTTTTTTGATTGTGATTAATTTATTTACAAAATCATTATTAAGGTCTTTAGTTGATTTTATATTGTACATTTTGAAATATGGTCTTAAGCAATTAAATTCAATTTTATAATATTTAAGAGTTTCAATAGAATTTTTGATTTGATTATTTAGAAAATAAGAAATTGCTTCATTTAAATCCATTTCTTTATTTTCTGTAATTTTTGGTGTTTCTTGATTTCCTAAAATTAAATTTAGTAAGTCTTTAGCTGAAATATTTTCATTCATAATTAAAATCTCCTTTGTATTAATATATTTCAAAAAAATATTATACTCATATATATGTCTTACGTATGACTTTATAAAAAAACTAGAAAAAATCTTTTAAATCTTTTCTAGTTTAATGGTAAATTTTGTATAGGGTTATGGTTAAAATAAATTTTAATTATGAAATGGTTAATTATATATTTTAAAAATAAAAATTGATTGTAGGTGATTTAAATGGGTAGTTTTATTGTTGTAATAAGGGTTTCTGGTTATGGTAAGTGTAAACATAAAGTGTCATTTGGTAATTTTTCTGATTATGGTTATTTTAAGATTGAAGAAGAAGCATATCAAGATTGTATTCGTTGTGATAAACTTGAAGAAAAAATAAAAAATGGTACTTTAAGTCAAGATGAATATAAGGGTATGAAATATAATTCTTATAATCTTGCAAAATATTATTTTGATGATTTGAAAAAGAAATATGGTGATTCTTTTGAATATGAATGTTATTTCTATATTCGTATACTTCGCATTGATTTAGTTAATTCTTTAAATTATTTTATGCCTTGTTATTTTGAGGGGGTAATTAGAAGTGATATTCCAAAAAGTAAAACTGATTATTTTAGTAATGAAGAAAAAGAATATATTAAAACTCATTGTAAAATGATTTGTATTCATTAATGATTTTCGATTCATCATCTTTTAAAAATCCAGTTAAAAGACTATGACAATTATCATAGTTTGAAAATTTACTTAGTTTTTTATTAATTGCGTTAGATGTATCGAAAAAATCTATATTACAGAAAAGTATAATAAAATCTTTGCTATTTTTAGTTATAGTTATTTTTGTGATTTTATCATTGCTTGTAAAATTTATAATTATTTCTGGATTGTAAATTAAGTGATAAGCTAATGAATCTGTTATTCTGCAAAGCTTAGTTAAGATTGTTAAATAATTTTTAGTATCATCATTAAATTTTGAAGTTTCTGTAAATGATGAATTTAATTTTGTAAGTAAATTTTTAGTGTTATTTATGATGATTTCTTTCTTTTTAACACTAAAAGTAGATTCAAACTTGTTTAGATGTAAGAAATTGTAGATTTCTTTTAAATGTTTATATTTACAATGTAATAAAATTTTATCTTCATTATAATAATTTGATTGGTTCTTGAAGTCTTTGTATTTGATATTAAGATTTTCAATGAAATAGTTTAATTTTTTATCTGAATAAATATTCATAAATGGTTATTTCCTTTCTATGATTAAAGTATTAGCTAATTGAGCAATTAATAAATAAAAATGTGTTGTGAGGTGCTTAAAATGAAAGATAAGTATAAATATGTTGTTCGTGTTTCTTTAAATGTTGATGGCTATTATTTTGATTCTAGAAAAAATGTGAAATATAATTGCTTAATGAGAAGCAAAACTTTTAATTTTAGAATTGGATTTAGTTTTGAATATTTAAAAAAAAATTTAAATTCTTTATTTTTAAAAAAATTTGATTTTGTGTATTTTATAAATAGTGAAATTAAATATAAAATTAATGATTATATTGTTAATGAATTAAAGATAAAAAATAAATTTAATTATCAATATAGTGGCGTTGCTTATATTTTTGATTTCATTGATGATATATATGTTGGTGATTCTAATTTACAAAATCTTGGATTGAATAATCCTTTTAATATATCTGGTAATTACTAATTTAGTTTAATTCTTTTAATGCTTTGATTGTATTTTTAATTGTTTCATTTTCTTTAATATTATCGTTTATATAAACTACTTTATTTATTTTTAAGTTTGTTAATTTCTGATATTCTTCTTGATAAATTTTAGCTTGATTTTCTTTTTGATTTAAAAGCTCATCTGTATAATTGTGGCTACATTCTATTATTAGTTCTTTATTTTTATTTTTAACTAAAATATCAATTCTTTTAGTTGATGGAAGAATATACTCAAAGTAAAATGTGAATTTGGGTTTAAAAAAGAAGTTTTTGTTTATTAATTCATAAATATTTTTGATATTCATGATCCACGTTGGTAATTCTTTTTCTTTTTGTGTTTTGTTGAGTGTTAACCAGTTTATTCTTATTAAATCTTCGATTTCGTTATACTCTTTATAATGATGATTTTTTAATTCAAAATAATTGTAAATTGCTTTTAATTGCTTATATGATAATTCAAAAAGACAATTTACATTAAATTTAATTTTGTTTTGTTTTTCGAATTTTAAAATTTTTTTATGTTTTTGTTCTTGCATATTAATTATTCTCCTTTGTTAAATCTTTGTAAATTAGATCGTCAATGCTGATGTTAAGAGAAGACGCTATTTTTATGATTTTTAAAATACCGGGATTTGGTGTACTTCCATAGATTATATCTTGTAATGTTCTTCTTGATAAGTCACATTTTTTTGCAAATTGAGTTTGATTAGTAATTAAAAATTTTAAATTTGAATAAAAAAATGTTTCTGTTAAATTTGTTTTTTTCATATTAAAACTTCCTTCCGAAAAAAGATAAAAAATATTAAAAAATGCTTGACTGGTAAAAATGTCGTGCTATAATATAAGTGTATGGTGCGAAAAAAACCGTGCAATCTACACTTTGGTATAGAAAAAATGGTTAAATACGATTTTCATCATAAATAACCAAGTTTTCTAATCATATTAAAAATAGGCTTTATGATTGAATCATTTTCAATCATCGATTCCAATTATATAATATCATTCGCACTTTTATTATATATTGGAATTGGTGATTTGTCAAAGGTTTGATTAATATGTAAGTCCTATAATCAAGCTCTTTGACAAATACATGTATTAATACGTTGTTGATAACGTTGACTAATTGTGATGATTAGAGTTAATTATGTCATAATTAGTATTCTTAATTAAAAGGCTTCTCAGAAGTTTTTTATTGAGGTGCTTGCTTCTGATTCCATAATGATTATCTTAATTCTGCTTTCTCTTTTCCAGAATTAAAATTTTTACCTCTTTGAAATTAAGCATTTGTTATAAATTAAATTACGATTACACATAATAAGATGAGTTTTTTCTTTTATGATTCTTTAGTTTGTTTGTTTGCTCATCTTGTTAAGTTATGAAGCCTCTTAATTAAGAATACTAACGTTGTAATATAAACATTTACAACGAAAAATAAAGAGAATCTGTACTCTAAAAATAGCAGATGAAGTAACTAGGGTGGCTCTAGTAGAGGGTAGCTCCTCAATAACTCTGAAATAGAGAAAAGAATTCGTTTATCAAGCTTGTCAGAATAATAAATATAGCTGTAATAAGTGATTTTAAACGATTAGCCTTATAAAAGGTGAAAAGCTTGTTTGATTAACATTAATATATAAATAATGATTGAGCTTTATTTTGATAATGCTCTTTTTTGTTTTTATAAATCGGTTGTTGAATCAATCTGAAGATTCAATGTTTTATTTCTTTCAATTAAAAGAAAAGAATTTGTTTAATGTGTTTTGTTTTTAAAAATCAAAAGTTAAGTTATTTGAAAGGTTAAAATGGTGATTATATTATGGCAAAAAAATTAAATAAAAAGAGTGCAACTCAGATTTATAATGAGTATAAAGAAATTTTAAGAAAAAAAGGTCTTAAATGTGAATGGAAAGATGAAAATGGTGTTGTCCATACTAAGTATATTCCTCTTGAGCCTAAGAAAAAAGGTCGTTTAAAAGATTTCTGTTCAGTATATGAAAATGTTCAAAAAGGTATTGGACTTGATAATCATTCTTTAGAGGATTCATATGAATTTGCTAAACAAGCTATTGCCGAAGACGGTTGGGAAACTGAACGTGGTAATATTAGAAAGGTTTCTCGTAAGATGAAATATTTAGTGTTTATTTATGAAGATTTAAATAATCTAAAACAACCAGATTCAAATTTGTATGATATGCTTGATGATGTTGATATTCTTGATTCTGATTCTCGTCCTATTGGTCGTACAATGGCTGTTATGCCTTTAAGAAGTAGAGGACGTTTTTAATTAAATAATGAAGTAGTTAAGAGATAGTCTTTAATGATTATCTCTTAATTTTTTAATTTTAAGAGAAAGGTGTGCTGAAATGTATAATATTCCTAAAGAGATTAGTATTTCAAGAAGATTTAATGATATAATTTTTAGTTTTACTTCTAAGTATGGATTTCGTTTTCAAGTATATATTAGTAAAATTGTAGGAGATTATTCTAAAAAAAATCTTATTGAAAATTTATGGTATAAAAAAGGTTATATAATAGAAAAAATTCCTACTTGGATTAATTGTAATGTATACGCTTATGATTCTTATGATAATTGTTATGGTATATGTAATCCGACTGAAAAGAATGGAAAAATTGATTTTAATTGGTTGTTAGAATATACTGACGAAAATGTTTCTAAGATTGTAAATGAAGTATATCGTAGAAGTTCTGATGAATCTTATTATGGTAATTTATTAAAAAATCTTTCTATTGTTGCTTTTCAAAAAAATGTAATTAATAAAGTTAATGTTTTTGTTAATGAGAATGGTTATAGTATGCTTAGAAAAGCTTATCGAGTAGTATATCAAAGATTAAGAGGAAATGTATTTAAGTTTGTTGATTCGTGTGATGTATATGAAGAAATGATTAATAGTGATGTAGAGGGGTGCTTTATTTCTAATCGAGATATGGTTAAAGATTTATATGAATGTGATTTTCCATATTTTAAAGGCTCTGTTTCTGAATGTAATGAGGAAATGATTAAAGCTTATCTTGTGTCTTTTGGTTCGGCTTTACATTCTGTTTTATTTAATAATGGTGGTAATTACAATGATGTAATAATTGTTGATGATGAAAGAAGAAGATGTCGTTTTTCGAATGGCAAAATTATTTCTCGTACACGAAGTATAGTTTAATTTTAGGTGGTGATGAAATGTTTGATAATAATCTAAAATTGATTAATGATATTTGTTCAAAATTAAGAAAATATAGAAATGTTGATTTATATGATATATCTGAAAGAGAACAATTAAGTTTATATAATATTACTGATTCTATTGGTTATCTCGATTTTAGAACGGATAGCAATGATTGTCATATTTTATTTTTGAATTATCCTTTGTATGATTATCATAATAATACTGGTTATTTGTCTTTTTGTACTATTGATGAATTGATTAGATGTTTAAATAATGATGTAAGTGTATTTACTGGTTGTAATATGTATAAAGTTTTGGGCGTTCCTTTGGCTAATTATGGTGATAATTTGACTGATGATGAAATGAAATTTGCTTATGATATGTATTTGAAAACTGGTAAATTTTATTCATCATATAATATAAAAAATATGTATGATAAAATAACTCATTGTATTGTTGATGAAGATGGAAAAATTATTATAAAAGGCAATGAAACTTTTATAAAGAGATATTATAGGTCTTTAAGAATAAGAAAGGTTTGATTTTAAATGCAAGGTTTAAGAAAATATGATAAAGTGGCTTATATAGTAGTCTTTTTATTTTTGTATAGTGAGGTGTTATTTTGAAAAGGCTTGATTATTTGAAAAAGCAAATTGTTTCTCAGCTTAAAGAATTTAATAAAAAATATTGCTATGAAAATTTAAAGGAATTACCAGATAGATATTATATGTTGTTAAAAGATATTTTATCACCTATTGGGATTTTGGTTTTAAATGAAGATGATTACGATTTTCCTTGTTATGTGAGGTTAAATTATCCTTTAGTTCTTCACTCTATTGATAATAGATTTTTTGATTCTGTTTATATTGATTTTTTTACTATTGATGAATTAATAATATGTATTAATACTCGATTAGATGTATTACTTCGTTATGATTCTTTTATTAATGATTTAGATGGTGATTATGGTTTCCCAGAAACTCGTTTTCTTACTGGTGCAGCTAAAGAATCTTTTATGTTTGCTGTTCAATATATGTATGATAGTTTTGTTAAAAATGGTAAATTTGTTGATTATGATAATGCTGTAAAAGTAGTTACAAAGAAATTGACTAAACATTCGGTTGTTTCTAATAATAAAGTTCTATTTACTGGTTTAATTAATGAATGCGAAGAATTTGTAAAAAGCATTAAGATTGTGTGAAGTGATTTGCTGTGATTAAAAAAGGAGTGATGTGAAGTGACTAATACAAATTTAGGTAAAGTTGGTAATGAAAAATTATTTGATTTTATCAATAAAGAATTGTTACCGATTATTGAGAAGAAGTTTGGTAGAAATCAAGATGTACTTAGAATAGTAAATAAAATTGCTTTCTTAGTATCGTGCGATAGAGTATCTGCTTTATCTGCTTATTCTCAACTTTTAATGCTTATTACTTATGGTGATAGGAGATTATTAACGGATATATTTGATGATGTTGTTGAAAGGGATAGTTTATAATGCAGTTTAATGATGTTTATAGCAAAGTATCTGATGGAGTTTATTGCAAAAAATCTGATTTTGTTCATATTTATTTTGATAAATTTTGTACTCAGACTGTTAAAGATCTTGTTAATATATCTGTTTTAAAAAAGAATGGATTTAGTTCATCTAAAACAATTAAAATTACAGATGATGTAATTCTTGTTAGATTGTTTGGAAAAAAGACTGATGTTATTACATTTAGATTTGAAAGAAATGATAATGATAAGGTTAATTTTTCATTTGATTTAAATTTAAGTCATACTAATTGTGAGTTGTTAAATGAATTAAAAACATCTGCTAAGTATATTAAATATGAAGTTACTGAAAATTATGGCTTGAAGTATTAATTTTGTTAATGTTTGTTTTAAAAAATCAAACATAAATTAAATGAAAGGAAATTAAAATAAATGAGTGAGCTTTGGTATGGTGAAAATAGTAAAAATTCACAAAATGCTTATGTTATTAGTCAATTAACGATTAATAAGTTAGCTAAAGAATTAGAAGTTGTTGTTGATACAGAAGTAATTGACGGAGTTACAAAGAATGTTGTATCTGATAATAAAGGTCTAGTTCTGTGTGCAAGTGATAGTCCACTTGCTATTTATCATTTTTTAAATGGTATGTTGTCTGTAAAAGGCAATAAGTAATTAGGTAATTTATTTATCTAAAATTAATTAATAATAAAAAAAAATAAAATTAAAGAAAGGTGCTAATGAAGAAGAAGTAGTTAGCAAAAAGGTATTAAAATTATTATGGAAAATTTACAAAATGCAAAAGTTGAAAAGAATGTTGAAGTAAAGGACGCTAAAGAAGTAAAAGATGTTAAGACTTCTGATACTAAGGAAGTTGCAAAAGAAAAGCGACTTGAAGATATGCTTGATGAGTCACAATTATTGATTCAAGATGACGAGTTTAAAACTACTATTGCTTATAAGAAGTTATCTGAGTTAACTGATGAGGATAAGAAGAAATTTGCTAAAGGTATTTTAAAGGCTGAAATTAAGAAAACTAAGGATAAGAAATCATCTTATGTTCATTTAAGTTTAATGCTTGCTGATAATGTTGTACTTCAAGATAGTTTAACAACAGAAAAATCATTAATTTTAAAGGAATTACGTCCAGAGATTATTGGTAATAAAACAGAAGTATTAGTTAAGTTAGTTTCAATGCTTCCAGTTAAAAATAAAAAGGAAAATCCTATTACTGGTGAAATATCTTATCCACGTGCTTATACTTGTGTAGCTCCTATTTGTGAGGGTGTTGTATTTAATGGTGGATATTCTACTGATAGATTTAATAACAATAAGAAGACTAGTAAAGCTTATTTAAGAAATGATACTATTATTCTTATTAAGATTCATAATGCTAAACACCCAGAATCAAAAGTTCAATTTTATGATATTGGTGAAGTTGGTGAAGATGAAGACTCATCTGCTTCTACAATTTAATTAAAAAAATGTTTTGTAAATTGAGATAGCTCTTAAAAGGGGTTATCTCTTTTTTGCTATATAAAAAAATTAAATTAAAATTAAATGAAATGAGGAAAAAGAAAGTGGATTTAAGAAGTAATATTTGTTTTCAAAGATATAATGGTTTGATTGATTATTTTAAAATATATGATTGTGTTTTAATTGAACATTTGGATAAAAACATTTGTATTGTTTATAAGCCTCGTACTGGTAAATTTTATTTATTTAGTAAGGGTTTTGCTAAGTATGTAAAACATTCTAATATTAAAAAAGATGATAAATATTATGTTACTAATATAGATAGTTATCCATTGTATTTTAAAAGTATTGATGAAGCTAAGATGTATTATGAAAATAATTTGTATGGTGATAAAAGGAGTGATGTGAAGTGCTAGTCAAAAAAATTGATAAAAGACTTGAAGCAGATATTTTAGAATCTGTAAGAGTTCAAAAAAGCAATCCAGTATTTAAGAAGTTTTATGAAAAGAAAGCTAATGCAATTGATGTATTAGATGCTTTATTAGTAGGTGATGCTTATTCAAATATTATTAGATTAAAATATGTTTATACTGGTTATGATGAATTCGTAGTATTGTTAACTAATGATATGAGGATTTATAAAAATAAGGTTACTTGTGTAAGTGGTGATTCAATACCTACAATGATAAAAGAAGTAATGCGAGATTTATTTCCAGATTTTTAATTAAGGTGGTGAATATTAATGAGAAATTTACAATTTAAGAGTTGGCAAAGAGTTTCAAAAGCTTATTTTTTAAGAGCGTATTTAAATGGTGAAAAAGTTTGTGTTGCTCCTTGTAATGTGAATCTTGATTCATTTTGGTATGGTGGACGAGGTTTTATGCCTCGTTTATATAGTGATTTTGTTATGGAATATTATCATTATGGTTCTTTGTATCATTCTTCAAAGTTAAATAAAAGTGATTTAAATAATTATGTTTTAAGTGAAATAGAAAAATGGTTAAATGAAGTTAAGCATTTTAATTGTAATCATGAATTAGGAACATATTTAGCTTATTATGTTGCAAGGTAATTAATAATGAAAGGTTATTTTGTTTGTGGTTTTAAGAAATCTAGTTTTTTACTTGAAGATATTAGAAACGAGATGTATAAGAATAATATTAGATTTGCATTAATAACAGATAATTTAGATTATCAATTACAGATAACGAATCCAGATGAAGAAGTTATTAAAAAAGTGTGTGAGATAGTTCGTAAGGTATGTGATAATGTAAATTCTTATTATTATGCTTATTTGCTATCTTCTGATATGAAATTTTATAATGATTTAACTAGTTATTTTTTTAGTAATAATGAATTAAGTAATATGAATATTGAATCTAATTGTACAACTTATACAGATAAAGATTTTGTTAGGATATTTGAATTATCTGATTCATATTCATTTAAAACATTAGGTAGTAGGTATGGTGGTTCTTTGTTATGAGAAATAAATATAAGAAGAAAGGTAAGCTAAAAAAGTTTTATTATTTTTTGTATAAAGCTTTAAATTTGGCAGAAATTGTTATGGCAATCATTTGGATCGTATTTATTGTTCAAGATTGTATGAATGATATTTATAATCCTTTTGATATTGCATTTGTAAGTATTGTAATATCGTTGTTTATTTTAAAACATATAAGGTGGTAATTATGAAGAAAAGCGAATATTTTTATATTGTTATTGGTTTTACTTCTAATATTGATTTAAAGAAATCAATTACTAAAATTAGAGTTTTATGCAAACTTGAAAATGGTAGTTATTATTGGGCTGATACTAATAATGAAGAAGAAAAAGTTTATTGGTTGTTATTTAAATCAAGTAGTGAAGCAGAATTATATGCAAAAGAAATACTAGGTAATAATTATGTTATTTATTGTATTTCATTTGAACAAGGTTTATATCCTATGAAATTTTGGAAATGATTTGAAAAATAAAAATCATTTTTTTATTTTATATTGGTGGTGGTTATTTGAAGAAAAAAGGTAATTCAATTCCTTATAAGATTGATTATAATTTGTTGTCTAAAAAAGATAAATATATTGTTTACCAGTATGTTTTTGGACAAGGTATTGACTTAAAGTATATTCCTCATTATAATCAAGGTAGAATGAAAGATTATGTTAACAATGTAATTATTATTGATAATAATCGTATTGTTCTAGTTATTCATAACATTAAAGTTGAAACATTACATTTTCATTATGATAATATTGTATTTGATGGTAAAAAGTATATATTAGATCATGATGATGAAAGAAGATATGAGGATTTATCTGATAATGATAAGAAAATTGTTGAAAAAGTTTTAAAATATTATAAAAAGAAATATTAGGATTGGTGATTAAAAATGATTAAACGTATTCGTAGTGATGAATTAGATTTTAAAAGTTTTGATGATTTAAAAAAAAAGTTAGCTGATATGATAGATAATCTTGATTTTTGGTTTGATGATTGTAATACTGATTATATACAAGTTATTAAGCGTAAAGGTCGTTATTGTTTATTTTATGTTGATAATGAATTAATTTATTCTACTGATGATATTGATGAATATATTGCTTATTTAAAAAAGAATTATTATTCTGATATTAATGATTATCATTTTTATATTATGTAATTTTATATTTTATTTTTGTTAATTTAAATGATTGCTTAGTTACAATCATTTTTTTGTTTTTGGTTTATTTTTTAATTATTTAATAAAAAGGATTGGTGATTTTATGAAAAATAAACATTTATTAAAAGTTTTATCTATAGGAGCTTTATCAAGCTTATTTGTGACTCCGTTAGTATTAAATGGTGTAAGCGATAGTGTTCAAGAAGAAGCTATTGTTCAAAATTTAGAGGATAATCAAAGAATTGTAAAAAGAAGTGCTGTATCTGATGATACTTATTCTTTGGAATCTGCTTCCACTTGGGCTAATGCTACGTATGCTAAAGAAGATGATGGAAAATATTGGCTTTCTGGTGGTGCTTTTGATCATAGTCCTGAATCTGATTCTAGTACTGATTTAATTAGAATTCGTTTTAATGTTAAAGGCGGTGTTGATTATACTTTAAATTTAGGTTGGGGTATTAACCATCCAAACGAAAATTGTGGTATTACATTGTGTGGTGTTCCTAATATTTATGGTAGTTCTTGCACGTGGTCTCAAGCTAAGCTTGAATCTGAGCAAAATGGTGGATTTCAAACTGAATTTTGTGGCGATTCAACTGATGAACAAACATATCACTTTACTGGCACTGCTACTGGTGTATATTATTTAGTAATAAATGCTGATTTATATGATGATTTTTCTTTTTTTCTTAAGACTGAATTAATTCAAGATGAAGTTTTTGATACACAAGAACCAGTAGTTACTGCTTCTAAGTATGCAATTAGTTTACCAGTTAAGACTTCAACACGTTTGACTAAAGAATATTTGTTAAATCAAAAAATATTTAAGGTAAAAGATGATACTGACGGAGATATTACAGATAGATTAGTTATTAAATCTGGTAATATTAATTATGATAAGACTGGTACATATCCATTAGTATTAAGTTGGTCGGATAATGCCGGTAATGAATCAACATTAACATTTAATGTCTTGATTGGCGATTTTGAAAAACCTTCATATACTATTAAACAATCAACAATGTATGTTGAATGCTCTAGTAAATTAAGTGAAGCTGATTTACTTAATAATGTTACATTTAGTGATAATTATGATACAAGTATTACTAAAACTATTGTAACTAATAATTATAATCAAAATACTAATTGTGGTATTTATAGCGTAACTATTAGGGGTACTGATACTAGTGGCAATTATACTGAGGCTACATTTAATGTTTGTGTTCGCGATACAATTGCTCCTACAATTACTGGTATTATTAATAATCAAGTTATTAAGTTTGCTAATGTTAGAGTAAGTGATTCTGGATCTGGTATTAAATATGTAACTATTGATGATAAATCTGTTATATTGGCTGATGGAGAATTTGCTTTTCACGCTTCTAGTTATGCTGACGGAACACATATTTTAAAGGCTGCTGATAATCAAGGAAATGGTACGATTATAAAGTTTATTTCTGATAAGTCTGCTCCTACAATTACTGGTATAAATAATTCTACAAGATTAAATAAATCTGTAACTATTACACTTACCGATACTTATTCTGATATTGTTTCATTTAAGTTAAATGGTACTTTAATTGAAGTAAATGCTAAGACAAAAGAAATTACGTTGGGTGCTGATAATCTTGTTCAAGGTACTAATAAGATTACAGAATTAAAAGATTCATTAGGAAATGTTGCTAGTGATTTATCATTTGTTTATGATACAATTGCTCCAGTAATTACACCTAACGTTTCTGGCGGTGGTTCAATTAAATCCGGTGATTATATTACATCTGAGCAAGTTAAAGCTCAATTTGCTGCTACTGATGAAGTTGATGGAAGTTGTGCAATAAGTGTTGTTTCATCAACAATTGAAGATAGAGTAGGTAAGTATGTTGTTGTATTAAGGTCTGTTGATAAGACTGGAAATGCTACTGAAATTAGTGTTAATGTTGAACGTCTTGATGTTACAGCACCAGTTATTTTTATTAAATCTTCTGATGATATAACAATTATGAAAGTTGCTTCTGGTACAGAGATTACTTATAAGAATTTATTAAATATCTTTATGTATTTATACCAAGATAAAATAAATGCTCAAGATTGCTCTGTTGAGGTATTATCTGATGGATTTGTTGCTAATGGTACTGAATCACAAGTTGTTCGTTATATGGTAACTAATAATGTTACTGGTGATACTACAATGTATAGTCTTGATTATCAATCTTATGTAATGGCTTCTGATGATAAGAAAGATGATAATAAGACTGATGATGATAAAAAAGATGATACTAATAAGGATAATAATAAAGATGATACTAAAGCAGAAAATTGGTTTGTAAGAGTCTTTAAGGGTATTGGTAATTTCTTTAAAAAGATTTGGAATTTTGTAACTGGTCTTTTTGGTGGAAATAAAGATACTGATGTTAAGACAACTGATAAGGTTGAATCATCTGTAACAACTCTAGAGGTTACAACTGATCCAGATATTGCAACTGATGATAATAATAATGAGGCAGAATATATTGTTTGGTAATATTTGTTTGTGGTGAGCTTTTTCGCTCACCACTTTTTTTCTTATTTTTTTTAATTATTTGATAAAAAAGGATTGGTGATTTAATGAAAAATAAACTTTTATTAAAAATTTTATCTATGGGAGCTTTATCAAGTTTATTGGTAATTCCGTTAGTATTAAATGGTGTAAGCGATAGTGTTCAAGAAGAAGCTATTGTTCAAAATTTAGAGGATAATCAAAGAATTGTAAAAAGAAGTGCTGTATCTGATGATACTTATTCTTTGGAATCTGCTTCCACTTGGGCTAATGCTACGTATGCTAAAGAAGATGATGGAAAATATTGGCTTTCTGGTGGTGCTTTTGATCATAGTCCTGAATCTGATTCTAGTACTGATTTAATTAGAATTCGTTTTAATGTTAAAGGCGGTGTTGATTATACTTTAAATTTAGGTTGGGGTATTAACCATCCAAACGAAAATTGTGGTATTACATTGTGTGGTGTTCCTAATATTTATGGTAGTTCTTGCACGTGGTCTCAAGCTAAGCTTGAATCTGAGCAAAATGGTGGATTTCAAACTGAATTTTGTGGCGATTCAACTGATGAACAAACATATCACTTTACTGGCACTGCTACTGGTGTATATTATTTAGTAATAAATGCTGATTTATATGATGATTTTTCTTTTTTTCTTAAGACTGAATTAATTCAAGAAAATGATTCTGATGATGATAAAGAATATTGGTATGATTGGATATTAAATTTATTAAATAAAATTGTTGAGTTTTTTAAGAAGCTTTTTAGTGGTGGCTCTGGTGGTACAACTGGGACGACTACAACTACAACTTCTAAAAAAGGTGTGTGATTTTTATGATTAGAAAATTACTTGGTATATGTACTACAATAGTTCCTTTAGCTTTAATGACGGGTAATGTATCATTGGCTGATACTGGTTCTTATAGATTTACAGATACTTCAAGTATTAGAGATGATATTACACAATTAGGGCTTGATTATCAAGACTATAAGTTGATAAGTGATAAGAATTATGATAAGACAGATGTAATTGCTTTAAGTGAGTCTTATCTTGATAGTGGTAATACTAAACAGATAGTTAACTATGTGTATGTTTATAATCCGTATTCTATTAAAGAAGATGTTACGAGTTTTGTATTAAAATATAATGAATCAAGTATAACACAAAAAGTAGAATCTTATACTAAAGATTATTTTCTTAATATTGTTAAATACAAAGTTGATTTTAAAATGCCAACTTATAGTGATTTAAAGAGAAGATATGATATATCTTCTGTAACTTATAATGATAATAGTGTTGATAAAATTGATTTTGGTTGTATCTATAATCAAGACGGAAGTAATGTTCAACTTGATTATGACTCATATATATTTATAACTGGAAAAGATTTATTTGATTATTGTCCTACACCATTTAAAAATGCTTATAATCTTACTGATTTGGCTAGATATTCTGATGTTTTTGAAAATGGCTATTCTTGTATTTTGAATTCTAATGATAAAAGTGAATATTTAAAAATATCTGAAAATTTTCATTGGGTTTATTTTGGCTCAAAAGATTTATTTGTTCCAGAATTTGTTTATTTAAATTTTGATACTAATAAAAAAATTGATGTAATTAATGAAATTGATTTATCTTATAAGTTATATAAGGGTAAGGATAAAGATTCGGTGTGGAATGGTTGTAGTTTTATAAAATGTATTCAAGAAATTGACGCTAATGATATAAATAATGTTACTCGTGAATTGGTTAATGATTATTCGTCTAATTATTTAACACTAAAAAATGAAAATAATACTTTTTTTAGAAAAAGTGAATATAGTGATTCTTGGTCTGATTCAGATGTTTCTTTAAGTAATTTTGTGATTCCGGCTAAAAATAGGTTGAGTAATTGGTCTGATAGTAATTTTTATAATTTGCTTTCTTCTAATGCTATGAAAAATAGTGATAAAAAATATACTGCTAGACAATCTTTTGAAAATAGACAAGTTTCAGTTTTAGTTGATATTTTACCTATTTATTATTCTGGTTCTTATGTTTATAAGTATGTTATTGAGGATTTATCTGTAATGCGTATTAATTATACAACAGATATGAAAGTAGTAAATGCTCGTTGTAATAGTGGTGCTTTAATTTCATCTGTAAATGCTAATGATAAACCAAAGGTTAGTTTTTGGGATCGATTAATTGCTTGGTTTAACGATAATTTTCCTTATTCATTATTAATTATAGGTGGAGCTATAATTGGACTTCCTATAATTATTTCCGTTGTAATTTCATTATTTACAAGTGGAAGCTCAGCTTTATTATCTGGTATTGCTAAGGGCATTTCTAAGTTGATTACTTTCTTAGTAAAAGGTCTGGTTAAATTATTGGTTGGTATTATTTCATTGCCGTTTAAATTTTTAGGTGCTTTATTTAGTCCTAAGAAAAATAATAGTAATAATAATTCTTCTAAAAAGAAGTAGAAAGGTGGTTATTTTATGAAAGTATTAGTTGATCTATTTAAGAAAGTAGGAGCTTTGATGACAGCTCTTATTTATTTTATATTGTTTGTTTTTGTGCTTGGTATTGATTTTTGCACATTTGGTGTACTTAAAATTATTACTTGGCTGATCTGTAATTTGTTTAAGCCTTTTTGTAAAATTCAAGAAAACTTATTTAACTTCTTTAATTCACATACGACTTATAATTTGTGGATTTTAGGTTGGGTAACATCTGCGATTGGGTTATGGTATATGATTGTTAGATTTGTACATTGGCTTAATGATAAGTTAAACAAGCTATTTAGTTCTTGTTATGACAAATTTAAGGATTTATCTACTAATATAGGTCAAAAGGGCTTAGAAAAGATTCAGTTTAATACAACAACAGAAAATCATTCAGAAGAATAGGGGCGGTTTAAATGAAAGGAAATTGGTATTGGTGGTTAACTATTTCTTTTTTCCTTGTTGATGTTATTATATGGATTTTTTTCTTTTGGCTTTATCGTAAATATAAACAAGATGATAATTCACTTGATGTTTATCAAGAACGCTATGAAGAATCATTAGATGTGCTTCAAAATTCATTTGGTAATAATATTTCGATTATTGCTCCAATAAGAAAAGGTAAAAATGTATTATTCAATCAATTTATGTACGCTTTAGAATCTGGATTTAAAGATAAAATTGAAAAGGAAATATCTGATTTTGAGACTGATTTTTATTGGATAGATTTAGCTTTATTAAAGCGTACTATTGATTCTAGATTTCGTGAGATTATAAAGAATACTTATGATGAAGATTTTTATCCGGATGGATATATTTCTGTAAAAGATAGATTAGAATTGACTGATTATGTAATGTCGTTGTGTTGTCAACGTGATGGAATTTTTAATGATTTTATTAATAATATTCCTATTAAAAAGAGATTTTATACATATGTTGATGATATTTATATTCTTAACTATCGAGGTTTTAATGTTGTGTCTAGAACAGCTGTATATTCTTGGGTAAATAATCGTTTTAGTAAGATTTTAGATGATAGAACGATCCAGATTAAATGCGTTAATGAAACTCATGTTTTTTATCTTGAAAGGTATATGATTGTCTTTGAAGATGAAAAATCCCTTGAGCGTGGTATGCAATACTCTTTTAATACTGATTTAAAGGATAAGGGTGTAAAAGAGCTTAAATGTATATTTGGTAATGCTTTTGGTTCGACTTCTTATTGGTTTACTCTTAAGCAACTTGCTAAAGATGATGTTTCAAACGAAAGAAATCTTTCTACTAATAATATTTTAATTAAAGAAACACGTCCTATTGGTGTATTGGGTAATTTATTAGTATATTATCGTAAGAAAAAATGTAAGCTTGATAACGTATTTAGAAAGAAATATGAACGTAAGAAAAAATATGATTTTATGGGTACCTTTGCTTTAAAGTATCCAGATTATCGTTCTTGGATAAATGAACCATCTTCGGAGTATAGGAAGATGAAGTATTTTTATAAACGTATTGAGGATTTTATTAATTCTTTAGGTTATCTTCAGACTACGTTTCTCGATTATACTAATAGAATTGATCTTGTCGGTGTAACAGAAAATGAAGCTTTTTGTAATGAATATACGATTACTTTTCCATTGTATATTGCTTGGGGTGTTCACGATACTAATGAATGGTCTTGCGTTGTAGATGAGCTTAATAGTATGTCAAAAACATCTGCTATGTCTATGCAAGACAATGGGTTTTATAAAAATAATGAGATAAAAAAATCACAGCTTAAATTCTTATATGAACGTTCAGAAGCTAAAAAGGAAGAAAAAACTGTTGGTGATTCTGCTAAATCTGTAAAAAAGAAAAGGTCAGAAAAGAAAGGCAATAATGATGATAATGTAATAACTATAGATGACTTAAATGTTCGTTTTTAAAGAGGTGATATGATGATATTAGGATTTTTGAATGGTGTTGAAAGTGCTTTTAAATGGTGTGTTGCTTTTTGTAAGGAATATGGTCTTTTAATAATCGTTGTAGGACTTTTTGTATATGGGACTGGCTTTTTAATAACGCTTATAAAAGGTGTTTATGAAAACCATAAGGAGCTTGTTGATCTAATTACTAATCGTGAAAATTCGGCTCAGATGTTTCAATCTGCTTGTGTGAATGATTATGATTCTAAACAAAAAATGGATTCTAATAGGGTTAGTCCATCTTCAAATGATGAAGATGTAAATTTATCTGATGATAAGATGAAAATCGATTCTAGGGGTGATTCTGTTAAAATTGATGGTGAATCTAGAATTAATATTGAGTCCTCATCGCAAAATGATAGATTGATAGAATAGAGGTGTCTGTAATGGGATTTGTATTATTTGTTTGTGTGATTGCTATTTTGCTTACAATTTTCTTGTATGTTCTGATAGACGCTTTATTCTTGTTCTTAGGTTCTTTGTTTGACAAAGATGAAAATTAAAAATAAATTAAAATGAAATGAGGTAATTAAAATGTGGTGGGTGTATGTTCTTGTAGTGTTTGGGTTCTGTGTTATGTCCATTAGCTTTGGCTTGTTTATGGGTAGATTTATGGCTCTTGCTTCTGATGAAGAAAATTTAAAATAAATTAGTGTAGATATGCACAAAAAATTAAATTAAAAGGTATGTTTTAGGTATTTGCGTTTGGGACGGCTTGCCGTCCGGTGTATATAGTTGTAAATAAGGAAGTGAGGGCTTGTCCCTCACTTCCTTATTTATACTTGTCAATATATATACACTAATGCAACAAATTATTAAAAACATTAAGAAAGGTACAAAATATGAATCAATTATCTTGCGTTGAAATGAATAAATTAATGCACTATTTTTTTATTGGTTTTGAATATAAGTTGAATGTTGAAAAGAAAAAACTTTTATTAGACATCTTTAAAAGAAAATCTTATGTAAAAATTAAAGATATGAAAAATTATGTTGAAGTTTCAACATTTGAAAAATCAATATCTCATAGAAAAAAAGATAGTGAATTTTATGAAGAAATTAAAAAATTAAAAACTGATGAGGTTTATCCTAAAGGTTGGTTTAATGAGCTTTCAATTGATTGTCAAAGATTTTTAAATTCTGTATTTAGAAAAAAATGGTTTGATGATACAGATGAGCTTGTTAGAAATCATAAAGGAACATTTAATAATACAGAAGTTGAGATTGATGATGATGTAGAAGTTAATAATAATAAATTAAGTAATGATAATTGGTATAATTTTGTTTCTGATAGATTTGATAAATTTAGTGATTATGTAAAAGAGAATTTTAAAGAAGATTTGTACTTTGATGAAAATGGTGATTTAAAAGAAGAATTTAAAAATTCGTTAGCATATGAAAATGAGGCGATTTGTGATTATGATAAAAATTTAGAAATGATTGTATATTGTATTAAAGAAAAAAGATTCGATTTGTTAGATATTAAAAATGATGAAATAGTTTTAAAAGATGAAGTTTATGAAAAATATGTAATTAATGGTGAAAATATACCTTTAACAACTCACGATAAAATGAAGATGTCTTTAAAAAGAACGATTGATAAATTTAATGAATATGCTTTTTGTAACGCAGATAAATTTAAATACTTTGTAACTTTAACATTTGCTCAAAATGAAAATAATGAAAATAATGTATTAAATATTGTAAATGAAAGATGTTCAAAAGAAATAAAAATTAAATATGTTGATGATGTTAATGATTATGATTGTTGTTATGGTGCTTTTAGAAAATTTATTCAAAAATTAACTTTAGCATTAAAAAGATATAATGAAAAAAATGGTACTTTGTATGAATTGAGTTATATTGGTGTTCCAGAATATCAAAAAAATGGAGCTATACACTATCATTTTTTGTTTGGTGATTTGCCAAATGAGTTTTTATATAATGTTGCTAATTGGCTTGATTATGATTTTATTAACAAAAAGAAAAAGAATGGTCTTGGTTTAAAAGCTTGGATTTATGGTAAATCTGATGTTGATGTAATTCGTGATAAAGCAAGAGTAACTAGTTATGTATCTAAGTATATGATGAAAAGCTTATATGAACTTGATGAAACAGAATATTTAGATAGATTAAATAAAAAACGTTATTTTGTATCTCATAATTTAGAGGAAGCTAAGATTGAATATACTTCAACTTTTAGAGAATCTGATTTAGATGTTTATTCATTTTATCAAAAAGAAGTATTAAATACTTTTAATGATTCTATGATTAAGAAGACTATTTATCAAGTAAAGCCTTTAAATGAAAATGATGTATTAAATAACAAAGAAGAATTAATTAATTAGAAAGGTTGAATTTAATTATGTTTAATGATGTTTGTTTTTTTAATGGTGTGAAAATGAGGGTATTAAATAGAGATGTTGCTAATCTTATTTATACTTTGACTGGTATGAGGAGTTTTAAAGAAGTAAAAGAGCATTTTGAAGATAATCCTTATGCTGTTATTACTAATAATGGTAAGAAATATTTTATTTGTTGTTATTGTCCTAGTTGCAGTCTTGATGATTCTGGTAGAGAAACTGAATTTAATATGACTTGGGCTTTTGATACTAAAACTGGTGTATTAATGATTAGAGATATGGTTGTTGAAAAAATTAGATAAATTAGAAAGGCGGTAATTAAAATGGATATGGAAGTTTTTTTGAAAAAGTATTATTTTATGTATAAGTATTATAAACAGAAAAATAATTTAGATTGCAATTGCATTTGTTTAGAAATTTATAAATGTGATTGCTTTATTTTTTATAATGATGATTATGTAAAAGTTTATCAAGGCTCGAAGCTTTTATTTCAAGGTGATTATGAAAAGTTTATGCTAGCTTGCTTTGATAATGTATTTGGGTGGTTTGATTTTAAAATTGCTCCAGTTCAGAAAATTCCTTATGGTGAATTTGTTCAAAAGAAGCTTGGCTCTTCTAAGTATTATACTAGAGGCAATTATGATAGAAGCTCTAAGAAATTTGAATTACAAGATTATTATGATATTAATAGGTATGTTTATGTTAAATCTGGTACTTTGCTTTATTATGATTTTGTTTTCTAGTTGTGAAATTGAAAGCGTTGATTGTATTTATATGAGGTGATTGATATGTCTAATAATAATAATATTTTAAATTTAAAATTTGAACTTTTACACTTTTTAGAAAACGAGTTTCCAAAAAGTGAAATTAGCACTGATGATAGTGGCTTTTTATATTTAGAAAATGGAAAACTTGATATTGTTTTTATTTTTAAAAATGGTGAATTAAATGTTTATGATAATAAAGCAAGAGGAAGTAAACATAATGTATATAAAGGTTCATTAAAAAAGTTTAAACAAATGGTAGTTAAAAATAAAATTGGTTGGAAAGAAGATAAGAAGCAATTAAAAGTTGATAAGAAGCTTATTAATAAAATTGCTAAGTGGATTTATAATGAGGGTATTGAAGAATCTTGTTATGGTACTTGGGTTACTAGATTTGATGAGATTTCTGATGAATTTAATATTACTTATGACGAAGCTATTTCAATGTCTGATTTAATTTATGCAGAAGTTTATAAATTTAAAGGTGTATGTGATATTGAGATGTATGATGAAGATGATATTTTAGTTATTGATGTAAATTATTTTACTGATTATTTGAAAAATTATTGTGGTGATGATGATTAATATTTGAGGGGTGATTTTATGGATTTAAGAAATAGTCCTATTTATTATCAAGATAAGCATTATTATATTAAAATGTATATTTTAGATAATAAAATGGAGCGTAAATATGTTTATGATTATTTTTATACTGGTTCATTGCAAGAAATTGAAGAAAATGAAATTAAAAAGATGATCTATAAAACTGGTATTGATTATGATTGTGTTTATGAATTAACATTTGAGGTTTATGAGGTTTTGAATGTTTTTACAATAAAAAAGAAAGCTATTGCTTTCAAAGAAATTAAGACTAAAGTTGGTAGTAAATATGAAAAAATTAAAACTAATAAAGAGGTTAATAAATTAATTACTACATTTAAATATAAAATTTAATTAAATGGTTTTGTCTTTTATTGAGTCTTCTAAAAAACCCCAGAAGTTAAATGGTGTTTTGTGTTTTCTGATTTTAGCTTTATCTATTTTAGAAATTACATTTTCAAATTTACCTATACAGATTGCACCTTTTTCAACTATTGTTATGAAATCAAAGGTATCTGCTATAGCTTGTATTTCACCTATAAAGGTAAAGCTATTATCTAAACCCCACTTAAATTTAATTATGTCGCCGTCTTTATAAGTTATTCCGTTGTAAGTTATTTCGTGTACTTGCTTCATTGTATTTGCTCCTTAAATAATAAAATTAAAAGAAAGGTTGTGCTTTATTTATGAATAAAACAAAAATTTATAAAAAAAATGTTAAAACTAAAAGATATTATTCAATTAGTTATTATATGATTCCTAGAGATAGAAGCTCATTAGGTGTTGGATTAGGTTATTGGTATAATCCTTTTGATAAGAATTTTAATGTTAAAGATTTTTTCTTTAAGCTTTTAGGTAATTCGTGTTTAAAGGAATGTGTAAGCTTTTCAGATGTTTATTATTCTATTCATATATATAATAACAAAGGGTGTAATTCTTATTCAACGTGGAAAACGCTCATTTAATTTTTTTTGGTAAAATGGTATTAAGTATTTTACTTTTGATTTTCCTTTAATGTTTGCGTTTGTTATTTTTATAATTGATGATAGATAAACTATTTCTGGATATTCAGCTTCATCGAATAATACTAATGCTGTGTCGGAGTCTTTGTCTATTAACAATACTTTTGCATAGCATTTGTTAAAACTATATTCAACAATTATATTATTACCTACTCTTAAAGGAAAAGTTCCTAAAGATATACTATTTACTAATTTCATTATTTATACTTCCTTTCTGATAATTTTATTTTAGAATGGATAATTAAAAATTTCAAGTAATTTAATATTAATGATAAGGTTAGAGATTATTTCTTTAATCTTATTTTCTTATTTAAGAAAGAAAAGGTGGTTTTATTATGGGTATTGCCGTTAGTGATTATAATAAAAATGGGAAGCATTATTTTACAATAAATCAAATTAATAATAAATTGATTCAACAATATAAATTACCAGTTAAGGTTGAATATCTTAAATGGTTTTGTGTGAATCATTGCTATTATCATTCTTTAAAGACTGGTGGTATGGGTAAATTTAAAATGGCAAAATGTTATGAAATATCTGAAGTAATTCAAAATTTAAGATATAAAAATTTTTATATTCCTCGAAGTTGATGTGAGGTGATATTATGGATTTGAAAAAAAGATATTATGATTATGCTAAAAACCATACAGAAGAAGAATTATGGCAATTATTTAATGAAGATTTAAAAAATAATGTTAATAGTGGTTCTGATTATTTTTCTTTTGATGATTATGCTAATTTAATTAAAAAGGTTTATTTTAAAAATGTTGTTTTATCTGAAAACCAGATGATGAAAATTAGTTTAGATGTCATTAAATATGCTATTTTTTATCAAGATAAAGTTAATGATAGAAGTTTCTATTTTTCTCATAAACAAAATGTAATCATGACGTATGTTTTTTTGGTTTTGTGTAGAAATAGTGGTATTGATAAATTTTTGATGAAAGATAATCAACTTAATAAGCTTGCTAATGATTCAAAATTTCAATTTCTTGCTAGAAAATTTTTTGATTATAGTATTCCTTTAGATAAGTTAGAAATATATTTTTCTGAAAATGTATAATGATGATTTTTAATATTATTTATAAAAAATTGAAAAAAAATTAATTTTTTTTGAAAAGTCAAACGTATGATATATGTGTGAGTATAATAATATCGAAAAAAGAAGAGAGGTATTATTATGGCAACAAAAAAAATTAAATCTAAGTATACTAAGTCGGAAATGACTTGTATAACAATGTTTTATTTATTAAAAGATAAAAAATTACATATATCTACGTTTGTTGATAAATTTGAATTGAATGATAAACAAAAAATGTATAAAATAATTACTATTATTAAAAATGCTTTGGCTGATTTTTGTGTTGGGTATTATATTAAAAATGATAGAAGTACAGCTACTTATTATTTAGCTTCAATTGATGATGACGGATAATGTTTTATTTTTTGATATAATAATATTATAAGAGTATATAAATAAATGCTAAAAGTTAATGTGTATAATTCGACTGTACATCTAAACCACCTGCAACAATTGAATTTGAATAAAAGAATATTATTTTGGTTTAATTTTATAAAAAAATATTGTACTAAAATTAATAAAACTTTAACAAAAAAATTATAATTAAAAATCCAAGTGCATTTAATTAACACTTGGATTTAATTTATTTAATTAATAAAGCTTCCGAAAAGGCTAAAATTAAAGGCCCAATTCCTTTCCCATCATCATTTACGATTTCCCTTGATATATACATATCATATGTTCCCGCATATTTATCTGTACGTGAGGCAGTTAGTCCAGCACCGATACAAATTCCTCCGAATGTGTAGTTTCCTTCGGGACTTTTTGTTAGGTATTTATTACAAGTGCCATACAAAATATTTAATCCGATTTCTTGGTAACTTTTGGGTAAGGCATTTAATCTTATGGCTTTTAAAATGGCATATGCAACCATTAATGTACCAGATGTCTCAAGATAATTACCATCTTTACTTTGCATATTAGGTACTTGATAGAACATATTGGTATTTTTATCAAGATAAAGAAGTAATCCATCAATTGATTTTTTAATAAGATTATTTATTTTTTGTTTAAGACTATCATCATCAATTATTTCTAAAACATCCACAAGCGCCATTTCATACCATCCACAAGCTCTAAGCCATACAATTTGTGAATGTCCGTTTAAAGGATTTGACCAAATCATTTTTTTTGTTTGATCTAAATATTGTCCATCATAACCATGAACCATCAGTTTTTTATCGTCTTCCCAGGTTAGGTTTAAAGCATTTTCAAGCTGATAGGTAATATCATAGAAATCTTTTCTATCATTATATCTTTTTGAATATTCAGCAAAAAAAGGTAAAATCATATATAATCCATCAAGCTAAATTTGATTGTAATATTTAATCTTGTGCCAAAAATTACCTCTAATTCTAGGAAGTTTTCTAACTTGATTGTTCATAAAGAAGTCAATGGCTTTATGGTATTTTTCTTTATGAGTTTCATCATAAAGGGTGTATAGAACCTTTGCCATATTACATGGATCTGAATCACAGCCTGTTGTCGTAAAATTATTGTAATTATCATAATAATAGATAGTTACATGCCCATCATCATCCACAAGTTTATCGATAAAGTTATCAACATAGTTAAGAATTTCTTTATTGTTGGTTGTTTTGTAGTAAGCAATAAGCGCTACCATCATACATCCATCGATATAAGTCCATCCTGGTTTTTTAAGTCCAATTAAAACCTCTTTATTCCATAGTGGAGATTCCACTGTGGAATTTACTAATAAATAATTTAAATATTCCTTAAATTGTGTATAAATCTTTTCGTTTATCATATTTTTGTTCCTTTCTAATTTGATTATACTAAGAATAAGAATTAGAGTCAAGTTAAAATTCATATATATAATCATAATTCATATATGCGAACAAAAATGATAAAAAATAATTTCCTTA
>ENA-UOOA01002432-UOOA01002432.1-human-gut-metagenome-genome-assembly--contig:-P61old-NODE-2432-length-26402-cov-35.525715_pt1 | contig 26402 bp, 13 predicted proteins | sample MGYA00242467_ERZ724014 | MGnify/ENA metagenome assembly ERZ724014 | reverse complement strand
TGCAGACGGTGGAGGGGCTGAAGGACATGGACAGCGGCCTTGTGAAGATCGCCACCTTCTCCAGCGTATCTGCCCAGTGGCTGCCCCGCATCCTCAAGAGCTTCGGGAAGGTATATCCCAACATCGAGTTTGAAGTAGTTACCGGCGATTTCTATGATCAGATCGAGGGATGGATCGTCAACGGCACGGTGGACTGCGGTTTCCTGCGGCTGCCGTCGGTGAAGCGCTTGCAGACCTACGCTCTGCACCGTGATGAATTGCAGGTCATCGTCCCCTGCGACCACCCCTATGCCGACCGTGACCCGTTCCCCGTGTCCGCGCTGGCGGAGGAGCCGTTCATCCAGCTGGAGGAGGGCGACGACTACGAGATCATGGCGGCGTTTGACGAGATGGGCATCCGCCCCAACGTGAAGTACATCGCACGGGAGGACAGGACTATCTTGGCTATGGTGTCGGAGGGCCTGGGCATCAGCCTGCTGCCGGAGCTGATGGTGCGGCACAGCCCCACGCCCATCAAGGTCTGTCATGCGCCCCTGCATTTCTACCGTACCATCGGCATCGGTGTCAAGGACAAGAAGGCACTTTCCAACTCCACCCGTCTGTTCGTGGACTATGTGCGGACGTGGGTGGCGGAAAACGGGAATACATAAACGTTCAACTTTCGCGGCGAAAGCATGAGAACTCGTAATGCAGCGCAGACAAGAACGCAGTTCCCATACGGCTTTACGGGAACGAACAAACGACGCCGCAAAAATGTATCCTTCCGCGAAACAAATACCCTCTTGCAAAACGGCGGGGTGTTCATCATAATAGCACCCGTAGCCCCCGAAAAGTGAATAGGCTTACCGGTCTGAAACGCTGCGGCGTTTCGGTGAAAGTTGGAATGTGGGTCAAAGTCCCCGCGAACAGGTCACTGTGAGGCTCCTCTGAGGCAGGAGATAAGTCAGGTCGCGCCGGTAAGCGTCACAATGCACACGCCTGAAACCGAGCTGCATGAACGGGGGCTTCGCGCCCGTTTACACGAGAGAAGCGTCGGCATTTGCCGGCGCTTTTTGCATGAAGTCAGGGCACCTATGTGGGACGGAAAGGTGCTTGAAAAAATGGGAGAACGCAGGAAATACGTCCGCAGGGACGCCACGGTGGGACGGTTGTCCGCTATCTTTCTGGAGGACATGGAGGGGAGCGTAAAGCCATCCACGCTGGCGTGCTACCGCCGCAACATCCAATGCCACATCCTTCCAGCGCTGGGAGCGCGCGTGGCGGCGGAGGTGACGGTGGCGGAGATCAACGACTACATCCAGCAGTTACAGGAGGACTATTCGCCCAAGCTGGTGCGAGAAATCGGTGGCCTTCTGCTGCGGATCGTGGGCATGGCCGGTGTGGGCTACGGCGAGGATGTGACGCTGCCGAAGGTGCGGCAGAAGGCCGTGGAGGTGTTCACCGAGCCGGAACTGAAGCAGATGGGACAGGTCATCCTGCGCCGTCCGGACAGGACGGGACTTGGCGTGCTGCTGACAGCCTACACCGGATTGCGGCTGGGAGAGCTGTGCGGCCTGCAATGGCAGGACGTGGACGTCGGCGCGGGACTGCTGCACATCCAGCGGACGGTGGAGCGCATCTCACAGACGGACGGCGGGACGTGCCTGACGGTGCAGCCACCGAAAACGGAAAATTCCGAACGCTGGATACCCATTCCGAAAGAGATGCTGCGGATGCTGAAGCCAGAGACAAAGCAGCCGGACAGCTACCTGCTGACCGGCGGGGAGATCGTCCCTGACCCGCGGGCGATGCAGTACCGCTATAAGGTGTTGTTGGAGCGCTGCGGCGTGCGGTATCGGAATTTCCATTGCCTGCGGCATAGCTACGCCACGCGGTGTGTGGAGCGCGGGGTGGACGTGAAAAGCGTCAGTGAGCTGCTGGGTCACGCTGATGTCCGCACTACGCTTCGGCTATACGTCCACTCGTCTATGGACTACAAGCGCAGAGCCGTGGAGGGGATTGGCTTTCTCAAGGGAATAACGTAAAAAAGGACGCCGTTCGGCGTCCTTTTTCCTATCCAAAAAATGGCACAAAAATTTTCGCAAAGTAACATACTTTGCGAAAACTTTCCAATTTCAACCGAATAACAGTATATACCAGCCGTTTTTCCGTGTCAACAACGAGTTCTAATTTTCGACTTTTTCTGGCGTAAATCTGGAATGCCTTGCAGCGCAAGGCGTTCCGCACTTTTTCGCAAAGTATGTTACTTTGCGAAAAAACAGTTCAAAAGAACCGAGAATTTCATATAGCTATGTTCTGTGACGTCGTGTGGCTGTGCGTTGTAAAGGCGATTTTTCGTCAGGGTACAGCCTTAAAGGAACATGGGGAACCAAACCCACCGCGGACGGCACTGTGAGCGCAAGGAAGTGACCGAAACGGCGGAAGCCGTTGGGGAATACCCGCCATTGGGACGCGAGTCCTGAGAAGGTAGGTCGTGTACGAGGGAGAGATCCCGTGGCGCGAGGGCAGTAGAATTACACGAAGGAGAACTTGTTTGCAGCGGCGCACCCTCGTTGTAACATAGGTAGGAGTGTACGCTGACGTAAGACGTCGGCGTTTTTTCTTGCCCAAAATACGACCTTGGGGAGGTGCGCCAATGAGCCACTGGGATCCGAATCGGAAATTCGACTACAATAACTGGTGCGACCAGCAGATCGCCCAGCGCACTAAGGACGCGTTGGCAGTGCGGGACGCGGCCTTTGCCGAAAAGCACGCGGGCACGCCCCTGCGGGAGCTGGCGCTGTATTTGGCCAGATGCGCCCGCACCCTGCGCCACAGCCCCGCCCCCTGCGAGGTGGACGGCGGCGCGTTTATCGAACAGCGCTTCGGAAGTTGGGACGCAGCCCTGCGGGCGGCGTGTCTGCCGCCTATGCGGACGAAGGCGAAGCTGAACGGCACGGCCCGCTACCGCAAGGAACGGGCCATACAGGAGCCTCTGTTTTTGGCGGAGCGTAAGGAGAAGAAGCGGCAGAAGCAGATCGAGAAGAACCTGCGGCAGGGCCAACTGGCCCACGAAAAGGCCGTGAAGCGCCGCGCTGAGAAAGAAGCGGCAAAGGCCGCGGAGCAGGAGGTGTCCTGCTGAGTTACCCTTGTCAAACCGAGACAGTCTGAACGGAGACTGTTCGCTTTCCATAGGGGATGGGGTTTAAGCCGCCCCATCCCCACTTCCTCAAAATAAAGTCAAACCGAGAGCGGCATACGCCGTGTTCTTTCCCATAGAGCGGGAGGGGTTTGCCGGCCCCTCCCGCCGACCTCATGACGGCAATAAGGCCGAAGGGCGTTTAGCATAGAGAGATATCACACAAGGAGGGAGACAACTTGAAAACCAAGAGAGTCCATAAGCTGCTGGCGCTGCTGCTGGCGCTTATGATGACATTCAGCCTACTGCCGACAGTGACGTGGGCAACAGAAAAAGAAGAGGAAGAATACGTCTTTCAGGGCTCCGGCACGGAGACCGACCCCTATCTGATCGGCGACTATACGGCGCTGAAGGCGCTGGCAACAAAGGTCAACGGCGGCTGGGACACCGACGGACTGTACTTCAGGCAGACCGCCGACATTGACATGAGCGAGGATACCAAGTGGGCGCCCATCGCACCCATTGCTGCGGGCAAATGCGATACACCCTTCAACGGCACCTATGACGGCGACGGACACCGCATCAAGAACTTCGTCTATAACGACCCCAGCCGCTACTATTATGGCCTGTTCGGCAAGTTGGGCAGCAATTCCGTGCTGAAGAACCTGTCATTGGACGAAAGCTGCTCCATTACCGGCCTTTCCTGGGTGGGCGGCCTTGCCTGCAGCAGCGACGGCTACATTATAAACTGCGCCAACTACGGCACGGTATCCGCCGCCGGATCAGCGGGCTCCGTATCCTATCTGAATCTGGGCGGTATCGTCGGAGTTGGCTCGAAGCTGTACGGCTGCGCCAACTACGGTACCGTTACCGGCAATCCGGACGCCACCAATTTTGGTGATGTACCCGGCGGCATGGAAGTAGGCGGCGTTGCAGGCAATGCCTACACATTGGTCAACTGCGCCAACTACGGCGACGTCAGCGGCGGCGGCAAGGTGGGCGGTATCGTCGGCTCAAGAGCTCCGCTGGGAGATGCCGGCGTGAGCAACGCCACATGGGGAACGACCTACAGCAACATTGTGGGCTGCGCCAACTACGGCACCGTCACCGCCCGCGAGATGGCCGGCGGCATCGTGGGCGAGCTGCGGGGCCGGGTGGAGGACTGCTTCAACTTGGGCACCGTCAAGGTGGAAAAGACCGTCGTGGGCGGCATTGTGGGCACAGGAGGCGGCGGCAACTTTGTATACAAGCTCTACGTGTACAACTGCTATGACGCCGGTTCCGTGCAGTACGGCGCGGAGGAGGCCGAGCCGATGGCGGGCCACCTGATCGGCCAGTCGGAAAAGCATCCCGCGATTGATGAGTTTGACGCAAGCTGCCTGTACTATCAGGACATCGGCCTGCTGCCCGCCGTGGGCGACAGAGATGTGGGCGACGCCGCCACGGCCATGAAGCTGGAGGACATGAAGACCGCCGCCTTTGTGGATGCGCTGAACGACTACCCCCACCCCATACTGCGGGGCATGACCTGGAAGCAGGGCGGCAGCGAGAGCAGCGGCCTGCCGGTATTCGCCGGGTTCGGCGAACTGAAAAACTGGAACCGTGAGCTGAAAAAGCTGACGCTGAACGGCAAGCAGGCGTGGCCGGACGGCAACGGCGGCTTTTACTACGTGTTCCCCGCCGGAAGCGAACTGACCAACGTGACGGTCAACGCCACCATCGCCGACGGAGCATCCATCGTACCGGCCAGCGGCAGCGTGCTGGACTTCTCCGGCGGCCCCGTGACCTTCACGGTGACGGCGGAGAACGGCAAAACGTGCCGGTATTCCGTAAGGGCAACGGCGGCGGCCAGCGCCGACGGTCTGGCGGCGCTGAAGCTGGGCACCGGCTATATGAACGCCAGCACGGCCCTGAAGGGCGATATCCTGCTGAGCGACGCGGACTTTGAACAGGCAAAGACCGACTACAAATTCACCCGCTATGACAGCGAGGTGCTGTACGGCGGCACGGACACCTCGATTTATAACAAATACCGCATCTGGGCCTTCCCTGCCGAGAGCGGGGCTACGCTGAAGGTCAAGATGAACAACGGAACGGCAACGACCAGTTCCGCCTCGTCCATGGAAGACGCCGACGCGAGGTATGTGAGCTATGACGGCTTGATGGCGCTGGGCCAGAACGACCTGACCCTGACCGTGTCGCCGCCCACAGGCGGCTCCGGCAAGGAGACGGACTACCGCTTCCATCTGAACGTACTGCCCTCGCTGAAGAGCGTGAGCTTTGCCGAATCCGGGCTGGAGTGGGAGACCTTCGCCTATAACGTGCAGGAGTACGCGCTGGGCGTGCCCAAGGGCGTGACCAGCCTGACCCCCACCGTGGCGGCGGCGCTGGGCGACACGGTGAATGTGACCTACAGCCCCGCGCTGGACGCCGACGGCAAGGTCAAGATCAGCGACCTGCCTGACGGTAAGCTCACCATCACCGTGTCCGGCAAAAACGCCGGAGACCCCAGCACCACCTATATCTGGAAGGTGCTGGACGCCACCTATGATGTGAGCTTTAACGTCAACGTACCCGGCGCGACGGTCTGGGTCTATCAGGGCAGCAACGATGTGCAGACGGCGGAGAACGGCGTGTACACCCTGCGCTTCAGCCAGACGTACCGTTATGTGGTCACTGCCAAGGGCTACGTCAGCCAGAGCGGCGCGCTGAACCGCGACATATTGACCGACGGTGTGCTGAACGTGACGCTGTCTCCGGCTCCGGCCAATAGCCTGCCCCAGTATGGCGCTACATGGCCCAGCTTCAGGGGCAACGATGAGAACATGGCCCTCACCGACATCAAGACCCCCATCGGCCCCTATGCCGAGGACGGCAGCGATGTGGAACTGCTGTGGGCCAGCGCCAGCGGTAGCGGCTATGACAGCGGCGCGGTGGGCTGCCCCATCTTCGTGGATGGCTATATGTACGCCTACGCGGGCGAGCAGATATTGAAGCTGGATCCCACCAGCGGCAAGACACTGCTGAAAAAACCGATGATCGGCAGCTCCAACTTTGCCATCGTGCCGCCTACCTATGGCGACGGCATGATCTTCGTGGGTTTGCGGGATGGCCAGGTGCAGGCCTTCAGCGCCGAGACGCTGGAGTCCCTGTGGGTCTATAAGGATCCGCTGGGCGGCCAGCCCAACTGCCCCATCACCTACTCCGACGGCTATATCTACACCGGCTTCTGGCAGGGTGAGTCCGGCATGGAGAACTTCGTGTGCCTGGCGGTGGATGACGAAGATCCTAGCCAGCCCAAGGAGAGCAAGGAAGCCCTGTGGCGCTATACCAGCCAGGGCGGCTTCTATTGGGCGGGCGCTTACGCCAATGAGAATTATGTTATGGTCGGCACCGACGACGGCAAGAGCGGCTATACCTCCGGCACCGCCAAGTTTGTGGTGTTCGACAAGCGCACCGGCGAGATCATGGACTCCAAGACCGGCTATACCGGCGACATCCGCTCTAATATCGCTTATGACAAGGAAACAGGCAGAGTATTCTTCACCTCCAAGGGCGGCTATTTCTACAGTGAGGTGGTGGGCGCGGACGGAAAGATCGACACCACGCAGTCCAAGGCTGTTTCTCTGGGCGGCATGAGTACCTCCACCCCCGTGGTGTACAATGGCCGCGCCTATGTGGGTGTGGCGGGTACGAAGGGCCAGTTTACCCCCTACGGCGGCCACAACATCTCCGTGATCGATCTGAGCAGCTGGCGTATTGCCTACACCGCCACCACCCAGGGTTATCCCCAGACCAGCGGTCTGGTATGCACCGGTTATGACGACGGCGTGTATGTGTACTTCATGGATAACTATACCCCCGGCGTGATGCGTGTCATTCGGGACAAACCCGGCCAGACAGCGCTGGAGGGCGGCGTGACCGAGGAGTTCACCTACAAGGGCGTGCCGGGCGTATACAAGGACTGCGCGCCCGTGGTGTTCACGCCGGAGGGCCCGCTGGCACAGTACTGCATCGGCAGCCCTGTAACGGATCAGTACGGCACGCTGTACTTCAAAAACGACACCGGCAACCTCATTGCCCTGACCAGTAAGGTGGAGGAACTGGTGGTCACCCGCGCCCCCAGCACCGTGGAGAAGGGCGAGGACGGCAGCTGGTACGTAGAGGGTGCGAAGCTGTCGGCCAAGCTTGCCAACGGACTGGAGCGCGACGTGACCGAGCTGGTGACGTACCGCGACGATAAGAAGGGCGGCGTGGAGGCCGTGTATACCTACGGCAGCAGCGCCCAGCCCTATACGTTCTCTGTCAAGACCGTGTCGCTGACGGCGGCTGTTCCGGCCCCGTCCATCGGCAACGGCACGGCGGAAGGCGAAACCGTGGACGGCGTGACCACCTTCCCCGCCGGCACGGCTTCGGGAGCGCCCACCATTACTGTCACCGCGCCCAAGGCGGGCTGGTCGGAGGGAACGAACACCTTCACCGTGGCCAGCAGCAACGACGCGGCCTGCGTGGTGCTGGTCAAGCGGGCCGACGGCAGCTATGAGCGCCTGACGGCGGACAACACCGATGGCAAGCACCGATTCACCGCGTCCTTCGGCGAGGGCGACAGCATCATTGTGGCCCTGAAGGGCGACGTGAACGGCGACGGCAAGATCAGCGCCGCGGATGCCAGCCAGACAAAGGCAGCAATCAATGGTAAGCTTTCTTTGGAAGGTTACCAACTCTACAGCGCGATAGTTTCTGGCGGAACAAGGCCGAGAAGTGCGGATGTCAGCCAGATAAGAGCATCCATTACAGGCAAGATCAGCCTTTCGTGGTAAATAAAAACAATAGGAGGAGCAATTCTAACATGAAACAAGTAGGAAAGCGGCTTCTTTCCCTGCTGCTGGCGCTGTGTATGATGATGTCACTGTGTGTCAGCGCTCTGGCAGTGAATGACGTCACAGTCACAGCGACGCTTGACACCCCAACACTGTACAGGAAATCGGTGGCCCAGACGGTGAAACTTCGGGTCGCAACCTCTGAGCCAATCACCATTTGCGACTATCAGGTGAAGCTCAAATTGCCGGAAGGCTGGACGGTCACCGCCATGGAAAATGACGATGCTAATGCGCAATTAGTGCCCGCAGACTACAATTTGGCTACCGGCAGTGTCGTGTGGAATGGTGATGGAGAAGACCACAGCGTTACAAACTTCGTCATTTATACGGTGGAGATTCCTGCCGACACCAAGGCAGGCCGTTATGAACTGAGCCTGTATGAAGTGGAAGCCAATGCGACGTATGGCACCAAGCCTGTTCTCACCTCACCTGACAACAATACCTCCGCCACGCTGACCATTAAGGACGATGATACTAGCAATTTGTACAAAGACTACTGTGTAGCTTTTTATACGGGTGGCGGATCCGGTCAATCCACTTTGCAGATGGGTACTGACAAGAACGTGGTATCCCTCGAAGTTTTGATCCAAAACGGCATCATCAATAAAGGCCAAACCTATAACGCCTACGGGATCACGCTGAGCTATGATCCTACGATCCTGGAGTTCGTAAAGGTGGGTAACGTTGATTGCATCTACAGCGTAGAGAACGATAAGGTTAATGGTACTGTGACGGTATACCGCAGCGGCACCCAGCTAAGCTGCAGTGCACGCGACGGCTTTTTTGCGGAGTTCAAGGGCATAGCCACCGGCTCATGCAACGTGGCCATCACCCGCGCCTATGTGGATAAGGGCGAAAACGCCAATGTCCGGAATGCTCCCTCGGCAAACATCACCACCACAGGGTATATCGTCAACGTGGACGGCCCGTACTACAATGTAACGGCTTCCTCGCCTCAAGAGCTCGTTTATGAGCCGTACGCGAAGGCCAATACAGCGTATACCTTCACACTGGCGAATGGATATGATTGGCGGGGCATGGCGATCCGTTACACCATCGACAACGGAGACGGAATTTCCTGGCCTGTGGAATATGACACCACCAAAAACTGCTATACCATCCCTGCTAACTGGGTGACAGGTGATATCCACATTGATGTTTCCTTCCGTAACTTTGACGTCACTGTGGAGGGTAACGCCAAGAATGACGTGACGCTTTCCAGTACCTCAAAGCCCAGTTACAGGGTTGACTATCCCTTTACGCTGAATAAGCAGGAGGGATGGACCTACACGGTGGCTGTCACAGTGGGCGGCAAGAATGCCAATTACACGGTAAGCGAGGACGGCAAGACCTATACCATCGCTGGCAAGGATATCATCGGCAACATTGTCATCACTGCGAATAAGGCGAAGGGCGACTCCCAGATCAGCTTCAGCGGCGACACCTCTGATCTGGAGGGCGAAGCTATCCGCAACGCTCCCGTGGGTGAGGACTTCACCTTCACCATCAAGAAGGATGCGAATTACGACTATACGGTAGACGCCAAGTACACGGAGAGCGGCAAGACGATCCCCGTCACGGAGGATCCCGAGGGCACCTACACCATCAAGGGTGAATACATCACCGGCGACGCCATTACCATCACCATCACCAAGACCGCAAAGTGGAAATGGACGGTGGAGGTCAGCGAGTATGTGAAGGTCGGCAAGGCCCAGTCCGTGTTCCTGATCACTGCCAAGCTGAACGACGGTGTGACGCTGGATGCCGGTTCGACCCTGGCCTATGGCGATGAGCTTATGTACCGCAACGAGGCGCAGTATAAAGACGCTTACGCCTATCTGCTGTTCTCCGACAAGACGCAGAACGAGGTAAAGGCCGAGGCCGAGACAGAAGGCAAGATCAGCATCGTGACCGGTGAGGCACACACCTTCGACCTGACCGGCGATGTGAACGGCACCGAGCGTATCGACGTCAACGACGTCCAGATGGTGTACAACATCTACAAGGCCAAGTACACCGCCTTTGACGCCAACACCACCATGGAGAAGTTTCTGGCCGCCGACCTGAACGGCGACCGCATGATCACCGTGGATGATGCCGTGGTCGTTGTAAATAAGATCAAATAATAGAGACGAGTTGCCGCGTACATGATTTCCCCTGCCCCTTTCGGGGCAGGGGAAATACCCCGTTTTTCGGAGGTTTGTTTATGTGTCTCTTAAGACGCAGAAAAAGAGAGATAGAAACGAATTTCTGAATAAAAAAGCAGAAGGAGAACCACGAAATGAAGAAACTGTTATGCGCGCTGCTGGCGGCCCTGACGCTGCTGGCGTCAGTCGTCCCGGCCATGGCGGTGGACGAGAGCCAGTCGTACCTCTTTGAGCTGTCCATTGACGGCAGCGACACGAAGCAGGCCGCCCCCGGCGATATCGTTACGGTGGCGCTGGCCCTGAAGCGTACCGACACGGACGAGGGCTACACCATGTACGCCATGCAGGACGAGTTGTGCTACGACCCTGAGTTCTTCGAGCTGATGGAGAACAGCGCCATGACGGCGGCCTCCATCGAGACGACGGACATCGCTCTGCGGGGCGGCCTGCGGGCATTTTACATGAACTTCCTGTCTCTGGGCGGCGGCGAGAACTGGGACGCCTCCACCATGATCGGCACGTTCCAGCTGAAGGTCATCGGCACCTCCGGTTCCTCTGTGATCCGCAACACAGAGACCCGCGTCTCCACGGCAGACGGCATGGACAGCTACGCCACCACCGGCCGTGACGTGACCGTGATAGTGACGGACGAATGTACCGTACGGTTCGAGAGCAACGGCGGCAGCTCCGTTCCGGATCAGAAGGTGAAGCTGGGCCAGAAGGTGACCCGTCCGGAGGATCCCACCAAGGAGGGCTTTGCGCTGGCGGGCTGGTACAGTGACTTCGATATGACCAAGGAGTGGGATTTCAGCAAGGACACGGTGCAGGGCAGCATAACACTGTACGCCAAGTGGGTGGATCCCTCCCAGCTGCCTGCGGGCGGCTTCCATATGCCGCTGTGGGGCTGGATCGCGCTGGGCGCGGTGCTGCTGGGGATCGTGCTGCTCCTGCTGCTGCGCCGGAAGACGGTGAAGTTTGAGACCTTCGGCGGTACGGCCATCGGCAGCCGCAAGGCCAAGCGCGGCGAGAAGCTGACCCGGCCTCCCGTCCCGGAAAAGGAAGGCTGCGGCTTCGGCGGCTGGTATCAGGATACCGCCTGCGCCAAACCCTGGGACTTTGACAACGATAAGGTAGAGAAAAGCATGACGCTGTATGCCAAGTGGCTGTAAGCGTCGGTACAACGGGGGATACACGATGAGAAACAGGATCATAGCCCTGCTGCTGGCCTGTGTCATGACGGTGAGCCTGCTGCCGGTCTCGGCACTGGCAGTGGAGCCGTCTGACACCGCGGCGGCGCAGGAGACAACGGTCATTACCACGGCGGAGGAATTTGCCGCCATGAAGTCGGATGGCGCGTACCGTCTCGGCGCGGACATCGCGGTGGACGTGCCCTATGACAAGACGTTTACCGGCAGCCTTGACGGCGCATACCACTCGGTGACGCTGGCACTCCATGTCACGGCGGAGGATACGGCTGCGTCGTGGGGGTTGTTCCGCGCCCTGAACGGCGCGGCGATCCGGGACCTGCGGCTTGCCGGCGAGCTGGCCACCGCAGAGGACAGCCCCGCGCAGAGCGTGGGCGCACTGGCTGGCACGGTATTCGGTGATACCATAGTGAGTGGTTGCCGCAGTGAGGTGCAGATCAGCGTCTCCACTTCTGACAGCCATGTAGGCGGCCTTGTGGGCAGCGTCACCGGCGGTACGCTGACCCTGACGGGCTGCGCGAACGCGGGTACGGTAAAGGCACTGAACAGCGCCGCCGCGGGCGGTCTGGTGGGCAGCGTTCTGTCCGGCAGTGTCACGATCCAGCGGAGCTATCAGTACGGCGACGTGCTGGGCGGCGTGTGCGCTGGGGGCCTGATGGGCCAGCTGGCGGAGCAGGCGGAATGTACGGCGTCGTACAGCTATGCCGCCGTGTCAGCCGATGACAAGGAGAATGCTGACGCCTCCGCCCTGACGGGCTGGGGCGAGGTAAAGACCGTCAGCGGCGAAAAGGCCGGTGCACTGTGCGGCGAAGGTACGTTCAGCGTGGAGAGCAAAGCGCTGTTCTGGTCGGGCAAGGCGTTCGGGACGGACGCCGTCCCTGCCGGTGGCCAGTTCGAGGAGATGGATATAAATACTGTGCTGGCAGCCTTGAACGACGGCACGGCGGCGGATGATCCCAACGGCTTTTTCCTGACGACGGAGAACGGCGGCTGGCCGTTGCTGCGCTGGGAGCTGACTCAGCCGCAGGCACCGGATATGGAACTGGACAGCAAGAAGGAGACGTTGAAGTCTCAGCTTGCGGAGGTATGGAGCCAATACCACGAAGCCTCCTATGAACCGGAGGATTGGGCGGCACTGACGAAGCTCTATAACGATGCGCTGGCGGCCATTGCCGCCGCACGGACGGTGGAGGAGCTGCCGCTGCTGCCTGAGCTGATGGCGAATATGGCGGCCATCCCAGGCAAAACATATACGGAACTGACAGCGGAGGAAAAACAGGCCGCCATCCGGCGCATCCAGGCGCTATATGAGAAGTATCTGAAACAGCTGGAGGAAAAAGAAGCTGTTTTTGATGAGAGCAGCCGGGGCGTCTGGCTGTCCCTGACCATGACAGGTTGTGAGCAGCTGGACGCGGCCCGCGAGGCGCTGGAACAGCAGCAGGCCACGGCCCTGACGGCGCTGAACGACTGCAAGACCACAGCGGAAGTAGACGCGCTGGCCGAAAACTGTGAGGCTGCCATGCAGCAGATTGTGGAGGACTTACAGGTGGCCGTACAGGCCAACGACGTTCCAGAGGAAAAAAAGTGGGACGGTAAGACTATGACCCAGCCTGCCTCCGGCAGCGGTACGAAGAATGATCCGTATCTTATCGGCACCGGTGCAGAGCTGGCGTGGTTTGCAGATCAGGTCAAGAACGGCAAGGTAACGCTGTGCGCCAAGCTGACGGCTGATGTCGACCTGAATGGGCACCCTTGGACACCCATCGGCAGTTTCGGAAAAAAGAAGAATTATCAAGGCACCTTTGACGGATGCCACAGCACAGTCAATGGATTGCAAGTATCCGATAAAAGTTATGCGGGCCTGTTCGGTGTGATCGGAGCGTCCGGTGTTGTAGAGCGCCTGATCGTGGCCGGTACGATCTCCATAACAAGTGTTTCCGGTAATGGTATCGACAATGTAGGGGCGGGCGGTATCGCAGGCTACTGCAAAGGCACGATCTTCCAGTGTTCCTCTTCAGTGTATATCAGCAACACCGGTATGAACTACAGCGCTGTAGCCGGCGGCATCGTGGGAAGAGCAGCAGAGGACGCCATCGTGGACAGCTGCAACAACTACGGCACGGTGGGCAGCCAGAAGAATATCAATTACGCGGGTGGCATCGTAGGTGTAGCATGTGAAAATGCGGTGATTCGCTACTGCACCAACGGCAACGAAGGCGCAGTCAATGGCGTTCAGGGCGTGGGCGGCATTGTAGGCCTGCTGACAGACTACGCGCAGGTACGCCTGTGCAAGAACAGCAGCGCTGTACAGGGCGAGAGCCGCGTGGGTGGTATTGTCGGCTGGGCCTGCCTGGATAAATATATCTCCGGCAGCGTGCTGGACGTTATCATCATGAACGTGCTGAACAAGGCCCCTGTCAGCGGCAGCAGCGGCTCCCCCGCCATGAACTATGGCACAGGCGGCATTGTGGGCTGTATCGATACCGGCAGCAACACCGGCCTCACCGGCCCATGCACCCTTTCCTATGCCTATAATACCGGCAATGTGACGGATAACGATGATGCCACAGCGCAGGGCGTAGGCGGTATCGTAGGCGAATGGCACGGCGGCGAGATCCGGCACGTGCAGAGCGCGTCCGCCAATGCGCTGTGGGGCGTAGTAGACGTGGCGAATACCAGCAGCCTCGACACGGCCCGTGTGTCCTCCGTGACGCCTTCCTTCACCATGGCCAGCGGTAGTTGGGATAAGGTCAGCGCCACGGCGCAGCTGCTGGCAAAGCTGATCCGTCCCGGCGACGAGAAGTACGGAATCTATGGCACGGAGCAGAGTATCCGGTATAACGGCATCGTGCTGTCGTACATAGAGCGCATCGAGCTGGCCGACGGCAATGCGGATGCGCTGGTGCAGGAATGTGAAGAACAGCTTGCCGCGGTGCTGAGCGGTACGGATGCCGGTGGCGAGCAGCTGCTGGCCGATCTCCACGCCTATGTGGACAGCCGCGTGTACGCGGCTGAGGAACAGGCGAAGGTCAACGAGCTGCTGGCGGCGGCAGAGGAAGAGATCAAGGCCGCCAAAACCATTGTGGACATTGATAATATCCGGCTGAAGTATCTGGGTGAGGATGGCAAGCTTCTTCAGATCATCACCTATCCGAAGAAGGCACAGCAGGATCTCTATAATAAATTCATCACCAATAAGAAGTATTCTCAGGAGGACATGGCCACGCTGCTGGCTGCCTATGAGGGTTGGAAGCTGAAGCTGGATCAGGCGGCTTCCGTTGAAGAAGTGGACATCCTTTACGCCGATGCCGGAAAGGCGCTGACCGACCTGACAGCCACCTTCACGGAGGGCGAGACGGCGCCGGACATGGACGCGGCGGCAGCGGAGGCGCTGCAAAAGGCCCGCGATACGGCGCGGCAGGAGCTGGATACACTGGCGCAGCAGCACATTGCGGAGCTGACAGCCCAGCTGGGCGACATCAGCAGCTTCGATGAAGAACGCCAGAAGCTGCTGACCGATGCGTTGGAGCGCGGCAAAACCGCCATTGAAACGGCGGCAGCAGTGGAGTTGGACGATCTGAGCGACTATGCCGCCATCGAGCAGGCGCGGCAGGAAGGCCTGGCTGCCATCGAACAGGCATATACCTCCGCCAGCGGCAAGCTGAAGAAACTGCTGGATTCCGCTCGTGCCGAGGACGGCTGGAATGGCATCACCACCAGTCAGCCCCATGGCAAGGGTACAGAGGACGAACCCTACCAGATCGGCACGGCACAGGAGATGGCATGGCTGGCCTATGCGGTGAATAACCAGATGGAGAGCGAGGGCTACTGCGCAGTGCTGACAGCAGATATCGACCTTGGCTATTGCCAGTGGCCGGTTATCGGCGTCCTCAGCAGCAACGGTCAGCGTGCCTATACCGGCACCTTTGACGGACAGGGTCACACGGTGTCCGGCCTGAATATCACATCTTTGGGTGGCCGCCAGAAGCTGGGCCTGTTCGGCGTAGCACAGGATGCGGTCATTGAGAATCTGACAGTACGAGGCAATATCGATCTGACCGGTGTCAGATCCTACGATACGACGACAGGCTATATCATCGGCGGAGTGCTGGGCAGCGGCGAGGGCGGCGGCGTGACCATCCGCAGCTGCGTGTCGCAGGTAGATATCTCCGTCTCCTTCGTCAACGATCAGAAAGCCCAGAATTCCGCAGTGGGCGGTCTGGTAGGCCGTCTCTCCGGCAGCGGCAGCCATGAGATCACGAATTGCCGGAATGAGGGCCGGATCTATACCGCCTTCGAGCCGGGTGCCTACTATCTGGGTGGTTCCGGCGGTAACGGCGGCCAGGGCGGCATCGTGGGCTTTATCGGTGCCAGTGCGCAGCTGGAATGCTGCGTCAATACCGGCACGGTCTATGCAGGCCGGGCGGCCGGTGTGGGCGGCATCGTCGGTAACGCCGGTGACAGCGGCGTTACCATCACGCTGAATCAGTGCGCCAATCAGGGTGCGGTGTCCAATGATACCGGGGGAGTGCTGCTGAGAAAGGGCGGCACAGGCGGTATCATCGGTCTTGCGCCGACGGGCAGTGTCACGGTAAGCAGCTGCTATAATACCGGCGCCGTGGCGGGCAGCGCCATCGTTGGTGGCATCCTGGGCGGCGAAAAGGGCGAGCATACCTCCAGTCAGTACGGCAACCAGAACCTGACGCTGGAGAACTGCTATAACGCAGGTGACTTGCAGGTGGGCACGGCTGCTACGCTGGTCGGCTCGCTGGCGGGCTATCCCATAGACGGTCAGTATTATACGGGCCTGACGATACGCAAGGGCGCTTGCCGGTTCGTGATGGGCTGGAAATGCAGTCAGGGCGACAGCGTGAAGGAAAGCGCGGTGCTGACGGCGGATACGCTGTTTGAGGGACTGGTGGACAGCATCGGCGGCGTCAACAGCGGCTATCCTCTGTTTGACTGGCAGCTTCTGGAGCAGCAGAGCCGCGAGGAGGTGGTCAGCTGCCTGAACGACCGCTATGAGCGGGAGATCAAGCCTATCGCCACCGCGGCCCAATGCCAGGAGATCGAAAAGCTGCTGACAGAGACGGCGGAGACCATCCGCACCGCCAAGACCACGGTGGAAATGACCGCCGCCTATGAAAAGGTGCTGGCGCGCATGAGCGCAGACGACCTGCTGGCGGCAGCAAAGGAAGCCGCGCAGAAGCAGCTGGATAAGCTGTATGGCAGCGCAAAGAAGGATTACAAGGACATTGCAGAGCAGCTGAACAAGCTGTATGAAACACAAAAGGCCGCCATCGAGGCCTGTACCAAGTCCGCGGATACGGACACGGAGCTGGATCGGTTTTCTGCCGGTGTGGTGGATCTGCTGATCACGGCACGGGTCAAGACCGGCGTGACCATGTAGGAGCTTTCCGCCACGCTGCCGGAGGCAACGGCGGCCTACAAGGAGCTGACCGCGGCGCAGAAGGAGATGCTGGTCAACGGCAAAAAGCTGACGGATGCGCAGAACCTGCTGGCCACCTATGAGCGTGATCTCGAATCACTGAACCAGTGGGTAGACAGCGATAAGAACAAATATTCCGCAGTGAAAACCGAGATCGGTAAGCTGGCGGCGGAGACCCGTACAAAGCTGGAAGGCTGCACAAGTGCCGCCGGCATGACCAAGGTGTTGAACGACTATTCTGCCGGTGTGGCACGTCTCCTGCTGGAGAAGCTCAACTTCACCGCGGGCAAGACCACGCTGGGCGAGCTGAACAAGCAGTCCCAGGTGATCGAGCAGGCGTCCGCTGCCATCAGCGGACTGACCGAGGAGCAGAAGGAACTGCTGGACAAGGATCAGGTGGCAAGCTGCGCCGCGGCCAAGGCGCTGCTGGACGTTTACACAAAGGCCGTGGAGAATCTGGACAAGTGGAGCGGCGAGGATCAAAACAAGTATACGGATTTGAAAACGCCGCTGAACAGTCTTGCCGCGACGGCCCGCAAGGAACTGGAGAGCAGCGTGGACAAGGACGGTGCGGCCAAGGCGCTGAACGGCTACTGCGCCGGAGTCGTGATGGAGCTGATCAAGTCTGTCGGCACAGTCAAGACCGTTATGACCGAGCAGGAAGCGGCCCAGGTAAAGTCGAAGATCCAGCGCGCTCAGGACGCCTACGGCAATCTGTCGGGCGGTCAGAAAAAGCTGGTGACCAACTATGCGGCCTTGCAGGCTGCGGATACTGCTTATAAGACCTATGAGCAGAACTATGCGGCGGCCAAGAATGTCATGGAGCTTATCAAGGGCATCGGCAAGGTGAATGAGGTCATGACCAGAACGGAGGCCGACGCGGTCAAAAAGAAGCTTCAGACCGCGCAGGACGCCTACAATAAGCTGACGGCGGATCAGAAGCAGATGGTGACCAATTACGCCGACTTGCAGGCTGCGGCGGCTGCCTATCAGACCTATGAGACGAATTACGCGGCAGCCAAGGCGGCAGAGGATCTGATCCGTGCAATCGGCACGGTGACAAAGGACAGCTATGACGCCATCCAGAAAGCCACCGAGGCCTATAACAAGCTGACGGCCACGCAGAAGAAGTTGGTGGACGCCAAGCTGGTGCAGCAGTTACAGGATGCCTCTGCCCGCTATAAGGAGCTGCTGGAGCAGACCACCGATGCAAACGGTGAGAAGGTACCGACCGACCAACTGCTGGTGCCGGATGAGGTGCAGACGGAGGACACGCAGTCCTTCGATTGGAGCATCGTCTGGATCAGCCTGGGTATTCTGGCGGCGGCAGGCGTTATTACCTTTGTGATCCGCTGGTTTATCGCCATGCGGCGTGCCAAACAGAAGAAAGAGACGTAATACCCGCAAGAAGGGGGAGGTGAAACACCGCCCCCTTCCTGTGGTGTTTACAGGAGGAGCGTGAAACATGAAAAAAAGGCTGGGAAGCGTCATACAGACCGCTGTTGCCCTGCTCCTGTGTCTGGCGACGGTACTGTGCGTGACGCAGCTGCAAATCGGCCACGCACCCCAGGAGGAGGCCCACGCGACGTCCCGTATGCTGCTCTCGCAGGGTGAGGTGCTGTATGACGGCGACCGCATCGCGGGCATGGACAGCGCCAATGATGGCGAGGATCAGGAAAATGATACGCCAGACGAACCGGATACACCGGATGAGTCGGATACGCCAGAGGATCAGCAGACCGAGCCGGCTCAGACGCCGGAGAACGACCGGCAGGACGGACGGCAGGATCCCCAAACGCCTGATGAGGATAATCCCTCCTCCGGCGACGGTACAACATCAGGGGGGCGGGGCAATATCGATGATATCTTGGATATTGTGGATAATGGCGGCGGCTCCGGTGGACAGATCCCCGACCGCACCCCCACTGACGCCATCACTGTTCCGAAGGTCAAAGATCCCGCGGCCTACTTCACCACCAGTATCACCGACGGCTCGACGGTGGAAAAAGAAACTTATGGTTTCTCGATTCGCCAGTTGACCACCCTTGAGATCATCGGCTTGTCTGTGACGGTAAATGGGAAGGAATATCTATTCCCAGCTAACAGCGTTTATGTGAACGTGCATCTGGCAACGGGGGCCAATACCATTACGGTCAGCGTGAACTACCGCGAGGCGGATGGCAGCACTGTTTGCGCGTCCAAGAGCTACACGGTTTATTACGCACAGGCAGGAGAGCTGATCATCGTTGCCAAGCGGGTGTCAGACAATAAACCCCTGAACGAGCTGGCAACTGTTACAGATGGTGAACTGACCTTTACCGCCAGTATGGTGCAGGACGGCAATGAGTACCCCGTGCAGTCCGTAACGCTGAACGGAAGGACGCTGACGGGTATCGGGGATACCTATACGGCCAGTCTGAACTCCGGAGAGAACACGATCCGGATCAAGGGAAGCTATCAATCCTCCTCCGCCAAGGAGAAATATACCATCACATACAACGCCAATGCGTTCCGAATCAAAACCAGTATTTCCGATACCGTCATTGACGACAATAGGGCACAGAGTTCTGCTTCCTTTGAAAAGGTGACAGTGGACAGCGAACGGTATCGGTTTGGACTCCAGCTGATCCAGAGCACCGGTAAGGAGTCCATCGACCGTGTCCGTGTCAGTGACAGCACCGGGACCACCTCTCTGACACAGGACAGCGACGGCTGGTATACCGTGCAGATGGGCCGCGAGGACCGGATGCTGTATATCGACTACAAGGATTCTGCAGGCCGGAGCAAGACCTATAAGTACCAGCTGCATTTCCAGCGCGGCGCGGAGGATACCCCGGAGGATCGTCAGCCTACGATCTCGCCCGAGATCGAAATGGACGGCACCATCATCGGCCTGACGGATGGCCTGACACTGAAGAACCCGGATATCATCCTGCTGGTGGATGGCCACAGCTATACCGGTAAGCAGCTCTATTCCAACAACTACACCGTGTCGGTGAACGGTATGGTGGTGCCTGCGCCGGTGAGCCAGTCCGGAAGTAAGTTCGGCTATTCCACCTATCTCTCCAACGAGGGCGCCAATACCATCACCGTCACCGCCACGGATGCGGACGGCTATTCCGCCACCCGCAGTTGGACGGTATACTACGAAAACGGCGACATCACCGTCACCGTCAGCGTAGAGGCTACCACCGTGGGTCTGGGTTATCTGGTGTATCCCACGGAGGTAACGGTGCCGGGCGGCACGGACGCCTGGTCCATCGTGGAAAAGGTGCTGACGGAGAATGGCTTTGGGATCAGCGGCAGCGGCAGCTATCTGTCCGCCATCCAGCGCAGCGGCATTTGCAGCGGCTTTTTCATCGACCCTGAGCTGATGGATCTCATCGTGGCCGACGGTATGGACGAGAACGGCGCGAGACTGGATCCCCAACCCTATTCCATGGACAGTCTGGGCGAATTTGACTTCTACCGCTGGTCGGGATGGATGTATTCCTATAACGGCAGCTATCCCGGCTACGGCATGAACGTCTGCAAGCCCCAGGACGGCAGCGTGATCCGTGTCCGCTATACGCTGGCCCTGGGCAAGGACATCGGCGGCTTTACCAGCGCCAGCGGCAGCTACGGCGTTTCCAGCGGCAACTATTATAAAGAATGGTAAGAGGAGAAAAGCAGATGAATACCAGCGTAGAAAAGATCCTGCATGAAGTGAAAAAGGTCATCGCCGGTAAGGACGATGTGCTGGAAAAGATCATGATGACGGTGCTCTCCCGCGGCCATGTGCTGCTGGACGACGTGCCCGGCACCGGAAAGACCACCACCGCACTGGCCTTCAGCCGCGCCCTGGGTCTCCGGTATGGGCGTATCCAGTTCACGCCGGACGTGCTGCCCTCGGATATCGTAGGTTTCTCCATGTACCATAAGGAGAGCGGCAGCTTTGCCTATCAGCCCGGCGCGGTGATGACCAACCTGCTGCTGGCCGATGAGATCAACCGCACCTCCAGCAAGACCCAGTCGGCGCTGCTGGAGGTGATGGAGGAGCGCCAGGTCACCGTGGACGGCCAGACCCACAAGCTGCCCGACCCCTTCGTGGTCATTGCCACCCAGAACCCGGTAGGCTCTGCCGGTACGCAGCTGCTGCCTCAGGCGCAGCTGGACCGCTTCATGGTGCGGCTGGAGATGGGCTATCCCGATTTTGCAAGTCAGGTGAACATCCTCCGGGATCGCCAGACCGGCGATCCGCTGGAGGCGGTGGTCACCGTATCCTCCGGCCTCGACCTGCTGACCATGCAGGCGCAGGCCCGGCAGGTACATATGGCGGACGCCATGCTGGAATACGTCACCAGTCTGGCGGAGGCCAGCCGCAGCCACCCGCTGGTGGTGCTGGGCGTCAGCCCCCGTGGTGCGCTGGCGGTGTGCCGCATGTGCAAGAGCCGGGCCTTTATGGAGGGTCGGGACTATGTGCTGCCGGACGATGTGGCCTATATCTTCGCGGATGTATGCGCCCACCGTCTGATCCTGTCGCCCAAGGCGAAGATCACCGAGACCACGGCCAAGGACGTGTTGGCAGAGGTGCTGCAGCAGGTTCCGCGGCCTGACCATATCTGAGCGATGGCAAAGAATCGGATCATCTTTGCGCTGTGGCTGCTGCTGTGGCTGGCGACATGGGCACAGGGCAAGGGCAACATGGCGGCGTGCATCCTCATCGGCACAGTAGCCTGCGCCGTGATGGAGATCATCATCGCCTTTGCGCTGCGCAAAAAGCTGACGGCGGAGCTGTCAGCCGGTATCTCCTGCCGCAAAGGTGAGGAACTGCCGGTGACAGTCACGGTACGCAACAGCGGCGTATTCAGCTGCCTGCGGGTGCAGGCGGTGGTTCGCTGTCGCGATCTGCTGACCGGCGAGGAGACACGCTCCACGGCCCTCTTTCCCGTCAGCGGGAAAAGTGAGGCGCAGGCGGTCTGCGATTTCCGCCCCCGGCGCTGCGGCAAGCTGGCGCTGACTCTCTCCGAATTGCGGGTCTTTGACCTGTTCGGCCTTGTGGGCGCAAAAAAGACGGTGGCTCTGTCGGCGCCGTCTCTGGTGCTGCCGGATATCTGGCCGGTGGAGCTGTCGGTATCGGAGCGGCAGAGTTCCGACATGGACAGCGACGAATACTCCATGTACCATCCCGGTGACGATTCCAGCGAGACATTTGCCCTGCGGGAATACCTGTCCGGCGACCGGATCAAGAGCATCCACTGGAAGCTGTCGGAAAAGACGGATCACCTGATGGTGCGGCAGCTGGGCCTGCCGGTGAACAATTCCATTCTGCTGGTGCTGGACAACAGCGCCGGCACCGTGCCCTCCGCCGCTGAGCGGGAGGCACTGGGCGAGGCGGTGGTCTCCGTGTCCGCCGCGCTGTGCGAGGCGGGACTGCCCCATCAGGCGGCGTGGCTGGATCGCGAGACCATGGAGCCACAGCTGTGCGCCATTGGCAGCATGGAGGAGCTGACCCAGGCGCTGTCCGGTCTGCTCTCGGCGGAGACGGAGCCGGATGAACAGACGGTCACGCAGCGTCTGGCAGAGGAGCAGGGACTGGACTATGCTCATGTGGTGGCGCTATCCCTGCGTCCGGAGGAAGATGAGCTGTATACCGCCTCCGGTGCGCCGGTGGCGCATCTGACCGTATCGGAGGATGTGCTGAAGAGTAAGGAGGGGATCTATCTTGCGCTTTAATTCCCGTTTTCGCGGACTTCTGGCCGCGTCCCTCCTGACGACGGCTCTGATGGGACTGATGATCTCCCTGTTCTCCCTGCCGGTATTCTTTCTTTGGCCGGTGCTGCTGGGTGTTCTGGCGGCGGCCACCGTGTGCCTGATGGACGGCACACGGCTCTCATGGCTGCCTGCCGCCGCGTGGATGACGGCATGCCTGCTGACGGTGCTGGTGCTGCTGGGGACTGTGACCAACGGCCTTGCCCAGCTGCTGGACGATGTGCTGAAAGCGTGGCAGCAGCTCCATGCCCGAAACTATACCAGCTTCCTGGCGCAGGAGGATGGCAATACGGGCCTGACGGTGGTGCTGTGCATGCTGGGCGTGCTCTGCGGCCTGTGGAGCATCCGCTATGCGCGGCAGCCCAGCGGCCTGCGGTTCTGGCCGCTGGCGGTGATTCTGGCCGCGGCGGCGGTGCTGTTCGCACCTATGGTCTCCGTATGGTGGCTGCTGCTGGCGGCATTAACAGTACTCCTTTTGTACGCGGCGCATTTCGGCGGCGGAAAGCAGTATTCGTCTGCCGCGCTGCGGACATGGGGACGGCTGGCGGCGGTGCTGCTGGTATGTGTGACGGTGCTGGGCGGCTGGAATCAGGATGCCGCCCGCCCTGCCGCGGTGGACACTGCCACGAATTGGGCGGCGAAGCAGGTGGATACACTGCGCTACGGCAGCAACGCGGGACTTCCGGAGGGCGATATGACCAAAGTCGGCCCCCGGCAGATCTCCGAGGACATCATGCTGGAGGTCACCATGACCCAGCCGACCTCCTACTATCTCCGTGGCTTCGTGGGCGAGACGTATGCCAACAGCCGCTGGAGCACGCTGGACAGTAAGACCCTCAGTGAGGACGCAGATACCTTTTACTGGCTGCATCAGGACGGATTTTACGCCCAGAGCCAGCTGACCACAGCGGCGCAGGCCGGTGTGCCGGACGCGCTGGGCTATGACAACACCGTGACGGTGCAGAACGTCGGCGCGTCGGGAAAGTATCTCTATGCGCCCTATGAGCTGCTGGCGGACAGCGACGTACTGGACGCGGCGCAGATCGGCGACCGTACCCTGCTGGCAAGCGGCCTGCGGGGACAGCGGACGTACAGCTTCCACGCCAGCGACAATATTATCACCCAGTACCAGCGGCTTGCCGCAGCGCTGCTGGAGGAGACGGAGCAGACCAACGCCTTTCTCAATACAGAGGCGGCCTATAACCGCTTTGCCTATGACCACTATACGGACATCCCTGATGATGTTCGTGGTTTTCTGGAGGAGAAGCTGGGCGGCTATCAGAAAGACGAGGGGCAGGTACACTTCGATTACCAGCGGGCCAAGCAGAACATCCTGTTCTATCTGACCACCTACATCACCTATGAGGAGAATGTCCTGCCCATTACGGGCGGCGACTTCACCCTGACTTTCTTGGACGGCATCCAGAGCGGCTATGACGTCCACTACGCCACTGCCGCGGCGCTGATGTTCCGCTACTATGGCATCCCCGCCCGCTATGTGGAGGGCTATCTGGTGACCAAGGATGACGCGGCCCAGATGAAATCCGGCCAGACGCTGAATGTGGGCGGGAACCGCGCTCACGCATGGGTGGAGTACTATCAGGACGGCCTTGGCTGGCTGCCCTTCGAGGCCACGCCCACCTATTTCTCCGCCATGGAAAAGGCGGAGCAGTATCAGAATATCTCCGGTCTCGTGGGACAGGCGCCGTTGGACTATACAGCGGACAATCTGGATGATGCAGAGCTGGAAAACCCGGTGACGGAGGCCCTGCGGGAATTCTGGCTCAAGCACCGGCTAATCATTCTGCTGACGCTGGCAGTCCTGCTGGCGGCGGGCATGGTGGGTTTGCTGGTGGGCTGGCTCATCTTCGAGCGGCGCAGGACGAAAAAGCGGAAGGAAGGCTTTTTCGGCGCAGACGCGGCGGCGTCCATCGACGCCATCTTCCGATACATGATGGACGTGCTGCGCGCCCGCGGCATGGCGGCAAAGAACTGCCCGCCTGCGGACTATGTGTCCTACATGGACGAGGATCTGCGGGAGGAATACCTGACGGCGGCCAGGCTGTGGCAGGAGGCTCGGTTCAGCGGTAAGCCCATGGAGGAGCTGCAGCGCCGGCAGGTGCTGCGCCTGAAGGACGAGATATGGGAACGCACCTGGCACAGCGCCAGTCTGAAGGAGCGGCTGCGCCTGAAATATGTGGAGTTCCTGTAAGAGAAGGGAGAAACCGATATGAAAGTATGGAAAAGATCGCTGCCGGTATGGCTGCTGACACTGGTCATGCTGCTGACCGCCTGCGGCACGCCGTCCCAGCCCGACCAGCCGGACGGTACAGAAACTTGGCGCGAGGCATATGAGGAAACCGGCGCCTATTTGCAGGCACAGACCGCACCAACGGTGGGCTCCATCGGCGGCGAATGGGCGGTGATCGGCCTGAGCCGTGCGAGGCTTCTCAGTGATGAGACTGCGCAGAGCTATGAGCAGACGGTAGAGGACTATGTCAAGCAAGCAGGTTCCGTGCGGCTGCACCACGCGAAATCCACCGAGAACTCCCGCACCATCTTGGGCCTGACGGCTGCTGGATATAATGCCGCCAACGTGGCGGGCGTTGATCTGACGGCGGGCCTAACCGACATGGCCTATCTGCGGGCACAGGGTACCAACGGCCCCATCTGGGCGCTGATCGCGCTGGACTGCCATGGCTACGATATTCCCCAGTGCGCCGATGGCGAGGAGCAGACCACCCGCGAGGGACTGGTGGCGGAGATTCTCTCCTATCAGTGCAGCGACGGCGGCTGGGCGTTGATGGGCGACGAATCCGATGTGGACATGACCGCCATGGCCCTGACATCTCTGGCCCCTTATCAGGAGGAGACAGACGTCAAGGCGGCAGTTGACACGGCGCTGACCTATCTGTCCGATGCCCAGCAGGCCGATGGCGGCTTCATGAGCTGGGGCGCGGCCAACAGCGAGTCCTGCGCACAGGTCATCGTGGCTCTGACGGCGCTGGGCATTGATCCCGCAGCGGACAGCCGCTTCGTAAAAAACGGCGCGTCCCCGCTGGACGGCCTGTGCGCCTTTGCCTGCGAGGGCGGAGGCTTCCGTCACAGCGATGAGCAGATGGAATCGGACGGTATGGCTACCGAGCAGGGCTTCTACGCACTGGTCGCCTACGACCGCTTCCGGCAGGGCCAGACACGCCTGTTCGACATGACGGATATTGAGGTGAAGTGATATGCGGCGATCCAAACCCCTGTGCACATTGCTTCTGGCACTGCTCCTGCTGCTCTGTGCCGCCTGTGGGCAACAGGCACAGCCGGAAGATACCGGCGATAAGGATCAGTACATGACCGACCCGGTGCCGGAGGGTAAACCGGCACCTGTAGAGCCGCAGGACAGCAACGTGGATGCGGACACAAAGTATACCTGCACTATATCCATCTCCTGCGAGACGATTTTGGACAATATGGATAAGTGTGCTGAGAGCAAGAAAGCCCTTGTACCGGAGGACGGTATCATCCTTCCAGCCACAGAGGTAACGTTCAGCGACGGCGAAAGTGTCTACGATGTACTGCAGCGTGTCTGCAAGGCAAATAAGATACACATGGAGTCCAGCTTTACGCCGGTGTATAACAGTGCCTATATCGAGGGTATTCACAATCTGTACGAGTTCGATGTAGGGAAGCTCTCCGGCTGGATGTATGCCGTCAACGGATGGTTTCCTAACTACGGCTGCTCCCGCTACCAACTGAAGAACGGCGATGTGGTGGAGTGGTGCTATACCTGCGATCTGGGAGAAGATCTCGGCAGTGGTATGGGAGGATAATGGAGGCACCAGGATATAGAAAACGCTG
>ENA-UOOA01002423-UOOA01002423.1-human-gut-metagenome-genome-assembly--contig:-P61old-NODE-2423-length-26442-cov-31.860841_pt1 | contig 26442 bp, 34 predicted proteins | sample MGYA00242467_ERZ724014 | MGnify/ENA metagenome assembly ERZ724014 | reverse complement strand
GAGCGAATAAATGTCAAAAGGCGTGCGGTAGATTTGGCGCTTTTTGACAAACGGCAAGTCGTACTGGATAGCTTTGGCGGATCAGGAACGACTCTGATTGCTTGCGAAGACATAGGTCGCCAAGCTCGACTCCTTGAGCTTGATCCTGCTTACTGCGATGTGATCATCGAGCGCTGGCAGAAGTTCACGGGACAAAAAGCAATCCGCGAGTCTGACTCAGTCTGCTTCGATGAGCTGGAGGTTGCGGCATGAACAACCTCGCCATCGAACTGACTGGGAACGAGGCTCGCTTGATCTTCTATGCCATCAAGAACCGCAAATCGAAGGTGGCCGAGAACGTTCGGGAAAAGCTTATTCGAGCATCTGAAAAGAATTTTTTAAAGCGGCAGCACGCTGCACTGAACAGGAAAGACAATGGCCAGAAGGGAGATCCCGATTGACCTGAAGAAGGTCGAAGAGTACGCGCAGTTATGCGACAACGAGGCTGAAATTGCGCTCGCTCTGGGAATTTCTCAGGACACGCTCACTCGTCGAAAGCAATCCCGCGCGGATTTTGCGGAGGCCATAAAAAGGGGCAAGGCTAAGGCCAACATCTTTGTCGGCGGCAAGCTCATGCAGAAGATCAAAGCCGGCGATACGGCCTCGATCATCTTCTACCTCAAAACCCGGTGCGGTTGGAAGGAAACTCAGAAGATCGAGGCAGACGTTACCCAGCGTGATGTTCCGGAGGGACTTCCGGCCATTTATGCGGCACTAAAGAAACAGACGAAATGACAGATCCATTTGCTGAACTCTATGAGCCGCATCGCTATAAGGTGTACTACGGTGGTCGAGGGTCTGGCAAATCGTGGGCTGTTGCGCGTGCCTTGATCGCTATGTCTGATTTCGGCATGACTCGCATTCTGTGCTGTCGTGAAGTCCAAAACTCAATCAAGGACTCAAGCTACCAAATTCTCAAGGACATGGCCGAGCGCATGGGTCTGGCGAACCGCTTCACTTTCAAGGATGCTGAGATCGTCCACAACGGCACCGGAAGTCGCTTCATCTTCAGCGGCCTGCTGCGCAATGAGAACTCGATCAGGTCAAAGGAAGGTATCGACATCTGCTGGATCGAAGAAGCGTCAAGTGTCTCGCAGCGCTCCTGGGATGTGCTGACGCCGACAATCCGCAAGACTGGATCTGAGTTATGGCTTACATTTAACCCATTAACTGTAGACGACCCGACAAACGTCTTTATCGAAAATCCTCCGCCGAACGCCTTCGTGCGCAAGGTGAACTTCTGGGATAACCCGTTCTTCCCGGAAGTCTTGCGCGAGCAGATGGAATGGGACAAGCAGAACGACTTCGAAAAGTATCTGCATGTTTGGGAAGGGTATCCGCTGACAATCAGCGACGCCCAAGTTTTCAAAGGTCGATTTGTCGTCGAGCCGATTCCGGAAGATCTCTGGAAAAAGGCCGACCGTCTCTTTTTCGGCGCGGACTTTGGCTTTGCGCGGGATCCGTCAACGCTCGTTCGATGCTTCATTCTGGATAACAGGCTGTATATCGACCACGAAGCCTATGGCGTTGGCGTTGAAATCGACGAGCTCCCGCAGCTCTATCGATCTGTGCCTGGGGCTGATCAATGGCCCATCAAGGGCGACTCAGCACGTCCAGAGACGATCAGCTACTTGCGGCGGCATGGCTACAACATCGACGGTGCGGAGAAATGGCCGGACAGTATCGAAGAAGGCATCAACTTTATCAAGAGCTTCGACAAGGTCGTTATCGATCCGCGCTGTAAGCACACAGCGGACGAGTTCCGACTGTATAGCTACAAGACCGACAGACTGACCGACGAGGTGCTGCCGGTAGTTTTGGACAAGAACAACCACACGATCGACGCATTGCGCTATGCCATGGTCGACTACATCAAGGCACGAGGATATGGCTTCAAAATCTCGCAAGACGAATCGCCGGAAAGCTTCTGGCTTTGACGTAGCGCAGGCAGAGCGCGAGACGTACTCTGTGGACGCTCTGCCGACCGAGACTAATGAAAAGGACTTGCGTGCTCTGCTTAAGCCTGCTCGATCTCTGGCGGGAGACGCCAAGCATTACGAGAAGCTTGACGGTGCGATGGATGCGGCGTTTGCCGGAGGTATCGTCCCGAAGGTCGAATGGTCGGCAATTTCCAGCTTCGTGAGCTTCGTTGGCTACGGTGTACTCCAACAGCTGTCGCAAGACGCTCTGATCCGTTTGTGCATCCAGACTCGCACCGATGAGATGCTTCGATCTTGGATCGACATCAGGTGTGACGACGAAGAACGCAAGAAGAAGCTTGAGTCGGAGATCGCTCGCATCGGTCTACGTGAAACGCTTTCGAAGGCACTCACAACGATGGGGCTGATGGGGGGCGCCTTTTTGTACATCGACACCGGGAGCGAAAAACCTGTCGATGTACTAAACAAGACATCAAAGAGCCTCGAGTTCAAGAAAGGCATCGCCTTCCGAGTGATCGACCCGATCTTTACGACGCCACAGGGATTCAATGCCTCGGAACCGCTGAAGGCGGACTTTTACAAACCGTCGGTCTTTTTTATCATGGGGCAGGCAGTACATGCGTCGCGCCTCATCCGCTTTGTCGAAAATGAGGTGCCGGATCTCCTGAAGCCGGCATACAACTTCTTCGGTATTCCGCAGGCGCAGCTCCTTTCGGACTACGTGACGCACTTCCGGAAGAACCGCGAAGAAGTCAATCAACTATTGCACAAGTTCTCGACAAGCTTCATCAAGACCGATCTTGGCGCACAGCTTTTTGCAGGCAAGGCGTGGGGGCCGGTGAGCGACCGCGTGCGGTTCTTCGCAAAGTTCCGCGACAACTCCGGCGTTGGCCTGCTTGACAAGGAAAAAGAGGACTTTGTCCAAGTCAACACGCCGATCACTGGCTTAACTGACATCGCGCGTCAGTCACTCGAATTTGTGGTGTCAATCAACCAGTCGGGCGTTGTGAAGACGCTCGGCTACTCGCCGCAAGGCTTTAACGCAACGGGTGAAAGTGACATCAAGCTGCAGGCCGATTTGATCGCGACTCGACAAGAGAAAATTCTTCGCAAGCCCATCGAAGAGATCTTGCGGCTTTTGCAGCTTGAACTTTTCGGCGACATCGACCCTGATCTGACATTCGACTTCAACCCGTTGGACGAAGACGATGAGCGCACGACTGCCGAGGTCGAAAAACTGAAGGCAGATACCGCGGCTGTTTACCTTGACCGTGGGGTGCTGGCTGAAGACGAGGTGCGCGAGAGTCTGCGCACGGATGACCGACAGCCGTATGGCGATCTTGAAGGCGAAGCGCCGGGCATGGCCGAAGATCCTTTTGCGCAGATGACGGATCCGACGCAAGGACAAGGCAATGGCGAAATCTTCTAACTTGCGGCTTCGAGCCGTGCGCCCCAATGCGGGTCTGCGAGAGGCCTACGCGAAGAAACTGCGTGAGCTTGTCAGTCGCATGGCTTCAGACGTAGCCAAAGAGATTGAAGCGCTCTATCGAAAAGAGGAGCCAAAAATCGCCCAAGACGCCAAAGCTAAAACACCTGCGGACAAGCTTCAAAAGATGCTTGATCGGCTGCGCAAGAAGTGGGATGTCGAAGTAGCTGATTTCGCAGACCCCACGGCCAACTGGTTCGTGACTAAGACTCGGGGCTACGTGGATCGCGCTCAGAACGCCGCAATCAAGGCTGCTGGTGTCAAAGGCTTTGACATCCGGTTTGACAAAGGCCAGGTCTCGCAAGACGCCTTCGATGCCCTTGTCAACGCTAACACGTCTTTGATCCGATCCATTGGTACGCAATACCTGCACGATGTCGAGGGGCTAGTGATGCGTGCGGTTACAGCCGGACGTGACGTAGCCGGCCTGAAGTCCGAGCTTTCCAAGCGCTACGGCATCACTCAGCGCCGAGCCGATTTCATTGCTCGAGATCAGTGCAACAAGGCCACTGAAAGTTTGGCTCGTGCTAATGACATTGAAGTTGGCGTTGAAGAAGGCGAATGGGTACACATCCCGGGCAAGCAAACCAGTCGAGAAACGCACAAGGCTTTTCACGGCAAGAAGTTCGACCTTAGCAAAGGTCTCTTTGACCGCGAGGTCGGGCGCTATGTCTTGCCGGGAGAGCTACCCGGGTGCCAATGCACGTATAGGCCTGTTCTATCGAGAAAGATATGGAAAAAGGATTCTTAGCCTTGGATGCGCAGATCGTCCGCGAGTCGGTGCGCACGCGCGACAAGAACGGCTATCTGCAAGTCAAAACGTCAAGGCTTACACAGGATCAGGTCGCTCCCTACTACGGTCGAGAGATCCCTGGTTGGGAAGAGCGAAAACTGGATCCGGAGCGAATTTACTACGGCTGGCGAAATCCAGACGAACTGAAAGCGGCACTCGCGACATTCAACGGAGTGCCGCTTTTAATTGAGCACAAGTTCGACAGTGCCCAGCGTCCAAACAAGGAGTTGCGCATTGGCATGGTCGGCACAAGTGCGAAGTGGGAGCCGCCGTATATCACGAACGCACTGAGCGTTTGGGATGAGCAAGCAATCGAAGCCATTGAGGACGGATCTCTTCGTGATCTGTCTTGTGGCTACCGATACACGCCGGACTTTACGGCGGGCAAGACCCCCGACGGCGTGGAGTACGACTTCGTGATGCGGGACATCGCCTGCAATCACGTTGCTTTAGTCAACGACGGTCGGGCTCCCGACTGTTACGTCGAAGATTCAACCCCAGAAGGAATGTCAACTATGCCAGGCATTGAAAATAAGGGTGCACTTGATGGCTTCGCGGAGTTCGCCCGAAAAGTCATTGAAAACGCACAGACCGGACTGAGTCCGGAAGCAATTGAGGCTCTCGCAAAGCAGTTTGCCGAAGCCTACAGCTCTCTTGAACAGCATAAGGAAGAGGGAGCTCCTACTCCTCCGGCGGAGGATGAAGAGCCTGATGATGCAGGTGAAGCGCCTGCTCAGGAAGGCGGTGAAGATGAAGGCGAAGAACCGCCTGCTGCTACCGATGGCGACGAATGCGGTGCTGAAGACGAAGACGAAGGTGCAAAGGACGAAGACGAGAAGGAAGGCGCAATGGACGCCGCTCTGATCGCAAAAAAGGTTCGCCAGCAGCTTTCGGCTCAGTACCAGGCAGCAAATCAGTGTCGTGGTGTCTTGGGCAATGTCGATGCTTTGGCCTACGACAGTGCTGACGCAATTTATGCCGACGCACTTAAGTCGATGGGCGTCAAGGGTACTCCTCTGGCCTCGGCCAAGTACGTCTTTACTGCGCTTCAGACTGTGAAAAGCAAGACGGAAGGGGCTCAGGACAGTGCTCTGAAAACCAATAAGTCCGACGAGGACTTTCTGAAAAAGTTTGTTCGATAAGGAGGTGAGCTATGGCTCTCCAGTCTCAGGTTTACACCACGATGGCACCGGCAATTGCCGGTATGCCTGCAAGCGTCGGCGAAACGCACTACACGGCACTGACCTACCAGGCCGCGTCTGAGCTGACGGTTGGAAATTTCTGCTTTGCCGATTCGACCAATGGCGGCACCAAGGTCAATAAGGCCGGCACCGGCATTCTCCGCGGCCTGGTGATCTACACCCGGCAGTACATCGCCGGAACCGTTTCCTCTGCAAAGGCTATGACGATTCCCGTCGGTGCCTTTGTGCAGATCGCTACGAACGGCAAGTTCTGGGTCGAAGCTCAGAACGCCAGCGCCAAGGTCGGCGACTACGTTTTGGCATCTCAGACAGATGGTTCGATCACGACCCAGACCGGCAACGCTAACAAGGAAGGCTTCACGATGACCAACTTTATCGTCGAGAAGGTTCTTGGTACGGAAGCGAAATCGCTTGTGCTGATCAGCAATCAGCAGCCGAACGTGGTGCCTCCGATGGCAGCCGCTGCTGGTGTTGGCGGCTAAACAATTTTTGAGAGGTTTTTGAAAATGCGAAGTGAACTCATGAAGCGCCTTGGCTTCGACCTCTGCAGCGGCAAAGGTCGTTTTTTGCCGACGGAAGGTGAAACGCCGCGTATCGCGATGGATGCGGCTTTGCAGACGACGGCTGGCGTTCTGACTCCCGCTCTGTTTGCGACTTACTACAGCCCTGAAATCGTTGAGATTCTTCAGGCTCCTCGTCTTTCCACCGAGATCTTCCCGGAAGAAAAGCGCGGTGACTGGAAGGACACCCAGACGATGTTCCCGGCGGTTGAGCACGTCGGTCAGACGACGGCCTATACCGACTTCGGTCGTGGCCCCGTGTCTGAAGCAAACATCGAGCAGGTAATGCGCGACACGTACAAGTTCCAGACGTTCATCCAGTGCGGTGATCTGGAGCAGGATATTGCTGCTGCCCAGCGCATCAATCTGCTCTCCGAAAAGCAGACGGCTGCGGCAAACGCCATCGACATTGACTCCAACTCCTTCAATCTGTTCGGCGTGGAAGGTTTGACGATCTACGGTCTGCTTAACGATCCTGCTCTGCCGTCCGCTCTGTCTCCCGCAACTGTCGAAACTAAGACAGCCTGGGCAGATAAAGATGCCAATGCGATCTACAACGACATCCTTTCGATGTTCAATCAGATCGCCGCTGCAGCCAATGGCTATATCAACTTCAGCGCTCCGCTGAAGCTGGTGGTTCCGCCTTCCATCCTTGGTCAGCTCGCTAAGACGACGACGCTCGGTGTGGCTCCTGTGCTTCAGACGCTCAAGGGCTTCTTCCCGAACCTCGAAATTTTGGCTCTGCCTCAGCTTGAGGACGAAGACGGCGTATGCACGGCCATGCTTGTGGCTACGGAGATCGCCGGCAAGCCGACTGCCAAGTTCGGCTTCCTGGAAAAGCTCAAGACCTATCCGGTTCTTGTCGAACACTCTGCAATGTCGCAGAAGTGGGCTTCTTCGACGACCGGATGCCTGCTTTTCCGCCCGTTCGCGATTGCTCGCATGACGGGTATCCAGGCCACGGATTAATTCGTTGATCAACCTTGGGAGGGCTTCGGCTCTCCCTTTTTTTTGAGCGTAAAAAATGGCAACACGTAAAAACACCACACAGCGCAATCCGGCAGCGCCGAAGGTCAAAGTTATTTCGGAATCCGGAGCAACAGTCAATATCGGGAAAGTAGCCAAAACTACTGAAACGGTCACGGTGCTGTTCCGCTCCCGCAGCTCTCAGACGTTCACTCTGAGCAATGGAAAGACGGTCACGATCGCCGGTAACGCGGTCTATCTCGCAAATGCCAAGGGCGGCGCATTGCCTGCTGGTGGTTATGGCGTCACGGTCGTGGACAAAGATCTGTGGGAACAAGTCAAGAAAGAGTTTGGTAAGGCATACGCCCCGTGGTTCCGTTCCGGTCGTCTGGTCGAAAAAAAGACCGAAACGCAGGGCGTGAACTATGCGATTGACCACGCTGATGAGAAAACAGGCGACGACCCGATGCCGCAAGTAAGTCCGTTGAAGGAATAGTGATGAGCGCTGTTGTCTTTGAAACTTCCGCCTTCCGCAAGGTTTATCCGGCTTTTGCCGACGAGGTTCGCTTTACGGATGAGATGCTAACGGCGTGCTTTAACCAAGCTGTCGAGCTGATCGGAAATGACGACGACAGCGCGATTCCTTACGCCCCAGATGCGACGCCGCCCGTGAAGACCCGTGAGGTTGTTCTTCAACTTTTGACGTGCCACTTGGCGACGCAGAACTACTTGTGGGGAGACACGCAGGCGGCACCGGCACAAAGCGCTGGTCAGGGTTCCGTGAGCGTCGGCTTCGGCTCGCTTGCCGACGCAAACAACCCGGCTTGGTGGACTTCCACAAAGTGCGGTGCGCAAGCGTGGGTGATCTTGCGCCGATATGCCACTGGACCGATCTACTTCGGCGTCCAGGACTTTTATATGGGCGGCTAGATGAAGGTCAAGATCAAGTCGAGTGACGGGCTGAAAAAGCTTGCGCAAGCGGCTAAGGGTTTAAAAGCTGAAGTTGTGGCGGGCGTCCTCAGTGGCGCTACGAACGACGAAAGCGGCGAAAAGGTCGCTGGCTATGCCCGGATGCTTGAGTACGGAACGACGAGGATGCCGGCCCGACCTTTTCTGCGGCAAACGGCCACAGAAAGCGAAGACGAATGGCGCAAGCAGATCCGGCACGGCTTAAAAGCGAGAGGTCTTGATCACGCTGAAGAAGTTCTGGGCGCGGTTGGTCGACTGATGCGAGCCGACATTATGGCAACGATCCGAAGAGGAGATTTCGAGCCTTTAGCAGAGTCCACAGTCAAGGCCAAAAAGCGGAAAGGCAGAGCCGAACCGACTGCTCCATTGATTGACACGACAAGTCTGATCCGATCAATCGGAAGCGAGGTGCGCAAATGAATTTGCACAGCATTGTTCGCGGTGCCATTACTTCGGTTGCCCGCGATCTGCCATGTGATCTGCTCACGATGACAGGCGAGCAACAGCGAGGCGAGCGCGGTGACTTGCTTCCGGTCTTCAATCAGCCGGTACAAGTCAAGGCGCAATGGCAAAGCCTCAAGTCTGACGAAATCATCCTGAGCGAAAAGATTGAGTCGGCTTCTATCGTTCGCAAGGTTTACCTATACGCCGAAGATGATGCGGCCACGCGCCCATGGGCGATGTGGCGACCGCTGGGAAGATCTGGGGATCTATTGCAAGACGACAAAGGTAACTATTGGCTGGTGGATGCGGTTATCGAAGACTTCACACATGAAGGATGGGTCTGCGTACAAGCCATTCTGCAAACGAGCAAACCGCGCTTTGTCTTGAAGGAGGTCGACGATGCCGAAGGTCAATGATGTGACTCAGGCTGACATCCTGAATGCACTCATCGGGTTTTGCTACCAATACTCAGCCCCGGCGCTGTCAGACGAAATGCATGTTCTGGACGGCTTCGGCAACAACAGAGCTCTGCCGTCGGATGGCAATGACTTTTGCATCGTGACACCGATCGCGATGAGTCGATCCGGAACGAACATCGAGCGCTGGGAAGAATACGACCAGGAGTTACTTGAGCTGCAGGAATACGTCAATTTGGACGTACAGATCGACTGTTACTCCACGAACGGATTTGACGCTATGGAGCGCGCACAAACGCTCGAAACGGTAGCGCGATCAGAGTACGGCGTCGATCATTTTTTGGGCTTTGGTATCGACTGCCTTTACGCGGAAGGAATTCAAAACCTTTCGGCCGTTATTGATGCGAAGCAGTACGTAAGCCGCTGGATGCTCACGCTGCATCTCGGCTATTGGAAGCGCGTCAAGCTCGCGCAGGACTTTTTCAATACCGCGATTGTCGACGTGGTGAATGTCGACTCGAAATTCAAACCTTGAGGTAAAAACCTATGTCTATTAAGGCTGGCTATCTAGTCGCGATCACGCCTCGCACAATTTCCGCTGGCGCTTCCGACTTGGAAACAAACGGGATGCTTTTGACGAAGAGTGCATTGCTTCCGTCCGGCACTCCGGCAATGGCATTTGCATCAGCGGCCGCAGTGGCTGCTTTTTTTGGCGATGCTTCTGACGAGGCTGTTTTCGCGCAGCAGTACTTCACTGGACTCACGAATCAGCAGAAAGCTCCGACGTCTTTAGTCATCGGACGACGCATCGATGAGGATGCGCCGGCATGGATCCGCGGCGGGGCGATCTCGGCAGACTTGGCCGCTTTCAAGAAGGTGACTGATGGCGCCATGAAGATCACGATTGATGGCACAGAAAAGACGGCTACCGCAGTCGATCTTTCGTCCGCGACTTCGCTTTCGGAAGTCGTGCAGACCATCGCAACGGCTCTCACGGGTTGCACCGGGTCTTACGACTCGACCACGAACACGTTCACCTTCACGTCCTCGACAGATGGTGCGAGCTCGACAGTGAGTTATGCCTCCGCCGGCGATAGCGGCACCGATCTCAGCGCAATGCTGTGCATGACGCAGGCCGAAGGTGCGGTGCTTTCGCAGGGCGTGGATGCCATGACGGAAGCGGCTACCCTCGATGCGATCCGTGCAGTGACGGCCAACTGGGCACAGTTCACTACGCTGTGGGAAGTAACGGAGCAGGATGAAGCCGAAGCCTATGCGGCTTGGGCAGATATTGATGACGATTATGTCTATGTGTTCTGGTCTTCCGACCGAAACATGGAAAGCACGTTGACGCAGGACAGCACGATCGCAAAGGCCTTGCAGGACAAGTACAACTGCGTCTTCATGATCTACTCTCTCGACTTCTCGACGGCGGCTTTTGCTCTCGCATATCCGGCCACGATCAAGTGGGATGCTACTCAGGGCATGAAAGTCATCTTCGGCAAGTCTGCCAGCGGTCTTTCTCCGATGGTCACGGATGAACAGGTTGCAACTGCGCTGGACGATCTTGGCGTCAGCTACGTCGGCCAGTTTGCCACGCGAAATGATGAGTTCATCATTGCCAACCGCGGCGAGCTGACCGGGTCCATGTATGGCTTCTATGACACTCTGATTGGTTCGATCTGGCTGCGATCCAAGCTGCAGACCTCGATCATGAACGGGTTTGCGACGGTCAACCGTGCACCCTACAACGACGTCGGCTACACGATGCTTAAGTCCTGGTGCCAAGACCCGATTACGCAGGCCAAGAATGCGGGCGTGATCGATGAAGGTATCTCTTTGAGTGAATCGCAGAAGTCCCAAATTCTTCAAGAGACGGGGGATTCCGAAGCAGCCGGCGATCTGCAGTCTAAGGGCTACTTCTTGCAAGTTCTAGATCCGGGTGCTTCCGTGCGTGCTCAGCGCGGCTCCCCGGTCGCAGCACTCTATTACGCCTATGGCGGTTCGATCCAGAAGGTAGAGCTGCCCGTCACGGCGGTTCTTTGATGAACAATTTTTGGAGCATAGAACATGCCTCGCAATAACAAAACTTCTGCAAATGTCGTAGCGATCTTGACGATCGAGCAGGTCGCTCCTTCCGGCATTCGTCTTGAACAGTTCTCGACCGACGCTGGCGTAGCTGTGGATGCCGTGCAGGAAGTTCAGGCCGAGATGACGCTCGACGGTCACCTTACTTCGGGATACACGCCAAACCCATATGTGGTGAACATCACTGTGCAGCCGACTTCTCCCGTCGTGCCTTACCTGCGTGAAGCGCAGTTGGTACAGAAGGCTCAGAAGTCGCCTCTTGGTGTGGGCCTCACTGTTTACTACCCGGCAACCGAACGGACGTATGTCTTCACCAATGGCGTGATCACGCAGATGATGCCGATGCCGGCAGCCAATCGCGTTCAGGATCCGATCACGGTTCAACTGACTTTTGAGGATTGCCAGTAATGCGTGAAGTGAAGCGAATCACGATCAACGACGGAGAAAATCCTCTCGAATTCGAGATCACGCCCATGTCGGCGCTACAAGCAGAACGGTGGATGCTTCGGGCGGCTTTTGCGCTAGGCTCCGGCCTTTCTGCCATTACGAAACAAGCGACTGCACAAGAAATTGTCCGGTCGCTTTCTTGTGTTGACTTTGAGAAGGTTGCGCCGCTTTGGGAAGAGCTGCTTACGTGTTGCCAGATCAAACAAGGCGGCGCATACCTTCCGCTTGATCCAAGAACCGTCAATGGGAAGATCGATTATCCAACAACGATCTTTTTGCTCAAGGTTGCTGCAGTCGAGGCGACCTTCGGTTTTTTCGGCAACGGCGGCTTTGCGAACTTCCTTACGTCGATGCGTGGCGTGCTGAACTCTTAAAAGTCAAGGGTACAGCAAAGTTTGCCAACCTCCCTCCGGTGTGCGGACGCTGTATCTCCTCACGTCTTTGCACATTGAGGGAGGTGCAAACCTTTTACAGCCTCGAGGATGTCTACGACCTCGACGAGGTTTTGATGCTTCAGAACTATCACGATTGGCTTGCGACACGAAAGGACGATTAAATGTCTGTTGTAGACGAACTGTTTATTGCCATCGGCCTTGATGCTCAGGACTTCGCCAAGGGAATCGACAAGGTACGCTCGAACCTGTCTGAGGTGGCAGGAAAAGCAAGTGAAGCTTTTGGTGGAATCGGCGACGCCAGTGTTAAGGCCGGAGCCGCTTCTGCCTTGTCTTTTGACAAGAGCGCACAGCGAATCGGACGCCTGGGCGATGCAGCGTCAGAAGCCGCACAAACCATCGGGTCTGCGTTCAGCGGACTGACACCGATCTTTGACGCAGTGCGTTCACGGGTGGGTGCGCTGGCCGCTACCTTTGCACTTGTAGCAGGTGGTGTCGAGACTTTCACGAACTTCATCGAAAAGTCAGATGCACTGGGTACTTTGAGCACTCAGCTCGGCATCGATGTGAGAGAGCTTGATGCTTTCGGAAAAGCCGCGGAAGCTGCAGGCGTTTCGGCAGAGTCGATGTTCTCGACGATGCAGAGCTATTACGAGCAAACAGGACGCCCGGCAGAAGAGGTTTTTCAGCTTGCCAAGAAAGTCGAAGGCATGAGTCGCGGCGCGGCGCAACGCTACCTGCAAGCGCAGGGGGTGGCTACTGATGCCATTCCCATCTTCTTGCAAGGCCAGAAAGCGCTTGATGACCTGATGGCCAAATATCGCAAGACGGCTTTCACTGCACAAGATGCGAAAACCGCCCGTGCTTTTAAAGTTGCGTGGATGGACTTTAAAACGGCATCGCAAGCTGTGGGCAACACTCTTGTCCGCATTGTCCTTCCGGCAGTTACAAAACTGCTCGATGGCCTGTCCGAAATGGTCAGCGTGATCGGAGAAAACGCGCGTGCGTTTGTGCTTCTCGGTATTGGATTTGGCGCAGTCTTTGCGGCAAAAAATATCAGTGCGATCAAGCAAGCTGTTGCGGCGATGAGAGCGTTTGGGGTGGCCGTAAAGATGGCGGCCTTGCCGGTAACCGCTATTGTCGTGGGCGTTGCAAGTCTGGCTCTGGCTATCGACGATTTGATCGGCTTTGCCAGTGGTGCCGACAGCATGTTTGAGCGGATGCTCAAAAGCTTTGGCATGACCTCGGAGCAGATCGAGGATCTGCGAGAGAACATCCAATCGGTCGGGAAGGCATTTGGATGGCTATGGGATGCCGTCAAACCGCTTTTAAGCGGAGCTTTATCGGTAGTCTTCAAGGTGCTTGCCGGTGCGGTTCTGGGCGTCGTGGTTGTCATTGAAGGTTTGATCCTTGGCTTTCAGACGCTGTGGAACACGGCAAAGAAAGTCGGCAAAGACATCGCAGGAGCCTTCTCGGAGGCCATTGACTTTGTCGAGCAACTGATCTCAGACGTTGCAAGCTTTGGCAGTAACCTTGCCAACCTCTTTTCGGGTATTCCGGACGCCATTGTCTCGGGGCTTGAAAGCGCGTGGGATAGCGTGGTTGCGTGGTTCGGAAAGTGGGGCGACCTGATTAAAGACAAGGTTGGCGGAGAAATCAAAGGCTTCTTCAAAGGGGTTGGTGATTTCTTCTCCTTCGGCAGTGATGATGACGAAGAAGGTCAAAAGGCAGCCACTCTAGTACGCGAGCGCGAGACGGTGGCGGCAAAGCAAGCTGCATATCGCGCTGCCTCACCTACCGTTACCACCAATGCCTCTATGAATGTCGTCAATCACATTGAGACCCGAGACAATCCGCAAGCCATTGGCAGAGCTGTCGAGACTTCAGTGGCCGGCGGCTTCAATCGCCAGGCGGCACTCATCGGTCAGGCGATGAGCGGAACCAATCTTAAGTGAGGCTGCGATGGCTAGAGATTTTTCAAGATGGGCAATCTTGAACTCAAGAGATCAGCCCATATGCCAGTACGTCGGCATCATGGCCTGCAACCTTGCCGAAGCTTCTCAAGTTCTGACGGAGCCGCTGGAGGGCGGGCAGCTCGCCGCTTACAACAAAGTTCAGGCTCCAGATTCTGTGACCTTGTCTTTGGCGATCACTGGTGACCCTGCCATTCAGACTCAGGCGTTGAACGATCTGAGGGCCTTGAAAATGGCTATCGGAACAGGTTCACTTTGCAAATTGGTGACGCCGTACTTTGTTGTCGAAAATTTGGCGCTTGAGACGATCAGCCAGGCGCGTTCGGTCACACAGAACGCCACAGCGCTTGTGGTTGAACTTGGGTTTATCACGATCCGAACCGTGCAGACAGGGGTGTCCAGAGTCAACTGGTCACCTCGCAATCCCACGAGTTCCGACGCGGTCAATTCCGGCAAGGTTCAGCCTAAGACGCTTGCTGCTCGATTAAGTGAGGGTTTGTGATGGCTTGGATGGAAATCCCTTTATCTGCGATCCCTTTTCAGATCGTCAATGCAGTCGTCAACGGGCAGAACTACCGGATCAGCGTCCGACAGCTCGGATCGGAGATCTACACGTCGCTTGTTGTAGATGACGAGCAGGTTACAAATTCGGTCTTGGCCGTAGCGAGAGGGAAGCTTATCCCTTGGTCTCAGACCATCGCAAACACCATGCTCTACTGGATCGACACTCAAGGCAACGAACGTCCTCAGTACACAGGACTAGGGGATCGTTGGCGGCTTGTATATGAGGCGAGCGAATGAGTTCTAGCTATTCACAAAAGCGTATTCGCATCACGATCACTCTTGATGAAGGTGGCACCAGTTCGCAGATGGTCTTTACCGAGCACGCGATGTCGGTACGGATTCAGAAGCAAGGTGCGCCCGAACTGCCGAAGGCTCAGATCTCAATCTGGGGTCTTTCGCAGGCTCAGATGACGCAGCTCACGATGCTGTCTTTCGACGCGAGATCCTTGCGTCGGAATGTCATCGAGGTTGCGGCCGGCGAAGGCAATTCTGGACTATCAGTTGTTTTTCAAGGCGAGATCATGAACGCCGCCCCTGACCTCAACGCCGCACCATCTCCCGTGATGCGGCTTGAGGCGATTTCAGCCTCATATCCGCAGCTCATCCCTCTACCTCCTGTGGCGGTCAAGGGTGAGCAGTCGGTGGACAGCCTCATGCAGAGCTTTGCGCAGCAAGCAGGAATGGAGTTTGAGAACGTTGGTGTGACTGCCTCGCTTTCGAATGTCGTGATTAACGGCGACCCGATTACGAAAGCGAAATGGGTGGCCGACACCGTGGGGGCCGATCTGATCGTGGACGATCAAAAAATGGTTCTGGTAAACCCGTCTCAGGCACGTGGTGAAGCCGTAGCAATCGACGCGATCAATCCGCAGACAGGTCAAATCGGATATCCGAGCTTTGACAGCATGGGCATTCGTGCTCTTTGCTTCTTCAACCCCAACCTGAACGTAGCGGGGCTTTGCCGGATTGACAGTTCGATGCCGCGAGCTTCAGGCGTTTGGAAGATCTACAGCGTAATTCATGTGATTTCGGCCAATATGCCCTCCGGTGGGCCGTGGAGAACTGAGATCGCAGGTACATGGATGGACTCATGAGCGAGCTTAAGAAAAACGTCAATCCGATGAGCTACGGATCCGATCTGAATGCTCAGGAATTTTTCATTCGTTCGATTATCAAACGAATGATCTCAACGGCCATTCCTGTACGTGTGGATGCGGTTGAATCGAGAGCTGGAAATAATTCCGGTGCTTTATACGTCGATGTGACTCCGCTGATCTGCCAGACGGATGCCGATGGCAATGCGCTGGATCCTGTGAGCATTCCGCACTTGCCTTATTTCCGTCTTCAGCACGGGACTGCAGCAGTGATCTGCGATCCAAAGGTTGGCGACATCGGTTTGGCCATTTTTGCTCAGCAGGATGTTTCACGCTTAAATGGGCAGACGACTCCGGTAGCACCGGGCACCTTCCGTTGTTTCGATATGTCCGATGGTTTCTACATCGGTGGTTTTTGGGGGCAAAAACCAACGACTTTTATACACATCGAAGACAGCGGGCACGTGACAATCACGGCTCCGGAAGCTGTTGTCGTGAACACGACTACGGCAACAGTGAATGCCTCTGGATCAACCACCGTTGACAGCCCAACTGTCACGATCACAGGAGACACCACAGTGCAAAAGACTCTCACGGTGCTCGGACAGATAACTGGCACGGGTGGCCTGGCCGTGAGTGGCGGCAGTGGTGCCAGTGTAACTGGCAATGTGTCGGTCAGCGGTGGTGATGTGACGGCTGACGGCGTTGGCTTGAAGTCCCACACTCATACTTGTCCTGATGGTGAAACTGGAACGGGGCACGGGTAATGCACACAGAAAACACATTGGCCTTGTCGTCTAACTGGGATCTTCAATTTGACTCAAACGGCAATCTCAAGTTTCTGACGGAAGTCGAAGCCATTTGTCAGAACGTCTGCAATGAATGCCGGCTTTTCATTCGTGATGCCTATTTTCGCTACGACGAAGGCATTGACTGGTTCACTGACCAGCTCGGCAAGCCGCTCCAAGTCGCAGTCGTCACTGATCGATTGCGACAAGCCGCTTTAAGAGTGCCGGGGGTTGTCTCAGTGGTCAACATCGAGCTGACAGAAGTGGATCAAAAGACCAGAACATTGCACGGCAAAATCGAAATCGAAACGGAATACGGTTATGGCACAGGTCACATTTGATGAAAAAACGGGTGTCTCGATTCCGACAACTCGAGAAGTGCGCGACGATCTTGCGGAGGCAGTACAAAACGCCATGCCAACGGCGGCCAACGGCGACTCTGTAAACGTGGACTCGACCTCTCCACTGGGACAGATCATCGATATTGTGGCCGCAGAGCAAGAAGCAAAAAATGCTGAGATCGCCTTTTTGTCTAACCAGTTCAATCCGGCGCTAGCGCGAGGTGCGTTTCTGGACGCCCTGGCAAACCTCTACGGACTTCAGAGAAAGGTGTCTGAGCCTACCGTTGTCGTGTGCACGTGCACGGGCTTGAAAGGTACTGTTATCCCATACGGCGTTCTGGTCGAGGATGACCAAGGCAATCAACTACGGCATAACGCAGCCTTAGGCGCGACGATCGGTGATAACGGCACAGTAGACACAACTTTTGCAACGATCGATCATGGGGCAGTCGAAGTTGGTGCAGGAACCGTAAACAAGATCGTTACGGTTGTGCCAGGCTGGGACGCTGTGACGAATGCCGCTGCCGGTGTTACGGGCCGAGATCTCGAACCCGATGGCGAGCTCTATAACCGAATGATTCAGTCGTATGCGATTAACTCGCATGGCACAGTGGCAACCCTTCAAAGTAACTTGGCCGAGCTTGACGGCGTTCTCGATTGCGTAGTGCTTGAGAACTACACAAATGAAGAGCAGGAACAGTTTTCGGTGACACTGGACCCGCATAGCATTGCGGCTTGCGTGGTTGGTGGCGACGATGAGGCTATTGCCCGCGCAATCTTCGAGCGAAAAGCGGCTGGGTGCGGCACAACAGGCAACTACGATGTTTCTTGCGTGGATACGGAGCACTACAACGCCAAGTACACCTACAAAATTATTCGACCGACAGCCGTCGACTTTGATGTGCAGGTCACCTTCTTTGACGCAAGCATGGACGCTGTGACTCAGGCAAACATCAAGGAAGCGATCACTCAGGACTTTCTGGGAGAACTCGAAAATCCGCGTGTGAAATTGGCTACTACGGTCTATGCGGATCGGTTCTATCAGTGCATCAAGAATGTCACAAGCTCCCCGATTCGATCTATTCGCATCGGGTTGGCTGATGGAGCTTTGTCTGAATCTGTCGAAATCCCGGCTACTCAAAGCCCGACGATTAGCGATGAGACGATCAGCCTTGTCTTCGGAGGCTAGATATGAGCACGACACAAACCTGGGAAGATCTACAGCAGGTCGAAGACGTGCGTGAAATGGCGGATGTGCCCAGCAAGGCAAGCATCGCCATGCAGAGCCAGTACGCCCATGCTCCGAATTTCAAAGCGTTGGCTTCGATCTTTCACGAGTCGCTTGACGCTACTGCGCAGCTTGATCAGCTACTAAAGGACGTAGCAGATGCCCGAACGGCAGATGGTGTCTTTTTGGATTGGTGGGGAAAGCGCGTCGGAGTGGATCGTTTGATCCAAGTCGATGACGAGTTTATACGCTTTGATGACGACTACTTCCGTTTTCTGATCATGTATCGGGCGCTTTGCAATTTGTCCGATTCGAGCGCCGCCACAATGAACCAGTTGCTGTCGCAGCTTACTGATCAGCAGGTTTTCATCGTGGACTATCAGAACATGTCCATCAGAAGCATTGTGGTGGTTGGCTCGATGAGCGACTTGCAGATCACGATTCTGCGAGCCTATGGCCTTCTGAACCGACCTATGGGCGTGATGACCAACTTCTTGGTGATCTATCCGGACGACGCTATCTTCGGCTTCGCAGGATCAGACCTTCAGCCTTTTGACCAGGGCGTTTTCAACCCGGGGCAAGAGTTCCCGATGAACGCTTGAAACAAAAACACTCAGAAAACAGAACCCGCCTCGAGCGGGTTTTTTATTGGGCGGAATTTTCGAAATGGCGACGAAATATCCACAACATCTTTTGACGACTGCGCTTGCGGACCGAGGCGACAAGACGATTCCGCCGGCGACTTCGCAGCAGGCTGGAACGGGTCGATTTTCTCAAGCAGAAGGATGGCGTCAAGAAACAAGTCAGCCGATTGGTGAAGGCGGTATGCCCCCTAAGCGTGAGGACTTTAATGGCGCTTTTTACCTGTTGTCTCAGCTCCTTCTTTGGTACCAACAGGGCGGCTTGATGAACTACTCAACCTCGCTTGACTACGAGGTTGGCAACGAGATTTTGTATCAGGGCATCAAGTACAAGTGCCTGAAGGCAAACGGGCCTTCTAGTAAACCCGTGACTCCCGGAACCGATGCGACGACATGGTCAGACACCAGCTCATCGGTTCTCTACGTACAGCAAACCCTTCAGGCGGGTCAGCAACAGCAGGCGCGCACAAACATCGGCGCTTTGGGCAAGACCGAGACGGCGGCAAGTGCCCAGAAACTCGCGGCATCCATCTTGATCTCACTAGTCGGTGATGTGACTGGAAGCGCTTCAACCGATCTTTCTGGGAATGTGCAGATCAACACGATTGAAAACCTCGCACGAGGTATCGATCAGGCCTTCCAGGACTTTGCTGAAGCTCACGAAATTAAGTGACAGGTGAAAAATGGCTGAAAAGACGAAATTTCAGTACGCAAAATCTCCGACCGGTGCCTTGTCTGGAGCGTCATTTATCCAGCAGACAGAAGACGCGATCAACGACATCGGTGGAAAGCTGATCGAGTACAACGCTGTCGCCGAAGAAACTAAGCGCAAAGCCGAGCAAGCGATTAGCACGTCCGAGACGGCGCTGAACACGGCAAACCAGGCTTTGACTCAGTCCGCGCAGGCTATCGAGACTGCGAACACGGCCAAGGCTCAATCCGACTCGGCTGTGACCGAATCACGGGCCGCAAAAGAGGCTGCAGAGGCTGCACAGCTTGATGCAGAAGAATCCGCGCGTGATGCCGAAAGTTCTCGGCAAGCCGCAGAAGATGCGAACGAGTCGGCTCAGGCGGCTGCACAGCGAGCGCAGACGGCTCAGGATACGGCCGAAACCGCTCAGGAAAACGCATATGCGGCTCGGCAGGCTGCTACCCGCGCAGAAGCAAATTCTCTTCTTGCTCAGAGTCAGGCAGCGGAATCGGCTGCGGCTGCCGAAGCACTGGCCGACGGCGTGGTTCGGTACGACAGCTCTCAGACTCTCAATGCATCACAAAAGACGCAGGCACGGACCAACATCGGAGCTGCCGATGCCTCTGACACCTACACCAAGGCCGAAGTTGATGCGAAGGTGTCTAGCGCACTTATCTTCAAAGGTTCAGTTGCGACCTATGACGATTTGCCGACAGATGGCAACGTCACGGGAGATATGTGGAACGTCTTGGACACTGGGGCAAACTATGCATGGACCGGTGAAGCCTGGGACAAGCTCTCCGAAACTGTTGACTTGACTCCGTACCTGACGAAGTCAGATGCAGCAAACACATATCTGAAAAAGACCGACAACGCGGTAAGTGCCAGCAAGCTTCAGACCTCTCGACGTATCAGCGCGACTGGTGACGCGACGTGGTCTGTCGGTTTCAACGGCACGCAGGACGAGTCCGGGACGCTCACTCTCGCGGCGTCCGGCGCCACGGCAGGAAGTTACGGACCGAGTGCTGCGGCAACGTTGGCCTTCGGTGGCAGCTTCAACGTTCCGTATGTGACGGTTGACGCCAAGGGTCGAGTAACTGCAATTAAGCACTTTGCGCTCAAACTCCCGGCTGCTCAGACCGATGTTTCTGGAAATGCCGAGACAGCAACAAAGCTGGAAACGCCCCGAACTATTGCTATCTCTGGTGCGGTGACTGGTACGGCAACGAGCTTTGACGGGTCGAAAAATATCTCGATTCCGACTACCGCCGTTGACGGCAAGAAGGTTTCGGTCTTTGGCAAGGCCACTTCTTCGGCTGCCGGTACGATCGGCGCGGTTCCTGCTCCTGCAGCGGGTGCTCAAGGTAAGTATCTGCGAGGCGACGGGACTTGGCAGAACCCGCCTAACACGACATACGCGGTGTTTAAGGGAGCTACATCAAGTGTGGCTGGTGGTACTGGATTAGTTCCTGCTCCAGCCGCTGGTGAGAATGACGAGTATCTAAGAGGTGATGGCACTTGGCAGGACCCAACTTCCTCGTGTGTCAAGACGTCTGGAAATCAGACGGTGGGTGGGACGAAAACGTTCAGCTCCACAATTAAGTCTTCGATCGATCCAACCTCTTGGGTGAATGCTGCCAACGGTCAGACGATTATTAACTCAACGCTTACGAACGGAGAGTTCGTCCCATTGTGGCAGTTTGAGACGACTGACGGCGACAGCTTCGTACTGGCAGGGTTCCAGAAGAACCTGCAGATAGCTGTAGTTACGTCCGAGAACAAGGAGGCGGGCAGCAATCAGTCGACCATGGTTTTCTCGCTTACGCCCACCGGCGACCTCACGATCGGCGGTTCGGTGACGGCGGACGCCTTTTCCGGAAACGCAACGTCTGCCTCCAAACTGGAAACTGCAAGAACGTTCTGCACCAACTTAGCTTCGACTTCTACGGCGTCCTTCAACGGGACAGCGAATGTCACACCAGGGGTTACCGGAACGCTTCCCGTTGGCAACGGCGGAACTGGTCGTACCGATGGCAAGGCCGTAGCTTGGGCCAATGCTCGAACTATCTCTTTGGGCGGCGATGCCTCTGGCAGCGTGTCTGTGGATGGAAGTAGGAACGTGACACTGACTGCCACCGTGAAGAATTCATCCACTTCAGATGACGCCCAAGGGATTCTTCAAGCCTTTACAGATTTTGCAAATTCTCATGATCTTTAGGAGAATTTTTTATGGCAACTGCAAACGCGACGATTAAAGCCGTCTTAGACTATTTAGATCAGAAAAGTTCTAGCTCCGTACCAACCGGAGCAATCTGCTACTTCGCAACGACAGCCATCCCGACGGGATGGCTTCTTTGTAATGGGAGCAATGTTTCGTGCACGACCTACAAGGCGCTCTTTGCCGCTATTGGTACGAAGTTCGGCACTGGGAACGGCTCGAGCACCTTCACACTGCCGAATTTGGATGAGCGTTTCATCGAAGGCACGACCACGACTTCAGACGTTGGTAAAAAGCTCGAAGCTGGCTTACCCAACATAACGGGTGAACTTGGGCCTGCGCTTGCTCAAAACTCTGGAACTATTAATAACCTAGTTTCTGGTGCGATTTCTATCGATAGATCAAACGACGGAACAGACTGGATTGGAGGCTCTCATTGGAGAGCCAAAGGTTTAGCCTTTAGTGCTTCGCAGTCGAATTCTGTGTACGGCTTATCTTCGAAAGTTCAACCTCAATCAATCTTGGTTCTGCCCTGCATTAAGACTTGATACAGGGTAAAAGCAAAACTGAATCGGGCTGTACGGTTGTTGAGGCTCCGAAAGTCGAAGACGACCATGACGCGTCGAATGGCACTGTTCCAAATTGCGGAACGTCTGATTTGCTATTGCCGTCGTACAGACTTCCTGTACCTTCCTTAAACGCACCGCTACACTGAGAACCGAATCCGTTGTTCTTAATTCCCCCGATAGTACCAGTTATGTTGGGCCCAACATCAGCGGTAGAACCGGCATAGGGTGGAACTCTGGCCTAGGTGCAACCACAGACATCGGTCAGACAGGTCCCTTCAAAGTCGCGGAAGTCGTCGATAGGACTGCTTCTGCAGGAGGCATTGGTGATTGGAACTACCATTTGGACTTCGATGCTTCTGAGTCTGATTCCATTTTTAGAATGGGTTCGACAGTTCAACCCAAGTCGTTACAGTTATTACCTTGCATTAAATTTTGATGCACGGCAACAGTAATAGAGATGCAGGTTGTACGACGGAAGCAGATCCGAAAATATCGTTTGAGCGAGAAGCATCAAATCCCATTCTGTATTGATCCCCATCGCCACCGCCATTGCCGGTAACGCGGGAATCCCTGCGGAATGCTCCAGAAGGAGTTCCTGAGTCTCCTATATTCGTGCCATTTTCGCCAGTGATGTTGGGCCCAACATCACCGGAACTGCTAAAGGCGATGAATTCCCAACTACAGAACTGGCCTCATTCGAGGGCGCGTTTTACCACGGAGGTGATTATGGCGATACGGAAACCGGAGGTGGGCACAGAAGCGCCATCATCAACTTCGATGCGTCACGAGTCAGCAAAATATATGGCAGTAGCCCAATCGTGCAACCACAATCACTTATGCTGTTACCTTGCATCAAAATTTAATGCAAGGTAGCAGATGCAACGCTTTCGGTTGAACAGTACTCGACTGCCCATATATGGACGATGCACCAGTCGCATTAAAGTTTGTGCAAATTCCGTTGTCAGTTCCTTGAGGACCTCTGCGACCAATTGACGTGTTGGATGTAAAGACCACGTTATCGACATAAAACTTGTCGGTGTTTTGGAAAACGCCGAAAGTACCAGTGATGTTGGGTTATCCGAATAGGTACATAAAGCCCGAAATTTGAGCGTGTTTCGGGCTGTGTCTGCTCCCATTCGGAAAAGTCAAGATGTGGACTTTCAAGCCTTGGTAGGACTGAACAGATCGCTTAAAAATTGGGCTCTTTGGGCACAGTCAGCAATGTAAGCGATCCAGGCTTTCATCAAATCGGTTCTTTGATCAAGGTAATCAGATCTTTGGTAGGTTCTGGACACAGAAGAGCCCACGACGTGCGCGAGACAAGTTTCGGAGGCCTCAAAAGTCCCACCATGGTCGGCCATCCATGTGCGGCCGACGGATCGCAAGCCGTGTGCGACAAGAAGGCCTTTGAATTTGGTGCTATGAAGAAACTTAGCAACCGTTTGGCTGCTCATGGGATTTTTGGAGTTTCTGCCAGGAAAGATGAAATCCGATCGACGGTTGTGCTGGATGAATCCAGCGCAGACGGCCAAGTCCATGACCTCGCGGGTTCGCATGAGGACTCGCTTCAAGGTCGCTTGGTGTCCTGCTTTTTCAATGGGTTTTACGGTTTGGATGATCAATGGAGCGGTAATCTCATCGATTTGACGGCTACCAAGCGGACCAATGATGTAGTGCTCCATGCGACGCTTTTCATCTTGATAAGACACGATGCGGCCGCGCTTGAGGTTTTTCCACAGCAACCAAGCATCGCGCAGAGTGTAGCCACGAGGAGGTTCTTGGCCTAGTTCCTTGCGTTTGCGTCTGGCTATCTGTCTGGCTTGCATGAGCGACACCTCTGGCCAGTGTCCAAGAGCTAGATCTGTGACGCGACCTCCGGAGCTGATCCGAAGCACCCAACATTTGGTGCCGGAAGTTTGGATTTTGAGAGTCAAACCGTGACCGTCTGTCACGGAATACCTTTTTTCTTGCGGCCTTAGGGCCGCTATTTTTTTTGAAGTGAGAGTCATATGGAGTTCAAGACCATTTATGTTCATGACGAAGCCGGCTACTACAGTGGCCAGCGCACTTTTCAGGTTTTGGAAGGCGTTTTCTTGCCTGAAAATGCGACCGAGACGCCGCTTCCGGAAGACGCCGATCTTGAGACTAACTTCTACAAATGGGATGGTGAGTCTTGGCAGGCTGAAAAGAAGCCAACGTCTGCTGTGGAGTTGCTTGGAATCGTTGTGTCGCACCAGTCTCAAACTAAGCACGATCAGGAGATGCGAGAAGTCGTGCAGCGGCTTGGCAAAGAGGATGGATACCGCGTAAGACGCGGTGATGACATGTCTTGGTATGTGGAAAAGATTCCTATGGCCGAAATTGAAGCCCGAATGATTGATGCTGAACTCTCAGATTTTGACCAGCAAATCGCTTCTTTGAAAGATCGTATGGCCACGGCCATGCTGATGGACGACGCTGAAACCGTGGCCTCTTTGAAGGCCGAATACAAAACTTTGATGGGAGCTTGAGAAATGGAAGAAAAGCGTTACTGCCCGGCGTGCGGTGCTGAGTTGGATGCTGATGGAATTTGCACACGCGAGACATGTGCCAGACGGAAGATCCAGCTGCGCAAAAAGGCTGCTGACGATAAGGTCGAAAAAGTAAAGACGAAATAAGTTAAGCCCCGAAAGGGGCTTTTTTTACAGGTGCAAAAATGGCCTATTTCAAGTGGTTTCTGCTCTTGTTCATTGGTATTCCGTTCGAGATCTTTGCCAAGCTCCTATCTCCTGTCCTTGCGTGCTTTGTTAAAGACGACGGATGGCTGCCTGACTGGCTCTGGCCTTTTCAGACACCGGACAACTCTTGTGACGGAGACCGCAAGCACAAACTGCGTTGGCCGAAGGATGGAGTCTTCTGGACGTGGATGCGCCGGTGCGCCTGGCTCTTCCGGAATAGCGCTTATGGCTTCAACTACTACGTGCTTGGGCTTCTCTATCAGAAAGGGGACCTGTGGTGGTACGAGGGCGATCCGTCAGTTGGTGATTTGAGCGGTGTAAGCGGCTTGTGCAAGTGGTATCTCGAACGGGACGGCAAGCTAATCGGTTGGCAGATTTACTTCGTCAAGCATTACCGGATTTTCGGCCACTGGAAGTGCATCAGAGCTGGGGCAGGGTGGAAGATTTGGGGCAGTAGCAAGGACGAAATTGAGGCCGATCCCTATTGTCCGCACTGGATTTACTTCCACCCTTTTAAAGGCTCTGGCCGCGAGGAGGCGTGATGTGTGAAGGAAGCACAACGGAGTGGCTAAAAAAGGCGGTCATGCCAGTCTTTTCCGGCACTGCGAGCGGAGCGGCAAAAGCGGCCCCAGGTGTCGGTGTATCGGCCCTGGTGGTCGCAGGAATTCCGCTCGAATTGTGGGTGACGATCCTGACGGCGGCCTACGTCCTCGTGATGCTGATCGGGGCTCTTCCGAAAGCCATAGAGGCTTTCCGTCTCATCTACCGGATGTGGCGTCCTCGAAAGCAAGAGGTACTGGTCCGCCAGGTCGCAGACACATCCGTAGCTGACAAGATCCGGAAGGCAAAAGGAGGGGATGATGCTTAAGAGGATTGTGGTTGGCGGCTTGTCTCTGACAGCCGCCGGTTTGATCAGTATCGCCACGTGGGAGGGCTTCAAAGGAGAAGCCTACATTCCAGTGCCGGGGGACGTGCCGACTATCGGCTTCGGATCGACTGAAGGCGTCAAACTTGGAGACATGATCAGCGTCCCCGAAGCTTTGAACCGCTTGGAGTCTGACGTGCGAGTGGCTGAGGACGCTGTGCGGTCTTGCGTAACGGTGCCGCTCATGCCATACGAGTTCGATGCTTATGTGAGCTTGGCCTACAACATCGGGCGTGCGAACTTTTGTGGTTCAACCCTTGTCCAAAAGCTGAACTCAGGCGACTACCGAGGAGCGTGCGAAGAGATCAAGCGCTGGCACTTTGCGGGCGGAAAGAGCCTCAAAGGACTCGTGGATAGACGGTCGGCTGAGTATCGACGATGCATCGGTGAGGTGCAGTGATGAATACTTGGATCAAGATCGGGGCGGTTGCCATCGCGGCAGCCGCTATTTTTTTTGGGGGCTATCAATTCGCGGCTGCTCTGTACCAATCTGACATTGATCAGCTGAAAGCGGAGCACGCGATGGCCTTGGCCGCAAAGGAAAGGGAATACCGTGCAAATCAGAGCAAGCAAATTTCGGCCTACGCTGAGGCAATTGATCAGCTTGAGAAAAAGAGTGCTGAACTCGCTGAAAGCCGCGCCGATTCTGGCTCTCTGCGCATCGAGCTTGAGCGGGTGCGCAACCTCGCCGTCCGTTATCGCGCCGAATTGTCCAGAGCCGGCGCCGATTCCTGCAAGCATTTCGCAATCCGACTCGGCCGCTGTGTCGGACTTCTCGAAGAGGGTGCAAGCCTATCTAGTGAAGGTGCAGGACTTTCTCAAAAACTCTCAGGAAAACACGATGCCGTAGTCAAACTCCACAACGTGAACTGAGATTCCGCTATCATGCCTGAGGATATTTGCGCATGAGAGCAATATGACAGAATCGACTAAAGAAATATGGAACTCGCC